>Ga0302299_10001975_pt1 | contig 12449 bp, 13 predicted proteins | sample III_Fen_N3_4_FD_198795 | JGI IMG/M metagenome (GOLD analysis project Ga0302299, IMG submission 198795) | Peat permafrost microbial communities from Stordalen Mire near Abisko, Sweden - III_Fen_N3_4 | ecosystem: Environmental > Terrestrial > Soil > Wetlands > Permafrost | place: Sweden: Abisko... | reverse complement strand
CGGCCGCGATGGCGGCGTTCGAGGAGAACGCACGGGACCTCGCGCGGGCGGGGGGCTCCTGATGGGCAAGCCCACGGGGTTCATCGAGGTCGCGCGCCGCTCCGCGCCGGGCCGTCCGCCGCTGGAGCGGATCCGCGACTGGAGCGAGGAGCACCCGCACCTGGACGATGGCGCCCTCCAGGACCAGGCGTCGCGGTGCATGGACTGCGGCATCCCGTTCTGTCACACGGGGATCCTGATCAGCGGGATGGCGTCCGGCTGCCCGATCAACAACCTGATCCCCGAGTGGAACGACCTCGTGTACCGCGGCCAGTGGCAGGAGGCCTCGATCCGCCTCCACCGGACGAACAACTTCCCGGAGTTCACCGGGCGCGTCTGTCCCGCGCCCTGCGAGGGGTCCTGCACCGTGGCCCTGGGCGGCGACGCGGTGACGATCAAGACCATCGAACAGGAGATCGCGGACCGCGCCTGGGCCGAGGGCTGGATCACGCCGAGCCCGCCGCTGACGCGGACGGGGCGGACTGTGGCGGTGGTGGGAAGCGGCCCGGCGGGCCTGGCGGCGGCCGACCAGCTGAACCGGGCCGGGCACCTGGTCACGGTGTACGAGCGGGCCGGACGCATTGGCGGGCTGCTGATGTACGGGATCCCGAACATGAAGCTGGACAAGGACGTGGTCTCCCGGCGCACCGGCTTGATGGCCGAGGAGGGCGTCCGGTTCGAGACCGGCGTCACGATCGGCGCGGACATCGCGGTGGACCGGCTCCTGGCCGAGCACGACGCCGTGGTCCTCGCGACCGGCTCCACCCTGGCGCGGGACCTGTCTGTGCCGGGCCGCGAGCTGGGCGGGATTCACCTGGCAATGAGCTTCCTGCGCGGCAATACGCGGCGACTCCTGGACGGCGGCGCGGACTCCGGTGCGCCGATCGACGCGTCCGGGCGCGACGTCATCGTCATCGGCGGCGGCGACACGGGGACGGACTGCGTGGGCACGGCCATCCGGCAGGGCGCCCGCAGCGTGCGCCAGCTGGAGATCATGCCGAGGCCCCCGGAGAGCCGCGCGGCCGACAACCCGTGGCCGGAGTGGCCGAAGGTCTACAAGCTGGACTACGGGCAGGAGGAGGCGAAGGCCCTCTGGGGCGAGGACCCGCGCCGCTATTCCACGACGACGCGCCGGTTCCTCGGCCGCAACGAGCACGTCACCGGGATCGAGATCTCGGACATCTCGTGGGGATCCGGCTCTGACGGGCGGTCCGAGATGCGCGAGGTGCCGGGGACCGCCCAGACGCTGCCGGCGGACCTCGTCCTGCTGGCGCTGGGCTTCACGGGGCCGGAGAGCGCGCTTCCGAAGGCCTTCGGGTGCGAGCTGGACCCGCGTGGCAACGTCCGGACGGGCGTGGACCGGATGACGACGGTCCCCGGCGTGTTCGCGGCGGGAGACTGCGTTCGCGGCCAGTCGCTGGTGGTCTGGGCGATCCGCGAGGGCCGGATGGCGGCCCAGGGCGTGGACCGCTTCCTGATGCGCGGCGAGACGGTGCTGCCCGGCTGATCCTGGGGCGGCAGCGCGCCGTGGGCGCCGCGGCGGTCCGGGCGCGGGCTTGGCAGGCCATCGTGTCCGCTGATCGCGGCGGCCCGCTTCCGCGGCCCATCGTGACGGAGCGTCAGGCTTTCCGTGTCGAGTTCTTGGCGACGTACCTCCAGCCGCTGCAAACGGGACTACCTGTCACGAAAGCGTCCGCTGGCTCACCGTCGGCGTCCCGTGCACCGCCTCCGTGTCCGATTCCTTGACGGAGGGTCAGGCCGCCGCCCGGGGGCCGGATTGGGGATCGGGGCTACCCTTGACACGTGAACGACGAGAACCCTGAGCCTGCCCAGGCTCCCGAGACAAGCTCCGCCGACGAACCTGCAGCCCCCGCCGAACCCGCGCCCGAACCCGCGCCCGAACCCGCGCCGGTCGGCTTCGCGGCCCTGGACCTGGACGAGCGGCTCCAGCGCACCCTGACCGGCCTCGGCTACGAGGAGCCCACGCCCATCCAGGAGGCGGCGATCCCGCCCCTGCTCGCAGGCCGCGACCTGCTCGCCGAGGCCCCCACCGGTACGGGCAAGACCGCCGCGTTCGCCCTGCCGATCCTGCAGCACCTGGCCCGCCGCATGGACGAGTCCCGCAGGGCCGGCACCCCGGTCGACGGCCGCGGCGTTCCCCGTGACGGACGCGGGAGCCGTCCCACCTCGCTCGTGCTGACGCCGACGCGGGAGCTGGCGATGCAGGTCGCCGAGGCCATCCACCGCTACGGCAAGGACCTCGGCGTCCGCGTTGTACCCATCTACGGCGGCCAGCCGATCACGACGCAGCTCGCCCGCCTCGCGCGCGGCGTCGACGTCGTGGTCGCGACCCCCGGCCGGGCCGTCGATCACCTCGATCGCGGCACCCTCCGCTTCGACGAGGTCGAAACCGTCATCCTGGACGAGGCGGACGAGATGCTCGACATGGGCTTCGCGGACGACCTGGACAAGATTCTCGGAGCCCTGCGGAAGGAGCGCCAGACCGGGCTCTTCTCCGCGACGATCGCCGGGCAGATCGCCCGCCTCGCCGAGCGCCACCTGAAGGATCCCGTGCGCGTCCGTGTCCACGAGACGCCACAGGCGAAGGGCGAGGACGCCCGGGTCCGGCAGGTCGCCTACGTCGTCCGGCGCGCCGACAAGCTCGCGGCGCTGGGCCGGATCCTGGACCTGGAGGACGGCGCCGCGACCCTCGTGTTCGCCCGGACCCGGGGCGAGGTCGACGACCTGGCCGAGGCGCTCTCCGGCCGCGGTCGCGACGCGGCGGCCCTGCACGGCGGTCTGTCGCAGGAACAGCGGGACCGTATCATGGGCCGCTTCCGCGACGGGGCGCTGGACGTGCTCGTCGCCACCGACGTCGCCGCGCGCGGCCTCGACATCGGTCACATCAGCCACGTCGTGAACTACGACGTCCCATCGTCGACCGACGTCTACGTCCACCGGATCGGCCGGACGGGGCGCGCCGGGCGCGAGGGCGTGGCGATCACCCTGGTCGAGCCGCGCGAGCACCGGCTGCTGCGCGACATCGAGCGAGCCGTCGGCCAGCCGCTGGAGATCGCCGGCCTGCCGACCATCTCCGACGTGCGGGAGCACCGGATGGACGCCCTCCGAGCGCAACTGCGCGAGGCCCTGGTGGCCGGCGACTTCGACCGGTACCGCGCGGTGGTGGAGCCGCTGACCGGGGAGTTCGACCTGGTGGATATCGCGCTGGCCGCGATCAGCCAGGCCGATGCCGAGGCGCGCGGCGCCGAGGACACGGCCGAGCTGGCGCAGGCGACGCTCCCGTCGTTCGACCGGCCGGGCGCACGAGGCCCCGCGAAGCGGTCGTTCGCCCAGGACCGCGGGTACGCCCAGGATCGCGAATATGGTCAGGACCGGCCCGGCCCACGCGGGCCGTACAACGCGCCGCCGCAATACCAGCAGCGACGGTACCAGCAGCGACCGTACCAGCAGCCGTACCAGCAGCAGCCGTACCAGCAGCGGCAGGGCCCCGACCCGCGGTTCCGCCCGGCCCCGTCCGGCCCGGGTCTCGGCGCCCCGCCTCCGTACGGCGTCGATGGAGCCCAGGCCCAGGGTCCGCAGTTCCAGCCCCGCCCGGACCAGGACCGCCCCGACGAGACCTGGACCGGCCAGGGCCGCCCGCCCGGCCCCGGCGAGCATGCGGGCCCCCGCCGCGGCTTCCGCCTCAGCGGCTGGCACGACCCCGAGGGCCGCCCCGTCATGCGGGCGCCCAACGTCGGTTCGGGCGGGGGTGGCATCACCCGCCTGTTCATCGGCGCGGGCCGCGCGGCGGGCATGCGCCCCGGCGATCTCGTCGGCGCGATCACCAACGAGGCGGGATTGCGCGGCGGGGACATCGGCGCGATCCAGATCGCCGACGGGTTCTCACTGGTGGAGGTCCCGGAGGCCGCCGCGGACCACGTGATACGCGCGCTGCGCGCGGCCACCATCAAGGGCCAGAAGGTGATGGTCCGCCGGGAGCGCTACTAGGCGCGAGCCCTATCCCTCGCCGCCGCTCCGGTCGCGCAGGAAGCGCTCGATCTCCGTGATCAGGTCGTCGCCCTCCGGCTGGCGCGACTCGTCCACCATCGCCTCCAGGCGCCCCACATACGCCTGTGTCGCCTCGTCGGCCGCCGCGGCCGCATCGAGGCGGACGCGCAGCGCCCGGGCCTCGTCGGAGAGGTCGCCCCGCGGCAGCTCCACGTCCAGGTGGCGCTCCACGGCGCGCAGGAGTGCCACGGCCGCCGTCGAGTAGTCCCCGGTGACGTAGTGGGGGATCTGGGCGAAGTACCCGACCGCTGGGACTCCGCTCGCGGCGACCGCCATCTCCATCATCGAGAGAGCCGCCGCCGGCACCTTGAGCAGGCCGGTCGGTCCGGCGTGGACGCCGCCGCGGAGCATCCCGGGGCTCGACTCCGTTCCCAGGATCGGGACGGGGCGCGTATGCGGGACCGCGGCCGGGATCGCCCCCAGGCTGATCCACAGCCGTACCTCGAGGCGGCCCAGCAGCTCCACCACGGCATCGGCGAGGGCGTGCCAGCGGTCGTCGGGCTCGGCGCCCGAGAGGACCAGGATGTCCCGCTCCCCGTGGCGAACGTGCCGGAGGACGAGCTCCGGCCACGCGAGCGAGAAGGGCCGCCCGTCCCGGATCTCCAGCGTCGGACGACGGGAGCGGTAGTCGTACAGGGCATCGGCGTCGAAGGTGGCGAGCCTCGCCGCCCCCTTCGCAAGGACGTCGAGGGCGCTGGTCGCGGCGGACCCCGCATCCACCCAGCCGTCCATGGCGGCGATGACGACGGGCGCCTCCAGTGACGGCAGCGGCTCGGACAGGTGGTAGAGGGACATGCCCGAAGGATACGTCCCGCCGGCCGTCGGGCGTCACGGCTGCGGCTGGTGGGCTCGGTCGACGCCGACATCAGGCCGACTTCCCCTCTCGCGCCCGGCACTCCGATCCGCGCGCACCGACAGGTAGTGGTGCCACAGGATCCGGGCGGCGACGGCCCGCCACGGCCGCCAGCCCTCGGCGAGGGCCAGCATCTCGGCCGCCGCCGGCCGGCGCGAGAGCCCCCGCACCTCCGCGATCGCCTGGGCCAGGGCCATGTCATGGATCGGCCATGCATCCGGCCGGCGGAGGACCATGAGGCGGTAGATCGTCGCGGTCCACGGCCCGATGCCGGGCAGTGCGGTGAGGCGGAGGTCCACCTCGTCGTCGGTGGCGTGGGCCAGGGCGTCCAGGTCGAGCTCGCCCGCGTCGACCGCCCTCGCGAGCGCCCGCGTGTAGCGCGTCTTCTGGCGGCTGAACCCGATGGCCAGCAGCTCGGCATCGTCGAGCCGCAGGAACGCCTCCGGCGTCAGTGGAGCCGCGGCGACGAGGAGCCGGTCGAAGGCGGCCTTCGCCGATGCCAGCGAGACCTGCTGCTCCAGGATCAGGTGGACCAGCGTCGGAAAGCCGGGCTCGCGGTCCCAGAGCGGCGGCCGGCCGAAGCGGGCCACGACGGCGCCGAGGTCGGGGTCCAGCCCGACGAGGACATCGACGGCCTCCGCCAGCGACGACCCTGTCAGCGGCGAGGCCGGGATGAGAGGCGGGGATGCGTCCGTCACGGGTCCGATGGTGACGCATCCGCGATCCGTGCGCGGAACCCGCCAACCGGGTCCCGCCAACCCGTTGCGGAACCCGCTGCCCGGCCCCGGCGTCAGGGCCGGGACATCCGCGCTGTCCGAGGTCTCGTCCCCATGCCCGCCCGACGCCGCACCATGGCCCTCGTCATGCTCGTCGCCGCCGCGCTCTCGGTCGCGGGCTGCGGCCTCACCCGGATCGAGAGCCCGCGTTCATGGACCCAGACCGAGGAGTCGGCGGGCGGGCAGAAGCATGTGATCGCCGTCAGCGACCTCACGGGTCGAGTCGACAGCGTGGAGATCGACCCTCCGGGCGTGGCGGCCTTCGGCGAGGTCGCAAACCCGCCCGGCCAGGGGAACGTCGTCATCGTCCCGTGGACCGGCGGGGCCTGCGACGAGCGGACCGACATCGGGATCAGCACGAATGGGACCGATCTTGTCGTCGAGATTGCGGCGAAGGCGTCGCCCGGCGCGTGCGACGCGATCGGCGTGGGCCATGCGATCCGGATCACGGGCCGGGCGCCGATCCCGGCCGCGACGGTGACGATCAGGCGCCGGTCCTGACGCGCCGGTCCCGACGCGGCCCGCAGGCTACGCTGCCGCCTCGCCCGTCCCCGTGTCCGGCGCCGGGTTGCGTGCCGCGAACCGGTCGACCAGCGGCACGGCCGAGATCCCGTGGAGCACGACGCTGCCGAGAATGGTGAGGGCCACGACCTGGAGCAGGAACTCGGCGTGGGGCATGGCCACGGACTCCACGGCGACGAGCGCGAACACGATCGACGCCAGCCCGCGTGGACCGAACCAGCCGATCAGCAGGACGGCATCGGTCCTGAGGCGGCTGCCGATGAGCGACAGTGCAACCGGGAGCATCCGAACCACCGTCAGGCTCGCCGCCGCGTAGGCGACCTGGGTCCATTGGAGGTCGTGGAGCAGCGGTCCCAGCACGACGCCCCCGAAGAGCAGAAAGGTCACCGCGGCCAGCAGCGACCCCGACTCCTCGACCAGCTCGACCTCCTGGTGGGCGGTGTTCCCGAAGGTGAGCCGGAAGGTCAGCCCGGCGACGAACGCGGCGATGAAGCCGCTCCCGTTGAGCTCCAGCGCGAGGGAGTACGCCAGCCCGGCACTCGCAATGGCGACGAGCGGCCGCCACACCCGGTTGATCCCGAACCGCTTCGCGATCACCCGCAGGAGAAGGGTCGCGGCCAGTCCGCCGGCCACGCCGGCGACAGTGCCCCAGCCGATCTGCTGGACCAGCGCCGGCAGGACGCTGCTGCTGCTCTCGCCATCCTCCAGCCCGACCAACGCCAGCGCGACTGCCAGCAGGGGCACGCAGATGCCGTCGTTCAGGCCGCTTTCGGTGTTCAGGCCCTGGCGGATGCGCGACGGCAGCCGCTCGTCCGTCACCACCGCCTGGCCCAGGGCGGCATCGGTGGGCGCAAGGATCACGGCGAGGAGCAGCGCCTCTGCGGCCGCGAGCTGCGGCAGGAGCGCCCGCGCAACGAGGAACCCGGCGACGATCGTGAGGGGCAGCCCGATGCTGAGGAGGCGAAGCGGCACGGCCGCCTCGCGTTCCAGCAGTCGAACCTTGAGCGCGGCGGCGTCCGAGAACAGCACCAGCACCAGCGTCGCCGTCGTGACGAACTCGAGGCCCTCCGCCGACACCGAGCTGCCGATCCAGCCGAGGCCCGAGGAGCCGATCACCATGCCGATCGCCACGAAGACCATCGCCGACGAAACCGGGGCGCGGGCCAGCAGGCCGGACACCGCCGCGTAGCCGAGCACGGCGAGCGCGACCGTGAACAGCGCGGTGTCGTTCATCGGGTCCTCCACGGCTCGGCGGGTCGCCCGGTCGCGCGGGCCGGTCCGCCTCGGCCGGAGTATGCGCCGCGGGCACGGCCGCTCGTCAGGTGGCGCTCCCGTCCTTCGTCGCTGGCGGTGGCGTCACCGCTGCAGGCCGGCCCGCCATTGCCAGAACAGGCCGACGTCGCCCGCGTACCCCTGGCCCGGGAACACGACGAAGGCGAGGACGAGGCGCAGTGCAAGCCCGGCCCCGAGGAGGAGCAGCAGGGCACGGTGCCGGGCGGGCGAGGCCATGGCCCAACGGTAGCCCGCGCCAGGTTCGGGGAATCTGGGACCGGCCGACGGAACCCGGCGGCCGGTCTCGGGGCGGGCGGACGCCGCGAGGCTACTTCATGAGCTTGCCGTCTGCCCCGACCACGTACCACTTGCCGGAGAGGCCCTGGCCATTCACGTCGCCCGCGGCCTTGTCGCCGCCGTAGGTGTAGAGCGGCATCCCGTGGAACGTCGCCTGGGCGGAGCCATCGTCACGGGTGATCGAGGCGAAGTCGGCGGCGGTGAGGCCCGCCCCGAGTGTCGGCGCGGAGCCGCCCGCCACGGGCGGCCAGTTCGCCGCGCAGCCGCCGGTGCACGCGGACTTGCCGCCGCCGTCCGCGGTGAACACGTACAGGGTCAGGCCGGCACCGTTCACGAGAACCTTGCCCAGCGACGTGTCGCCGAGGTTGACGGTGGCTCCCATCGCGGCAGGGGCCTGGCTTGCGGCACCCGCGCCCGCACCGTAGGCATCGCCGGATGTCGCCGCCGCCGGGGTGGCTGCCGGGGCCGGCGCCCCCGAGGCGCCGCCGCCGGCGTTGCTGGAACAGGCGCCCACCGCGGCTCCCAGCAGCAGGAACAGCATGGGTGCGGCAGCTCGGGACGTTCGCATCGAGGATCTCCTGTCCGGAAGGGACGCTGGACATCCACGGGTACGCATGAGCGGACTGGCCGGTTTCGGGGTCCGGTCCCGGGTGTTTCAAACGACCACGTGATGATTCGGGGCAGCTGTACGCCACGGCGCCCCACCCGTCACGAAGTCGAAAGGCTGAGCCCCGCAGGATCGGTGCATGAACACCACCGACAACGGACGTGCACTGGCCCGGTCCCGCGCCAACAAGCGTCTGCGAAACCTAACGATCGGGACCGCAGTGTTCGGCGTCGCCGCGACCGGGGGTCTCGGCTGGCTGGCGGCGGTGACCTACGATGGGTCGAGTGCCGGCGCCACGAGCGCCATAGTGGTCACGACGACAGCGGACACGGCGGCCACGTCGAACAGCACCGGTGCCACGACGACCACCACCGCGCCCACCGCCACGGCCGCTCCGGTCGTGTCGGCCGCTGGCGGCACCGCGCACGCGACCACCGGGGGTTCGTGATGTGATCGGGCAGGCGGACTGGCGGGCGATCGGCACGGGTGTGCGGCTGATCGTCCTGGATGGCGACCTCGACGCCGCGCGCGTCGCGGTGGAGCGGGTGCTCGACGAGGTGGACCTCGCCTATTCCCGGTTCCGCCCGGATTCGGAGCTGATGCGGCTCCACCTCTCTCGCGGTCGGACCGTCCCGGTGAGCCCGCTTCTTGCGCGAGCCGTGGGCGGGGCCCTCACCGCCGCGCGCCGATCCGGCGGCGCCGTGGACCCGACGGTCGGCCGCGCCCTCCGCGTCATCGGCTACGACGCCGACTTCGACACCCTCGCCGGCACGACGCGCGCGCTGGAGCTGCGGGTCGCGCCCGTCCCGGGCTGGTCCACCGTCTCGCTGGACGTCGCCGCCGGCACGCTGCGGATCCCACGCGACGTGGAGCTGGACCTCGGGTCCACCGGGAAGGGCCTCGCCGCAGACTTGGCCGCCGCCGCTGCCCTCGCGGCGAGTGGCGCAGAGTCCGGCGTGCTGGTGAGCCTCGGCGGAGACATCGCCACGGCCGGCCGGACCCCGGAGGGCGGCTGGCGGATCCTCCTGGCGGAGGACAGCAACGCCCCGTCGGAGGGCGATGGCGAGGTCGTTGCGATCGAGAGGGGTGCCCTCGCCACCTCCAGCACGACCGTCAGGCGCTGGCGGACGACCGAGGGCACGACCATCCACCACATCGTCGACCCGCGCACGGGACTCGCGGCCGCCACGCCCTGGCGGACCGCCACGGTCGTCGCCGCGACCTGCGAGCAGGCCAACGGCGCATCGACGGCGGCCATCGTCCTGGGCGACGCGGCACCCGCCTGGCTTGAGGCCGGCGGCCTGCCCGCGCGCCTGGTCGCCAACGATGGCAGCATCGTGCGCCTGGCCGGCTGGCCGGAGCCCACGGGGCCGGAGCCCCTGGCACCCGAACCCGCGGCGCCGGAGCAGGCCCCGCCGGAGCTGGCCGCGCCGGAGCAGGCAGCGGCGCCGTAACCGGACCGAAAGGTACCGGCCGCGACACTCAGCGGGCAATTCCGAAACGTGGGATCCGATGGTCCCGCGTCCGCCCGATGAGGAGCCCGAGCAATGTTCGACCAGGTCCTGTGGTTTGCCACCCGGGGCGCCGGCGCCGTGTCGCTGCTGATGTTCACGGCCTCGGCCGCCCTCGGCCTGGTGACCGTGGCACGCTTCCAGGCCGCCGGCTGGCCCCGGTTCTTCAACTACGAGATGCACCGGCGCGTGTCGCTGCTGTCGATCGTCTTCCTGGCGGTCCATGTGCTCACCGCGGTGTTCGACCCGTTCACGAAGCTGGGCCTGGGCGCCGCACTGGTGCCGTTCGCCTCCTCCTACCGTCCGGTCCAGGTCGCGCTCGGGGTCGTCGCCCTCTACCTGTTCGTGGCGCTCATCGTGACCAGCCTCCTGCGCAAGCACATCGGCCAGCGCACGTGGCGGGCCGTCCATTGGGCCAGCTACGCGATGTGGCCGATGGCCCTCCTCCACGGGATCACAGCCGGCAGCGATGCCTCCGCCCCGTGGATGCTCGCCGTGGACCTCATCTCGATTGCCGTGATCACGGCCGCGCTGGGTTGGCGGGTCGCCGTCGGCAACCCGAACCGCAGCCGCCTGCCCGAGGTCGTCGCGGTCTCCTCCTGGCAGGCAGCCCGGGGCGACGGCCGATGACGGCACGCCTGCTCGCCGGCCCGGCCCTCGATGCGGGCGCCGAACCGCTCAGCAGCCACGTTGCCCGCCTGGGCCCGCTCCCGGGTCCGACCGAGCGCCTGGGGATGGCCCCGCTCCTCGAGTCCGCCGGCCTCCTCGGTCGCGGCGGCGCCGGGTTCCCGGTCGGCCGCAAGTGGTCGTCGGTCGCGAGCCGTTCCGAGGGCCGCGCCGTCGTCCTCGCCAACGGCGCCGAGGGCGAGCCGCTGAGCGCCAAGGATCGCGTGCTGATGAGCACCCGGCCGCACCTCGTGCTCGACGGGGCAGAGCTGGCCGCGGCGGCCGTCGGCGCCGACCAGGTCGTCATCTACGTCGGGTCGGAGCACCGCGCCGCCCGCGCGGCCATCGAACGGGCCATGGACGAGCGCATGGCCGACATGAGCCGCATCGCCACCCGTGTTCCGACGGATCTCGTCGCCGCCCCGCCGACCTACGTCGCCGGTGAGGAGTCCGCCGCTGTCCACTTCGTCAACGACGGGGATGCACGCCCGACGACCACGCCGCCGCGCCCGTTCGAGCGCGGCGTCGACGGCCGGCCGACGCTGGTCCAGAACGTCGAGAGCCTCGCCCACGCGGCGCTGATCGCCCGCTATGGCGACGAGTGGTACCGCGGCACAGGTCGGGCCGAGACTCCCGGAACCGCCCTGATCACGATCGGGGGAGCCCCCCGGCCCGGCGTCGCCGAGATCGAGTTCGGCACCACGCTCGCCGATGTCGCCCAGATCGCCGGGGCGCCGGCCAGTCTGGGCCCCGTCCTGCTCGGCGGCTACTTCGGCGGCTGGGTCGCCGGTCCGTCGGCATGGCAGACCCCGCTCGATCCGCAGGAGCTGCGTCGCGCGGGATCCGCGTTCGGGTGCGGGGTGGTCAGGTTCCTCCGCGACGACGAGTGCGGCGTCCGGGCCACGGCCCTGATCCTCGACTTCATGGCCGGCCAGAGCGCCGCCCAGTGTGGTCCGTGCGTGTTTGGCTTGCGCGCGATCGCGGACGCCACGGCGCGTCTCGCCCAGGGCACCGCGTGGGACGACGACCTGCGCCGGGTCGGCGGCTGGTCGCAGACCCTCGCCGGCCGGGGCGCCTGCCGCCACCCGGACGGGGCGGTCGGGCTCCTGCGGAGCGCGCTCCGCACCTTCGACGACGATTTCACCTCTCACCAGCGCGGCCGCGGCTGCGTCGCTGGCCGGCGGGCCTGGGCCGCGGCATGAAGACGTCCCGCACCTCGTCGCGCGACCAGGGGAACCGCCAGGACACCCGCCGCCAGGGGGGGCCGGCCGCCGGCTCCGGCATGTCGGATCTCGCACTCGGGATCGACCGGATCACCTGCGACGGCTACGGCTCGTGCGCGGAGCTGCTGCCCGAGATGATCGCGCTCGACGACTGGGGCTACCCCATCCTCCGTCCGGGCCCCGTCCCGGTCGCCCTGCTGGGGCACGCCCGCATGGCCGTCGACACCTGCCCTGTGCTGGCACTGCGCCTGGTGGCCGTCGCCCGTGCGACCATGGCCCCGGCGACCAATGCCCCGGCGGCCAACGCCGCCGCGGCCGCGGTGCGCGCGGGTGGCCCAGCCCGCTCGGCGAACCGGTGATTGGGCGCGGAGGCTGAGACGATGCGGGTGCTGGTCGCCGAGGATGACGAGGGCCTCCGGGAGGTCCTGGTCCTCGGGTTGTCCGACGCGGGATACCAGGTCGATGCCGTCGAGCGCGGCGATGACGCAATCGACTACCTGAAGTGGTACGAGTACGACGTCGCCGTGATCGACTGGCGGATGCCGGGCGCCGAGGGCATCGACGTCGTCGCCTGGGCGCGCAAGCACGATCGCCCGACGGCGCTCCTGATGCTCA
>Ga0302299_10001973_pt1 | contig 12451 bp, 12 predicted proteins | sample III_Fen_N3_4_FD_198795 | JGI IMG/M metagenome (GOLD analysis project Ga0302299, IMG submission 198795) | Peat permafrost microbial communities from Stordalen Mire near Abisko, Sweden - III_Fen_N3_4 | ecosystem: Environmental > Terrestrial > Soil > Wetlands > Permafrost | place: Sweden: Abisko... | reverse complement strand
GACCGGTCCGGCGGTGCTCGCCGAGCTCGAGGTGGTGCTGCCCAAGGGGCCCGACCTCCTGGAGTGGCGGCTCGATCACTTCGAGCAGATCGAGCGGACCGAGGAGGTGCTGGCGCTCGGCCGCGCCGTCCGCGCGCGCGCCGGCGAGGTGCCGCTCATCCTGACCCGCCGCTCCACCCGCGAGGGCGGCCAGCCCATCCGGCTCGGCGAGGCCGGGGTGCTCGACCTCTACCAGGCGGCCTGCGGGGCCGGCCTGGCCGACTACGTGGATCAGGAGCTCTCCAGCGCGCCGGCGGACCTGGCGCGGGCCCGCGCGCTGACGCGCGAGGCGGGCGTCGGGCTCATCGTCTCCTTCCACGACTTCGGCGGCACGCCGCCGGAGGCCGAGTTGGTGGCCACGCTGCGTCGGGCGCGGCAGGCGGGCGCCGACGTGGCCAAGCTGGCGGTCATGCCGCGCGCCCCGGAGGACGTGCTCACGCTGCTCGCCGCCACGCAGCGCGGCCGCCGCGAGCTCGACGTGCCGCTCATCACCATGGCCATGGGCGCCCTGGGGGCCAGCAGCCGGCTCGTCGGCTGGACCTTCGGCTCCGCGGTCTCCTTCGCGGTCGGCGCGGCCGCCTCGGCGCCGGGACAGCTCCCCGTCGAGGCGCTGCGGCGCGTCAACGAGATCCTGACCGGAGCGCTCGGCGATAGGGAGCCCTGAGGGGTCGCGCTGCCGTTCACCCGGCCGGGGCGACCGCTCGCGCGCCGCTATCGGCGTGTCGCCCGCGCATTCGTGATCCGGGCCAGGGCCCGTGCTAAGACCGTCTCCGCCTCACGCACGACCGGAGGGCGGCCACCCGTACAGGGGGTCGACCCCGGGCTGGTGAACGACCCGACCACGCCATTCCGGCCCCGCGCGCCAAGCACGCCGCGGACGACGAGGGAGAGCGCATGAAGGTTCACGAGTACCAGGCGAAGCAGATCCTCCGCATGTCGGGCGTGGCGGTGCCGCGAGGCATCCTCGCCACCAACGCCTTCGAGGCCGAGGACGCGGCGCGGCAGCTCGGCGGCGACGTCTTCATGGTCAAGGCGCAGATCCACGCCGGCGGCCGCGGCAAGGGCGGCGGCGTCAAGGTGGCCCGCTCGGCGGCCGACGTGGGCGACATCGCCGAGCGGATGCTCGGCATGAAGCTGAAGACCCCGCAGACCGGCCCGGAGGGGCAGGAGGTCCGCAAGGTCTACATCGAGGAGGGCTGCCGCATCGCCCGCGAGCTCTACCTCGGCATGACGCTCGACCGCGAGAGCGGCCGCGTCACCCTGATGGCCTCCAACGAGGGCGGCGTGGAGATCGAGGAGACCGCCAAGCACCACCCCGAGAAGATCCTCAAGGTGGCGGTCGACCCCATCAACGGGCTGTCGCCGTTCCAGGCCCGCCAGCTGGCCCACGGGCTCAAGCTGCAGGGCGAGGCGGTCAAGGAGTTCGCCCAGTTCGCCATGTCGCTCTACCGGGCCTACATGGCCAACGACGGCACCCTGGCCGAGATCAACCCGCTGGCGGTCACCGACACCGGCAAGGTGGTGGCGCTCGACGCCAAGATGTCGTTCGACGACAACGCGCTCTGGCGCCACTCGCGCATCGGGCAGCTCCGGGATCCGTACGAGGAGGAGCCGAAGGAGGCGCAGGCCCGCAAGCACGGCCTCTCCTACATCGCGCTCGACGGCGACATCGGCTGCATGGTGAACGGCGCCGGCCTGGCCATGGCCACCATGGACCTCATCCTCCTCTCGGGCGGCCGGCCGGCCAACTTCCTCGACGTGGGCGGCGGGGCCGACGAGAAGACCGTCACCGAGGCCTTCAAGATCCTGCTGGGCGACGCCACGGTGCGCGCCGTGCTGGTCAACATCTTCGGCGGCATCATGAAGTGCGACGTCATCGCCAACGGCATCGTGGCGGCGGCGCGCCAGGTCAAGCTGAACATCCCCCTGGTGGTCCGGCTCGAGGGCACCAACGTGAAGCAGGGCAAGCAGATCCTGGCCAAGAGCGGCCTCAAGATCGTGGCCGCCGACGACCTGGGCGACGCCGCCCGCAAGGCGGTGGCCGCCGCCAAGAGCCGGAGGACGCCGTGAGCATCCTCGTCGACAAGAACACCCGCGTCATCGTGCAGGGCATCACCGGCTCGGCCGGCAGCTTCCACGCCGGCCAGATGCTCGACTACGGCACCAAGGTGGTGGCGGGCGTCACCCCCGGCCGCGGCGGCACCGTCTTCCAGGAGCGGGTGCCGGTCTTCGACACCGTCCACGAGGCGGTGGAGCGGACCGGGGCCAACGCCTCGGTCATCTTCGTGCCGCCCCCCTTCGCCGCCGACTCCATCCTGGAGGCGGCCGACGCCGGGGTGGCGCTGGTGGTCTGCATCACCGAGGGCATCCCCATCCTCGACATGGTGCGGGTGCGCCGCTACCTCGAGGTGACGCCCAGCATCCGCCTGCTCGGGCCCAACTGCCCCGGCCTCATCACCCCCGGCGAGTGCAAGATCGGCATCATGCCGGGCCACATCCACAAGCCTGGCCGCATCGGCGTGGTGAGCCGCTCCGGCACCCTGACCTACGAGGCGGTCAAGCAGCTCTCCGACCTGGGCCACGGCCAGTCGACCGCGGTCGGCATCGGCGGCGACCCGGTCAACGGCACCAGCTTCGTCGACTGCCTGGAGCGCTTCGAGGCCGACCCGGGCACCGACGCGGTCATCATGATCGGCGAGATCGGCGGCCAGCAGGAGACCAAGGCCGCCCGCTTCGTGAAGGAGCACATGAAGAAGCCGGTGGTCGGCTTCATCGCCGGCCGCACCGCCCCCCCGGGCAAGCGCATGGGCCACGCCGGCGCCGTCATCTCCGGCGGCGAGGACACCGCCGAGGCCAAGGTCGCCATCATGCGGGAGTGCGGCATCACCGTCTGCGAGGCGGCCAACCTCCTCGGCAAGTGCATGCACGAGGTGCTGCTGTCGCGCCGCCAGAAGCCTTCGGCCCGGCCGGCCAGGGCGGCCAAGGCCGCCAAGAAGTAGCGGAGCCGGCGAGTGGGCCCGCTCCTGCCGATCTGGAGCGTGGCCCCCTTCGCCGCGCTGCTCCTCGCCATCGCCGTGCTGCCGGTGGCGGCGCCGCGGGTCTGGGCGCCCAACCGGAACAAGGCCATCCTGAGCGCGCTCCTCGGGCTGCCGGTGGCGGCCTGGGTGGGCGCGCTCGCCCCGGCGGCGCTGGGCCACGCCGCCCACGAGTACCTGGCCTTCATCGCCCTGCTGGGCGCGCTCTACGTCATCGCCGGCGGCATCGTGGTGCGCGGCACCCTGGCCGGCACGCCCGGGGTGAACGCCGCGCTGCTGGGCGCCGGCGCGGTGGCCGCCTCGCTCATCGGCACCACCGGCGCCTCGGTGCTGCTCATCCGGCCGCTGCTGCGGGCCAACGCGGCGCGGCGGCGGGTGGCCCATGTCGTCGTCTTCTTCATCTTCGTGGTGAGCAACGCCGGCGGGCTCCTCACCCCGCTCGGCGACCCGCCGCTCTTCCTGGGCTTCCTGCGCGGCGTCCCCTTCCTCTGGACGCTGCGGTTCGTGCCCGAGTGGCTCGTCGTCAACGGCGCGCTGCTGCTGACCTTCTACCTGGTGGACTCGACGGTCTTCCGTCGCGAGGACCTGGAGACCCCCGGCGACCTCGACGAGGTGGCGGTGCGCCACCAGGTGCCGCTCCACCTCGCCGGCGGGCTCAACCTCGTCTGGCTGGCCGGCGTGGTGGCGGTGCTGGTCGGCTCCGGGCTCCTCGCGCTGCCGGTGGGCGTCCCGGAGGCGGGGATGCTGGGGCTGGCGGCGCTCTCCTGGTTCACCACGCCGCGCGCGCTCCACCGGGAGAACGGCTTCTCCTGGCACCCCATCGAGGAGGTGGCGGTGGTCTTCGCCGGGCTCTTCGCCACCATGATCCCGGCCATGCAGCTCCTCCAGGCCCACGGGGCGGCGCTCGGCCTCGCCACGCCGGTGCAGTTCTTCTGGGCCACCGGCCTGCTCTCGTCGCTGCTCGACAACGCGCCGACCTACCTGGCCTTCGGCGCGGTGGCGAGCGGCATGGCGGGAACCGACGCCGGCGCGTTCGGCCAGCTCCTCGCCACCGAGCAGGGCGCCCGGCTGCTGGAGGCCATCTCGCTGGGCGCGGTCCTCATGGGCGCCAACACCTACGTCGGGAACGGGCCCAACTTCATGGTGCGCGCCATCGCCGAGCAGGGCGGGGTGCGCATGCCCGGCTTCTTCGGCTACCTGGCCTGGAGCGGCGCGGTGCTGCTGCCGCTCTGGGGCGCGGTGACCTGGATCTTCCTGAGGTAGCGACGCCGCGCCTCAGGGCTGAGGCCGGTCCAGCCCCTGGTCCTCCCAGGAGGCCGGGTCCTCCATGGCCTCGAGGTGGGTGAGCACGGTGGAGCCGGGCAGCGCGGCCCGGATCTCGGCCTCGATCTGCTCCAGCAGCCGGTGGCCGCGGGTCACCGTCCACTCGCCCGGCACCAGCACGTGCATGGAGACGAAGCGGCGGGCCCCGGCCTGGCGGGTGCGCACCGCGTGGAAGCGGACGTAGGCCGCGTCGTGGCGGTCGAGCACCTGCTGCAGCAGCGCCCGCTCGCCCTCCGGGAGCGCGGTGTCCAGCAGGCCGAGGGCCGAGCGGCGGATGAGCTGCACGCCGGTCCAGACGATGTTGATGGCCACCCCGATGGCCACCAGCGGGTCGAGCACCGTCCACCCGGTCACCGCCACCACGCCGATGCCGACCAGGACCCCCGCCGAGGTCCAGACGTCGGTCATGAGGTGGTGGGCGTCGGCCTCCAGCGCGATGGAGCGGTGGAGCCGCCCGGCGGCGAAGAGCACCCGCGCCACCACCAGGTTGACGAGCGAGGCGCCGGCCGAGACCACCAGGCCCAGGCCGGCCTGCTCGAGCGGCTGCGGGTGGAGGAGCCGGTCGGTGGCCGCCCAGGCGATGGCCAGCGCCGCCACCAGGATGAGCGCCCCCTCCACGATGCTGGAGAAGTACTCGGCCTTGGAGTGGCCGTAGGCGTGCTCCTCGTCGGGCGGGCGGGCCGCCAGCGTCACCATGAGGAGCGTCATGATGGCGGCCACCAGGTTGACCACCGACTCGAGCGCGTCGGAGAGGAGGCCGACCGACCCAGTCATCCGCCAGGCCACCGTCTTCATGGCGATGGTGGTCACCGCCGCGGCGATGGAGAGCCAGGCGAAGCGGGCCAGGTTGGTCGGGGCGGAGGTGTCGGTCATGGTGGGCCCGCGGTCCCCGAGAAGGCGCTGAAGACCAGGCCGACACACGTTAGTGGATGCGAGCGGCGAGCAGAAGGACCGGTTCCACCATGACCCCATTCGACCTCGAGGCCTACTTCGACGGCGCCTGCCCGCTCTGTGTCCGGGAGGTGCGCCTCCTCCGGCGGATGGACCGGCGCGGGCGGGTCCGCTTCGTGGACATCGCCGCGCCCGGCTTCGACGCGGCCGCGGTGGGGATCCCCTGGGAGTCCCTCATGGACCGGATCCACGCGAGGCTGCCCGACGGGCAGATCGTGGAGGGGGTCGAGGTCTTCCGTCGCGTCTACGGCGCGCTCGGCTGGCCGAGGGCGGTGGCGCTGACGCGCCTGCCGGGCCTCTCGCAGGCGCTCGACCTGGCCTACCGGCTCTTCGCCAGGAACAGGCTGCGGCTCACCGGGCGCTGCCACGACGGGGCCTGCCGGCGCCCGGCCTGACCCGCCCCTCCACCAGCACCGTGTCCTGCTCGCTGCGCTGCGGCTCGGCTGAAACAGGGGCGCCGAGGCTGTCGGGGCACCTGGCCGCTCGCGCGGCATGCCGAGCAACGGCGGACGGTTGCGAGGGCCGCGCCCTTCATTTGCTCCGGGTGCGCCCTTCTTGGAGCGTGCCGCCCCCCACTCCGCTATGGATGGGGCAGCGCACAGTGTGCGCGGGGAGCCATCACGTGAACTGGGATCGAATCGAAGGCAACTGGAAGCAGTACCGAACCGACGTGAAGCACCGCTGGGAGCGGCTCACCGACACCCAGCTCGAGGCCGTGGCCGGCCACCGCGAGCACCTCGCCACCCAGATCCAGGAGTCCTACGGGATCACCAAGAAGGAGGCTGGGAAGCAGCTCTACGACTGGCAGAAGGACTTCCACGACGCTGCCATGCCCAAGGCCTGACCGCTCCAGCCCAAACCGCAGCACGGAGGTCCACGTGGCCCAGATCGACATCGAGATCCTCTCGCCGTTCACCGCCCGCTACCTGACCGGGACCAGCCTGACGCCCGCCGAGCGGGTCGAGGTGCTCCGCATCGCCCAGGGGTATGCCTGCAAGGACTCGGCGGCGGCCGCCGGCGTGTCGCCCGAGACCATCCGGGCGCGCCGCAAGCGCATCTACCGCAAGACCCAGGTGGCCGGCTCGGGCGTGCTCATCGCCTCGATGCTCGGCATGTCGCTCGACATGCTGGCCAACGGCGAGACGCTCGCGCCGCGCGCCGAGGCGCCGACCATGTCGGTGGTGGCCCCGGCCGCCGTGACCACCTAGCCCGCCCGGTCCTCGCTGCCCTGCCGCGCGCCCCGAGGTGACGCGGCGGGCCGGCCGGCGAGCCCCTCAGTGAAGGCCGGCCGCCCGCAGCCGGGCGAGGCGCCAGCGCCCGAGGGCGCGGAGCGTCCAGTTGGCGCTCCAGAGCATCGGCACGCCCAGCGCCACGAAGAGCGGGATGGCCCACCAGCCCAGCAGCTCGGCGCGGCCCGGGAAGTCCTCGCCGAAGATGGCCCCGAAGGCGACGTGGCTTCCGCCGACGAAGAGCCCCACCTTGGCGGGGAAGATCGGCTTGAGCACCGCCAGGAGCAGGAAGACCGCGCCGTAGAGGTGGAGCACGCCGAGCACCAGGACCAGGTACCACCAGCCGATTCGCCGCGCTCCGGAGAGGAGCGCGCGCCCCACCGCCCAGGTGCCGCCCCCCGCCAGCGCGCCGGCCAGGGCCCGCTCCTGGACGAAGGTGGCGGCGTAGGCCTCCGGGTCGTCGAACCCGGCCAGGAGCTCGGTGGCGCCCTGCGCCGCCCGCTCCGAGAGGTGGGAGCGGATCTCGTCGACGATCTCCTGGCGCTCCCCTGGCGCCAGCGGCCCGAGGGCCTGCTCGAGCCGGCCGAGGAACCGCTCGGCCTCCACCGGCAGCCGCACCGCCGACTGGTCGCTCATCTCTTTCCTCCCGCGATGCGCTCGAAGCCCCGGCTGAAGTCGCGCCAGACCGCTTGCATGGCGGCGCAGCAGGCCTCGCCGTGGGCCGAGAGCCGGTAGACCTTGTGGGCGTGGCCCACGCCGCGGTCGACCCACTCCGTCTCGACCTTCCCCTCGGTACGCAGGCGGGAGAGGAGCGGGTAGATGCTCCCCTCCGCCACGCCGAGCCCGGCGACGTTGAGGTCGTCCACGAGCTGCAGTCCGTAGCGCGGCGCCCGCCCGAGCAGCAGCAGGACGGCCAGCTCCAGCGTCCCCTTGCGGAGCTGGGAGCGCCAGGCGTCGGCCAGCTGCTCGATGTCATGCATTACAAGATATATAGCGCCACACGGAATCGGGCGCAAGTGGACGGGCGCCACCCCGGCGGCGCGGCGCTACTTCACCGGCTCCATCCGCTGCCACTTCTGCGTCGAGTGCTGGTTGGGATCGAAGCCCGGGTCGTTCGAGTGCTGGTAGTTCCCGGAGCCGTCGGTCCAGTGGAACTTGTCGAGGTAGGACTGCTCCGAGGTGCCCCAGTACGGGTCCTGCATGACCTCGGTGCCGCGGACGTAGTGGTCGAAGTCCATGGAGGGCTGGCCCGACTCGCCGCCGCCACCTGCGGCCGAGGCCGCCGCGGCCGAGCGGCGCTGGGCGTCGGCCTGGTTGGTCGCCTGGCGCCTGGCGTCCATGCCCGCGATGAAGGCGTCGTTCTGGGCGCTGATGGCCCGGCTCCGCTCCCCCGCCGCCCGGATCTGGGCGTACTGCTGGGCGAGCTGCTGGTTGAAGCCCTTGGCCAGCTGGGCGTAGACCTCGTTCACCCGCTTCACCCAGGCCGGGTTCGACTGGAACGAGGCCATGGTGAACCCGAGCACCGGGTGGAGGCGATCGAGCTGGCCGTCGCGGGCGCCCATGCTGTGGACGAAGGTGAGCGGGCGGTGGATCTCGTAGGTCGTCCCCTGCGGCCCGGTGTAGGGGATGCGCACCGGCACGCCGAGGTGGGCGAAGAACTCCTCCTCGACCGGGTGGCCGTCCTGCGTGTAGCGAACCCGCGCCGCCATCGAGTCGCCGGGCTCGGCCGGCTTGCCGAGCGCCTCGACCAGGTTCCGGATGGGCCGCGCGCCCACCACCTGCAGCCCCTTCACCTGGCCGCGGTTCTGGGCGACGACGTAGCGCAGCAGGGCCTCGCGCGGCCCGATGCGGGGGGCGAAGATGATGCCGAGGGAGCGGGCGCCCGGCTTCAGCCCGCGGTTCCAGCCCTCCGGCTCGAGCCAGTAGAAGACCTCCGCCGGGTACCACTCCAGCCAGGCCGAGCCGTCCGGCGCCGAGAAGCGCGCCGACACGCGGACCGCCAGCGACACGTCGCGCGGGTTCCAGACCACGCGGCGCTCCACCTTCCAGCCCTTCGGCACCTGGAAGGTCCCGATGACCATGTCGCCCTGGTACGGGTCGGTGATCGAGGCGGTGACGAACTCCATGCCGGCTGGCTTCGAGGCGGCGGGCGGCGCCTTGCCGTCTCCCGCGGCGAGCGCGGGCGCGCCCCGGCTGCAGGCCCCCGCCAGGAGCAGCGCGGAGCAGGTCGCGATCCAAAGGTCGACGTTGGCAGGCCTGGTCACCTTGGGCATGTGAGGCCTCTACACGACAACGCGGCGCGCCGGCGCATGACGGCCCAGGCCGACCCAAAGGAGACGCGGCTGGTCAGAGGCCTGCCGGCCGCCGAAGGCTGCCAGCTCGGCGCCGAGCGAGCGGGAGTGGTCAGGCGGCCAGGCCGGCCGACGGCGCCGCGCGGGTGCGCAGGCCCTTCCGACTGCGCTACGCTTCCGGCGCGGGGAGGCGGCGCGTGGACCTGGCGACCTGGTTCGAGGAGTTCAAGCGGCGGCGGGTCTTCCGCGCCATGGTGACCTTCGGCGTGGTCAGCTTCGCCCTCCTCCAGGTGGTGGAGCCGGTGATGCACGCGCTCCACCTGCCGGACGAGGTGTTGACCGGGCTGGTGCTGGCCCTGGCGGCTGGCTTCCCGGTGGTGGTGGTGCTGGCCTGGGCCTTCGACCTGAAGGGCGGTCGGCTCGAGCGTGCGGAGCCGCTCGGCGGGCCGGCCACGCCGTCGCGCCTGCGGCTGGGGGTCCTGCTCGTCGGGCTTGGCCTGGTGGCCGCGGCGCCGGGCCTGGGCTGGGTCCTGCTGCGGGGGCGCGGGGCTCCGGAGCGGCGGGCCGGCCAGGCGGCTGGGCCCGCGCCGGCCCCGGCGGTCTCCACCGTCGCCGTCCTCCCCTTCGCCGACATGAGCCCGCAGCACGACCAGGAGTTCTTCTCCGACGGCATCGCCGAGGAGATCCTCGGGGCGCTGGCCCACGTGGAGGGGCTCAAGGTCATCGGCCGGACGTCCTCCTTCGCCTTCAAGGGGAAGGGGGAGGACGTGGCCACCATCGCCCGCAAGCTCGGGGCCGGCACGCTGCTGGAGGGGAGCGTGCGCCGCGAGGGCGACCGCGTGCGGGTCACCGCCCAGCTCGTGGACGGGGTCGACGGACTGGAGGTCTGGTCGGAGCGGTTCGACCGGCAGCTCACCGGCGTCTTCGCGGTGCAGGACGAGATCGCCCGGGCGGTGGTGGCGGCGCTGCGGGCGCGGCTCCCCGGTCCCCGCGCGGCGGCCGCGGCTGCGGCGGCGCCGGCCGTCGCCGTGCCGGCCGCCCGCCCCACCGCCAACCCGGAGGCCTACGCCAGGTACCTGCTGGGGAGGCACTTCATCGGCCAGCCGACCGGCGAGGGCTTCAAGCGGGCCGCCGAGGCGCTGGAGCAGGCGGTGGCGCTCGACCCCGGCTACGCGCCCGCCTGGGCGAGCCTGGCCTACGCCGCCTTCTGGCGGGTCCAGTTCGAGACCACCGGTCCGGAGCAGGCCGCCTACACCGCGCGGGCCCGGGCCGCCGCGGAGAAGGCGGTGGCCCTGGCGCCGGATCTGCCCGAGGCCTACGCGGTGCGCGGCTTCCTGCGGCTCAACCAGGGCTGGAACTGGCAGGGGGCCGAGGCCGACTTCCAGCGGGCGCTCTCGCTCGGCTCGGGCGACACCGAGGTCATGCGGCTCCACGCCCGCTTCGTGGTGGCCGGCCAGGGGCGCCTCTCCGAGGGCATCGAGGAGCTCCGGCGGACCGTGGCGCGCGACCCGCTCTCCGCCGCGGCCCGGGCCAACCTTGGGACGCTGCTCTCCTACCAGCGCCACTACGAGGAGGCCGTCGCCTCCCTGCGGCAGTCGCTGGAGATCACCCCGGACAACGCCATCGCCCTGTGCATGCTCTCCCATGACCAGGTGCAGCTGGGGCAGGCCGAGGCCGGGCTGGCCACCGCTCGATTGATCAAGGAGCCGGGCTGGCGGCTGCTCGGCGAGACCATCGCCCTGTGGCGGCTCGGGCGGCGGCCCGAGGCCGACCGGCTGCTCGCCGAGCTGGAGGCCAGGGAGGGAGACACCATGGCGGTCCAGATCGCCACCGCCCTGGCCCTCCGGGGAGACCGGTCCGGGGCCCTCGACTGGCTGGAGCGGGCCCACCGCCAGGAGGACGGCGGCCTCACGGACATGGCGCTCGACCCCGCCTTCGACCTGCTGCGGGAGGAGCCGCGCTTCAAGGCGATCCTGGTGAAGCTCAACCTGCCGGCCGACGTCCGCGCGAGGTAGGTCGGGCAGGCCGCGGGCCGCTCCGCGCCTACCCGTGCGCCCGGCTCGCCAGCGCCCGGATGAGCCCGCGCTCGCCGGGCAGCGGGCGGCCGTGGCGCACCATGAGCGAGCGCGCCTCCGCCGCGGCCAGCCCGGCCGCGCGGCCCCAGGCGAGCAGGCCGTTCTCGCCCGGCGCCACGTCGAGCTGCACCGGGAGGGTCGCGCCGGCGGCCAGCGCCGAGCAGATCCCGATGGTCGCCTCCTCGTCGCGCGCCACGACCGGCCCGAGGATGCGCCGCCCCAGGCCGTCGCGCGCCAGGCCGAAGCCGACCACCACCCCGTCGCGCTCGGCCACCTCCCGCTGGTCGGCCGCCTGGAGGTGCCAGGCCATGAGGCCGTGCCGCTGCGCGCCATGGGCCTCCTCGTCGAGCGCCAGCACGGCCCGGTGGTCCTCGCGGCGCAGGTGGCGGATGTCGGTGCGGTGCGGCGGCCGGCCGGCGAAGGCGCCGAGGAGCCGGACGGTGGCCCCTGCGTCGACGAAGCCGTGGCGCAGGTAGAGCCCGTGCCCCATGTCGGTGGCGTAGAGGAAGACGGTGGCGGCGCCGGCCGCCTCGAGCGCCGCGGTGAGCAGCGACGCGCCCAGGCCGCTCCGGCCCAGGCCGGGCGTCACCACCATCATGCTGATGCTCGCCAGCGACTGGCCGAAGCGGGTGAGGACCACCGTCCCCTCGAGCCGGCCGTCGATCATGACGCCCAGCCCCTCGCCCTGCTCGAGGACCATGTGCCACTCGGCCTCGCCGTGCGGCCAGCCACGGCTCGAGGAGACGCGGGTGCAGGCGGCGGCGTCGGAGGGGACGAGCGGCCGGAGGAGGTCCATCCCCCGTGGCTAGCACCCGGTGGGCCGCCGGGGAAGTGGCCGGCCGGGGCGGCCCGTTCGCGCCCGCGGAGGGCGCGGGGGCCCCGTCCGGCGGCGCTGCGCGGCCCACCGCCGCTCGACGAAGCGGCGCCCCTGGGCTATGGCCAGGCCATGACGACCACCACCCCACGTCCGCCCGCCCCGCTCCTCGCCGCCGCACTCCTCCTGCTCGCGCAGGGCTGCGCCGCAGGCCACGCGGGGGCGGCGGCCCAGGTCACCCCGGCGAGAACGATGGATCAGATCCTGGCCGCCTCGCCCGCCGCCGACTGGCGTCCGCTCGACCCGGCGCAGACGGTCCAGCTCGAGCTGGCGACCGGCCGCGTGGTCATCGAGCTCGCGCCGGCCTTTGCGCCCGAGCACGTCGCCAACGTCCGCGCCCTGGCGCGCGGCGGCTACTTCGACGGGCTGGCGGTGGTGCGGGTGCAGGACGGCTTCGTGGCGCAGTGGGGCGACCCGCTGGCCGGCCAGCCCGGGGCGAGGCCCCTCGGCGGCGCTCGCCCAGCCCTGGCGCCGGAGTTCGTGCGCCCTGCGGCGGGGCTGGGCTTCACGCCCCTCAAGGACGGCGACCTCTACGCGCCCGAGGTCGGCTTCGTGGATGGCTTCCCGGCGGCCCGCGACGGCGCGGCTGGCCAGGCCTGGCTGGCCCACTGCTACGGCGCGGTGGGGGTGGGGC
>Ga0302299_10001971_pt1 | contig 12461 bp, 10 predicted proteins | sample III_Fen_N3_4_FD_198795 | JGI IMG/M metagenome (GOLD analysis project Ga0302299, IMG submission 198795) | Peat permafrost microbial communities from Stordalen Mire near Abisko, Sweden - III_Fen_N3_4 | ecosystem: Environmental > Terrestrial > Soil > Wetlands > Permafrost | place: Sweden: Abisko... | reverse complement strand
GTGCGCAGGACGTCGACGACGGGGACATCGGGCGCGTGTCGCACGAGAGCCTCGCGGATCCGGTCGCGGTCGACGCCGACAAGCACGACGCCGCGCATCCGCGCGCCGGTCCTGCGCACGAGGTCGTCGAACTCCTGGCCCTTGGCCATGCCGCCGGCGATCCAGACGACGTGCTCGTAGGCCATCAGCGAGGTCTCCGCGGCGTGGCAGTTCGTCGCCTTCGAGTCGTCGACGTAGCGGACGCCGTCGACCTCGCCGACGTCGGCGATGCGGTGGCCCGCGGGCTCGAACGCGCGCAGGCCCTCGCGCACCGCGGACGCCGTGACGCCGTAGGCGCGGGCGAGCGCCGCAGCGGCGAGCGCGTTGCCCACGTTGTGCGGCGCGAACGGCCGCACGTCGTGCACCGACGCGAGCTCCTGCGCGCTGTCGTGCCGGTTGTCGACGAACGCGCGGTCGACGAGCAGGTCGTCGACGACGCCGAGCATCGACGGCCCGGGGACGCCGAGGGTGACGCCGATCGCGCGGCACCCCTCGACGACGTCGGCGTCCTCCACCATGCGGACCGTCTCGGGGTCTGCCGCGTTGTAGACCGCCGCGACCTGGGTGTTGGCGTAGATGCGCGCCTTCGCCGCCTTGTAGGCGTCGAACGAGCCGAAGAGGTCGATGTGGTCCTCGGCGATGTTGAGGCAGACCGAGGCCAGCGGGCTCGCGGTCTCGAGGAACGGCAGCTGGGGTGCGCCCACCTCGACCGCGAGGACGTCGAAGCCGACGGGATCCATGACGGCGTCGACGAGGGAGACGCCGATGTTGCCGACGGCCGCGGTGCGCTCGCCCGCGGCGCGCAGGATCGACGCGAGCATGAGCGTGGTGGTGGTCTTGCCGTTGGTGCCCGTGACCACGAGCCACGGTGCCGCGTTCTCTCCGCGCAGCCGCCAGGCGAGCTCGAGCTCGCCCCACACCGGGACGCCGGAGTCCTGCGCCGCACGGATCACCGGCGCGCGCGGCCGCAGACCCGGTGAGACGACCAGGACGTCGGCGCCGTCGGGCAGCGCGTCGCCGTCGCCCAGCCGCACGGTGGCGCCGACGACCTCGAGCACCTCCGCGCGTTCGCGCTGCTTGTCGCCGTCGGCGGCGTCGATGACGGTGACGCGCGCCCCGAGGTGCAGGAGCTGGTCGGCGGCGGCGAAGCCGGCGACACCGACGCCGGCGACCACGGCGTGCACCGTGGACCAGTCGCTCGTGCGCGAGTGGCGGGAGACCTCGACGCGCGTCACGGTCTGCGGATCCATTCGGCGTAGAACAGCCCGAGGCCCAGCGCGACGAACAGGCCCTGGATGATCCAGAAGCGCACGACGATCTGTGTCTCGGGCCACCCGAGCATCTCGAAGTGATGATGCAGCGGTGCCATGCGGAACATGCGTCTGCCGGTGAGCTTGAAGCTGCCCACCTGGCCGATCACCGACAGCACGACGATGAGGAACAGACCGGCCAGCAGCGGCAGCAGCAGCTCGGTGCGCGTGAGGATCGCGAGCGCCGCGATAGCCCCGCCGAGCGACAGCGATCCGGTGTCGCCCATGAAGATCGCCGCAGGCGCCGAGTTCCACCACAGGAACCCGAACGTCGCGCCCGCGATGGCGGCGGCGAACATCGCGAGGTCGAGCGGGTCGCGCACGTCGTAGCACCGGGACGTCGCCGTCTCCTTGAGGAACTCGCAGTTCCACCGGTACTGCCACAGCGCGAGCAGCGTGTAGGCGCCGAGCGCCATCACGGACGCGCCGGCGGCCAGCCCGTCGAGGCCGTCGGTGAGGTTCACGGCGTTCGTCGTCGCGGTGACGAGGAACCAGATCCAGAGCATGAGCAGCCCGGTCGGCAGCACCAGCGACGTGTTGCGGAGGAACGAGATCGCGTGCGACGCGGGGGTGAGCCCCTCGCCGTCCGGGAAGTGCACCGCGAGCCAGCCGAACGACAGCGCGACCACGGCCTGCCCGACGAGCTTCGTGCGCGCACGCACTCCGGTGCTGCGCTGCCGGAAGATCTTGAGGTAGTCGTCGGCGATGCCGACCGAGCCGAGACCCACGGTGAGGTAGATCGCGAGCACGCCGGACCAGGTGAGCGGCCGCCACAGGAGGAGGTGCCCGCCGAAGTAGCCGACGACGAGGCCCGCGAGGATCGCGAGACCGCCCATCGAGGGCGTGCCGCGCTTGCCCTCGTGCTCGGGGTACTGCTCGTCAGGGGTCGAGACGCGGATCGCCTGCGCGAGGCGGTGCGAGCGCAGCCAGCGGATGAGCATCGGCGTCAGCAGCACCGAGATGATGAAGCCGAGACCGGCGCCGACGAGTGCGACCTTCACGTCGTCACCTCCGTCAGCGCCAGCGCGACCCGCTCGAGCCCTGCGGCCCGCGACGCCTTCACCAGGACGACGTCCCCGGGCACGAGGCGCTCGCGCAGCAGCGAGACAGCCGCGTCGACGTCCGGCACGGCCGTCACGACGGTGCCACCTCCGGCCTCGCTCGCGCCCGTCGCCACGCCGGAGGCGGCCGCACCGACCACGACGACGTTGGTCACACCGCGCTGGGCGGCGACGCGGCCGACCTGCTCGTGCGCCGCACCCGCGGCGTCGCCGAGCTCGCGCATCTCCCCCAGGACGGCCCACGTGGGTCGCGGCGGGCGCGCGCCGGAGCCGCGTCCGAGCGCGACGAGGGCGTCGAGCGCCGCGACCATCGACTCCGGGTTCGCGTTGTAGGCGTCGTTGACGACGGTGACGCCGTCGTCGGTCGTCGTGACCTCCATGCGCCAGCGGCTGGCGGGCGCGGCGCCGGACAGCCGGCGCGCCACGGCGTCGAGCGGGATGCCGAGGGCGAGCGCCGCACCCGCGACGGCCAGCGCGTTCGACACGTGGTGCGCACCGACGAGCTGCAGACGCACCGGTGCCCTGCCGTACGGGGTGGTCAGGACGAACGTGGCGCGCCCCTCGTCGTCGAGCTGCTCGTCGTCGGCTCGTACGTCGGCGTCGGCGGCGCGGCCGTAGGTCACGACGGACGCGGTGGTGCGCACGGCCATCTCGGCCACGAGCGGGTCGTCGGCGTTGAGCACCGCCACGCCGCCGTGCTCCGCGCCGGGCAGCGCCTCGGCGAGCTCGCCCTTGGCGCGCGCGATGTTCTCGCGAGACCCGAACTCGGCGACGTGCGCCGACCCCACGTTGAGGATGACGCCGACCCGTGGCGGCGTCACGCCGCAGAGGTAGGCGATGTGGCCGATGCCTCGCGCGCCCATCTCGGTGACGAGGACGCGCGTGGACGCGTCGACGGTGAGGGCGGTGAGCGGGACTCCGACCTCGGTGTTGAACGACCCCTGCGGCGCGACGACCGGGCCGAGCTCGGCGAGCACGGCCGCGAGCAGGTCCTTCGTGCTGGTCTTGCCGGACGACCCGGTGACGCCCACGACGAGGAGGTCGGGCAGCGCGTCGACGACCCAGCGGGCGAGGCGGCCGAGCGCGAGCACCGTGTCGTCGACGACGACGCACGGGACGTCGAGCTCGCGGTCGGCGAGCACGGCGACGGCGCCGGCGCGCACGGCCTGCGCGGCGAAGTGGTGCGCGTCGTGGTTCTCGCCCACCACTGCGACGAACAGCTCGCCGGGCACGACCGTGCGCGAGTCGGTGCCGAACGACGTCGCGCGCTTCGACGGGTCGACCACGTGGTGCAGCCGTCCGCCGGTGCCGGTCGCGACGTCGGCGAGCGTGAGCGTGGTCATGGCTGGTCCTCGGGTGCCTCAAGGGGCTGCACCTCGGTGCCGGCGAGCAGCTCCGCGAGCACGACCCGGTCGTCGAACGGCGTGACCGTACCGGCGACCTCCTGCCCCTGCTCGTGCCCCTTGCCCAGGACGAGAAGTACGTCACGGTCACCGGCCAGCGCGACGCCGGACGCGATGGCCTTGCGCCGGTCGGCCACCTCGAGGCGACGCTTCCCGGTGATCGCGCGCGCGCCGCGCAGGATCTCCCGCCGGATCGCGGTGGGGTCCTCGCTGCGCGGGTTGTCGTCCGTGACGATCACGATGTCGGCCCCGTGCACCGCGGCTTCGCCCATCGCGAAGCGCTTGTGCGGGTCGCGGTCTCCACCTGCACCGAGCACGACCAGCACGCGACCTCGCGTCCCGACGCGCGCCGTCGCGACCTCGCGGGCGGCCACGAGCGCGCGCTCGACGGCGTCCGGGGTGTGCGCGTAGTCGACGTAGGCGAACAGCGCGCGATCGACGTCGGGGTCGGGCACGCGCTCCATGCGCCCTGGTACGCCGGGGCACTGCGCGATTCCACCAGCAGCGACGAAGGGGTCGACCCCGGCGGCGGCGAGCAGGGCCACAGCACCGAGGGCGTTCGCGACGTTGAAGGCGCCGGGCAGGTGCACCTCCACCGCCACGTCGACCCCCTCCGGACCGTGCGCGCGCAGCACCGACCCGCCGGGCACGCTGGTGAGATCGTGCGCGGTCCACGTCGCGTCGTGGCGCGTGACGGCGTACGTCGTGCACGGCAGCCCGGCGCTCGTCGCGCGCTCGATCAGCTGCGCACCCCAAGCGTCGTCGAGGCAGACGACGCCGAGCCCGGCGCGCGCCGTCGTGAGCAGCTGCGCCTTCGCGTCGAAGTAGTCGGCCATGTCGTCGTGGAAGTCGAGGTGGTCCTCGGTGAGGTTGGTGAAGCCGACGACGGCGAACCGCACGCCGTCGACGCGGCCGAGGCGCATCGCGTGGCTCGACACCTCCATGGTGACGGCGGTGACGCCGCGCTCGCGCATGACGGCGAGGAGCGCGTGGACGTCGGTGGCCTCGGGTGTGGTGCGCGCGGTCGGCACGACCTCGTCGCCGATCCGCGTGCCCACCGTGCCGATCACGCCGGTGAGGTGACCGGCCGCGCGGAACCCGGCGTCGACGAGGTAGGAGGTCGTCGTCTTGCCGTTGGTGCCGGTGATGCCGACGACCACGAGGTCGTGCGACGGGTTGCCGTACACGTACGACGCCACGGCACCGAGCGATGCGCGCGGGTCGTCGACGACCACGACCGGGACGCCGTGCCCTGACGCGCGGTCGGCACCGGAGGGATCGGTGAGCACCGCGACGGCGCCCGCCGCGACGGCGTCGGCGACGAACTCGGCGCCGTGCGTGCGGAACCCCGGGAGAGCCGCGTACAGGTCGCCCGCCACCACGCCGCGCGAGTCGTGCGTGACGCCACGGACCTCGACGAGGGACGCCGGGTCGCCGATCGCGGCCACCGCGGACGGCGCGAGGCCTGCGGCGGCAGCGACGTCCGGCAGCCGCCTCGGCGGGGTGCTCGGGCGCGGTCCTGCGGACACGGTGACGACCCTAACCGGACGTCACCACGTGATCGGCAGCCGCGGCGACGCGGTGCCGGTCGGCGGGACCCGGTAGTGCTGGAGCGCGAAGGTCATGACCTTCTTGAACACCGGCGCGGCGAGCTGGCCGCCGAAGTGGCCCACGCGCGGGTTCTGGATGAAGACGCCGACCACGACGTCGGGCGAGTCAGCGGGCGCCATGCCGATGAAGGAGGCCGTGTAGCCGCGGTAGCAGCCGCACGCGTCGTCGATGCGGTTGGCGGTTCCGGTCTTGCCCGCGACGCGGTAGCCGGGGATCGCGGCGAGCGGCGCGGTGCCGTCGGTGACCACCGACTCGAGCATCGTGCGCACCTGAGCAGCGGTCGAGGCGCTCACGACACGCGTGCTCGTCGGGGCCGCCGCAGCCTGGAACGTGCCGTCGGGCGCGGTGACGCCGGCGACGAGGGTCGGCTGCACGCGCACGCCGTCGTTGGCGATGGTCGCGTAGACCGACGTCGCCTGCACGGCGTTGAGCGAGAGGCCCTGGCCGAAGGCGATCGTGCCGAACGACGTCGCCGACCAGGTGCTCGGCGCAGGCACGCGGCCGTCGCTCTCACCGGGGAAGCGCAGGCCCGTCGGGTCGCCGATACCGAACTTCTTGAGGTAGGAGTACAGCTTCGGGCCGCCGATGAGGCGCGACGCGATGATCGTCCCGATGTTGCTCGACTTGGCGAGCACCCCGTTGAGCGTGAGGTGCCACGTGCCGTGCGCGACGTCGTCGTGGAAGGTCTTGTACTTCGTCACGAGGGTCGGCGGCACCGTGATCCTCGTGAGCGGGTTGGCCTTCTTCTCCTCGATCACCGCGGCCATCGTCATGACCTTCGCCGTGGAGCCCGGCTCGAAGATGTCGGACACCGCGCGGTTGCGCACGTCGCTCTGCGCGGCCGAGGCCGGCTTGTTCGGGTCGAAGGTCGGCACGGTGGCGAGCGCGTAGATCTGGCCCGTGCGCGGGTTCATCACGACGACGGTGCCGCTGTCGGCCTTCGCGGCCTTCACCTGCGCGGCGAGCGCGCTCTGCGCCACCCACTGCAGGTCGCGGTCGAGGGTGAGCCGGACGCCGAGGCCCGGTACCGCCGGCGTGCCCGAGCTGTCGGCCGTGGGGATCGCGGTGCCGCGCGCGGATGCTTGGTACACCTCGGATCCCGGCGTCCCGGACAGCTCCTGGTTGAAGCCGTACTCGAGGCCCGAGCCGCCCTGCCCGTCGCCGCGCACGTAGCCGACGACGTTGGCGGCGACCGAGCCCGCAGGGTAGATGCGCGTCGAGGTGACCTCGCTGAACACGCCGGGCAGCTTGAGCGCGGCCACCTTGGCCCACACCTCGGGCGTGACGCCCTTGGACAGGTAGACGAAGCGGCGGGTGCCGGTCATGCGCGCCTGGAACGCGGCCGCTCCTCCGCCGAGCACCGACGCGAGCTGCGAGGCCTCGGCCGCCGGGTCCTTCACCAGAGTCTGGTCGACGGTGACGTTGCGCGCCTGCACGGTGGTCGCGAGCGGGACGCCGTTCGCGTCGGTGATGTCGCCGCGCATCGCCGGCAGCGTCACCGTGCGCAGCCGGTCCTTGGCCGCGGCCGCGGCCAGCGCGGGGCCCTGCACGGTCTGGACGTCGATCACGCGGGCGGCGACGACCGACAGGACGATGAGCAGCGCGACCTGCCAGATGCGCAGGCGGCGCTCGGGGTTCCCGGGTCGGAAGGTGCGCGGCGCCGGACGGCGCGGCGGACGAGGCGGACGCTGCGCCGGGCGGGTGGACGAACGCGAGGTCGGGCGCGAGCCGCGCGGTGCCGGACGGGAGGCCGGGCGCGACGCGGAGCGTGAGGAGGAGCGGCGCGGCGGCGGCGCGACCGTGGTCATCGGCCGACCCCGGTGGTCGGGTCGGGCACGGCGGCGTCCGTCGTCGTCGTGGTCGACGTGGTCTTCGCGGTGGTCTTCGCGGTGGTCTTCGCGGTGGTCTTCGCGGTGGTCTTCGTGGTGGCGGCCGTCGTGGCGCCGGCCGTCGTGGTGGCGGGCTTCGTCGTCGTGGACGTCGCCGCCGCGCCCGTGGCGGGAAGGGTTGTCCCGGCCGAGTGCTTGTGGCGCACGGCCGGGGTCGGGGTGCCGAGGACGGCGCCGTCGGCGAGGCGCAGGAACACCGGCGAGGTCACGGGAACCATGCCCAGCGCCGCGGCGCGCTTCTGCAGCGACTCGGGCGCTTCAGTGAGCGCCACCTCCTGCACGAGCTGCTGCTCGGTGACCGCGAGCTGGTTCTGCGCCTTGGTGAGCGAGCCGATCTCGAACGCGCCCTGGGCCAGCGTGGTGTTGAGCACGAGCAGCAGCACCATGCCGGTGAGCAGGATGCCGACGACGACGAGCGCGAACACGCCGTTGCCGGCGACGGTGGCGCGGGGAGCTGGTGCGGCGACGAGGGCGGGCCGCCGGGTGCGTGTCGTCGGGCGCGCTGCCGTCCGGGGCGACGTCGCGCGGCTGGTCGTGGAGCGCGCCGCCTCCGTGCGGGCTGTCGTCGTGCGCGACGCCGTTGCGCGACCCGCCGAAGGGCGCGACGGGCGCGGGGAGGCGCTGCGGGCGGCGGTGCTCACGCCGCCTCCCGCATCCGCTGGGCCGCACGGAGGCGCACCGACGCCGCGCGCGGGTTCTCGGCGATCTCCGCAGCCGTGGCCTTCTCCGAGCTGCGCGTGAGGAGCTTGAGCTCGGGCTCGTGCCCTTCCGGCACGAACGGGAGGTCGTCGGGGATGTCGGTCGTCGCGCGCGATGTCAACGCCCGCTTGGTGATCCGATCCTCGAGCGAGTGGTAGGAGAGCACCACGATGCGACCGCCGACGGCGAGCGCGTCGATGGCGGACGGGAGCGCGCGCCCGAGCACCTCGAGCTCGGCGTTGACCTCGATGCGCAGCGCCTGGAACGTGCGCTTGGCCGGGTTCCCGCCGGTACGACGGGCAGGTGCGGGGATCGACGCGCGGATCAGCTCGACCAGCCGTGCGCTGGTCGTGAACGGCTCGCGGCCGCGCTCGCGCACGACGGCGTCGGCGATGCGGGAGGCGAACCGCTCCTCGCCGTACTCGCGGAGCACGCGCGCGAGCTCGCGGCCGGCGTAGGTGTTGAGGACGTCGGCCGCGGTCATGCCGACCGTCGGGTCCATCCGCATGTCCAGCGGCGCGTCCTGCGAGTAGGCGAAGCCGCGACCGGCCTCGTCGAGCTGCATGGACGAGACGCCGAGATCGAACAGCACGCCGTCGACGCGGGGGTGCTCGACCTCGCCGAGCACGCGCGGCAGCTCGTCGTAGACGGCGTGCACCAGCACGGTGCGCTTCTCGTACGGCGCCAGCCGCTTCGCGGACAGCGCCAGGGCGTCGAGGTCGCGGTCGACGCCGACGAGGCGCACGTCCGGGAAGCGCTGCAGCAGGGCCTCGCTGTGACCGCCGAGGCCGAGGGTGGCGTCGACGACGACGGCTCCGGGGCGGTCGAGAGCCGGCGCGAGCAGGGTGAGGCAGCGCTCGAGCAGCACCGGCACGTGCGACGGCGTGCGCGCCGCCGACGGGGGGTGCTGCGACAACGGACTCAGCCCAGCTTCGCGACGACGTCGGCGACGACGAGGAGGAACCCGGTGGTGAGGGCGCTGGCGGCGAGCAGGACGGGCAGGGGGCCGGACGCGGTGCGACGCAGTCGGCCGGGCAGCGGCCTGGTCGCCGCCGTGGCGGGATGCAGGGTCAGGGCCATCGTGACGCGGTCCTCCTCGCCCGGCTGGGCGCTCGCGGTGGGGGTCTCGTCGGCCGACGGTGCGGGGAAGCTCGCCGGATCGTGCTCGTCGTGGGGGCGGGAGGTCGGGCCGGGTGTTCGTGGGACCTGGTCCCCCGTCCGTCACTCGGGGTGGGACCGCCTGGCACCGGGGAAGGTGCGCCAGGAGGACCGGGTGACGGACCGGAGACCGAGCACCACGACTCGGCCGGCAACCTCAGTGCGTCGGGACCACCTCCCCGTCGAGGTCGACGAAGGACTGCTCGGTGGTCTGGAGGTAGGTCTCCCAGGCCGCGGCGTCCCAGATCTCGATGCGCGTGTCGGCGCCGACGACGACGACCTCGCGGGCCAGGCCGGCGTACTCGCGCAGGTTGGACGGGATGGTCACGCGGCCCTGGCGGTCGGGGGCGTCGTCGTGGGCGCTGGCGAACAGCACGCGGGTGTAGGCGCGGACGCGCTCGCTGGTCTGCGACCCGTGGCGCAGCGTCTCGGCGTACTCGGCGAAACCGGCCTTGGTCCAGATCACCACGCAGCGGTCCTGACCCTTGGTCATCACCAGGCCGTCGAGCAGGGCGTCGCGGAACTTCGCGGGGAGGATCACGCGGTTCTTGTCGTCGAGCCGGGGCTTGTGGGTCCCGAGGAACACCACCACCACCCCTTTCCCGACCCTCCTGGGGCCCGGTGCCGCCAGTGGGCGCCAACATACTCCACTTCACTCCACCGTCAACCACCTGGAGGATGGTTTCTCCCCCGCTTCGTCACACCCGTCACAGGCGCGCAGCATCACCGCAGGTCACAGCGGTGGTGGGAAGTGGAGGTGATCTGCGCACCTCCGGCCGACGCCGAGCGGCGTGGTGGAGGGACGCCGGCGACCGGCGCTGGCGTTCAGGGCGCTGACCTGCGACGACGCCGCGCGAGCGGCGGTGCTGGCTGCGCTGGTGGAGGGAGGTGGAGGGAGTGGGACCGGGCTCCGGGCGCCGTGGCCCTCAGAGCTCGGTGCGGTCGGCGGCGTCCTTGGGCGCGAGGGGCTGCACCGGAGTGGGCCACTCGTGGATCACCGACGTCCGCAGCAGGAGGTCCTGCAGCGAGCGGTTCTCGCGGCTGATCGCGCACCACCACAGCCCGATGGGGACGGCAGTGCAGAACGCCGCGCGCACGAACGCCACGCCCCACCACATCCGGTGGCCGTGGTGCCCGACGACGCGCAGGCCCATGACCCGGTCGCCGACGGTGCGGCCGCGCGTGCCGAAGGCGAGCGTGAGGTAGCTGATCATCAGCGAGAAGCCGATGACCAGGAACCACCAGAACGGCCACCGCGGGAACTGGTAGCCCGTGGGATTGAAGAGGAACAGGACGATCGCCACGGCCGCATAGGTGCCCAGCGTGAGCGAGGCGATGATGGCGTAGTCGATGGCGCCGGCCACGGTGCGGCTCACCACGCCCGCGCGCAGGCCCTGGAAGGCGCGGGCGCGCGGCGGGATCGGGTCGAGGCGCTTCAGGCCGGGGACGGGGCGGTCGGCCGACATCAGGACTCCCCCGAACCCTCGGCGTGACCTGCGGTGGCGTCGTCGCCCTCGGGACGGGTCGACGGCCCGGCGGCCACCGGGCCGTCGCCGGTGAGCAGCTCGGTGACCGTGCGCACCTCGTCGTCGTCGGTGCCCGTCCAGCCGGCGGCCGCGGTGCGCCGTGCCTTGCGGCGCAGCAGGAGCCGGTCGACGATCCGGTTCACGACCTCGTCGCCGTTCATGGCGACCAGGCGCGTCCCGTCGACGACGTCGGCGGCCACACCGGTCGTCGACCCGCGGATGATCTCCGGCAGGTCGACCTCGTCGATGACCTCCTCGGCGATCGACTTGAGGTCGACCCGGCTGCGGACGGTGTCGGTGAGGTCCATCGTGTCGAGCGCGCGCTCGATGACGGTGCCCAGATCCACGCGCTCGAGGACGACCGTGGTGAGGTCCATGCCGTCGAGGGCCCTGGTGACGATCGGCTCGAGGTCGACCCGCTCGAGCACCACCTCGGTGAGGTCCATGCGGTCGAGCACCGCCGCGACCAGCCGCCCGAGGTCGACACGCGAGATCACCAGCGACGTGAGGTCGATCCGGTCGAGCACGGGGTCGAGCACCGACGGCACCGCGATGTCGAGCACCTGCCCGGTGGCCTCCGCGGCGTCCCCACCGGCGGCTCGCCGGACGAGGCGGCCGCGCCCGGCCAGCGTCGTGGCGAGGTGGCCGAGGGTCAGCTGCTCGGGCACCAGGGGCGGGTGGGCGAGGAGGTGGACCGTGTCGCGGACGAAGGGCTCGGCGGCCCGGCCCAGGGCCAGGGTGACGCCGACGACGGGGCGCGCCACGGTGACGGCGGCACCGATCGCGACGTCGATCGTGCCCTCGACCGCCGGCGGGAGCGCCGGCGCCGAGGGGCGCAGGGCGGGGACGAGCGCGACCGGCTCGTCGGTCGCGTCGGCGTCGCCCCGGTCGTCGGTCACCGGGACATCCTCGGGCACGCGGGCCCTCCACGTCGCGTGGTCACGCTGCGTGGTCGGCGCGAGCCTCGCGAGACCCGTGACCGTACGTGACCGAACAACCCCTGTTCACCACGGAGAGAAGCGGAATCGGCCGCCTGTGTGTCGGTTCCGTGAACGGGCGCGACTGAACTGCGGAAAGCCTGGCCTTAGTGCGATCGGGTGACTACGGTTCGTTCAACGTTGGATAACCGGGGGCTCTTCATCCGCGCACGGCGCGCCGACGTCCCACGACGACCAGGAGCACAGATGTCCCGAACCCGAGCCGTGCCGCGCTATCGCCGCGGTGCCAACGCGATCGCGAGCCTCGCGGCCTCGGCCCTCGTGGCCATCGGTCTCGTCGCCGTCGTCGCCGCGCCGTCGCAGGCGAGCACCAAGCTGCCGCTGCAGTTCACCGCGACGGTGTCGGGTGGCGTCGCCTACACCGGCGACCCGCTCAACGTCGGCCTCACCATCACCAACCCCGCGGCCAACAAGGTCGTCAAGCTCAACCACGTCGCGATCGTCATCCCCCGTGCGGCTGACGGCTCGCTGCTCGGCGGCATCACACCCGGCTCCGTGAGCGGCGTCGGAGTTCCGATCCGCCCGGGCGGCGCGAGCGGCCCCGGGAACTGGATCGAGACGATCCGGCCCTGCGGCAAGGTGACCAACTGCTCGGCGATCGTCGTGATCGACGCGGCCGCCCCCCGCACCAAGTCGGGCATCGCGCCAGGACAGTCCGTCACCGCCTACGTCGGCATCACCGCACCCACGACGCCCCAGACCCTCACGTTCCGCGGGCTCGAGTGCGACGACGCCTTCGCCCTCCCCGGCATCGCCAGCATCAACGT
>Ga0302299_10001968_pt1 | contig 12467 bp, 10 predicted proteins | sample III_Fen_N3_4_FD_198795 | JGI IMG/M metagenome (GOLD analysis project Ga0302299, IMG submission 198795) | Peat permafrost microbial communities from Stordalen Mire near Abisko, Sweden - III_Fen_N3_4 | ecosystem: Environmental > Terrestrial > Soil > Wetlands > Permafrost | place: Sweden: Abisko... | reverse complement strand
AGCGCCTCGCGGCCCGTCCCGCCGTGGCCGTAGGTCGGGACCACGAACGGCAGCGGCCGCACCAGCGCCGGCGCGATCGCGAGCAGCGTGCGCCGCTCGCGCGCGGACTGGCGCAGCCGGCCGAAGTCGGCCTTCTGCAGGTAGCGCATGCCGCCGTGGATCGTCTTCAGGCTGTTCCAGGAGGCCCCGGCGCCGAAGTCGTCACGCTCGACCAGCGCGACCGAGAGGCCCCGCTGCGCCGCGTCCCAGGCCGCGGCGGCGCCGTAGATGCCGCCGCCCACCACGACGACGTCGTGCTCGCGCGCCGCGAGCGCCGGCAGCTCGCGCCTCACAGCATCGCCTCGGCGTCCGGCCGCGAGTAGCGCAGCGCCACGATCGTCGCGTCGTCGGCGGCCTCGAGCGGGCCGCGGTGCTCGCGCACCGCCGCGTTGACGCGCGCCATCAGCGGCCCGAGACCCTGCGACTGGTTCACCTGCAAGAGGGCCTCGAGGCGCGTCATGCCGAACGGCTCGTCCGACTCGTCCTCGGCCTCGACCAGGCCGTCCGTGAACAGCACCAGCGCGTCGCCGCCGGCGAGCCGCACCGAGAGCTCCTCGTAGCCGCCGCCCGGGTAGAGGCCGGGAGGGCGGCCGCTCGACGGCAGGCGCACGACGCCGCCTTCACGCCGCAGCACGAACTGCGTGTTGTGCCCGGCGTTGACGTGGCGCAGCAGGCCGCTGCGGCTGTCGAGCACGCCCAGGAACAGCGTGTAGTAGGGCGCGAGCGGCTCCTCGTTGTCCATCTCGCGGTCGAGCGCGTCGACCAGGCTGGCGAGGTCGCGCTCGAGCGTGATGCGCGCGCGGATGGTCGCCTGCAGGCTGGCCATCAACAGCGCCGCCGGCACGCCCTTGCCGGAGACGTCGCCGATCAGGATCGCGACCTCGTGCTCGCCGAGCGCGAAGTAGTTGAAGAAGTCGCCGCCCACCTCGCGCGCCGGGACCGAGACGCCGCTGACCTCCACGAACGGCGCGCACAGCGGGGCGCGCGGCAGCAGTTCCTCCTGGATCCGGCGCCCGATCTCGAGCTCCTTGCGCAGCCGCTCCTGCTCGATGCGCCGCTCCTGGTTGGCGCGCAGGTCGCGCGCCAACCGGTTGAAGGTCTCGGCCAGGCGCGAGAACTCCCGCCCGTGCGGCACCGGCACGCGCACGTCGAGGTCGCCGGCCGCCAGCCGCTCCGCGCCCTGCGTCAACGACGCGAGGTGGCGCGTCATGCGCCGCGACAGCGGCAGGATCCCGAGCGCCGCCACGACCGCGAGGCCGAGCCCGAGCCCCAGATTGCGCGCGGCGGTGCGCCGGATCTCGAGCAGCGCTTCGCCCACCGGCCGCGCCACGCCGATCACGATTCCCGTCTCCGGGTTGCGCCGCTCGGCCACGACCCAGTCCTCGGCATCGCGGCTGGAAGCGCGCCGCGCGGGTCCCACCCCGATCGCCGCCAGCACCCGCTCGTCGGCGGGCTCCGGGGCGTAGAGCTGTCCCCGCGCGTCGAACGCGTAGGGGATCGCCCCGAGCCGCCGCTCGGCGCCCGACAGGATCGCTCGCAGCAGCAGCCGTAGCTCGCCGGTCCGCGCCGCCGCGAGGGCCTCCCGCCGCGCGGTCTCGTACGCGCTGCCGGGCGTGCCCCGCGGGCGGTCGCGCATGGAGGTGAGCCGCGACTCGAGCTCGCCGGCGACGGCGTCGACGCGCGTCGACATCTCGGTCGCCAGCGCGTCGGCCTCGAAGTGCAGCGCGCGGCGGATCGCCGCCTGCGAGCCGAGGTACGTGTAGATGGTGACACCGAGCAGCGGCAGCACCGAGAGCACGAAGAACGCGATGGCGAGCTGGCTGCGCAGCCTCATGACGTCACTCGCCCAGCACGTGCAGCGCGAGCTGCCGGCGTTGGCTGCCGCCGCGATGCTCCCAGACGTAGAGGCCCTGCCACGTCCCGAGCGCCAGCTCGCCGGCGATCACCGGGATCTGCTCGGACGTCCTCAGCAGCGCCGCCTTCACGTGCGCGGGCATGTCGTCGTCGCCCTCGGCAACGTGAGTGAACAGGGGGTCGCCGTCCGGCACCAGGCGCGAGAAGAACGCCTCGAGGTCGCGGCAAACCGAGGGGTCGGCGTTCTCCTGGATCACCAGGCTGGCCGAAGTGTGCCGGATGAAGACGGTCACGAGGCCGTCGCGGATGCCGGCTGCGCGCACGGCCACCCGCACGGACCCGGTGATCTCGGTGAGGCCGCGGCGCGTGGCCACGGCCAGCGTCTCGCTGCGCTGTCTCATCGGCGGGTCTGAGCCTACCACGCAGGACCCGTGCGCCCGACGCCGCGGCGGCTCAGGCGAGCGCGCGCTCGACGGCCCGGGCGGCGCACTCGCAGTCTTCGCGGCTGACGTCCCGGTGCGTGACCAGCCGCAGCGTGCGCGCGTCCATGGCAGTGGCCAGGACGCCGGCCTCGCGCAGCACCGCCACGGCCTCGGGGGCCGAGCGGCCCTCGAGCGTCGCCACCACGATGTTGGTCTCGACCGGCGCCACGCTCACGCCCCGGCCACGGCCGAGCGCCGCGGCGAGCAGCCGCGCGTTCGCGTGGTCCTCCGCGAGGCGCGGCACGAGAGTCTCGAGCGCGACGAGGCCGGCCGCCGCGAGGACGCCGGCCTGGCGCATGCCGCCCCCGAGCAGCTTGCGCACGCGCCGCGCCTCCTGGACGCGCTCGCGGCTCGACGCCAGCAGCGAGCCGACGGGCGCGCAGAGGCCCTTGGACAGGCAGGCCATCACGGTGTCCGCGCCCGCGACCAGCACCGCGGGCGGCACGCCGAGGGCGACCGCAGCGTGCCAGAGCCGCGCGCCGTCCAGGTGCACCCGGAACCCGGCCTCGCGCGCCGCGGCGACGACCGCGCGCGCCTCCTCCACGCGCTGGACGGTGCCGCCGCCGAGGTTGTGGGTGTTCTCGAGCACGACCAGGCCGACGTCCGACTTGTAGTACGCGCGTGGCGCGACGGCCGCACGCACGTGCTCCGGCGTCAGGTGGCCGCCGGGGGCGTCCACCATGCGCGGCATCACGCCGGAGAGCAGACTCATGCCCGACAGCTCGTAGCGCACGACGTGGCTCCGGCGCTCGACCAGAACCTCGTCACCGCGCTGGGTGAGGATCCGGATCGCGATCGCGTTGCCCATCGTGCCCGAGGGCACGAAGAGAGCGGCCTCCATGCCGAGCAGCTCGGCGGCGCGGGTCTCCAGGCGGTTGACGGTCGGGTCCTCACCGTAGACGTCGTCGCCCAGCTCGGCCGCGGACATCGCCTGGCGCATCTGCGGGGTGGGCTGCGTCACGGTGTCGGAGCGCAGGTCGATCATGATGCGCCGACCATAGACCCCGCGGCGCGCGGGTGTCAAAGACCGCGCGGTCCGGCCGCGGCGGGCGGAGCCAGCCGCGGCGCCTTCAGCGCGGGACGAGCAGCGGCGCCGACGGTGCCTCGACGCGGCGCGAGCCGACGGACGAGCCGCAGGCGGAGCACAGGTATTCGTGCAGCTCGCCGTCGGGCAAGACGAGCAACAGGCGCTCGCGCACGGGTTGCGGCTGCTTGCAGCGGCCGCAGAACAGGACGGAAGCCTGGAACTCCTCGAACTGCTCCGGTGCCGGCGGGGGACGAGACCTCACGCCTCAGGTCTAGCCACACGCGGCAGGCCTGTCAAGCGCGGCGTCGACGGACCGGACGGTGTAGACTGGCCGTTCCCTGATGCCCAGCGCCGCCTCTTCCTTCGCAGAGGTCCTCGCCGCCTACGAACCGGTGATCGGCCTCGAGGTGCACGCCCAGCTGCTGACGCGCAGCAAGCTCTTCTGCTCCTGCGCAAACCGCTTCGGGGCGCCGCCCAACACGCTGGTGTGCCCCGTCTGCCTCGGCCTGCCCGGCGCGCTGCCCGTCCCCTCGCGCGAGGCGGTGACGCTGGCGCTGCGCGCGGCGCTGGCGCTCGGTTGCCGCGTCAACCAGACCTCCGTCTTCGAGCGCAAGAACTACTTCTACCCGGACCTGCCGAAGGGCTACCAGATCTCGCAGTACGAGCGGCCGCTCGCCGAGGACGGCGCCGTCGTGGTGACCGGCGCGGACGGCGCGACGCGGCCCATCCGCGTGCAGCGCGTGCACATGGAGGAAGACGCGGGCAAGCTGCTGCACGAGGGCTTCGCCTGGTCGCCGGAGAAGAGCGGCGTCGACCTCAACCGCGCCGGCATCCCGCTGATCGAGATCGTCTCTGCGCCGGACCTGCGCGACCCGCAGGAGGCGCACGAGTACCTGACCGCGCTGCGCGCCGTGCTGCTGTATGCCGGGGTCTCCGACGGGAACATGGAGGAGGGCTCGCTGCGCTGCGACGCGAACGTGTCCGTGCGCCCGCGCGGGCGGCAGCAGCTCGGGACGCGCGCGGAGATCAAGAACCTCAACTCGTTTCGCAACGTCGCGCGCGCGATCGAGCACGAGATCGCCCGCCAGGTCGCGCTCGTCGAGACAGGCCGCGCGGTCGTGCAGGAGACCCGGCTGTGGAACGCGGAGCGGGGCGAGACGGCGCCCATGCGCTCGAAGGAGGAGGCGCACGACTACCGCTACTTCCCCGAACCAGACCTGCCCCCGCTGGCGGTCGACGGGGAGTGGGTCGAGGAGGTGCGCCGCTCGCTGCCGGAGCTGCCCGCACCCCGGCGGCAGCGCTTCGTGGACTCCTACGGCCTGCCCCCCTACGACGCCGGTGTCCTCACCCAGGACCGCGCCGTCGCCGACTACTTCGAGGCCGTGGCCGCGGGCAGCGGCGACGCGAAGGCGGCCTCGAACTGGGTGATGACCGAGGTGCTGCGCAAGCTGAAGGAGGACGCGCGGCCGCTCGCGCAGTGCCCCGTCGCCCCGCTCGCGCTCGCGGGCCTGGTGCGGCTGATCGGCGCGGGCACGATCTCGGGCAAGACGGCGAAGGACGTGTTCGAGACGATGTGGCGGACGGGCGAGGACGCGGGGGCGATCGTGGCGCGCGAGGGGCTGACCCAGCTCAGCGACGTTACCGCGCTCGAGGCGGTGGTGGCCGAGGTGGTGGCCGCGGCCCCGCAACAGGCGGCGAGCTACCGCTCGGGCAAGCCCGCCGCGCTCGGCTGGTTCGTGGGACAGGTCATGAAGCGCACCGGCGGCCGGGCGAACCCGCAGCTGGTCAACGTACTGTTGAAGAAGTCGCTCGGGGGCTCTTGAAGCCGTTCGTGAAAGGGAGGATCGGCATGGAGATTCGAAGAAACGGTCTGGTCGCCGTCGCGGCGTTCGCGATGGCCGCGTCGGCGCTCGCGCAGGGCACCCCGCGCGGCAACGCCACCGCCACGGTGGGCGGCAGGAAGGTGACGCTCGACTACGGCCGGCCCGCGCTCAAGGGCCGCAGCCTCGACGAGCTGTTGAAGCAGCTGCCGCCGGACCGCATGTGGCGCGCCGGCGAGAACCAGGTCACGACCCTCACCTGCGAGGGCGAGCTGCTGGTGGGCGGCAAGAAGGTGCCGGCCGGGAAGTACTCCGTCTACGTGCACGCCGGCGAGGGAGACGCCTGGGACTTCGTGCTCAACAAGGACCCCGGCGTGCCGCTCGGCAAGATCTGGGACAAGGCGCCGGACAACATGAAGAACGAGCCCTGGCCGCACCTCGAGGGCTACACGAAGGCGGCTGGTGCGAGCGAGATCGTGCGCACCAAGATGGCGGCCACGAAGCCGGCGCAGCCGGCCGACCTGTTCACGGCCTCCTTCGCCCCCAAGGGCAAGGGCGCCACGCTGACGCTGGCGTGGGGCACTCAGGCGTGGACCGTGGACGTCCAGCCGGCCCAGTGACGCGCGCCTGAGGCCGCGCCGGCGCCGGTTCCGGGGCCACCCGGGACCCGCCGGCGTGGCCCGTCGCGGGCGTCCAGCGCTTCAGCGGGCCGGGCCGGGCGAGGGGTTGCCCAGGGAGACGGGTGCGGCGCAGCCACGCCGGCGCCAAATCCAGACGCCGTCCACGATCGCGACCGCGTCGTAGCCTCTGGCCACGAAGGCGTGCAGGCGCGGGAAGTCGGCCAGCGGGTAGGCGCCCCACCCGTGCAGTCCCGAGGGCGCGGTGTCGAGGAGGAAGGCCGGGGGCCGTCGCGCGAGGTCCCCGAGCAGCAGCTGCCAGTGGTCCTCCCGCACCAGCGCCCGCGTGTCCACCGCGCCGGAGCGGCTGGCCCGGTTCCCCGGCACGTACCCCGTGAGCGAGGCCTGCGGCACGATGAAGCGCGTGGCCGGCGCCAGCGCGGACTCCGCGTAGAGCTGCGGCGCGAAGCCCCACACGAACAGCGGCCCGCTGCGGTAGCAGGGGTCGGAGCGCAGGCGCGCGGCCACGTCCTGAAACAGCGGCCGGGTCTCCTCGTAGACGCGCACGCGCCCCGAGTAGAGGACGCCGTTCGCGACGGTGAAGCCGGCGAGGGCGAGGCTCGCCCACGCCACGGCCGCGCGGCCGGCGCGCGAGACGGGCGCCTGCAGCGCCGCGGCCGTCCAGGGCGCGGCGCCGAGCGCGAGCGGCAGGTAGAGCTGGACGAAGTAGTGCGGGAAGAAGCGCAGCCCCACGAACACCGCGGGCAGCGACAGCGCGAGCAGGCCGACCACCAGCCGCCGCTCGCGGGCCGAGGCGAGCAGCGGCAGCGAGCGGCGCGTCGCCCACCACAGCGGCGCCGTCACGAGCAGGAATGGGAGCAGCGAGCCGGCCGCCCGCTCGCACGCTTCGGCCAGCGGGATCGGGTTCGCCGCGTAGCGCAGGTTGTGGACGAGCGTGAAGAACACCAGCTCGTGCGCGGCCCCGCGGGCGGCGAACACGAGCAGCGTGGCCGCGAGCGGCGCGGCGAATCCCACACCGAGCAGGAGGAGCCCGGCGAGGGAAGGCCCGGCGGCGAGCGCGAGGGCCGGCAGCGCCAGCACGGCCTGCTGCCGGAGCAGGAAGCCGACGCCGACCAGCAGGCCAGCGGCGCACAGCCGCGCCGGCTCTCGCGGCCCCGCAGCTCCGCGCGCCAGCACCGCGGCCCAGGCCACCGGCAGCAGCATCAGGACCTCGCAGGAGACCGACTGCATGTCGTGCGCGAGGAAGGCGGCGCCGTAGACCAGGTAGAGCAGGCCGGCTATCGTCCCCCGCCGGTCATGGCCGAAGAAGGCACTGGCGCCCAGGGCGGTCAGCGGCAGCACGACGAGCGCGGTCAGCAGGCGCACCGGGAACATCCCGGGAGCGACGAGCTGCGCGAGCGCATAGTACGCGTAGACGAGCGGCGGCCGGTTGTCGACGAAGTCCACGTAGGGCGTGCCGCCGGAGAGCAGCACGCGCGCGCCCACGAGGTGTGCCGCCTCGTCGAGGTCGAGGCAGCGCACGGCGAGGAACGGCGCGCGCGTGACCAGGGCAACGACGACGAACAAGCCCAGCCGTCTCAGCAACCGGCCTGCCGGGTGGCCGACGCGCTCGCTCAAGGCGCCAGGCCGCGCGCCGGCTGGTAGCCGAGCGCGCGCTGCTGCCGCGCCCACCACGCGTCGACCCGCGGTGCGAGCCACACCGCGGCCGGCGCGAGCAGCCAACCGGCCAGCAGGTCGACGAAGTAGTGGTGGCGAAGGTAGATCGTCGAGGCCCACAGGCCGACGGCGAACGGCAGCAGCACCCAGAACCAGGGCCGCAGGCAGCGCCAGGCGCCGATCAGGGCCACCGTCGAGGCCGCCGCGTGCAGCGAGGGGAACGCTGCGCGCGAGTCGACCGGCAGCAGCGAGAACGCCCCGGCCGAGAGCGAGGAGAAGCCGACCGGGTAGCCCTGCAGGTTCTTCGTGAACTCGTAGACGAGCACCAGCCGCGGTGGCGCGGCGGGGAAGATCACGTACAGCAGGTAGCCCGTGAAGAAGCAGGCGATCAGCCCGACCGTGGCCGCACGGAACTCGGGCCAGCGCCGCTGCAGCAGCAGGATGAAGCTCGTGGAAGGCGCGATCCAGAAGAAGCCGAGGTAGAAGAACTGCATCAGCTCGGTGCGCGAGGGCGTGATGAAGCGCTCGGCCCACACGCAGGGCTGCACACCGAACAACTGCCCGTCGAGCGCGATCAGCCAGTGGTGGACGTCGTGCGGGTTCACGAAGCCGATCGTGTCGTGCAGGTTCGTGTAGATCAGGAAGCAGGCGACGAGCGGCACGGTCTCGCGCAGGCCGCGCACCAGGCCGGAGGCCGGCCAGCGGCGCAGCGCGAGGGCGAGCGCCGCGAGCAGCACCACTACGGCCGCCAGCCGCGCGACGCCGCCCGGGTACCTCGGGCCGAGGACGCCGGCCTCGCGCGCGTAGAGGTACGCCGAGAGCGTCAGCCAGGTCGTGGGCAGCACGAAGGCGAGCGCCGCCGCCTCTTCCGGACGCAGCCGGAACAGCAGCCGCTTCACGCCCGGCTCCGCCCGCTCACAGGACGAGGGTCTCGCGGTGCTCGCCGAACACCGAGCGCAGGCGGTTCGCGATCTCGCCGACGGTCGCCCAGGCGAGCACCGCGTCCACCATCGCGGGCAGCAGGCTGCCGCCCGAGCGGGCACGCTGCTCGAGCGCGTCGAGCGCGTCTCGGCACGCGCCGGCGTCGCGGCGGGCGCGCAGCGCGGCTACGCGCGCGCACTGCTCGCGCTCGAGCCGGGGATCGATGCGCAGGATGTCGGAGGGCGGCTCGTCGCCGTCTTCCTGGAAGCGGTTGACGCCGACGACCACGCGCTCGCCCGCCTCGACCTGGCGCTGGTGACGGTAGGCCGACTCCTGGATCTCACGCTGGACCTCGCCGCGCTCGATCGCGCGCAGGGCGCCGCCGCGCGACTCGATGCGGTCGATCAGGCGCAGGGCCTCCCGCTCGAGCACGTCGGTCGCCGCCTCGACGGCGTAGCTGCCGCCGAGCGGGTCGACGGTGTCGGCGACACCCGACTCGAAGGCCACCACCTGCTGGGTGCGCAGCGCGAGCCGGGCCGAGGCCTCGGTCGGCAGCGCGAGCGCCTCGTCGCGCCCGTTCGTGTGCAGGCTCTGGCAGCCGCCGAGCACGGCCGCGAGCGCCTGCAGCGCCACGCGCACCACGTTGTTGTCGGGCTGCTGGGCGGTCAGCGTGACGCCGCCCGTTTGCACATGGAAGCGGCACTGCTGGGCCTTCGGGTTCGTGACGTCGAAGCGCTCCTTCATCAGGCGCGCCCACAGCCGGCGCGCGGCGCGGAACTTCGCGATCTCCTCGACGAAGTCCGAGTGGCAGGCGAAGAAGAACGAGAGCCGCTCCCCGAAGCGTTCGGGCGCGAGCCCCGCCGAGCGGGCCGCACGCACGTACTCGAGCGCGTTCGCGAAGGTGAAGGCGATCTCCTGGGTCGCCGTCGCACCGGCCTCGCGGATGTGGTAGCCGGAGATCGAGATCGTGTTCCACTTCGGCACGCGCTCGGCGCAGTAGGCGAACAAGTCCGTGGCCAGGCGAAGCGACGGCTCGGGCGGGTAGATCCAGGTCCCGCGCGCGACGTACTCCTTCAGGATGTCGTTCTGCACCGTGCCCGACAGCTCCCGCTCCGCGATGCCGCGCCGGCGCGCGACGGCGACGTAGAGCGCGAGCAGGATCGCCGCGGTCGCGTTGATCGTCATCGAGGTGGAGACGCGGTCGAGCGGGATGCCTTCGAACAGCAGCTCCATGTCCTCGAGGCTGTCGATCGCGACGCCGACCTTGCCCACCTCGCCGAGCGCATGCGGGTCGTCCGAGTCGTAGCCGATCTGCGTCGGCAGGTCGAAGGCGACCGAGAGGCCGGTCGTGCCGCGCTCCAGCAGATAGCGGTAGCGCCGGTTGGACTCGGCCGCGCTGCCGAAGCCGGCATACTGCCGCATCGTCCACAGCCGGCCACGATAGCCGGTCTCGTGCAGCCCGCGCGTGAAAGGGTACTCGCCCGGGCGGCCGAGCGCGGCCGGCTCGCCGGCCGACTCGGGCCCGTAGAGCGGCTCGCGCACGAAATCGGACGCCGTGCGAAAGACGCGCTGCGGCTGGACTGGCTTGCTCATCGGCGGAATACCTCGGGCCCGCCGGCGAGGCTCGCTTGACAGGCTTCAGCGGGGATTGTCATCATTTTCGCGGCGAGAGGTCCACGGCGGATGGAGCAGGCGGCAGGAGAGGACGTCACCCGGCTGGCGGAGGAGGTCGGAGCCACGCTGCGCCGCATCCTCGCGGAGTCGCCCCAGATCACCCACTTGCTGAGCCGCATTCGCGCCGAGGGCTACGACGTCTCCGTCGCCCTCGAGGCGACGATCGGCTTCACGCGCAGCGAGCGGCGCGAGGGCGCGGCGCCACCCGCCTTCGACGTGCGGGTGGAGAAGGCCGATCCCACGCCGCTGCGCATGACGCCGCTCGACAAGAAGTTCCTGCGCTCGCTCAAGATCACGGTCGAGGAGGACGAGGGCTAGCCGGCGCGGGGCAAGGCGCCCGTGCGCTTCGCCGCAGCGGGCGGACCTCGACCATGACGGAGCGCGGCGCCGGCCGAAGCGCAGCTGCGCTTCGCCGCCTCGGGCGGACCTCGACCATGAGCGCGGCGTTGGCTGTGGTGGGTTGAGCCACGGGTGCGCTTCGCTGCACCCGTGGCTCTTCACGCGCGTCCTCGCTGCGCTCAGACGCGCGGGTTGATCGCCGCGCGGCCGGCGAAGCGGGCCATCGGGCCGAGCTCCTCCTCGATCCGCAGCAGCTGGTTGTACTTCGCGATGCGATCGGTGCGCGAGGCAGAGCCGGTCTTGATCATGCCGCAGCTCGTCGCCACCGCGAGGTCGGCGATCGTGGTGTCCTCGGTCTCGCCCGAACGGTGGGAGACCATGCAGGTGTAGCCGGCGCGCGAGGCGAGCGCCATGCAGTCCAGCGTCTCGGTCAGCGTGCCGATCTGGTTCACCTTGATCAGGATCGAGTTCGCGATCTTCTTCTGGATGCCCTCTGCCAGGATCTTCGGGTTGGTGACGAAGTTGTCGTCGCCCACCAGCTGGATCTTGTCGCCCAGCGCCTTCGTGAGGTCGGCCCAGCCGGGCCAGTCCTTCTCGCCGAGGCCGTCCTCGATCGAGACCAGCGGGTAGACCTTCGCCCACTTCTCGTACATCTCGATCAGCTGGTCGGAGGTCTTCGTGCCGCCACCCGACTTCTTGAGCACGTACTTGTTCTTGCTCTCGTAGAACTCCGAGGCCGCGACGTCGAACGCGAGCGCGACCTGGCTGCCCGTCTTGTAGCCGGCGGCGGTGATCGCCTCCAGGATCGTCTCGATGCCCTCCTCGTTCGACTTCACGTTCGGGGCGAAGCCGCCCTCGTCGCCGACCGAAGTCGAGTAGCCCTTCTTCTTGAGCGCGCCCTTGAGGGCGTGGAACACCTCGGTCCCCGCGCGCAGCGCGTCGGCGAAGGTCTTGAAGCCGTGCGGGACGATCATGAACTCCTGGAAGTCGACCTTGTTGTCGGCGTGGGCGCCGCCGTTGAGGACGTTCATGAACGGCACGGGCAGCGTGCGCGCGTTCGCGCCCCCGATGTAGCGGTAAAGCGGCAGGCCCGTCGTCTCCGCCGCCGCCTTGGCCACCGCGAGCGAGACCGCGAGGATCGCGTTCGCGCCCAGCTTCTTCTTGGTGTCGGTGCCGTCGAGGTCGATCATCAGCTGGTCGACCAGCGACTGGTCGAGCGCGTCCTCGCCGATCACCTCGGTCGAGAGCAGGTCGTTCACGGCCGCTACGGCCTTCAGCACGCCCTTGCCGCCGTAGCGCTTCTTGTCGCCGTCGCGCAGCTCGACGGCCTCCCGCTCGCCGGTCGAGGCGCCCGACGGCACCGCGGCGCGGCCCATGGCGCCACCCTCGAGCACGACCTCGACCTCGACGGTCGGGTTGCCACGGCTGTCGAGAATTTCGCGTGCGAAGACGGAATCGATCGTGGTCATCAGGTTCCTCACAATGCAGAAGGCAACGGGCTGCGCGCGCAGCGGGATTCGCTCCCGCGCAGCGCGCGGGGGGCCAGGGGGGTGCAGCGCAGTGCCCCCCTGCTCAATGGAAGCTCGGATCGACGAGGCACTCCTCGCCGGGTGTGACGACCACCACGCCGCCCTCGGAGACCGTGTGACGGCGGCGGTCCTCGACGGGGTCGTGGCCGACGATGGCGCCCGCGGGAATCTCCACCCCGCGGTCGATGATGGCGCGGCGGATTCTGCTGTGCCGGCGCACGACGGCCCCCGGCAGCAGGATCGAGTCCTGCACGTCGCAGTACGAGTGGATGCGCACGTCGGGGCACAGCACCGAGCGGCGCACCTCGCTGCCGGAGACGATGCAGCCCATCGAGACGACCGACTCGGTGGCGACGCCGCGGCGGCCGTCCTCGGCGAACACGAACTTCGCCGGCGGCAGCTGGGGCTGGTAGGTGCGCAGCGGCCAGTCCGGGTCGTAGAGGTTGAATACCGGGTCGACCTGCACGAGGTCCATGGCAGCCTCGTAG
>Ga0302299_10001967_pt1 | contig 12472 bp, 9 predicted proteins | sample III_Fen_N3_4_FD_198795 | JGI IMG/M metagenome (GOLD analysis project Ga0302299, IMG submission 198795) | Peat permafrost microbial communities from Stordalen Mire near Abisko, Sweden - III_Fen_N3_4 | ecosystem: Environmental > Terrestrial > Soil > Wetlands > Permafrost | place: Sweden: Abisko... | reverse complement strand
CGGCTGGTAGGTACGGCCCCTGGCAGGACGGGGATCGGCGCAGCCGTATCCCCGATGGTTCTCTAGGGTCCCGCCGATGACCGATGAGGTCCGCTACGAACGGACGGGCTCCGCGGCCGTCCTGACGATCGACCGCCAGGCACGGCGCAACGCCGTGGACGGGCCGACCGCCGAGCGGCTGCTGGCGGCGTTCCGCGACTTCGAGGCCGACGACGACGCTCGCGTGCTCGTCGTCACCGGCGCCGGCGGCGTGAGCTTCTGCGCCGGGGCCGATCTCAAGGCGATCGCGTCGTTCGCCCCGCGCCTTGAGGCGCCGGAGGGCCCGTTCGGGTTCACGCGGCTGACGCCGTCGAAGCCGACGATCGCCGCCATCGAGGGCTGGTGCCTCGCCGGCGGCCTCGAGCTCGCGCTGTGGTGTGACCTGCGCATCGCCTCCTCCGGGTCGCAGCTCGGCTTCCCGGAGCGGCGCTGGGGCGTCCCGCTGATCGACGGCGGAACGCAGCGCCTGCCGCGCGTCGTCGGTCTCGGGCGCGCGCTGGACCTGATCCTGACCGGTCGCATCATCGATTCCGCCGAGGCCCACGGGATGGGCCTGGTGAACGAGGTCGTGCCCGCCGGGTCCGCGCTCGAGCGAGCCCTCGCGATGGCGCACGGGATCGCGGAGTTCCCGCAGGCGACGATGCTTGCCGATCGCCGCGCCGCCCTCGAGGCGCAGGGCCTGCCGCTCGCCGACGGCCTCGCGCTCGAGGCGCAGGCGGGGCCGCAGGTGTTCGCCGACGCTGTGCAGGGCGCGGGGCGCTTCGCCGGCGGCGCAGGCCGCGGCGGCGCAGGCGCCGGCGTGTAGATGAGTTGATTCCGCGGTGGCGCGGAATCGCCTATCTGGCTCAGAACGCCTGGAGTGCTGCCAGACTTCCGGCTGAAGGCGAACCTCGCCGTGCTGCCCCGATCGCCCCCGGAAGGACGTATGCCCCGCCGTCTGCTGTTCGCGCCGCTCATGCTCCTCGCCGTCCTCGCACTGCCCAGCCCGGCATCCGCAGTGGTCACGGCATCGCAGGTCACGAGCCCGGCGTCCGCGATCACGCCGTACCTGAATGGCGATCTCGCGGACACCGATCCGTCCCACCGCGTCGTGCTGTCGGGCACGACGGCCGGGCTCCCGCCCGACCAGGTGGACCTGCGCTGCGCCTACCTGCAGGCTGACGGCACCGTCAATGCGGACACGCCCTTCGGCGACGGCCTGCTCGTGCCGGTGGCACTGGATGGTTCGTTCACCAAGGACGTCGGCCTTCTGGGCCAGGGCGGCTGCCGCGTCATCGCTGCTCCGTCGGGCCTGCCACCGGCGGACGTCGCGCCGTTCGCCGGGCCGCGCTACTACGGCGCGACGCGGGAGACGACCACGGTCGGCGGCGGCCCGAGCGCGGGCGCCGTCCGCAATGTCTACTTCGGCTCGACCCGGCCCACGCTCGATGCCGACTTCACCAGCATCGGAAACGGCGGCGCCCCGTACGACATGGCGCCGATCGACGACAGTGGCGATCTCCCCTACTTCTCGCAGGAACTCTGGTACGCGAACGCGGCGCTCTACGCGAAGTCCGCCAAGACGGGCGAAACGCGGTCCGAGCTGCAGGTCGATGGCATCAACGCCTTCGCTCCGTACGCCGCCCCCGGGCTCTACATCGGCGCTGCCACCGCCTCGGGGCTCCCCTCGATCGCGGTCGAGAGCGTGGACTACGACCAGGCGACCGGTGACGTCACCTACGTCTCGACGGAGCCGTTCGTCACCTGCCCGACCGGCGGCGGTGCGAACGTCACCGCGAGCACCGCGAACCTGGCGAACTGCCACGCGTTCCAGCCATCGGGTGTCGCCGTGAAGCGAACGGTCGTCCTGCACGTCGCGACGCGGTCGATGGAGACCAAGGACCGCTGGGTCAGCACCGACGCGAAGGCGCACGACATCGACGCGCTCTACAGCCAGGTCGAGCGTGAGGTCGCTCCGGCGCAGGTCGGCTACCGGTTCCCCTGGGTCGACGGCTCCGCGTACGTCGCCCGGACCACGGGCGCCGAGATCGCCCCGCCCCCGGGCCGCGTCTCCACGATCTTCGTCAAGACGAACGCAGCCTCCGGCGACGACGACCCGCGCTACACGCAGGGTTCGCTGACGCTGTCGACCAAGCCCGACCTGATCCGCTTCACCGACACCAACCAGTTCGAGCTCGGCTTCAGGCGGGCCGTTCCCGCCACGGGCGCGCTGCCGATCGACCAGCGGTTCACAGTCGGCACGAAGAGCGCCGCGGTCGCGGCCGTCGCGGCGGACATGGAGGCGCGCGCGAACAGTGCGCTCGGCGTCGCGATCACGAGCGCCACGAAGGTGTCGGGCTACGACCCGTCCTACACCGTCAGCGGCACGACGACGACGCAGGGCGGCGTGAAGTCGCTCCTCGTCAACGGCGCGCCCGTCAATCCGGGCGCTGACGGCTCGTGGTCAGCGAAGGTGCAACTCGCCCCGGGCGCCAACCCGGTCTCCGCGACCGTGACCGACAACAGCGGCGACAGCGCGTCGGCCACGGGCAGCGTCACGTTCGCGCCGGGGCCGGCCCAGTCCGCGCTGCTGAGAAGCGCGGTGCGCAAGGGTGTGCTCAGCGCGACCGTGCGCTGCCAGACGCTGCTGGGCGCGGCCTGCTCGGGCAGGCTCAAGCTGACGGCGCGCGTGACGCGAGTGAAGCGCACCCGCCACGGCAGGCGCCGAAGCACGAAGACGATCACGCTCGCGACGCGTTCGTTCAGGCTGCCGCCCGGCGACCGCGCAGTGCCCACGGTGCGGCTCGGGAAGGCGACGCGCAAGCTCGTCCGCAAGTACCACATCAAGCGCGCGACGCTGACGCTCACGCAGACCGTCGGCGGGGTGACGAAGACGACGCGCAGCAGCGTGCCGGTGGGCCTATAGGCTCCCCGCCATGCCGGGAGAGAGCAACACCTACTTCGTCACCGGAGCCACGGGCTTCATCGGGCGCAACCTCGTCGAGCGACTGCTGGAGCGCGGCGGTGAGGTTCACGTCCTGGTGCGTGAGGGATCGCGCGAGCGGCTCGACGCGCTGATCGAGCGCTGGGGCGGCCAGGGCCGCGTCCACCCCGTCACCGGTGACCTGCGCGCGCCGAAGCTCGGGGTCGACCCCGGGTGGATCGACGCGCACCGCGGGAAGATCGATCACGCGTTCCACCTCGCCGCGATCTACGACATGACGGCGGCCGACGAGATCAACGAGGCGCTCAACGTCGGCGGGACGCGCGAGCTCGTCGCGCTCGCCAACGACCTGGAGCCCGGCATCCTGCATCACGTCTCCTCCGTCGCCGTCGCAGGCGCGCACAAGGGCTTCTTCCGCGAGGACATGTTCGACGAGGGTCAGAAGCTCCCCTCCGCCTACCACCGCACGAAGTTCGAGTCCGAGCGCCTCGTGCGCGAGGGCGCGCAGGTGCCGTGGCGCGTCTACCGCCCCGCGATCGTCATCGGCGACTCGCGCACCGGCGAGATGGACAAGATCGACGGGCCCTACTACTTCTTCAAGGCGATCCAGCGCGCCCGCAACGCGCTGCCGCAGTGGTTCCCGCTCGTCGGTCCCGAGGTGGGCTCGACGAACCTCGTCCCGGTCGACTACGTCGCGGCGGCGATGGACGCGATCGCTCACCGCGAGGGGCTCGACGGCCGCGCGTTCCATCTCGCCGACGCGAAGATGGTCCCGTCCGGCGAGGCGCTGAACCACTTCGCCAAGGCCGCCCATGCCCCGCAGCTCGTGATGCGGATCGACAGCAAGCTGCTCGACGCGCTCCCCAAGGGCGTGCTGTCGATGGTGATGCAGCTGCCGCAGCTCAAGGACGTGCGCCGCGCGGTGCTGGCCGACTTCAACATCCCGGACGAGATCGTCGAGCACGTCGGCTTCAACTGCTCGTTCGACACGCGCGACACCGAGCAGGCGCTCGCGGGCACCGGCATCGAGATCCCGCCGCTGCCGACCTACGCCGAGAAGATCTGGGACTACTGGGAGCGCAATCTCGACCCGGACCTCTTCAAGGACCGCTCGCTGCGCGCGGCCGTCAACGGCAAGACCGTCGTCATCACCGGGGCGTCCAGCGGCATCGGCCGCTCGGCCGCGCTGAAGGTCGCCGCCGCCGGCGGCATCCCGCTGCTCGTGGCCCGCGGGCTCGAGAAGCTCGAGGAGACCAAGGCGGAGATCGAGGCCGCGGGAGGCACCGCGTTCGTCTACACCGCGGACCTCTCCGAGATGGAGGCGATCGACGACCTCGTCGCGCGGATCGTAGCCGACCACGCGTCGGTGGACATGATCGTCAACAACGCGGGCCGGTCGATTCGCCGTTCGATCAGCCTCAGCCTCGACCGCTTCCACGACTTCGAGCGCACGATGCAGCTGAACTACTTCGGCGCGATCCGGCTCGTGATGGGGCTGCTGCCGCACATGAAGGAGCGCAGGTTCGGGCACATCGTCAACGTCAGCTCGATCGGCGTGCAGACGAACCCGCCGCGCTTCAGCGCGTACGTCGCGTCGAAGGCCGCGCTCGACGCGTGGACGCGCGTCGTCAGCTCCGAGCTGATCGGCGACAACATCACCTTCACGACGATTCACATGCCGCTCGTGCGCACGCCGATGATCGCGCCGACGAAGATGTACGACTCGATCCCGACGCTGTCACCCGAGGAGGCCGGCGACCTCGTCTGCGAGGCGCTGCGGCGCAAGCCGAAGTCCATCAACACCCGTCTGGGCACGTTCGGCGAGGTCAGCTACGCGCTGGCTCCGAAGGCGATCGACCAGATCCTGCACACGGCCTACAAGGTCTTCCCGGACTCCGCCGCCTCCAAGGGCGAGAAGGACCCCGACGAGAAGGCGTCGATGGAGCAGATCGCGATGGCGAACCTGATGAAGGGCGTGCACTGGTAGGTCAGCGGGTGAAGCGCGGGCAGGGCACCTTCACGAGCGTGCTGCTGTGGAGACCGCCCACATAGTCGAAGTCCGCGCGGAACGGCACCTCGCCGGACTTCGGGCACGTCGGCGGGGTCGCCCAGAACTTCCCCTTATGTGTGAGCCCGGCGCTCTCGACGTGCAGGTCGGCGACGCTGAAGCGGAAGCCCGCTGCGCGCTCGGTCAGCAGCCGGATCTTGTAGCCGAACAGCCCGTCGGGCGTCGGGGCGTTGAAGACGTTCAGGGTGAAGATCGGCGCGAGGTAGATGTAGCGCGGCTGGTCCAGCGCGATCGGTGAGGTGCGGTCGTAGTGCGACACCACGCCGATGCCGGCGATCGCGCCCTTCGCGGTCGGCCTGGTGAGGAAGAGCGAGAAACGGGCGGGGATGGGATCCGGGTAGAGCGGGCGCGCGTCGACGGTGGCCGTCCCGCGGCCCAGGAACGCGCCGCGGCACGTCTCGACGATGTCGCGGGCACCTGCCGTCAGCGGCTTCTCGATGCGGGCGATGCCCCGCGGAAAGGCATCGACCCGCTGCGCGTAGGTCGTCCCGGCCGGGAGCTTCTGGAAGAGGTAGCCGCTGAGCTTCGCGGTGTCGCAGAGCCGGCTCGGCTGCAGGAACTCCGGCTTGATCGTCATGCCCTTCGCGAGCCGCAGGAACGCCTCGCTGAGCGCGGGGGGCGCATCGCCGGTCGTGTCGAACGAGTTCGACGTATAGACGACCGAGTAGCGCCCGTCGGACCTCACGTTCTTCAGCTGCACGCTGAACTGCTGCACCGGCTCGGCCAGCGCACCGGACACGCCGAACGTGAGCAGCACGACGACGACGGCACTGCGCAGAGCGCCCTTCAACACGACGATTCCTCAGCGGCGGGAGTCCAGGTCATCGGGCCAGTGTCGCAGCAGCCCGGCGCCGGCGACGCGGTTGGGCACCGCACCCGACGGCGCTCAGCCGACGGCGGTGTCCGCCTGGTTCAGCACCGAGACGAGCCGCGACACCGGGAGCATGATCGACCGCGCGAGCCACATCGCGATCGCCCCTGCCAGCGCGAGCGCCAGCACGAGGCAGGCGATCAGGATCGCAACCGAGCGCGTCGACGCGGAGTCGATACTGCGATCAGCGGTGCGGATCGCGCCGCTCCCGAGCTGTGTGGCATGGCTGAGGGATGCCTCGTACCGCTTGCGCATGGCCCGCCCAGGACCCATCGAGGTCGCGATCACCTGACGCCGGTCGCCGGCGTCGTAGGTCGCGAACTCCCGCCGCACGCGGGTCAGCCAGAGCCCGAACCCGCGACGCGCATCGGCGAGCGCGCGCCGCTGGGTGGCACCCGAGGAGGCCGCCAGGCCCGCCGCGAACGCGGCCTCGGCGCGCCTGGCGCGACTGCGGGCCTCCGTGACGAAGCCACGGTCGCCGGTGATCAGGAAGCCCCGTTCGTCGTTCGCCACGGCCTTGGCGTTGAGCGCCGCGTCGTCGACGGCCTGCGCGTATGGCACCGACCGGTCCGAGAAGCTCGCCTCGTGGCGGTTCAGGCTGACGATGACGGCGAGCGCGACGATGATCGTCGCGCCGATGATCACCAGCAGCGCGGCGAGGCCGAGCCAGACCTGCAGCGCGATCTGCGAGCGTCCCGGGCTCCCGGGAGCCGCCAGCCTGCCGAACAGTCCCTCTCGGGTCATGGTCCTCGCCCCTCCGTGCCTGCACGTTTCGATCCGAGCGCCAAACGATATGGCCGGCAGGAGCGTCCCGCAAACGGCGAACGGTCAGGGCCGCAGCGGGCCGGCGATCGCTTCTCCGTGACGACCTGGATCGCGACCGGACCGGCGGATCGGGCCCCCACCTGACTAAGTTGCCAGTTGCACAATGTGTCTGGTAGGTTCGCGTCTCCCACCGCCGAGCAGACGTGAAGGAGCTGGTCATGGGCCGCGCGAGCCTCCCCCTGATGGCAGACGATCTGGAGCGCACACTGCTGCCGCTCGAACGTGCGACGCAGCTGCCCCCGGCGGCGTTCACCGATCCGGCGGTCCTCGAATGGGAGCTCGAGAACGTCTTCCAGAAGAGCTGGGTCTGTGCGTGCCACACCGATCAGGTGCGCGAGCGCGGGCAGTTCGTGATGGTCGAGGTCGGTGAGAGCAGCGTCATGGTCGTCGCCGACGACTCCGGGATCCCGCGCGCGTTCCTCAACCGCTGCCGCCACCGCGGGGCGCGGATCGTCGATGAGCCGGAGGGCCGCGTCCCGCGGCTGCAGTGCCCCTACCACGCGTGGGCCTACGGCTTCGACGGCTCGCTGAAGAACGCTCCCTTCACGGACGAGCTCGAGGACTTCGACCCGGCCTGCAACGGCCTGCAGCCGGTTCGCCTGGCGGTTGTCGAGGGTCTCGTCCTGCTCGACCTCTCGGGTGAGGCACCGCCCCCGGCCGAGCACGTCGGCGAGCTGGCGGAGCACCTGGCGCACTACAGGCTCGGGGACCTGCGCCGCGGAGCCCGCATCGTCTACGACGTCGACGCCAACTGGAAGGCGATCGCCGAGAACTACAGCGAGTGCCTGCACTGCCCCGGAGTGCATCCCGAGCTGAACAAGCTCTCGCACTACCTCAGCGGCGAGAGTGTGCTCGGCGCGGGCGCCTGGTGTGGCGGCTCGATGACACTCAGCGACGACGCCGAGACGATGGCGCGCGAGGGCGGGATGAGCCACCGGCCGCCGATCGCCGGCCTGACCGAGGAGCAGATCCGCTCGGTGTACTACTACCTGCTGTTCCCGAACACGCTCGTCTCGCTGCACCCCGACTACGTGATGCTGCACACGCTCTGGCCGCGCGCGGCGGACCGCACCGAGGTCGTCTGCGAGTGGCTGTTCGAGCCCGCGACGATGGAGGCCGAGGGGTTCGACCCGCAGGACGCGGTCGACTTCTGGGACCAGGTCAACCGCGAGGACTGGGGCGTCTGCAGCCTCACGCAGCGCGGTCTGCGCGGCGGCGGCGCCGTCGCCGGCCGCTACACGATGCAGGAGGACGACGTGCACGCGTTCGACGGGATGATCGCGGGCAGCTACCTCGAAGGCATCCGGACCGCGGAGGCCGCGCGATGAGCACCACGGCATCCACCCCGAGCGTCAACGGCAAGGGCGCAGGGCACGGCGGAAGCTCGTTCGACGCGATCGTCGTCGGCGCCGGGCACAACGGCCTCACCGCCGCCGCCTATCTCGCGCGCGCCGGCCTCAGCGTCTGCGTGCTGGAGGCGCGCCATCTCGTCGGCGGCGCGTGCGTCACCGAGGAGGTCTGGCCCGGCCGCCGCGTCTCCCGCGCGTCGTACGTCGTCTCAATGCTGCAGCCGAAGGTCATCGCCGACCTCGAGCTGGCGCGCCACGGGTTCGAGGCGATCCCGCTCGACCCCGAGTTCGCGACCTTTGCGGCCGACGGGCAGCCCATCCTGCTGCCGAACGACGAGCGCATCACCTACGAGCAGGTCGCGCGCGTGTCACGCAAGGACGCCGACAACCTCGCGCCGTTCAACGCGATCTTCGAGAAGGCCGCGGCCTTCCTCAAGCCGCTGATGCTGAAGCCTCCGCCCGCGCTCGGCTCCAAGCGGCCGATGGACCTCTACGAGATCCTGCGCGAGGCCGGCCGCGCCGCCGGGATGAGCCGCCGCGACGTCACGGAGATCTTCCGGCTGATGACGATGTCCGTCGGCGACCTGCTCGACGACTACTTCGAGACCGACGAGCTCAAGGGCGCATACGCGTCGAGCGGCGTCGTCGGCGTCTGGGCCGGGCCCTACACGCCCGGCACCGCGTACAACCTGCTGCACCACGCGCTCGGCGAGGTCAACGGCGTCCAGGGCGCGTGGGGCCACGTCCGCGGCGGCATGGGCGCGATCTCCGAGGCGATCGCGGCGAGCGCGCGGGCCCACGGCGCGCAGATCCGCACGGACGCGCCGGTGGCGTCCATCGACGTCTCCGGTGGCCGCACGACGGGCGTCACGCTCGTCTCCGGCGAACAGCTCACCGCGCCGCTCGTCCTCTCGGGCGCGCACCCCAAGCGCACCGTGCTCGACCTCGTCGGCGCCGAGCATTTCCCGCAGGAGGTGGCCGACGACATGCGCCGCTACCGCACCCGCGGCGCGTCGGTGAAGGTCAACGCCGTGCTCTCCGAGCCGCCGCGCTACGCCAACGCGTCCAAGGAGGTCGGCGAGCAGCTGTGGCACGCGAGCGTGGCGATCTGCCCGTCGCTGCAGTACCTGGAGCAGGCCTGGCAGGACGCACAGCGCGGCGTGCCCGCGGCCGGCCCGTACATCGAGGTCGAGGTGCCGACCGCCGTCGACCCGGGGCTGACGGACGACGGCACGACGATCGTCACGATGTTCACGCAGTTCGGCCCGTGGAACGAGGAGGGCTGGCCCGACGGCGCGCGTGAGGCCTACGGGCACGCGTGTTTTGACCTGCTAGCCCAGCATGCCCCGAACGTGAAGGACGCGCTGCTCGACTTCGAGGTGCTGGCACCGCCCGACCTGCAGCGCATCTTCGGCCTGGAGGGCGGATCGATCTTCCAGGGCGAGCAGGACCTCGCCCAGATGGCGTTCATGCGCCCCACCCCCGAGCTGTCGCGCTACGCCACCCCCGTCCACGGGCTCTACCTCTGCGGTGCCGGCACGCATCCCGGCGGCGGCGTCATCTCGGCCTCCGGGCACAACGCCGCCCAACGTGTTCTGCGCGACCTGCGCGGCGACAAGCTCCGCTCACGGCTACGCCCGCGGCAGACCGCGGCGAGGTAGTGCGATTGACTCCCCACCCTCACCCATCCCCTTGACAGTGATCGACATGCCCAGCTAGGAATGAAGGCGTCTTGACCAACCCGCCAGATCGAGGCATCTCCCGTCGCTCACTGCTGCGGCGCGCAGGCGCCGTCGCGCTCGGCGGGGCTGCCGTCGCAGGGGTCGCAGGCTGTGAGAACACGACGACTCCCGTTCCCGCGAGCGGCGCCGGAGGAGGCGGGAAGGGCCTGCTCGGCGACCCGACGGCCGGCGGCCCGGTCGACGCCGCGGGCATCCCGCTCGCGCGCCGCGACTACCCGGTCACGCTTCCGAAGATCGGCGACTCGGTCTCGTCCTCGGCCAAGGTCGAGCGCGGCGGTGAGCTGCGCATCTACAACTACGCGGACTACCTGGACCCCGGGGTCATCAAGGCGTTCGGGAAGCTTCACGACGTCCGCGTGACCGTGACGACGTTCGAGACGCTCGACGAGGCGTTCTCCAAGCTCAGCACCGGCGGCCTCGAGTTCGACGTGATCTTCTCGACGCCGGACCAGCTCTCGCGCCTGGTCGGCCGGCAGCTCGTGCAGCCGCTGAACCTCGAGCTCGTCCCGAACCTGCAGACGAACGTGTGGCCGGAGACGATCAGCCCGTTCTACGACATCGGCCCGCGTTACTCGGTGCCCTACGTCGTCTACACGACCGGCGTCGGCTGGCGCAACGACATCGTCAAGGTCAACCCGAACGCGCTGCCGACCGTCTGGGACGCGCTCTGGGACGCGCGCGGCCAGCGCGGCAAGGTGCAGCTGCTGAACGACCCGCGTGAGGCGATCGGCATGGCGATCATGCGCAGCGGCAGCGTCGACCTCAACACCGAGGACCAGAAGACGATCGACGCGGCCGTCGCGCAGCTCGAGAAGCTCGACCAGGACGTTCGCGTGAAGGTGTCGATCTCCGCGTACGAGCAGCTTCCGGCGGGGCGGATCACGATCGGGCAGATGTGGTCCGGCGACATGCTGAACGCGGTGATCAGCTACCTGCCGAAGGGCACGCCCGCGAGCGTTCTCTCCTACGCCTACCAGGAGGTCGGCGGGCCGGTCTTCAACGACGTCATCACGGTCGCCAGCGCCGCGCGCAAGCCGGTGCTCGCGCACCAGTTCCTCAACTACATGCTGAACCCGAAGGTGGCGTACGACAATTTCGTGAACTTCGTCGGGTACCAGCCGCCGCAGAACAGCATCGACGCGGCGAGCCTCTTCAAGGACGGCGTGCTGCCGGCCAACCTGCGGTCGGCGATCGTCACCCGCGAGGCCTACGCCAACGGCAACGCCTACCTCACGCTGACCGCGGAGGGACAGCGGCGCTGGGACCGCGGCTGGGCGAAGTTCAGGACGAGCTGACGTGGCGCCGCGCTGGATCTGGCGCCTGCTCGCCACACCCGCCCTGGTCTGGCTCGCGGTCTTCTTCCTCGTCGCCTTCTACGCCATCGTCAGCGTCGGGATGGGCAACGTCACGACGCTGTTCGAGCCCGTCCCCCACTGGAATCCGCTGCACTGGAACGTCGGCTACCTCTGGCAGGCGATCAAGGACGTCGCGCCGGGCGGTCAGACGTGGAACGTCTTCGTGCGGACGGTGTTCTACGTCGTCGCCGCGATGGCGATCTCGCTGGCGATCGGCTACCCGGTCGCCTACTACGCGGCGCGGCACGCGGGCAGGCGCCGCGGTCTGATCCTCGTCCTGCTCGTCCTGCCGTTCTGGATCTCCTACATCATGCGGATGTTCGCGTGGACGAACCTGCTCGCGAGCGACGGATACGCGGCGCGGGGGATGCACGCACTCTCCATCGACTCGCTGTTCAACTCGCTGGGACTGCTCGACGGGACCGACTGGCTCGGCGGGCAGAGCGTCACCGTGATCCTCGCGCTCGTCTACGGCTACGTGCCGTTCTTCATCCTGCCGCTCTACGCCTCGCTCGACCGCCTCGACCAGCGGCTGATCGAGGCGGCGCGTGACCTCGGTGCCCCACCTCGCGACGCGTTCCGCCGCGTGATCCTGCCGCTCTCGCGGCCGGGGATCCTCGCCGGCATGGTGCTGATCGCGCTGCCGATGTTCGGCGACTACTACACGCAGGACCTGATGTCCGGCTCGCCCAACACGACGATGATCGGCAACGCGATCAACGGATACGTGCAGGGAGGCCCGGACAAGTCGCTCGGTGCGGCGCTGACGCTGCTGCTGTCGGCGTTCCTGCTGATCTTCATGCTCTTCTACCTGCGCAGCATGCGCCGCGAGCAAGTGCAGGCCGGCTCGTGATGCGGCGCGATCCCTGGGGGCGCCCGCGCGGCCTGGCCATCATCACCTGGGTCTACATCGCGTGGTCGATCGTCCCGGTGCTGCTGGCGATCCGCTTCGCGTTCAACGCGGGCCGCTCGCGCAGCTCGTTCCAGGGCTGGTCGATGCGCTGGTTCACGCAGGACCCGAACCTCAGCGTGCTGCACGATCCGACGCTGAGCCACGCGCTCGTCCACAGCCTCGAGCTGGCGGCGCTCGCGATGCTGATCGCCACGCCGCTCGGCGTCGCGCTCGCGCTCGGGCTGCAGCGCTGGCGCGGCCGCGGCTCGGGGACGGCGAACGTGCTCACCCTGCTGCCGCTCGTCACCCCGGAGCTCGTCTTCGCGGTCGGGCTCTTCCTGCTCTTCACGACCGCCTTCAAGTTCATCGGGCTCGGGACGACGGCGCAGGCGATCGGCCACGTCACGT
>Ga0302299_10001966_pt1 | contig 12472 bp, 12 predicted proteins | sample III_Fen_N3_4_FD_198795 | JGI IMG/M metagenome (GOLD analysis project Ga0302299, IMG submission 198795) | Peat permafrost microbial communities from Stordalen Mire near Abisko, Sweden - III_Fen_N3_4 | ecosystem: Environmental > Terrestrial > Soil > Wetlands > Permafrost | place: Sweden: Abisko... | reverse complement strand
CGGCTCCGCCGGGTGCTGCGTGAGCCGGCCTATGTCACGGAGAAGACCTCATGACGCGCTGGGACGACGACCTCGGGCGCGAACTGCGCGAGTCGCCGGTGCCGCCGCACGCGCCGGACCACTTCGAGCGTATCCGCGAGCGCGTGCGCGAGCTCACCGGAGCGGACGGGCGCCCGCCGGCGCCGCCGGCCCGCTTCCGCGCGCGGCGCGTGCCGCCGCCGCCTCCGCGCCGGAACCGCGGCATCCGCTTCGCCGCGGTGGCCGTGGCCGCCGCCGCGGTGGCCGTGGCCGTGGCCGTCACGTGGGCCGGCGTTCCGGGCGTCCGCCAGGCGACGCCGGCGCCGGCCACCGCCGACACGGTCCTCGCCCGCGTGCAGCACGCGCTCACCAACCTCGGCACCATCAGCGGCGACGTCGTCGAGTACGGTTCGGCGCGCGGCCGTCCCTTCTCGCACCGCATCGGCTCGTTCACGCTCACGTCGCGCGGCGACTACCGCATCGTGCAGAGCGCCGAGGGCATCACCTACACCTACGACGCCGAAAAGCGCGTCGCGCGGCGCTACGTCTTCCGCAACGGCCAGGCGCTGTACTCCGAGGTCGCCCGCGACCTCCCTGACCCCGGCCCCTTCTTCAGCCCCTGGATGGGGGCCTCACAGGTGCTCGACCGGAGCGTGGCCGCCTACGCCCGCGCCGTGATCGCCGAGCTCGACCCCGACGTGCCGGTCACCCCCGTCACGTGGGAAGGCCGCACGGCGTGGTCCATCACCGTGCCGGAGCCGCTGGCCGGCGGCGGCAGCGACGGCACGGCGCGCATCGTCGTCGACGCGCAGTCCGGCTACCCGCTCGCCGTCGAGCACTGGACGAGCGACGGCGAGGTGAGCGGCACGCGCATCGAGAACGTACGTGTCGGCCGCGACGTACCACGCAGCCGGTTCACGCTTGCGGTGCACGTCCAGGACAAGCTGCTGCCGATGAGCGAGCGCTTCCGCCGCATGACGCTGCCGCAGGCGGCGGCCCTCGGCCGCCGCGCGACCACGAGCTTCACGCCCTTCGCGGCGGCGTGGGTCCCGCGCGGCTACCGCCTGAGCGGCGTCACGGGCGCCGTCAACGGCGCCTTCATGGGCGCCTACCGGCCCCTCCGCGACGGCGAGGTCGGATCGCTCACCGTCGTGCTCACCTACCGGCGCGGGTTCGACCGCTTCTGCATCGTGAACCGCTGGCGCAGCGACAACCCGCCCGGCTCCGACGACCCGTTCGACGAGGACTCCGTGGCGCTCAGCGAGTCCACTCGCATCCAGCTCACATCGGGGAGCCTGCGCGGCGAGACGGCCAGTCTCGTCCTCGGCCTTCCCGACTGGCCGCACCTCTACGTCAGCACCGGCACCGACCACCAGGTCTCGGTCAGCGTGGCCGGCGATCTCACGAGGGATGAGCTGGCGCGCATCGCCGGCTCCCTCCACCCCATAGGAGAGTGAGCCATGCGCGCCGTCCGCGTCCACGAGTTCGGCGACCCCCACGTCCTCCGTGTGGAGGACGTCCCCCTGCCTGAGCCCGTCGAGGGAGAGGTGCTCGTCCGCGTGCAGGCGGCGGGTGTGAATCCTTTCGAGGCCTACGTGAGGGCCGGCTGGTACACCGAGCTCCCGGCCCTGCCGTACACACCGGGTTGCGACGGCGCCGGCGTCCGCGTCGACACCGGCGAGCGCGTCTATCTGATCGATTCTCTCAGCGGCACCTACGCGGAGTACGCGCTCTGTCCCAAAGCGGGTGTGCGTCCACTGCCCCACGACCTCTCGTATGCGCAAGGCGCGGCGATCGGCGTCCCCTACCTGGCGGCCTACCGGGCGCTGGTGCAGCGCGCCGCCCCCACGGCCGGAGAGCGCGTCCTGATCCACGGCGCCAGCGGCGGGGTCGGCATCGCCACCGTGCAGCTCGCCGTCGCCGCCGGCCTCGAGGTCGTCGGCACCGCCGGCAGCGAGGCGGGCAGCGACCTCGTGGCCGCCCAAGGCGACGTCCGGGTGCTCGACCACCGCGACCCGAGGCACGTGGACGCGGCGCTCGAGCTCACCGGCGGCAAGGGGTTCGACATCATCATCGAGTCCCTCGCCAACGCGAACCTGGGAAGCGACCTCAAGCTGCTCGCCCAGCGCGGCCGCGTCGTCGTGGTCGGCAGCCGCGGGGGAGTCGAAGTGGACGCCCGCGACCTCATGAACGCGGAGGGCGCGGTGCTGGGCATGCGCACGCCGAACGCGCGGCCCGAAGAACTTGCGACCGCGCGCGCCGCCGTGGACGCCGGCCTGGCGAGCGGCGTGCTCAAGCCCGTGGTGGGCCGCGAGTTGCCGCTCGTGGATGCTCCCCGGGCCCACGAGCTGATCATGGACCGGCCGGCGCTGGGCAAGCTGGTGCTCGTCCCCTGACGCGCGGCGCAGCGGGGCGGACGCCCTCATCCGCCGCCGGGCGGGTCACGACTGCGGCGAGGCCACCCGCTCGATACTCGCCAGCCAGGCCCTGCGACCGCTGCCGAGGTTGGTCCCCATCTCGGCCGCCTCGATGCCCAGCACACGGAACGGCGGCCGGTCGAACGCCTCTCGCAGCTCGGCCTGCGTCACGCGGCGCGGGCCGCCGTCCCCGGGCTCGAGGTCGCTGAAGCAGAGGATGAACACCTTCGCGTGGAGAGCGGTGACGGCGGCCAGCGAAGCCACGTACTCCCGCCGCTCGTCGTCGTCGAAGGTGTGGAAGAGCCCGGAGTCGACGACGGTACGGAACCGCCGCCCGAGCTCGCCGAGGGCGAGCGCGTCGTGCACGAGGAACTCCGCCCGGAGGCCGCGCGCCTCGGCCTTGGCGCGCGCGGCCGCCACCGCCGCTTCCACCGCGTCCACGCCGACCACCTCGGAGCCGCGGGCGGCGAACAGCAGCGCGTTCTCGCCGGTGCCGCACCCCGCGTCGAGCACCGGCCCGGTCACCAGCCCGGCGTCGGCGATGCGCTCGAACGCGGGCTGCGCCCGCCCGATGTCCCAGGGCGGGGTGCCCCTGTACGCCTCCTCGAACCTGTTCGCACGCATCCGGCTCACCTCCCGGGACCATCGCCGTCGCTGTCTTTGTTCCACCGGGCAAACCCGGGTGACCGGCGGCCGGCGACCGGTTTGCTAGCATCGGCTCACCCTCCAAGGAGCCAGACATGACCGACTACCGCGCGCGCAGCATGTGGCTCGACGGCTACCCCGGCGAGCTGACCCCGCGTCCCTCGCTCCCCGGCCCCATCGACGCGGACGTCGCCATCGTCGGCGCCGGCTTCACCGGACTGTGGACCGCCTACTACCTGAAGAAGGCCGACCCGCACCTGCGTGTGGTCGTGCTGGAACGCGAGATCGCCGGCTTCGGCGCGTCCGGGCGCAACGGGGGCTGGTGCCACACCACGTTCCCCGGCTCTCGCGAGGCGGCTGCCCGCACCCACGGCAGGCAGGCGGTCGTCGACCAGCAGCGCGCGCTCCACCAGACGGTGTACGAGATCGCGCGGGTCGTCGACGATGAGGGCATCGACGCGCGCTTCGTCCTCGGCGGCCAGCTCGACCTCGCGCTCACGCCGGTGCAGCTGCTGCGCCTACGGGAGGCGGTGGAGTACGAGCGGTCCTGGGGCTTCGGCGAGGACGACTACGTCGCGCTCGGCGCCGAGGACATGCGCAAGCGCATCAAGGTGGCCGGGTGCCTCGGCGCCGGCTACACGCCGCACGGCGCCGCCGTCGACCCGGCCAGGCTCGCCCGCGGGCTCGCGGACGTCGTCGAGGCCATTGGGGTGACCATCTACGAGCACACCCCAGTCACGCGCCTCGAGCCGCACGTCGCGCGGACGGCGTTTGGCGACGTGCATGCCGACGTCATGGTCCGCGCCACGGAGGCGTTCACCCCCGAGCTCCCCGGCTACGAGCGCACCCTGGTGCCGATCTACTCGCTGATGATCGGCACCGAGCCGCTCCCAGACGCCTTCTGGGACGAGGTCGGATGGAGCGGCCACGAGGTCTTCGGCGACTTCCGCTTTCTCATCTTCTACGCCATGCACACCGCCGACGGCCGCATCGCCATCGGCGGCCGCGGAGCGCCGTACCACTTCGGCTCGCGCCTGAGCGAGAAGTTCGAGCGCGCGCCCGTGGTCCGCGAGCACCTGCGCGCGCTCCTCGGCGAGCTGTTCCCCGCCATCGGCGACGTCGAGGTCACCCACCACTGGGGCGGGGCGATCGCCGCGCCGCGCGACTGGTACACCTCGGTCGGCCTCGAGAGAGACACGGGGATGGCGTGGGCCGGCGCCTACGTCGGCGACGGCGTCTCGACGACCAACCTCGCAGGCCGCACGCTGCGTGACCTGATCCTCGGGCAGGAGACGGAGCTGACCTGCCTGCCGTGGGTCAACCACCGCTCCAAGGAGTGGGAGCCGGAGCCGCTGCGCTGGGTCGGCGTCAACGCCGCCCTGCAGGCGATGGCGAGCGCGGACGACGCGGAGCTGCGCACCGGCCGCCCGAGCAGGCGGGCCACCTACGTGAAGAGGATGATCGGCGCCTGAGCCTGCGGCCGGCGCCCGGCGTGCAGCCGCTACGGCCGGCGCGCCGGCCCGGACCTCAGGTCACTCGAGGAAGTCCGCCGGAGCGCTCGTGTCCTCGGGCACCGGCGTGTACGCGGGCGCCGGCACCAGAGACGGCGCGGGGCTCGCGCTCGAGCTCGGCGACGGGCTCGGGGACGGCGTGGGCTTCGGCGGCGGCAGCTTGAAGCACGACGGCGCGTGCGCGATGCAGTAGCGGATAAGCCGCCGCGAGTTCTCCGCGTTGAGGTGCGCGCCGTCGTAGAACCCGTCCGGCGTGCCGCCGAACGTGCTGATGTTCAGGCAGTTGAGCACCTTGAAGTCCAGGTGCTGCGACAGCCGCGAGAGGTAGTTGCGCAGCCACTTCTCCTTGACGCCCCACCCCACGGAGAGGAACGCGCTGAGCGCGCGCGGGTGGTACGGCATGATAACGATCAGCGGCTTGATGTGGTTCTTGTTGAGCAGGCGGACGGTCTGCACGAAGTAGGCCATCGCGCGGGTGTGGTGCGGCAGCCGGCCGTTGCCGGCCTTGGCGAGCATGTCGGGGTCGAGGTAGCCGTTGAGGGCCTGCTGCAACGTGAGCCCTTCCTTGCGCTTGGTGTCGTAGCCGTTCCACCACAGCATGCCGTCGTAGCCGTACCGGCGTCCGCTGAGGATGTTGCGCTTGGGCTGCTTCATGGCCCACGGCGTCTTGGCGTCGATGAGCGCCTTGGGGAACGCCTGGGACAGGCGCTTGTCGACGATGAGGCCGGGGTTCATGGGCACGTCGGCGAGCGTGGTCGCCTGCATGCACCAGATGACCGCCGGGGGCTTGTCAGGATGGCTGTCGAGGACCCAGTCCGTAACCGCCCAGGCGTCCTCGGGACGACCGTTGTGGAAGCCGAAGTTGAAGGAGACGAGGCCGGTCTTGCTCCTGATCGTCGCCGGGTCCATGCGCAGGCTGCGGGAGCCCCCGTAGACGAGCACGCGCGGGACGCGCGGCATCTCCTGGTACAGGTCGCACTTGAAGCTGCGATCCGTGCCGCGGCTGTAGTAGCTCTTGAGCTGCCACGTGGGGGTGGAGTCGCCGCCCAGGGCGATGGGGATGGAGACGCCGAGCAGGCACGCGACGCCGAGCGCCACGAGCACCAGCCTGGTGCGCCACCCTCTCCCCGAGACTCCCACCACGTCGACCCCTTTCCTCGGCCCAGACTAACAAGCCGTGGCGCAGGTAACAAATCAGGGGGCCGTGTACTGGCTCCCGTCGGAGAGGTTCACGGACAGCGTGTACGCGGTGCCGGCGCCGGGCGTGTAGACGTAGTCGCCTGCAGCCTTGCCGGGCGTCATCGGGGCGTTGGTGAACGGGTTGGTCGGCCAGGGGTTCACGAAGCCGCCGAGCGTCGCCTGTGACGCGTCGGCAGGCGCCGAGCCGCTGGTCGCGATGGAGGCCTGGATACCCGTCTGGATGGACATGATCTGCGCCTTGACCACCGCGTCCTTGGCGACGTCGATCTTGCCGGTGGTGTTCTCCACCGCCTGCTTCTGGCAGCCGCAACCGGGGAGCGCCGCTGCAGCGGCGAGCGCGACCAGGGCGACCAGCGCCAGGGCGATCGTCCGTCTCATTCGTATGCCTCCGCTGTCCGGTGCGGTCGCCACGGCGACCCTCTCGGCCGCCACGGCGACCGACTCTGCACGTGTATCGGCAGCGTTCGCCGCGCGCTCAAGCGCTCCTCGTGGTGTTCAAGTCGGGCGCGGGATGGGCGATACTGAAGGCATGAAGCGCCCGAGCCGGCTCAAGCAGCCCCACCTCCTGCGCCGCGATTGGGTCGGGGACGCCGTGCTCACGCTCATCGCCGGCGCCATCCTGCTCGCGGCCGTCTTCCTCCCGTGGGTCAACGAAGACGCGCCAGGATGGGTCAACTTCAGCCTCCGCGGGGCGAAGGAGTTCAACGGCGTGCTGCAGACGCAGTGGGGCTGGCCGGCTCTGGGGCTGGCCGTCGCGGTGCTGGTCGCAGGCGCGGTGATGCTGCTCACGCGCCCGCGCCGGCTCTCGATCTACCTGGGCGCGCTCGTCGCGGTCCTCGGCGTCGCCGTCTTCGTCGTGGCTCAGGATGCCGCCGCCCACATCGGCTACAACGACCCCGGCGTCGGCATGTACCTCACGACGCTCCTCGGCGTGCTGCTCGTCCCGATCGGCATCGCCGCAGCTCTGGTGGCACTGATCCTCGTACGTGCGGAGGGGCGGGCGCCCGACGAGCCGCCCGCCCCAGCAACGCCTCCGCCTATAGCCCCGCCAGCTCCCGAAAGCGCTCCACCGAGCTGATCGGCACGCCGAGCAGTTCGGCGATGCGGAACTTCGCCATCATCGCGTTGGGCTCGCCCGGGTGCAGGTTCGAGTGGTCGAGGATCCGCCCCAGCCCCTTCTCTCCCCTGAGCTGCTCCATCGCGTAGCTGTCGCTGAGGTCGCGGACCGTACAGCCGAGCTTGTCTGCGACGTACCGCTTCGCCGCCGGAAGGCGCATCCCGCGGGCCATCTGCATGCGCGCGACCAGGTCTCCGGCCGTGCGCATCCCGCCCATGCCCGCGGCGAGCGCGTGGGTGACGTCCATGCCTCTGGAGTCACCCGAGCCCACCTACAACCCGTCGCAGCGGAGGATGTCGACGTGGGCCTTGGCCGCCCGGGACGCAGCGTCCTCGGGCGGATACCCGTTCACCGGCACGCCGCCGACACCCTCGCCGACGTTGGGGTGCACCGGGATGCGGGCGACGTCCATGCACGGCTTGGTCACGGTGATCGAGTAGGCGGCGTTCCAGGCGCAGCTCTTGCCGGTGCGGATGTTGACCGCCGGCCCGAAGATCGTGGCGCCGGCGTCCTGGCACACCTCGAGCTGTTCGCTGGGCCAGAGACCGGCGAGCCGCCGGCCCTCCCACTCGAGCTCGCCGTGCACGCCAATCACGAACTCGCCGGCCATGCCGACCTCGATGCCGGCGTCCGGGTATTTCCCACGCAGGTGCTTGACCGCGCGCAGCGTGCTGAAGAAGTCGGCGTCGCCGGCGCCTCCCGTCGTGTCGAAGTCCATGCCGTCGGCGCCGGCGTCCAGCATGCCCTCGCCCACGTAGATGAAGTCCTTGGTGGCGTGGTCCATGGCCTCGTCGATGGCCGCGCGGGCGCCGGCGATGTCCCCGCGCGGCAGCAGCTCGAACCAGTTCTCCGCCGGGCCGTCGGGCTTGCTGTAGAAGGCCAGGTTGGGCTGCGCGCCGTACTGCACCGGCGCCGTCATCATCAGCTGGCAGTTCTGCATCACCTGCTGCTGGAACGGCAGGATGGTCTTGATCGCCTTGTAGCTGTACTCGATGTGCCAGAGCTCGAGGATGTCCTGGCCCAGACGCTGCTCGCTCTCGAGCAGGTCGAGGAGGTCGGTGCCGGTCATCTTGCTGCCACCGCCGTCGCAGCTGAGGACCACCTGGTCGCCGATGTCGACCGCGGTGAAGGCCGCGCGCGAGGCGTAGATGTCCAGCAGGTGGTCGAGCTCGTCCTGGGTGAGCGGCGGGACCTTGGCCTTGCGCGCCGCCTCCCGCGTGGCCGCCTCCAGGTCGGCGCGCAGCTCGCTGCGCGTCAGCTCGACCATGAATCCGTCGCCCATACGGGTCGGGATCTTCGCTTCCACCGGCAACTCCCTGCCTCAGAGTGATGAGCCGGCCGCAGGCTCCGCGGCGTCCGGGGCGAATCGTATCAGGAGGCGCCCGCCGCGAACGCGCGCCGCGGTTGACCCGTCTCGCACACGCGAGGACACTGAGAGAGGAAGAAGGGGCCGACAAGTCATCATGATCCGACGCACCGCACTCATCTTCGGCGTTGCGCTGCTCGCGGCGATCTGGTTCGGCGCGGGCGCTGCCGCGCCGGCCCGCGCCTCCGCCGACACCCAGATGCGCGACGCCGTCATGGCCCTCCGCGGGCTCATCGACCGCGAGGGAGCGGCCGACTTCTTCACCTACCCCACCAAGTCGAACGTCCGCGCCGGCCACCTCGACGACCCCTGGTGGCCCGTGAACCCCTGGACCGGACGACGCATGACCGCCGGCGTGAGCCGCGGCCACTACCGCTACGAGGTCAGCGCCGACCGACGCCGCTACCGGCTGATCGGCTACCTCGACCGCGGGCGGATCGTCCTCGAAGGCGGCATGCCCAAGACGATCATGCTGGCCTACGACCACCGCAGCGAAGAGGGCATCAACCTCATCCGCCAGTACATCGAGGACTACGCCGCCGCCCACGACGGCGTCTACCCGCTGCCTTCCGAAGTGAGCGACGTCGGTCCGGTGGGCAGCCAGCCCCGGCACCGCTACTGGCCGAGCAACCCCTGGGACCACTACAACATGACACAGCGAGCCGACCACGGCTCGTTCTCCTACGAAGTGGCCGCCGACCGCGCGTCGTACACCCTGCGCCTGCACCGCGCCCTCAAGCCCGACTACGTGCTCACTGGGACGACCGTCACCAGTCCGTGGCAGCAACTGCTGACCAGCCTGGAGGACGAGATCCTGCGCCGCAGCGGCCGCATCCTCGCCGGCTACGTCGGCCAGTGGGGACTCCAGCACGCCGGCACGCTCCCTACGGTGACCGAGTTCGCCCCGGCCCCCGGTGCGGTCGGGAGCGCGCACAGCGACTGGCCGCAGGACCCGAGCAGCGGCGCCGCCATCCAGCCGGGCACCAGCCCCGGCTCGTACACCTACGCGCCCGGCGCCGCCGAGGCCTACACCCTCACCGTCCATCTCCACTCCGGGAACTTCCAGGCCGGCGGCACCGCGCCGTCGCCTGCGGAGCCGGCGCGCAGCGCCGGCTCCCCGGGGTCCTGACCACAGGAGGAAACCGTGACACGACGCATGCTCGTGGTCGTCCTCGCGACCGCCGTCCTCGCCCTTGCCCTCGCCGCCGCGGCGCCACGCGCCCTCGCGGTGGGCTTCGTGGACAAGCAGGTGGAGGCCGGAGGATTGCTGCTCCAGAACTACGTCAACACCTACGGGATGACGCACGGGTTCGCGTTTCCGGCCCCGGCGATGGTCAAGAAGGGCGGCGGGCTCGAGGACGCGACGCGCATCTGGCCGTCGAACCCGTGGACCGGCAAGCTCATGGGCCCCGGCTCGTCCCGCGGCACCTACACGTATGCCCTGCGCAACGCAGGCACGGCCTACAGCCTGACGATGCATCTCTCCAGCGGCAAGTACGTCTTCAAGGGGACCATGCCGGCGTGGATGAAGAAGGAGCGCGACCAGGAGTCCAAGCAGAGCCTCCTGCTGCTGCAGCGGTACGTCGAGGCGACCGCCGCATCCACTCACGTCTACCCGGCCACAGGAGCCTTCACCAAGGACGCCTACGCCGCCGCGGTCTGGCCGACCAATCCTTGGACGCTGCAGCCGATGGCGCTGGGTACGGGCGTCGGGGACTACTCGTACGCGCAGAAGAGCGGCGGCACCGGCTACGAACTGAAGACGACCCTGTCCGACGGCAAGAGCTTCGTCCTCGTACAGTTCGCGGTGGGCGCGCTGCTGACGGCGCCGGTGAACTGAGCAGGTGAGGCCGGCTTCACCTTCGAAGGCCAGTCGTCAGGGGGAAGCCACGGTCGACCAGACGAGCTGGCCGGGCGAGGCCGGCGCGACGTGCACGGCGCAGTGAGCCGCCGGCCGCGCCGGCCGTGAAGTAGCAAGCGGGGCGGGCGGCCTTCTCCATCCGCCCGCCCCGCTCGTCTTGTCAGCTCTGAGAGACCGGGCCCGGGGCCCAGTCTTCGGCAGCGATCGCTCTCAGAACTGGTTGCCGCTGCAGCTCACCTGCATCGGCGTGGCGTAGCCACTGCGGCCGCCGGCGTCGCGCCAGCTGGTCGTCTTCCAGTTCATGTTCTGCGAACCGGAGAGGTAGCCGACACCGCCGCCCGGCGCGGCCGAGATCACGGTGTTGCCGGGGAACGAGCCGCCGTAGACGTTGAGCGCGAGCACCTGCTGGGAGCTCGAGCTCTGCGGCGTCGCCTGGTAGTGGTGCGCGGCGTCCAGCAGGTTGCCGCTGACGACCCAGCCCGAGGGCGCGGTCACGTGGCGCTGGAAGTTGAACGCCGAGTCGCGCGTCTGCCAGATGGTGTTGCCGGTGACCGTGAAGTCGCTGGGGCCGTTGATCTCGAGGCCGGCGCCCCACTCCTGCGAGGCGACGTTGCCGGCGCCCTCGATGAGGTTGCCGCTGACCAGGCAGTCGCCGGCGGCGTCGCCGCCGTCGTAGCTCACGGCCTCGTTGCCCTGCGGCTCGAAGGTGCAGCCGATGATGTCGATGTGCGCGTACTGCGTCGCCGCCGACGTCGGGCGGCTGGTGCACTCGAGCCCCATCCGCGTCTGCGCCTTGAACAGGCAGCCCCTGAAGCTGATGTCGTGGATGCGGCCGTTGGCGTCGTTGATGGAGACGCCGTTCCAGCCGCCGCCCGTGGCGATCGTGCAGGAGTCGAAGACCACGTTCGAGGTGGTGCCCTGGAAGGAGAGCACCGCGCTCGTGGAGCTGCCGCCGCTGAAGGTGCACTTGTAGTAGTAGCGGTGGGAGAGACCGTCCGTGGCCAGGTTGCTGATCGTCTGGTCCTGGACCAGCGTGTAGCCGGCGGGGACGGACGGACCGTCCCCAGGCGTCGGCGTGACGGTCGGCGTCGTGGTGGGCGTGGGCGTCGGAGTGGGCGCTGACACCACCCTCGGAATGGGTGTCGGCGTGACCACGGGTGAGGGCGTCGGCGTCGGCACGACGACCGGTGAGGGCGTCGGCGTCGGCACGACGTCCGGTGAGGGCGTCAGCGTCGGCACGACCACGGGTGTGGGCGTCGGCACGACGACCGGAGTCGTCGCCGGCGACGGCGTGGCGACGGGCGTCGCCGCCGGCGTCGGCGTGGCGACCGGCGTCGCCGCCCGAGCAGAAGTCAAAGTCTGCGTCACCGACCGGCGCGGGACGAAGACCTGGAGTTTCTCAGCTGCGGACTCCGAGACGGCGATGGCCCCCTGCATGTTCCGTCGGAGCCCGCGAACCGCGGTGGAGCGAACGGCGGTGGTGATCCCGTTCGCGGTGTTGAGGACGAACCGGCTTGCCGAGTCGAGGTCGTGCGCGCCTCGTGGTCCGGCCGTGACTGCCGTCTTCATGATCTTCATCGTGGATGGCCTTGCTGAGGCCAGGCCGGCGACAAGCGCCGCGGTCACCAGGCCTACTGCGATGAGTGGTCCGAGACGTTTTAGATGCACGGCATCCTTTCCCCGTTGTTCTCCCCGCCTCCCTGCTTGTGGGCCTGGCGAGGCTTGCCGCATCCGCGCGTCCAACGCGCTCGGAGACTCATCTGAAGGGAGAAGGGGGGATGAATCTGTCGAGGGCTGGGCGCCGGAGGCGCTGCGTCGATGCCGCGCCATCCAACCCTACCCCGTGGAACCATGCAACCCAACGATTTGCAGGGAAATTAGCACGTCGATGACGTATGGGAGAAGGCTTCGGGCGGTGTGGTTAGGTAGTCTCTGAAGGGACGTACGAGGAGCGGGCTGCGGGCCGGCGGGAGGCACTTCCGCGCCGGCAACGAGACCGCGGACGGGGCGGGCGGCCCGGTACCCGGCCACCCGCCCCGGCTCTGTCAGTCGGTCGCCCGCTCGCGGTCCGCCTTGTCGACGATGCTCCGCACCTGCTTCAGCACGTCGTCCGGCAGCGGCTCCGGGTGATGAGTCTCGAGGAGGCCGCGGGCCTTCTCCATCGCGCGCTGGTACATGTCGGTGGAGCCGCGTGCCTCCCAGTCCTCGCGCACGCGGCGGTCGATGAGCTCCGGCTGCGACGTGTCGCGCATGTGGCGCATCGTCGCGTCCAGGCTGAGGAAGTCGCCGAACGATCCGACGCTGGCGATGTCGTCCACCGCCAGAGACTCGTCGTCA
>Ga0302299_10001965_pt1 | contig 12473 bp, 10 predicted proteins | sample III_Fen_N3_4_FD_198795 | JGI IMG/M metagenome (GOLD analysis project Ga0302299, IMG submission 198795) | Peat permafrost microbial communities from Stordalen Mire near Abisko, Sweden - III_Fen_N3_4 | ecosystem: Environmental > Terrestrial > Soil > Wetlands > Permafrost | place: Sweden: Abisko... | reverse complement strand
GAGGTCGATCAGGCGCCCGGGGGTGCCGACGACGAGGTCGACCCCGGCCTTGAGCGTCTCGACCTGCGGTTCGTACGCACGGCCGCCGTAGATCTCCAGGACCCGGACACCGCGCAGCGCGCCGGCCTGGCGCAGGTCTTTGGCCACCTGGACGCACAGCTCGCGGGTCGGCACGATGACCAGGCCCTGCGGCTTGCCCTGGGCCTTGACCGCAGCGGCTCCCTCGTCGGTGGGAGCGACGAGGCGCTGCAGCATCGGGATGCCGAAGCCGAGGGTCTTGCCCGTGCCGGTCTTGGCCTGGCCGATGACGTCCTGCCCGGTCAGGGCGACGGGGAGGGTCATCTCCTGGATCGCGAAGGCGTCGGTGATGCCGACGGCCGCAAGCGCGTCGCAGGTCTCGGGAAGGACCCCGAGTTCGCGGAAGGTAGTCAGGGCGGGTCGCCTCTTTCGGTTCGCGTGCACGTTCGTCGAAGGCGCGCGGGGGAACTCCGGTGGTCCGGGAGATCCGCACCCGCGGCGCAGTATGAATCGAGTGTACCGGCCCGCGGGGTACGCACCGCGTACGCTGCGCGACGTGAGCGAACTGCAGCCTGCCGACTCCGGACCGAGCTTGGACGACCCGGCGTACCGGGACGCCGTGGTGGACCTGCTGGGGGTCGTGGCGTACACCGAGTTGTCCGCGTTCGTCCGGTTGGCGGCCGACGCCGCCCTGGCCCCCCGCATCGACGACGAGGCGAAGCTCGCCGAGATGGCCGTGGCCGAGTTCCGGCACTTCACCAGGCTGCGAGACCGCCTGACCCAGATGGGGTCCGACCCGGACGCGGCGATGCAGCCGTTCGTCGCGCCGGTGGACGCCTTCCACGAGTCGACCGCGCCCGCCGACTGGCTCGAGGGCCTGATGAAGGCGTACGTCGGCGACGGGGTCGGGGTCGACTTCTACCGCGAGGTGGCCCGCTACCTCGACAGCGATACCCAGGCCCTGGTCCTGGACGTGCTCGCGGACACCGGGCACTCGGCCTTCGTCGTCTCGACCATCCGCGAGGCCATCGCGGTCGACCCGCGGGTGGCGGGACGCTTGGCACTGTGGGGCCGGCGGTTGATGGGGGAGATGCTCTCGCAGGCTCAGCGGACGGCCGCCGAGCGCGACGCACTGTCGAACCTGCTGGTCGGCGGCCTGGGCGGTCAGGTCCACGGGATGCCCGGTTTCGACCTGGCCGAGGTGGGCCGGATGTTCGCGCGGCTGACCGAGAACCACACCCGACGCATGCAGGCGCTCGGCCTGTCCGCCTAGGGCCTCGCGCTGCGATTCAAGGTTTCGCGCCGAGCGTCGATGGCTCTGGTGGAACCGGGCGCGGACGGGCGTCCCGGGGGGAGCCGAAGGGACCTTGAATGCGGTCGTTGTCTGCGCGGACGACGCGGCGACTGCGGGTAGGGGCGCTGCTGCTGGCGCCCCTGCTGCTCGTGGGTGCGGCGACCTGGGCGATGGTCGCTTCGCGGCAGGGCGAGACGGCCTCAGTCGAGCAGGACCGCCGGCTGAGCACGGCGACGACCCAGGCTGCCGACCGCATGACGCAGGTGGTCGACCAGCATGTACTGGCTCTGGTGCTCGTCGCAGAGCGGCCTGAGTTCGTCGAGGCGTTGAGCGCCCCTGGTTCGCTCGCTGCCAAGCGTGCCGCTCACATCCCCCCGTTCCGCGAGGTGGAGGCGGCCCTCATCGACCTCGACCGCAACCTCGGCGCCGGCATCGTCGAGGCGGGCCTGATCGACGCGGCCAGTGGTCAGGACATCGTGTCGGTCCAAAAGGGCAAGGTCGTGCCGGGCGGAGTGCTGTCGGCACTGCAGACCTCGCAGCACGAGGCTGACAACGCACTGGTCGGTACGGTGCGTCCCCTCGCCTCCGGACAGGCCTATGTGAGCACGGCGCACTGGTCGGACGTCTCGAACTCCGACGTCGTGACCATCGCGACGCCGATCCTGCTGCGCGGATCCACGGCCGCCGTGGCCTACTACGACCTGTCGCTCGACGGGCTCACGAGTGCGGGCGTCACGACGGTCGGCGGGGTCCGCGTCGGCCTCATCGACTCGGTGACCGGCGCGTCGGTCGCCAACAAGGACGTGCTGGACGAGGCTTCGGCTGGGGGTGCGGCGGCGGTCGCGTCGGCGAACCAGGCGCTGTTCGCCGGCCATCAGACGGGCGGGGTCGCCGACCAGGGCGGGCAACGGGTCGCGTTCCAGCAGGTCCAGCTGGCCAAGGGGGACGCGATACGGACCGCGAACGCCTGGGCTTTCGTAGGGCCCGCGCCGCGCATCGAGCTGGGCCCGACCGCGCGGATCTTCGTCGTCCCGTGGGTGCTCGCCGCACTGGCCCTGCTGCTTCTGCTCGTCGCGATTCCGTTCCAGCTCAGGGCGTCGCGCCGATATCGGCTTGCTCGACGCGCCGCCGAGGCCGACCGGCGGGTCCTCGGCGAGCGGATGGACCTCGTCACGGCGGCCCTGGACCGGGCGGCTGACGGCGACCTGGCCGTCCAGCTCGCTGCCGACCTCGGGGACGCCCGGATGACCGGCATGGCGAGCGCGTTCGACCGGACCTTGGCCAGCCTGCGTGACCTGGTCGCCGAGTCGCAGAGTCTCGGTGCGGCGTTGACCCAGTCGGCCACCGAGCTCAGCTCGACCTCGGCCCAGCAGGCGAGTGCGGCGTCCGAGCAGTCCGCGGTCGTCACCCAGACGACGGTCACCATCGCGGAGCTAGCGGCGACGGCGTCAGCGATCGCCGAGTCGGCCGACCAGGTTGCCTCGTACGCGCAGCAGACGCTCTCGTCGACCCACCAGGGCCGAGCGGCCGTTCGGGAAGCGGTCGACTCGATGGGCCGGATCCAGGAACGGGTGGAGTCGATCGGGCTCAGCACCGCGGATCTGGGCCACAAGATCGCGGAGATCGGCCAGATCCTCACGATCATCGACGAGCTGTCCGAGCAGACCAACTTGCTCGCCCTCAACGCGGCCATCGAGGCGGCGCGGGCCGGAGAGCACGGCCGCGGCTTCGCCGTGGTGGCGGCCGAGGTCCGCAAGCTGGCCGAGCGCGCCCAGGAGTCCACCGGCCGGATCCAGGGCATCGTCACCGAGGTGCAGGCCAGCACGCGTTCGACCGTGCAGGCCAGCGAGGCGGGCGTACGGGAGGCGGAGGCCGGGGCCGTGCGAGCCCAGTCGGTCCTGGCTGCGCTCGAGCTCATCGCCGCTCGCGTCGACGACACGTCTGCGGCCGCCGAGGAGATCGCGATCGGCACCCAGCAGCAGCGCTCGGCTTCCAGCCAGGTGGTCACCGCGATGACCGAGGTGTCCGGCGCGGCCCAGCAGTTCGTGGCCGGCTCGAACCAGTCGGCGGCGGCCGCGCAGGACATCGCTGCTCGGGCTGAGCAGATCCAGAGCGCGATCGCACGGTTCCGGGTCACCGCCTCCTGATTTCTGTTCGCCGAAACTGATGACGCCGCGAAAATCGGCCGCTAGGCTGCGCGCGGCGGGTCGTTCGGTCCCGAACGTTCGCTCGCGAATCAATTTTCAGGTCGGCCCCCACGAAGACGCCGCCCGGCGCTCTACGTCCTCTCAAGGAGGCAAGTCCGTGGCTCATCCTTCATCGGATACCGAGTACGAACGGCTCGGCAGCGAGAAGAAGCTCACCATCGTCGATGCCGTCGCGCAGTCGGTCGGGTTCATGGGCCCGGTCTTCTCGATCGCGTTCCTGGTCCCGCTGCTGGTCGGCATCATCGCCGCCTCCGGCAAGGGTGCGGGAACGGCCGCGCCCCTCTCGGTGCTCATCGCGTCGATCGGCGTGCTCGGTCTCGGCTGGATCGTCGCCGAGTATGCGAAGCGGATCCAGTCCGCCGGCGCCCTCTACGACTACGTCAGCGACGGCCTCGGCTCCCGGATCGGTGCGGCCTCGGGCCTGCTCTACTACGTGGGAATCATCGGCCTCGGGGCCGGCCTGGTGACCCTGCTCGGCGGCACGATCTACGACACCTTGGCGGGTGAGTTCGACAAGACGCCGCTTCCGCGCACCGCGTGGATGCTCGTCATTGTCGCGTTCCTCGGTGTGGTGCTCTATCTCGGGGTGGCCCTGTCGACCCGCGCCCAGCTGGTGCTGGCGTTGTTCTCCATCAGCGTCGTCCTGGTCTTCTTCCTCTACGTCATCGTCAAGGTCGGCAGCGGCAACGATGTCGCCAAGGCGTTCAACCCGAGCAGCTCCTCGTCGGGGATCAGCGGCGTCTTGTTCGGCGTGCTGTACGGAGTGCTCTTGTTCACCGGGTTCGAGACGGCGGCGAACCTTGGGGAGGAGACGGAGCACCCCAAGCGCGACATCCCGCGGGCCGTCCTGTTCTCGGTGCTCGCGATCTCCGGCTTCTACCTGATCGGTACCTACGCCCAGGTCGCCGGCTACGGCTTCGACCTGGGCAAGCTCGGCGCGAACGCCGGGGCACCGCTCTTCGGGTTGGCCGGACCGGTCGCCGACGGCGGGTTCGGGTCCGTCTTCGTCCGCCGGCTGCTCGAGCTGGTCGTTGTCCTCGACATGCTCGCCGTCGCCATCGGCATCACCGTCGCCTCGTCCCGCGGACTGTTCGCGATGGCGCGCGACCGGCGCCTGCCCAAGGGGCTCGCCAAGGTTTCCTCGCGTGGGACGCCGCTGGTCGCCGGTGGCGTCGTGCTGGCGGTCTTTCTCGTCGTGGTCGTCCTGACCAAGACCTGGATCGGCTTGTTCGCCCTGCCGGGCCTGCCGCACTACGTCTCAATGTTCTCGTGGCTCTCGACGCTCGGCAGCTGCGCGCTCGGGGCGATCTACCTGCTGCTGTCCATCGGAGCCATCAAGGGCCTGCGTAGCCACCCGCAGCAGTGGAAGGTCTACCTGGCCGTCCTGGTCTCGGTGCTGGTCACCGGGGGAGCGGTCTTCGGCGCGTTCTACCAGCAGCCGGCGCCGATCATCTGGGCACCGTTCGTCGGGATCGCCATCTTCGCCATCGGCCTGCTGCTGACGTTCGTCTACCCCGGACGGGCCAGTGCGAGCACCCAGTTCACCGGTCTGATCGAGAGCGAGACCGGTCCGGTCAAGCTCTGACCGACCCGAACACGAAGGAACCCGGTCTAGCCCTCGCGGGCCGACCGGGTTCTCTCGTTCGTGGCTGAGCGTTTGTGGCTGAGCGTTCGTGGCCGGAGCTACATCGCGCCGAAGCCGACCCTTCGCTCGTTCGAGTCGCCGATCTCGACGTACGCGAGCTTGTCCGACGGGACGAGCAGCTGGCGGCCCTTTTCGTCCACGAGAACGAGCAGACCGCCGCTGTCGGCCAGGGCCGCGCGCACCGCGGCCGTCAGCTCGTCCGGCGACAGCGCGATATCGATGCTCAGCTCGCGCGGTCCACCCTTGACTCCGACCTTGACCTCCACCAATAACCTCCGTGCTCGCGACCGACGTGCGTGTCCTCAGGCTAGCGGCAGTGCCGGCGAGCGATCCGTCCGGTCAGCCGTTGATCCGAGGGAAGCGGGAGATGCCCCGCCAGGTCAGGGTGGAAACCAACGCGACGGCTTCGGTCTTCCCGATCCGTCCGCCCTGGGTCATCCAGTACCGGGCCGACACCTGGGCCGTCCCGATCAGCCCCACCGCCAGCAGGTGCGACTCGTCGGCGGACAGCCCGGCGTCCGCGGCGATGACCTCGCTGACCAGCTCGGCGCACTGCTGCAGCACCCGCTCGACCCGCTCGCGGACGGCGGGCTCGGAGGTCAGGTCCGACTCGAAGACCAGGCGGAACGCGCCGCCCTCGTCGGAGACGAAGTCGAAGTAGGCCTGTGTGGTCGCCGTGACGCGGACCTTGTTGTCGGTCGTCCCGGCGAGGGCCTCGCGCACCGCGGCCACCAGGGAGTCCATGCTCTGGTCGAGCAGGGCAAGGTAGAGCTCGAGCTTGCCCGGGAAGTGCTGGTAGAGCACCGGCTTGGAGACCCCGGCCCGCAGCGCGATGTCGTCCATGGCCGCCGCGTGGTAGCCGTTCGCGACGAACACGTCACGAGCCGCGCCAAGGAGCTGCGCGCGGCGGGCGCTGCGGGGGAGCCGGGTGCCCCGCAACGGCTCTTCGCCGAGCGGAGCCGGCCGGGTCGAGGAGACGGTCACCCGCCGATCCTACTCACCGGTAATTGCCGCGGCCCAGATCCGAGCCGGGGTTCGACGTCGGTGGTTGCCCACTGGTCCGATCGGGTGACATGGTGCGATGCGTCCGTCCGTCGTCGCACACCGTGACGCGGCACGGTTGCCGACCCCACGATTGATACGCCGACCGGGGGAACAGCCACGATGCTGGGTGCCCAGGGCCCTCGCTCTGGTGTCACACTGCCTCCATGAGCCTGGGGGGGCCCGGTGGCGACACCGACGACGTAGTTGCAGCGCTTCGCGCTGTGGCTGGGGTCTTCGATGCCGAAATCCTGCCCGATGACACTGGTGGTCCTGGCACGCTGCGCCTGCAGCTGGAGCCCGGGGCCGATGAGGTGCGCGTCGCCACGACCGTGCACCGACTCCTTGGCGACCGGTTCGGACTCGGTGTCGATGCGGGCCGCGTCCAGGTCGTCGAAGAGGCGATGCCTCGCCGCCCCATGCGTTTCGCGGAGCAGCTGCGCGCCGCCGCCGAGCCGAGCCGGGAGCCGGCACCCGAGGCCGAGCACGACGTCGAGCCTCGCGCGGAGCCGGAGCCAACCGCGAAGCCGGAGCCCACGGCGGTGCCGGGCCCACGCGCGGTGCCAGGAACCGGACGGCACGCTGCCCGGCCCGCGCTAGCCGCTGTTCCCGAGCCGACCGGTCCCGAACCCGAGCTGCCCGAACTCGATCGGGCCGAGCGCGAGCCGGAACCCGAGCTGGACCACGAGCAGGACGAGTCCGAGCCGACCGTCGTGCTGCCCGAGCCGGAGCTCGAGCCGAAGCGGATCCGACTGCTGATCCATCGGATGCAGCTGGTCTCGGCGCGGTCAGGTGTCAGCAGCGAGGTGAGTCTCGAACGCGAGGGCGCCGTCCACAGCGGATACGCCGAGGCGCTTTCCACCACCGCGAGCGTGCACCGGGCGGTCGCCCAAGCCACCTTGCGGGCGGTCGAGGATGCGGTCGGCCCTACCGTCCGGTTCGAGCTCGAGCACTTGGAGACGATGCCGATGGGAGCCGAGTACGCCGTCGTCGTCGAGGTCTCGATGGTCACCCGGATCGGCACCGAGCGGCTCACCGGGGTGAGCGCCGTCCGCGAGGACACCCGACAGGCCGTGATCCGAGCGACCCTGGATGCGCTGAATCGCCGGATCGAGACGTACCTTGTTTCCTCGTGAGCCACGATCAGACTGCTGTCGCTGAATTCGACGCCTGGCCGGCGACGCGGGTCCGGCTGCCCGACCGCACGCTCAGCGTGCGCAGCGCGCCGCCGACAGGGCCGGACGCGGAGCCAGCGGTGCTCGTCCACGGCCTGGGCGGCTCGGCACTGAACTGGACCGATCTCATGGGCCTGCTGGCCGACCGTCTCGATTCCCGTGCCCCCGACCTGTCCGGCTTCGGCGAGTCGCCGCCACCGGACGACGGCGACTACTCGATGGCTGCGCACGCCCGCTCGGTGGTCGCGCTGATCGAGGCCGATGACCGGGGCCCGGTCCACCTGTTCGGGAACTCCCTGGGCGGCGCGGTGTCGACGATCGTGGCCTCGACCCGACCCGACCTCGTACGCACTCTGACCCTCGTCGCGCCCGCCCTCCCCGACTTCCGGCCGGGACGGTCGCGCAGCCAGCTCGTGCTGCTGGCGCTTCCTGGAGTCGCAGGGCTGGTGTCGCGTCGGCTCGCCACCATGCCGGCCAAGGCGCGGTTGGACGGCCTGCTCGACCTCGTCTACGCCGATCCGACCTCGGTGTCCGAGGCGCGCCGGGCCGAGGCCATCACCGAGATCGAGCGGCGGGCGACCCTGCCGTACGGCCCTGATGCGATGAGCGCCTCGACGCGCGGCCTGATGTTGTCGCACGCTGCCCGTGCCGGTGACGCGCTCTGGTCGTACGCTCGCCAGGTCCAAGCCCCCACGCTCGTTCTGTACGGCGGCAAGGACAAGCTGGTGCTGTCGTCCATCTCGGGCAAGGCCAGTCGCTCGTTCCCGAACGCCCGGGTGGTCGTGCTGCCGCAGACCGGGCACGTGGCGCAGATGGAGCACCCGGCCCTGGTCGCCGACCTCGTTCGTCCACACCTCGACCAGACCTAGCAGCTGGCGGCTACGCTGCCGCCCATGCCACCGGCCGAGCCCTCCGAGCTGCTTGCGTCCCTCGAGGTCCTGCGGGGCCGGACATACACGGCGACCGCGCTCGCCGGCGGGCTCACCAACGTCAACTACCGCGTGCAGAGCGTGGACGACCCGCCGCTCGACCTCGTCGTCCGGGTCTCGTCGAACGAGACCGGCATGCTGGCGATCGACCGCGCGAACGAGCGCCACAACACCCGGATGGCCTGGCAGGCGGGGGTCGGTGCACCGGTGGTGGAGGCGATACCAGAGGCCGGCCTGCTGGTGATCGGCTTTCTTCCCGGGCGCACCCTGACCGCCGACGACCTGCAGGACCCGGTGTACATCGCGCGCGTGGCCGCGGCACTCCGCCGCCTGCACGACGGGCCGGCCTTCCAGGGCACGTTCGACATGCGCGCGATCCGACGCGGCTACCTGGCGAACGTGGTAGCCGGCGGGTTCCGGCTGCCGCCCGACTACCTCGATCTCGCTGAGCGGGTCGAGCGGCTCGAGGCGGCCATGCTGCCCGGCAGCGAACCGCTGGTGCCGTGCAACAACGACCTGCTGGCGGCCAACTTCATCGACGACGGCAGCCAGATCTGGATCATCGACTACGAGTACGCCGGCATGAACGAGGCCAGCTTCGAGCTCGGCAACATCGCGTCCGAGTCCGGGCTCGACCTCGCGGCGACCGAGCTCTTGGTGCAGGCGTACTGGGGTGGGCCGTCCGCGGCGAAGCTGGCCAGAGCGCGGGCCTGGTCGCTGCTGGCCCGCTACGGCTGGACCCTGTGGGCGTCCATCCAGGACGGCGTCTCGCCCATCGACTTCGACTTCTGGTCGTGGGGGATGCTCAAGTACGACTCCGCCCGGGCAGAGCTGCTCGGCCCGGTGTACGACGAAATCCTCGACGGACTCTCCCGATCGGACGCTCCATGACCGACCTGCCCGCCCGCGCCCGCATCGTCGTCATCGGGGGAGGGGTCGGTGGCGCGAGCATCGCGCACCACCTGGCCCGGCGGGGCGAGACCGACGTCGTCCTGGTCGAGCGCGGCGAGCTGACGAGCGGCTCGACGTTCCACTCCGCCGGGCTCGTCGGGCAGCTGCGCGGCTCGGTCACGCTGACCCGGATGATGATGTACTCCGCGGCGCTCTACCGCGAGCTGGCCGCCGACCCCGAGACCGACCCCGGGTGGGTCGAGTGCGGGGGGATCCGGCTGGCCTCCAGCCCGGAGCGGATGGAAGAGCTCGAGCGCCAGGTCGGCTGGGCCCAGACGTTCGGGCTGGACCTCCAACGGATCTCGCCGGACGAGGCCGCGGCGCTCTTCCCGCTGATGTCGACCGAGCGGGTTCTCGGCGCCACCTACCTTGCTTCCGACGGCTACCTCGACCCGTCCCAGCTGACGTACGCCCTGATGAAGCGGGCCAGGTCCGCGGGTATCGCGGTCTGCGAGCGCACGAGGGTGGTCGGCATCGAGACGGCCGACGGCGCCGTGACCCGCGTCGTCACCGACCAGGGCGCGATCGAGTGCGAGACGGTGGTCGACGCCGCCGGCATGTACGCGGCTGAGGTCGCGCGCCTGGTCGGCGTGCGCGTGCCGATCATCCCGATGAGCCATCAGTACGTCGTCACGAAGCCGTTCCGTTCGGTCGCCCCCGGCGACGCACGGCTGCCGACGCTGCGCGACCCCGACCTGCTCGTCTACTACCGCGAGGACGGCGCCGGGCTCGTGATGGGCGGGTACGAGCGGGAGTCGCGGCCGTTCTCGCTGGGGCCGGACGGCTTGGACGCCGTGCCCGCCGACTTCAACGGCCGGCTCCTGCCTGAGGAGTGGGGCCGGCTCGAGGAGATCTACGAGAACTCGGTGACCCGCGTGCCCGCGATGGCCGACGTCGAGATCCGCAAGATCATCAACGGGCCCGAGGGGTTCACTCCTGACAACGAGTTCTGCCTCGGTCCGACCGACGTCCGGGGCTTCTGGGTGGCCGCCGGGTTCTGCGCGCACGGCATCGCCGGGGCCGGGGGCATGGGCCAGGTGATGGCCGACTGGTTGCTCGACGGCGACCCGGGCATGGACCTGTGGGAGATGGACGTCCGCCGGTTTGGCGCCGCCTACCGGTCGCCGTCGTACACCCTCGCCCGGGTGGTCGAGAACTACGAGAGCTACTACGACCTGAAGTACCCAGGCCACGAGCGCTCCGCCGGGCGGCCGCTGCGCGTCTCCTCGGCCTACGCCTGGCACGCGGAGCACGGCGCGTCCTTCGGCGAGAAGAGCGGCTGGGAGCGCGTCAACTACTACCGGGCGAACGAAGCAGCGGGCGACGAGTCGCAGCGCCCGCTCGGCTGGGCGGGCAAGCACTGGTCGCCCGCGATCGAGGCGGAGCACCGCGCGACCCGCGAGACGGCGGGCCTGTTCGACGAGTCGTCGTTCGGCAAGCTGGAGGTCAGCGGCCCGGCCGCTGCTGCTGTGCTCGAGCGGGTCTGCGCCAACCGGGTCGTCCGCGGGCCGGGGCGGGTGACGTACACCCAGGCGCTGAACGCGCGCGGCGGGGTCGAGTCCGACTTCACCGTCACCCAGCTCGACGAGCGCACGTTCCAGGTCGTGACCGGCACCGCCTTCGCAGGGCACGACCTCGCTCACCTCCGCCGGCACGCCGAGGCCGAGCTGCGCGCCGGGACCGTGCAGATCCGCGACGTCACGAGCGCGTGGACCTGCTTCGGGCTCTGGGGGCCGCGGTCCCGCGACGTCCTGGCCGGACTGACGCCGCAGTCGCTCGCCGGCACCGACTTCCCGTACCTCACGATGCGCGACACCACAGTCGCTGGTGCCCCGGCCCGGCTGCTGCGCGTGACGTTCGTCGGAGAGCTCGGCTGGGAGGTGTACGTCCCGACGGAGTACGGCGCGGGCGTCTGGCGCGCGTTGTGGGCGGCAGGGCAGCCGCACGGTCTCGTCGCCTGCGGGTACAAGGCGATCGACTCGCTACGGGCCGAGAAGGGCTACCGGTACTGGGGGTCCGACGTCACGCCGGACGAGACGCCGGACGAGGCCGGGCTCGGGTTCGCGGTGCGGCTCGACGGTCCGGACGGGGTGGCGCGGCCGTTCGTGGGTCGCGACGCTCTGGTGTCGGCGGCGGTTTCGGGGCCAGAGCGGCGACTGGCCTGCTTGACGCTGGCCGACCAGCGACGCGTCGTGCTCGGCAACGAACCGGTGCGGGTCGGGGGCGCGATCGTCGGCCGGGTCACCAGCGGCGCGGTCGGCTACAGCGTGGGTGCGTCGATCGCTTTCGCGTACCTGCCGTCGGGTGTTGCTGTGGGGACTCCGGTCGAGGTGCTGGTCTTCGGTGACTGGGTGGACGGGGTCGTTGCTGCGGAGCCGTTGTTCGACCCGAAGGGCGAGCGCATCAGGGCCTGACCCGTCATGATCAACCCTATGGCGACCGACGTACCGCGCTCGCTGCTCCGGCCTGTGCGCGACGGGAATGCCTTCGAGACTGCCGTCGAGCGGCTCGTCCGGAGCATCAAGCTCGGCATGATCGAGCACGGCGAGCGACTGCCGTCCGAGCGCGACCTGGCTCTGGCCCTGCAGGTCGGGCGGACGACCCTGCGCGAGGCGCTGGAAGCCCTGCGGCAGGCGGGGTACGTCGAGACCCGGCGCGGGCGCGGGGGCGGCACGTTCGTCACGTACACGGGCATGCCGACCAGGGCGGACGCGGCCGAGCTGGTTCGTTCGATGGGCGAGCGGCTGTCCGACGCGCTCGACTTCCGGCGGGTGGTCGAGCCGGGGGCGGCCGCTCTGGCCGCGACGCGCGAGCTGTCGGCCGCCGACCGTACCGCCTTGCTGGCCGCGCTCGAGGCGTGCGAGCAGGCGCCCAACGACCGCGCGCGACGCGGAGCCGACACCCGACTGCACCTGCTGATCGCCGGGCTGGCCGAGTCCGACTCGCTGCTCTCGGCCGTGGTCGACGTCCAGCTGCGGGTGGGCGAGCTGCTCGCCGCGATCCCGGTGCTCAGGCGCAACATCGCGCACTCCGACGCCCAGCACGCCGAGGTGGTCGACGCGATCGTCCATGGCGACCCGGCGCGGGCCCGGCGGGCGATGGAGGCCCACTGCGACGGCACCTCCGCCCTCCTCCGCGGCTTCCTCACCTAGCACCCCCCTCAACAACCCCGCGTTGATCTTGAGCAACACGGGGACGCCACGCCGTGGCGAC
>Ga0302299_10001964_pt1 | contig 12473 bp, 7 predicted proteins | sample III_Fen_N3_4_FD_198795 | JGI IMG/M metagenome (GOLD analysis project Ga0302299, IMG submission 198795) | Peat permafrost microbial communities from Stordalen Mire near Abisko, Sweden - III_Fen_N3_4 | ecosystem: Environmental > Terrestrial > Soil > Wetlands > Permafrost | place: Sweden: Abisko... | reverse complement strand
GAACCACCAGGTGCACTGGTTCATCGGCGGTGGCAACGGGTTCGGCGGTGGCGGCGGTTCCCACGGCGGGTCGTCCGTGACGAGCGAGATCACCTCGTGGGTCTCGTCGCACTTCACGGCGCAGACCATCGACGGCGTCACGGTCTACGACCTGACCGCACCCACCTCGAGCACGACCAGCTCGAGCACCGGGGCCTGATCCCACCTCGTGCTGCGGGGCAGCACATCTGACGGTACGCACGACCATGCTCACCCTGAGTGACCGGCGGTCTCACCCGTCCGGCTCAACCTGGGCGGCCGCGGCTGCGACTCTGCGTGAGGGCTTGCGACAATCGCGGGGTGCGCGAGGCCGATCCGGGCTGGATGACCACCGTCGCGGCCGAGTACGCCGCCCACGGTGCGATCGACGATGCCCTGGTGCAGGCGGCCACCGCGAACGAGGTCGGCCTGGCCCAGATCGAGCCCGACGGCTCGGTGTGGTGGTCCGACGAGACCTACCGGCTGCACGGCCGGCCGCGATGGATCCGCGTGCGCACGCTGGCCGACCTCGCGCGCAGCCTGCCGCCCGCGTCGATCGCCACGGTGCGCTCGGCGTACACGGACTCGCTGACCGACCAGGACCTCGAGCTGCGCTTCACCGCCACCGGCGAGGACGGTCGCGAGCGCGCTCTCGTCCTGCGCGCCCTCGACGAGGGCGTGCTGCTCGTACACCAGGCAGGCGGCTCCGCGTCGCGTGCCGCGGCGCCCGTGATTGATATCCGGGAGGAGCGGGAGGAGCCGGACGAGGAGCCTGCGCCACTGCCCGCACCTGCGGAGCCGGTCGACGAGGACCGCCCCGAGCTCGCACCCTCCGCCGAGCCAGCACCGTCGACCGACCTCGTGCCGTCGGTCGACGTCGCGCCGTCGGCGGACACCGAGGCGGTCGAGGCCGTCGCACCGCGCACCGAGGACGCCGCGCAGCAGCTGGCCTCCGCCGTCCTCGAGGCGACGCCGGACCTCGTGCTGCTCTTCGACCTCGTCACGAGCCGCGTCGTGACGATGGCCGGCAACGAGCGCGACAGCATCGACATCGTCCAGCACCTGCGCACCGGCGGCCGGCTGCGCGACGACGTGCACCCCGACGACTACGCGGCGCTCGTCGAGTGGCGCCTGGCCCTGCCCGAGCTGGCGCCGGCCGAGGTGCGCCACATCGACGTCCGGTTCCGGCAGGACGGCGAGTGGCGCTGGCGCGAGATCCGCGCTTCGGAGTTCCGCCGACTGGGCGACGAGGTCGCGGAGGTCGTGGTCGTGGTGCGCGACGTGCACCAGCGGGTCGAGGCGGGCCGGCGTATCGCGGAGAGCGAGCGGGCCTTCCGCGAGGTGTTCGACGCGAGCCCGGTGGGTCTCGCCGTGCTCGACGCCCACGGCCGGTTCACCGACGTGAACGACGCCTTCTGCACGCTCGCCGGCCGCACCCGGGAGGCGGTCCTCGCCACCGTCTACGAGGCGCTGCTGCACCCGGAGGACCGCGCCGCGGCCGTCATCTCCCGCGCCCGCACGCAGAGCCAGGGCGCGCCGCACTCGCCTGCCGAGCGACGCCTGTCGCGCGCGGACGGCTCGACGATCTGGGTGCGAGTGCGCACCTCCGAGATCGACTACGCCGGCGACGCGCGCACCCTCGTCTCCCTCGAGGACGTCTCGGCCTCGAAGGCCACCGAGGACCAGCTGCGGCACGACGCGCTGCACGACGAGCTCACCGGCCTGCCCAACCGGCGCCTGCTCGTCGACCGGCTTGAGCGCGCGCTCACCCGCTCGCGTCGTGGCGACGCCCGGCTCGCGATCTTCTTCATCGACCTCGACGACCTCAAGCGGGTCAATGACACGCACCCGTGGCAGCACCGCGCGGGCGACGTCCTGCTCACCGCCACGGCGGCCGCGATCCGCGAGACGCTGCGCGAGGCCGACACCCTCGGCCGGCTCGGGGGCGACGAGTTCGTCGCGATCTGCGAGGACGTCGGCGACGACTCGACCATCGCCGACCTCGGCGAGCGCATCCTCATGGCGGTGCTTCAGCCGCTCACGATCGGCAACGAGACGGTCAACGTCGGCGCGAGCATCGGCGTCGCGGTGGCCGACGACGACGCCGAGACCGCGGAGCACCTGCTGCGCCGGTCCGACGCCGCGATGTACGCCGCCAAGACGGCCGGCGGGTCGCGGGTGGTGCGCGCCGACGCGCCGGGCGACGAGGTGACGGTCGACCTCGTCGGTGCGCTGGCACGACGTGAGCTGCGCCTGCACTACCAGCCCGTCGTCTCCCTCGGCAGCGGTGCGGTGCTCGGCGTCACGACGGTCGTGCGATGGCGGCACCCGGAGCGCGGCATGCTCCCGGCCGGCGAGGTGCGCGCCGCGCTCGCCGCGGGGGCGGCAGGGCTGCCGATCGTGCACTGGTCGATCGACCGGGCGATCTCCGACGTGCGGACCGTGGCACCCTCGCGGGTCGACCACATCTCGGTGTGGCTGCCGATCCCGGGGCGCGCCGCGCTGGCCGCCAGCACGCGCACCGCCGTCGCCACCGCGCTCGGGGGTCCCGACGGCACGCTGACGCCCGAGTCGGCGCCCTCGATCGTGCTCGACATCCACGAGCAGGACATCGCCGCGCTCACCAAGCGCCGCGCGCTGCACCACCACCTCGACGCCCTCCTGTCCGAGGGCCCGATCGCCCTGGGCGTGGAGGGGTTCACGCCCGACGCCGTCCCGATCGGCATGCTGCAGCTGCTGTCCGCGGCCTCGGTCTCGATCGACCCGGACCTCCTCCTCGAGGCGGCTCGCAACGAGTCGACCGAGGAGCTCGTCCGGTCCCTCGTGCACGCCGCCGCGGCGCTCGGCGTCATCACCATCGCGATGAACGTCGAGTCGCAGGCGCAGCTCGACGTCGCGCGGGGTCTGGGCGTGCACGCGGCGTACGGCGACCTGATCGGGCCACCGGCACCGCTCGACACTTACTCCGACCTGCTGCACGGCGGTCGGATGGCACTGCCCGAGGCTGCCGTGGTCGCGGAGGCCGTCGACGTGCTCGAGCTCGACCGCTCGGTGGCCGACGTCCTCGCGGCGTCGGACGCGGACGGCGAGTCGCTGTGGAAGTCGCTCGCCAGGACCGACCCGGCCCAGGCACCGGCCCCCCAGCTCGAACAGGTCGAGCCCACGAGGGTCGACCTGCCTGCGCCGGCCTTCGAGCCCGGGGTGGATACCGGCGCGGCCCCCGAGCCGCACGTCGACGCGGGCGTGGACATCGGTGCCACGCTCGCCGCCGAGCTCGGGTTCGACCTGCCGCCCTCGCCGTAGCCGAGGGGTCTCGCGGTGCGGCCTGCGACGAGGGACACGCCCTCTCAGCCGTAGCCGAGGTCGTGCAGCTCGTCGTCGTCGATCCCGAAGTGGTGCGCGATCTCGTGCACGACCGTGATGCGCACCTGCTCGACGACGTCGGCCATCGTGCGGCAGATCGACAGGATCGGGTAGCGGTAGATCGTGATGCGGTCCGGCATGACGCCGGCGTACCAGGAGCCGCGCTCGGTCAGCGGGACGCCCTCGTAGAGGCCGAAGAGCCGCCCGCGCTCGTCGTCGGAGTCGTCCTCGACCACGAACACGACGTTCTCGACGAGCCGCGCGAGCTCGTCCGGGATCCCGTCGAGCGCCTCGGCGACGAGGTCCTCGAACTGCCGCGGCCCGATGTCCAGCACGATCCGATCCTCCCTCACCCGTCGCGGCAGCGCCGGACCGACCGCTGCACGAGGCAGGTCCGACGTCCGGTTGCGTTTTGGAGGGGAGCAGGCCTGTCCCGTATGCTCTCCCGGTCCCCCGACAGGTGACGTCGGAGGCCACCCGGCCCCCATCGTCTAGTGGCCCAGGACACCGCCCTTTCACGGCGGCAGCACGGGTTCGAATCCCGTTGGGGGTACGGCACGCTCAGCACCACAGCAAGGCCCCGTAGCGCAGTTGGTTAGCGCGCCGCCCTGTCACGGCGGAGGTCGCCGGTTCGAGCCCGGTCGGGGTCGCCACAAGAAGGGCGCCGCATCGCACGTGGATGCGGCGCCCTTCGGCGTAGTCCCGGACCCCCGAGGGAGATCGGAGTCCGGACAACCCGTCAGCCGTCGCGCAGGGTGGCGTAGGCGGTTCGTACGTCGGGGGTGGGGGGGGCGTCGACCCAGCGGCCCGCGGCGGCGGGCCAGGTGGCGGACGCCCAGGCGTCCTCTCCGAGCAGGGTGCGGGCGGCCTGGCGGGCGGCGCCGTCGGCGACGTACTCGCCGGGGTCTGCGACGAGCACCGGGTGGCCGAGGACCGCCGGCGCGATCGCCGCCACCGCCGCCGAGCGGGCGGCACCGCCGATGAGGATCACCCGCCCGATCGGCACACCCTGCGCGACCAGCGCGTCGACGGCGTCGGCGAGCCCGCACAGCATCCCCTCGACCGCCGCGCGGGCCAGGTTGCCCGGCGTGCCGTTGGACAGGGTGACCCCGGCCAGCGTCCCGGTCGCGTCGGGCCGGTTCGGGGTGCGCTCGCCGGCGAGGTAGGGCAGCAGCGTCAGGCCGTCGGAGCCGGCGGGCGCGGCCAGCGCGAGGGCGTCGAAGGACTCGGTCGAGACACCGAGCATCCGGCGTACGACGTCGAGCACCTGCGCGGCGTTGAGGGTGCACACGAGCGGCAGGAATCGGCCGGTCGCGTCGGCGAAACCGGCGACGACGCCGGAGGCATCGGCCGTCGGGGTGTCGGACACGGCGAACGCCGTGCCGCTCGTGCCCAGGGACACCACCACGTCGCCCGGCCGGGCCGCGAGCCCGAGGGCCGCCGCCATGTTGTCGCCCGTGCCGGGCGCCAGCACCGCACCCGGTGCCGCGCCCCACGACCCCACGACCTCCCCGACGACCTCGTACGCCGCAGCCACCCGGGGCACGCCGATCTCGCGGCCGAACGCGAGCGCGAGCAGGTCGGCCCGGTACTCCCCCTCGGACGGCGACCAGTAGCCCGTGCCGCTGGCGTCACCGCGGTCGGTGGTGACGCCCTCGAGCGTGCCGCGCAGCCGCGCGGTGAGCCAGTCGTGCGGAAGGCACACCGACGCGGCGACGTGTGCGGAGTCGGCGTCGTGCTCGGCCACCCAGCGCAGCTTGGTCACGGTGAACGACGCGACGGGCACGGACCCTGTCGCGTTCGCCCAGTGCTCGGCACCGAGCTCGGCGACGAGCTCGTCGGCCGCCCGGGCCGAGCGGGTGTCGTTCCACAGGAGCGCCGGTCGCACGACCGCACCGGACTCGTCGAGCAGCACCATCCCGTGCTGCTGCCCGCCGACGGCCACGGCGGAGACGTCGGCGAGACCACCGGCGTCAGCGAACGCAGAGCGCAGCGCGACGTCCCACGCCACGGGGTCGACCTCGGTGCCCTCGGGGTGCGGCGCCCGAGCGGACCGGACGAGCTCACCGGTGCGGGCGTCGCGGACGACGACCTTGCACGACTGGGTCGAGGAGTCGACGCCCGAGACGAGGAGACGCTCCACCACGGTCAGGCGGTGCCGAGGATGTGCTCGATCGCGAGCTGGTCGAGCTGTGCGTAGGAGTAGCCGCGAAGCCCGGCTGCCTCGACGTCGAAGTGCGCGTCGACGTCGGCGACGAGGTCGTCGTAGGTCTCGCCCGGCGCCAGGGTCGGCACCGACGTGCCGGCGACGCGCGAAGCCTCGAGAGCCTCGACCACGCGCGGGTCGGCGCGGAAGGCCTTCGACTTCTCCTTGAGGATCAGGTAGGTGCGCATGTTGGCAGCGGCCGACGCCCACACGCCGTCGATGTCCTCGGTGCGCATCGGCTTGTAGTCGAAGTGGCGCGGACCGGTGTAGTCGGAGTTCTCGAGCAGGTCGACGAGGTAGAACGCGTTGATCAGGTCGCCGTGGCCGAAGACGAGGTCCTGGTCGAACTTCGGGCCGTGCTGGCCGTTGAGGTCGATGTGGAACAGCTTCTTGTGCCACAGCGCCTGCGCGATGCCGTGCGCGAAGTTGAGGTTGGACATCTGCTCGTGCCCGACCTCGGGGTTGAGGCCGACCATCTCGGAGTGCTCGAGCTCGTTGATGAACGCGAGCGCGTGCCCGACGGTCGGCAGCAGGATGTCGCCGCGCGGCTCGTTCGGCTTGGGCTCGATCGCGAACCGCAGTCCGTAGCCCTTGTCGATCGAGTACTGGCAGAGCAGGTCGAGGCCCTCCTTGTAGCGGGACAGCGCGTCGCCGATGTTCTTCGCGGCGTCGACCTCCGAGCCCTCGCGACCGCCCCAGAAGACGTAGGTCTCGGCGCCGAGCTCGGCGGCGAGGTCCATGTTGCGCATGATCTTGCGCACGGCGTAGCGGCGGATGTCGCGGTCGTTGCTCGTGAACGCGCCGTCCTTGAACACGGGGTGGGTGAAGGTGTTGGTGGTCGCCATCGGCACCTTCATGCCGGTCTCGTCGAGCGCGTCCTTGAACCGTGCGATGTGCTTGTCGCGCTCGTCGTGGTCGGCGCCGAACGGGATGAGATCGTCGTCGTGGAAGGTGACGCCGTAGGCACCGAGCTCCGCGAGGCGGTGCACGGACTCGACCGGGTCGAGGTGCGGGCGGGTGGCGTCGCCGAACGGGTCGCGTGCCTGCCAGCCGATCGTCCAGAGACCGAACGTGAACCTGTCGTCCGGTGTCGGTGCGGGGATGGTCATGGCGGCCTCCGAGGTGATGGGCTAGAGTTCGTACAGCGCCTAAACATACTCGCCGGGAGGCCACGTGTCGACAGGCCCGACGCCCGGAACCGTGCCGCGCGCGACCGACCGGCCCCGCCCCACCGACCAGGCCGACGTACGCCGCCACAACGCCGCCCTCGTGCTCGGCTGCGTGTCCGAGGCCGGGCCGCTCAGCCGGGCCAGGGTCGCCGCGCACACCGGCCTCACCCGTGCCACGGTCGGCACGATCGTCGACGAGCTCATCGCCGGTGGACTCGTCTCCGAGCAGGGCACCCGCGCACCCGCCGGGGTCGGGCGCCCGGGCACCGACATCGCGCTCCGTCCCGACGGCGCGGCCGGCGTGGGGCTCGAGATCAATGTCGACGGCATCGTCGCGGCGGTGGTCGACCTCGGCGGCACGGTGCGGCACCGCGCCGCGCGCAGCGGCGACCTGCGCGGCCGCACGGCCGCCGCCGTCCTGCGCTCCGCCGCGCGGATGGTCGACGACGCCGTCGCCGCCGCCTACGACCTCGGCCTCCCGGTGCGCGGCATCGGCGTCGCGGTCCCCGGACTCGTCGACCTCGGCGAGCAGGTGCTGCGCCTCGCGCCCAACCTCGGCTGGACCGACGTCGCCGTCGCCGAGCGGCTGCGCTCCTACGCCGTGACCTCGTGGCCGTGCCCCGTGGTGCTCGACAACGAGGCCAACCTCGCCGCGCTCGGCGAGCTGTGGACCGGAGGGCACGGCAGCACCGACAGCTTCGTGCTCGTCAACGGCGACGTCGGGGTCGGTGCGGGCGTGGTGCTCGAGGGTCGGCTGCACCGCGGGTCGCGCGGTTTCGGCGGCGAGCTCGGCCACCTCACTGTGGCACCCGACGGACCCGAGTGCCGCTGCGGCGCGCGCGGCTGCCTCGAGCAGGTCGCGGGTCTCGACTTCATCCTGCGTCAGGCCGGCGTACGCGACGCCCCGCGCACCGGCGAGGACGCCGTGGCCCCGCTGCTCACGCGACTCGCGCGGGGCGACGAGCGCGCGGTCGCCGCGGTGCGTCAGGCCGGCGAGTCGCTCGGCGTCGGCGTCGCCGCGCTGGTGAACCTCTTCGACGTCGACACCGTGATACTCGGCGGCGTGTTCGCCCCGCTGTTCCCGTGGCTCGACGAGCCGCTGCAGGCCGTCGTGCACCGTCGCGTGCTGTCGGCCGCGTGGGCGCCGCTCACCGTGCGGCCCTCGCGCCTCGGCCGCGACGCCGCGGTGATCGGTGCGGCGTACGCACCCCTGCGCGACGTCCTCGCCGACCCCCTCGGCGCCGACGCGTCAGTGGCCTGAACGGCGCTCAGCCGCGCCGGGCAGTCCCCGGTAGCCCGGACGGAGCAGCCAGAGTCGGCGTACCCGGATTTCTGGGCGAGCACGGCCGTCGGCTACGATCTGCGGGCTGTCCTCGGGCAGCGCACCACGGCCAGGTAGCTCAGTTGGTACGAGCGTCCGACTGAAAATCGGAAGGTCGGCGGTTCGACCCCGCCCCTGGCCACCACATAACTGCAGGTCAGAGCCTTAGGTTCATGATCAAAGAGGCTTTCCGGAACCGACGTGTCACAAATGTGTCACAGGTTTCGCAGGACCTGGTCGAGCGTCGCCATGGCGTCGACCGCGTCGTCCTCGAACATGTGCGCGTAGATCCGCTGGGTGACGACGGGGTCGTGCCCCATCACACCAGCGACCGCGACCACGGGCACACCGGCAGCGAGGAGCAGGCTGATCGCCGAGTGTCGGCAGTCGTGCAGCCTGATCCTGCGGAGGCCGGCCTTGGCCGCGAGACGCTGGAAGTCGGCGCTGTAGGTATCCGGGTGGACCGGCTCGCCGATCTCGTTCACTGCGAGATACCCGGAGTCCTGGTAGGCCGCACCGGCACTGGCCAGCTCGCTGTCTTGAACCTCACGCGAGTATCGCAACGCCTCGATCGCATAGGGCGCGAGGGGCACGCGACGACGGCTTCGCTTGGACTTCGGGTCGCCTTCGGACACCGTCCCACCGGCACGACCGAGTGAGACGCGTGAGCGTCGCACGGTGACGCCGGGGCGCTCGCCGTCGAGGACGATGTCCGACCAACGCAAGCCGAGCACCTCGCCGCGGCGGAGCCCCGACATCGTGAGCGCCCATGCGCCGGCGAGCCGGTCCTCCCGCGTCGACGTCAGGAACGCGCGTGATTCCTCAGCGGTCCACGCCGCCATCTCCTGCTGCGGCTGGGGCATCCGGTCGACCAGCTGAGCGACGTTGCGCTCGAGGAGTCCTTCGCGCACCGCAGAGTTCAACGCCTGCCGAAGCAGGCCGAGAGTCAGGTTGACGGTCCGGGGCGCCCGCCCTGCATCGACCATGCCGTCCACGAGGTCGGCAACATCCTTCTTGGAGACTTGGTCGAGCCTCCTAGTCCCGAAGGCGCGGACGGCTGGCGCCAGGCCCACGCGGTAGCCCTCGATCGTCTTGGGACGGACGGCGTGGCGCCTGGATCGCAGCCACGTCTCGACGTACTCGGCCAGGGTCTGCTCGGACTTGGGAACGTAGGTGCCGGTCGCCACTTGTGATCGGGTGCGAGCGAGGTAGGCGCGTGCCTCCGCCAGGCGGTCGAACGTGGCCACCACTTGGCGGCGGCGACCACTCGAATCGGGTGTGCCGTCGGTCTTCACCCGGTAGCGGCGGCGACCGTCCTGCAGGGTCAGAGTGGTGATCGGCTCGGTGCGCACGAGGACCTCCCAACGTCGCCGCGGCCGGCGCATTCCTGCTGCCGCGCCCAGATCTGACGCCCACGGGTCTGGGCCTTGCTTTACGGGCTTTGTGTGCGTCTGAACTGCGGCAGTGTCTTCGCGATTGTGCGTCCAACGTGCGACAGGACTCGACTTCGCGAGTGTTCGATGTGGACAACCAACGTCACGCTCTCCGATCTGGGTCGGACCCCTCGACGGTCGAGCCATCGACAAGTCGGATCAGCGGCTGCGTGGGAATCTTGATCAACTTCCCGACGTGCAGAACCTGGGTGGGCCACTCCCCGCGGCGGACGAGGTCGTAGGCGAGGGAGCGGCCGATGCCGAGGACCTTTGCGGCGGTGGGGACGTCGAGGACGGGTGGGAGTTCGTCGAGCTCGGTGCGGTTCATGTCGACCTCCGGGTGGTGGTGTGTCGGGCTGGGAGCTGGTGAGTCCCTCTATGTGGAGGTGCGCACGACACGCCGGTGACACCGACGTGATTTGGCAACGATCCGGACACGATCCGTATCGCCGTCCGCGCACGTCGGCCTGCGTTCGTCTCGTGGCGTTGCGTCCGAGCGGTGGGCGGCCCGCACAGCCAGCAACACCTGGTCCGCACCCCTCGTCGCCGGGCCGGGCGAGCCTGGACGCGGCTGACGCGCGGGGTCATCGGCTGATCCCGTGGTCGCGTCCGTAGCCGCGGCTGTGGCTGCGGTGCGGCGGGTCGTGGTGGACGGTGAACGGCTCCTGCACCCGCGCCGGCTGGGCGGGGTGCAGCCGGGGGTCGTCCGGGCCGGTGTAGGCGTTGGGGTCCTTCACGTCTGCGCTATCCCAGGTGGCCCACTCCTCGTGACGGTGTCGCTTGGCGCGGTCCTCATCGAGGCCGCGCTGTGTGGTGTCCGCGTCGACGACGGCGCTGAGTCCGGTGACGGTGGCGTCCTGGGAGCCGAGGTAGGTCAGGGCCCGGTCGAGGTCACCTTCGGCGCGGTGGACGGCGTCGGTGGCGGTGGTGCGGCGCTTGCGAGCCCAGAACGGCACCCGCTCCAGCTCCGCCCGCCGCGACTCCAGCGCGGCCCGGACCCTGCCGACGCGGTCGGCTTCGGCGTCGCGGCGAGCCCGGGCGCCGGCGAGGGCGTCACGGTTGCGTTGGTGCTCGCGCGGGATCGCCGGGCTTGGCCGGGCTGCCTCCTGGCGCCCCCATGCCGCTTCCCGCGCCGCGTGGACGACCGGGTCGAGGAGGGCGTGGGCGGCACGCTCGCGCCCGCTGGTCGCGACCGCCCGGGCGAGCATCGCGATCGCCGCGTCGAGGTCGGGCAGCGCGAGCTGCACCCCCGGGCTGGAACTGGTCATGGCGTCACCCTCGGCCGGGACCCCTTGACGCCAACCTGGCCACGGCTCCTGCGCGTCGACCGCCAGCCCGACGGCAAGGGGTCCGGGGTATGGGCGCGACCCTGGCCATGCAGCGGCGTTTGTGCCGGTGGGTGTTGCCGTGTGGTGGTGGGGGCCGGCGTCTCCGGTGGCCAGCTCCGGGGTGGTGTGGACGTGGTTCTCCAGACGCCCCCGTGACATCGCGACGTAGAGGTGCTCACGATCCAGGCCGGCACGGGCCAGGACGATGCCGACATCGGCGGTCGCGCCCTGCGCGCCGTCGATGGTCGCGGCCCACCCGTACTCCGCGTGCCGGGCCAGGTAGGCGTTCGGGAGGGTGAGGGTGCCGCGACCACGCAGGTCCGACACGACCAGCCCACCGGTGTCATCGGCGGCGAGGACGCGGAACCGGTCCCCGTTGCGCAGGGTCTCTCCCCCGATGCGGGTGCGGCTGTCGTTCTTCTTCGCCAGCAGCACGTCCCCGACCCGCCAGGACCGCTGCTCGACCTGGCCACGGGTCGACGCCGACCTCGTCGCCACGATGGCCAGGTCGGGTCCGGTGACCGCGCCCGTGGCGATCGCGACAGCGCGGGCGCGGGCGTTGAGCGCGTTCACGTCCGTCCACGCCCGCGCCAACATCAACGCATCCCGCCCGGTGATCGTGGCCGTGTGCCAGCGGTCGAAGACCGCGTCCGCGGCGTCCTCACTCGACGCCGCCGGGTGAACCCTCCCCCGCTCCGCGTAGGTCGCCAGGACGCCCGGGTCCCCGGCGCGCAGGCGCAAGGTCGCGGCGGCCTCCCACGGGTGGGTGAAGCGGTGCAGCTCGGTCAGCTCGATGACCTGACCCCCGAGCTTGTGGGTGAGGTGCTCGAACATGCCACCGGGTGCGTTGACCGCACCGATCTGCCCGGGGTCTCCGACCAGGACCAGACGCGCCCGGTGCCGGGTGACATAGGCGGTGAGGGCGTCGAGGTCCGCGGTGGTCAGCATCGAGGCCTCATCGACCACGATCACCTCCCGACGCATGTAACCCGGATCGGATGGGACCTTCACCGGCGTCGGGTTGCTCGCCTCCTTGAGCAGCCACCGCGCCACCGTCTGGCCCGGCGCGCCGGTCGCCGTCGCGAGCTCGGCGGCGGCGCGCGCGGACGGGGCCAGCGCGGTCACGTCCTTCCAGTCATTGCCCCAGACCACGGTTGCCGCGGCCAGGGTCGTGGTCTTGCCCGCCCCCGCCGGTGCCGTCATCACGGTGACCAGGTCCCGGGTCGCGACCAGGCGCACCACGGCCCGGCCCTGCTCCTCGGACAGGCCCGCCTCCCCGGACAGCAGCAGCCGGACGAAGTCCGGGCGCAACCGCTCCGGGGGCCGGAACCCACCCGTCACGGCCCGCTCCAGGATCCGAGCCTCGGTGTCCACCAGCTCACGGGACGCGTAGCGGGCATCGGATGCTCGTGCGGTCGCCCCGGACGGGTCGACACCCAGGGCGACCGCGCCGGAGAGCCCGGCCTCGGTGAGGGCGATGTCGGTGAGCTCCTCCACCCATGTCACGGCATCCGCCGCCGAGCTCAGCCGGGGGTCCCCGGTCGTCGGGACTCGTGCGGCGACCGCGACGGCCAGGTCCGCGCGCGACCAGATCGCCTTACGCCGCCCAACCTCGGTCACCGCCTCCCTCAGCAC
>Ga0302299_10001963_pt1 | contig 12475 bp, 11 predicted proteins | sample III_Fen_N3_4_FD_198795 | JGI IMG/M metagenome (GOLD analysis project Ga0302299, IMG submission 198795) | Peat permafrost microbial communities from Stordalen Mire near Abisko, Sweden - III_Fen_N3_4 | ecosystem: Environmental > Terrestrial > Soil > Wetlands > Permafrost | place: Sweden: Abisko... | reverse complement strand
GCCGCTGGGGCCCGGTGGACCAGTACACCGGCGGCGCCGAACACGCCGTGATGCATCTCCTGTATGCCCGCTTCTTCACCAAGGCGATGGCCGACTGCGGCCTCGTGCGCGAGCGCGAGCCGTTCAAGCGGCTCTTCAACCAGGGCCAGATCCTGGGCGCCGACGGCGAGCGGATGAGCAAGTCGCGCGGCAACGTCCAGGATCCCGACGAACTGGTCGTGCGCTACGGCGCCGACGCGGTGCGGCTCTTCCTGATGTTCATGGGTCCGTGGGATCAGGGTGGGCCGTGGAGCCCGACCGGCATCGGCGGCATCGCCCGCTTCCTCAACCGCGTCTGGTATTCCACGCTCGATCCCCACGGCACCGATGCCGGCGACCCCGCGTCGGGGGTGCTTCCGGCCGGGCAGGACGCCGCCACGGCCCAGAAGGCCCTGCGCGCCGCCGCCCACAGGACCCTGCGCACCGTCACCGAGGAGTACTCGGAGCTGCGCTTCAACACCATGGTTGCGCACCTGATGGAGCTCTCGAACCTGCTGCAGCGATACCGCGGCACGGAGATCGCGGGTTCGGCGGCCTGGGACGAGACGATTCGCCTGATCCTGCTCATGCTCGCGCCGGCGGCGCCGCACATCACCGAAGAGTTGTGGGCGCGTCTGGGCGAGGCACGCGGCGAGGCGTGGACCTCGATCCACACCGCGGCCTGGCCTGCCGTGGACCAGACCGCCGCCACCGAAGACGAGCGCGAAGTCCCCGTCCAGGTCAACGGCAAGCTCCGCGACAAAGTCCAGGTCCCGGTCGGCATCTCCGAGGCCGAGCTGGAGCGACTCGTGCTGGCCCGCCCCAAGATCGTGGTCGCTCTCGAAGGCAAGACGCCGCTCAAGGTGATCCATGCCGGCGGCAAGCTGGTCAATATCGTGGTCCGCTAGCGGGACCACGTTCATCGCCGTTGGGTAGGGCGCCGGCCGATCCGCGGCCAACGGGCAACCGGCGGGCGCGACCCGCGGCCAACGGGCGGGCGGGCGCGACCCGCGGCCGCTTTCTGATCATTTGCAAACCCGGGTAGCAGATGACCAGAATTGTCGGAACGGCGACTGGGCCAGGCTGCAGCCGGGCCGTACAATCGAGCCCTCGCCGCACCGGAGGAGACGTCCCATGGAGCCAGGTAAGGTCACCGAGCCGGCCGTCACCGGCGGCGCCACGGGCGGCGCCATCACTCCCACCGCCACGGCCCCGGCCTCAGCCACCGCCACGGCCACCGCCACGGCCCCCGCCACTCCCCCCGCCACTCCCCCCGCAGGCAATTTCGACGACGCGATCGCCCGCATCGTGGATTCGGCGCAGCGGCTCGGCGTGGAGCTCGACGAGAAGGAAGCCCGGGCCTGGGTCGACGCCATGGCCAACGAGGAGGCCGGCGGCGACCTGCTCGTCGATGTCAACACCGGCGTCTACGGCCATCGCGTTTCGATGCTCGACTTCGCCCCGGCAGACCTGGCCCGGTTCCGCGAGATGGGCAAGATCGTCGGCTTCGACGACCGGCCGCCCGAAGTCATGACCGCGCTGTCGATCTCCGGTTCGGCCGCCCAGAGCAAGATCAACACCTTCCCGGCCGACTGCGACTTCTTCGAACGCATCAACATCAAGGCCGGCACGCGCGAGGATGCATGCGCGGTCCTGGCCGACATGATCCGCGAGAAGGCCCTGGCGACGGCCAACGGATCGGGCTACAAGCTGTGGGAAGTCAAGTTCGGCCAGCATCCGGTCGAGGCCACGAAAGCCGGCAAGCCGGTCGGAGTCAAGTCGCCGATGTCGTGGACTCCGGCTGAAGTCGCGGCCGGCCGGATGGAAGTCGAACTGCTGGACGGCACGAAGGCCGTCTACACATGGGCCGACGCCACGCGCGATCCGGGCTGGTGCAAGCTCGACTGGGTCATCTCCGACAAGTCGCGCGGCAAGCTCGCCAACGCCAGCAACGTCCTCGACCCGACGTGGGAAGCCCCGGACGGGAAGATCGTGCCGCTCGACGGGTTCCTGGACCCGTACTTCCAGGAGGTCTATCTCGATTCCGAGTCGATCCCGCTGTTCTCGAAGCTCATCAAGGAGCTGTCGGCCGACACCGTTGACGACTACGTCCAGGGCCTCGAACACGAGGTCTGGAAGTACATCGTCCAGCATCCGAGCTACGGCAAGGTCGCGCGCCGCCTGTACAACATCTTCCGAATGAGCGGCCGGTACGCCGAGGCGGCCTTCATTCGCGAACTGTTCGACGAGCCCATCACCGCGCTCTATCAGGTTTCCGCGCTCATCGACACTCTCAACGACGCCGCCGGCGGCGGTGAGGACTTCGACGTCGAAACGATGACCGAGCAGGTTGACAAGCTGATCATGTCGGCCATCCAGGCTCTCGACGGGCCCGAGGAAGCCGAGATGGTCGGCCACCTGCTCAAGCTGCGCAATTCGATCCAAACCCGCGGTGCCGCTGCCGATCGCGCGGAAGACATGACCAACGTGCAGACGGCGGCCATGAAGGCGGTCAACGACTACTTCGAACGAGCGCTCCGCTCCGTCCCGGAGATCGACGCCTATCTCAATGAGATCGCCGCGCGGCCGAGCTAGCCGGCACGAGATAAGCGCCAGATAAGCCGCAGTTGATCGGCCCTCGATAGGGTTTGCGCGACATCCGCCGCGCTGCCCCGATCGGAGTTGGGCCATGGATACGAGCGCGCCCTGGCGGGCGCTGGAGACGCCGGAACCGGCGCCCGGTGGCGGTGCGGCCGGCAGAACCGTTCCTTCTAACTTGCTCATGGTGCTTGTTGTCGCGGCGCTACTGGCGGGGTCGCTCGGCATCGTGGCATTTGCCGCGTTGCAGCCCGGCGGGCGCGTCGAGGTTCTCGCTGACCAGAGCGACGCCGCGATTTCGTCGGCGGCGGCGCCGGCCGGTGCCGTCGTCGTGGTCCAGGTCGCGGGCGCGGTCGAAAGGCCCGGCGTCTACTCGCTCCCGGCCGGCTCGCGCGTCGGCGACGCGATCAAAGCCGCGGGCGGCTACTCGCCGGACGTCGATCCGCGTGCCGCGGAGACGAAACTCAATCTGGCCGCCCGGCTGCAGGACGCACAGTCCATCGTCGTGCCCAGACGAGGCGACGCCGCAAGCGCATCCGGCGCAGCGCGGTCGTCCACGTCCGCCGGGCCCGTCAACCTCAACACGGCCGGCTCCGCCGAGCTCGATGCCCTGCCCGGCATCGGGCCCGCGACGGCGGCCAGAATCCTCGCCTCGCGGGAACAGAAGCCGTTCGCCGCGGTAGACGATCTGGTGAAGCGGAAACTGGTCTCGGCCGCAACGCTGGCTGCGTTCCGCGACCGGGTCACGGTCTAGGCCACTCATGTTGCCGCGGCCGGGATGGCTCGCCATCGGCGTGATCGTCGCGGCCGGAACCACGTCCTACGCGCCGCTGAACGGCGATTCGATCGAGGCTGTCGCGACGGCCGCGGCCGTGGCTCTGGCGCTCGGGGCGGCGGCCTGCCTTCTGCACGCCTCGGGGAAGCGCGGCCTGGGCCTGTCGCTCGTCGTCGCTTCGCTGGGAGCGTCGCTTGTGGCGGCTCGACTTGCCACAGGGCTGCTGGCCGGCGGCACGAATCCGCCCGGGTCGGCTGGGTTTGCGCCGGGAACCGGACCCTGGGTGGCGCGCGTCGAAAGCGCCCACGTCTCAAAGGGCCAGCAGATCGCCACGATCTCGATGTCGGACCCGCCCCTGCGGTGCGGGGCTCAGGCGCCGGCCTTTCCGCGGCTCATGGCCGGCGACACGATTTCGTGGTCCGGTCAGATCAAGCCGCTGACCGACGACGACTACGACCGGTTCCTCTCCTCTCAGGGGCTTGGAGCGAGCTGCCGCGCCACGTCCGTCGCGGTCGTCGCCCACGACGACTCCCCGGGAGGCTATCTCGAGGCGCTGCGCCAGACTTCGGGCGACGGCCTGCAGCGGGTTCTGCCAGAACCTGAGGGCGGGCTGGCGGCCGCGATTCTGATCGGCCTGCGCGACCGGGTCGATCGCGATCTGGCCGCCGCATTCACGACGGCGGGCGTGAGCCACATCGTCGCCATTTCCGGCTGGAACATCGCGATCGTGGCGGCGAGCGTGGCCGCGCTCCTGCGAGGACGCCTGAGCCGGCGGAACCGATCGCTCGTGACCATTGCCGCCATCGTGGCCTACACGCTCTTCGCCGGCGCTTCGGCCTCGGTGCTGCGGGCCGCGGTCATGGCCGGCGTCGCGATGGCGGCAGTCGAGAGCGGCCGCGGGTCGCGGGCGATGGTTGGGCTGGCGTGGGCGGTCGCACTCATGATTCTCGTGGCGCCGGCCACGGTGAGCGACGTGGGGTTTCAACTTTCGGCCGCGGCGACGGCAGGCTTAGTGGCATGGGCAACGCCACTCACCGACTGGCTGGTGGCGCGGCTGCCGAGAATCCCGGCGGCCGTCCGTGAGAGCCTGGGAATCTCGCTCACGGCCCAGGCCGCAACACTGCCCATCGCCCTGCTCGCCTTCGGGCGGCTGGCGCTCATCGCCCCGGCGGCCAACCTGGTTGCCGTCCCCCTCGTGCCGCCGGTCATGGCCGCGGGTGCCCTCGCGTTCGGGGCCGGATGGCTGGACATGGCCGGGGCGCCGGCCCCGCTGACGGGCCTGCTGGCAATGCCCACGGCGCTGCTGATTGGGGCGCTGATTGCGGTGGTTCGGGCGGCCGCGGCCATCCCCGGAGCCAACGAGACGCTGCCCTTCCCCGCCAACGCCATCGCGGCAGCTATCGCAGCCGGACTGCTGATACTGATGCATCGGGGCCTGGCTAAGGCGGCTCGCGCAAAGGCCCTCACGCGCGGGAGCTCGGCCGCTGCGTCGGTTCCGGCCGCCACGTCGTCACCGGCGGCTCGAACGGCGGCCGGTCTGCTCCACGTCGGGCGGCGGTGGCGGTGGGCGCTGGTGGGAGCGGCGTTTCTGGTCGCGCTGGCCGGGTCCGTCGCGGCGGCCCGGCCGGATGGCAGCGTCCACGTCATCGTGCTCGATGTCGGCCAGGGCGACTCGATCCTGCTGGAAGGCGACCGGGGCGGCCGGATACTCGTAGACGGCGGCCCCGACTCGGCAGTCCTGATGGCGGACCTGGACCGCTACATCCCGACCTGGGATCGGCGGCTTGATGCGGTCGTGCTTACGCATCCGCACGACGACCACGTGGCCGGTCTGGTGGCCGTCGTCCAGCGCTACAAGGTCGGCCGGGCGTTCGAGTCCGGCTGGCCCTCCGAATCGGCGTCGTATCGGGCGTGGAAGTCAGCCCTCGCCGCCCGCGGCCTGACGCCGTCGCGACTCGCGACCGGCGAGACGCTCAAACTCGACGACGCCACATTGCGCGTCCTCTGGCCCGACGACGGCACGACCCGGCCGGCCGAGTTGGACCCGGATGCCACGGACAACCGCAAGACCAACGACGCGTCGATCGTTCTGCTGGGCGAATACGAAGGCCGGCGGTTCCTGCTGACCGGCGACGCCGAGGGCGACGTCGATCCGATCCTGTTGAGCCGCGGCCTGCCCACGATCGACATGCTCAAGGTGGCCCACCATGGCAGCGCCACGGCTTCGTCGGATCCGCTGCTGGCGGCGGTGCGGCCGGCCGTGGCCGTCATCTCGGTTGGGGCACAGAACACCTACGGCCATCCGAACGGCGGCACGGTCGCAAGGCTGTGGGACCACTCGTCGCGGGTTCTTCGGACGGACCAGAACGGCACGGTCGAAACCACACTGGACAGCGCGGCCGTGACGGTGACGGTGACGCGCGGCGACCCGAGCGCAGGTCCGGCGGGTGCCGCGCGGCGGCCGTCGGCCCTTGCCGCGCGGCAGCGGTCGGCGGCCGGCGCATACCCACCGGGCGGCGCCGCTCTACCCGCCTGCCTCCTGTACGCTTGCTTCGATGTCCGTTCCGAGCCGTCGCGAGAGCGCGGCACTGCTGCTATCACTCGAACCACCGGCGTGGCACCTTCGCCATTCGCTGGCCGTGGCCGAGACGGCGGGCTGGCTTGCCTTGCGGGCGGTCCGCGCCGGTCGGTCGGTCGATCGCCGCCTCGTGGAGTCGGCCGCGCTGCTGCATGACGTTGACAAGCTGCCGATGGTGAAACCGCAGGTCCAAGACGCGGCCCATGCCGACGGCTCCGCGGAGTGGCTCGCCCGGCAGGGCTACCCGGAACTGGGCCCGGCCATCGCCGGCCATCCCGTGACGCGGCTCGCCGACGCTGCGTGGTTTGAGCGTTGGATCGCGACGGCCTCGTCAGAGGCGCTGCTCGTCTCGTACGCGGACAAGCGCGCCGGCCAGCGGCTCGAGACCATGGCCGCCCGATTCGCGTCGTGGGAACGCCGCTACCCGCCCGCTGAACGAGCGGCGCGCGCCAGAGGCCAGTGGACCGCGGAGACGCTCGCCGCCGTTCGCCAGCGGGCCGATATCGTGGAACGGCGCGCCTGCGAACTGGCCGGCGTGGCACCGGCGGATGTGCGGCGCCTGGCCTGGACCGGCCCCGCGCTGGCGGACGCCCGGGCCACCGCGAACGGCCGGGTAGCCGCGGACGCGCGGACAACTGCGGGCGCCCAGGCAGCCGCCGACAACGAGCGCCCGGCCCGCGGCGCGACGTCCATCGTCTCGCCCCTGCCGACGAGGCCACGCTGATGCCGCCCACCGCGCCGCTCGGCTACTACTGGGGCGACGATTCGTACGGCATCAACCACGCCCCGGACTCGCTCGCCGCGAGGCTGGCCGGCGACGGACCGCCGCTCGAGCGCCTGCGGCTGAGTGGAGACTCGACGTCCGCCGCCGACATCGCGGAGAAGGTCGCGACCGGGACGCTCTTCGGCGGCGGCACGCTGGTCGTGGTGTCCGAACCCGCGAAGCTCATCGACAGCAAGCCCAAGGCGGCCCTCCTGGCCCAGGCCATCGCGGCCGTGGCGCCCGGCAACGGCCTGGCATTCCTCGATACCGTGGACGGCTCGAACACCAACCGCCGGCCGGCCTCGCTCGAGGCCCTCCGCAAGACCGTGGCCGAGGCCGGCGGAGACGTCCGTGAGTTCGTCGCCCCGGCGCGCGACCAGATGGCTCGCTGGATCGGCGATCGGGCGCACGAGCGTGGCATCCGGATCTCGCCCGCCGCGGCGGCGCTGCTGGCCGAGCGAGTCGGGGCCAATGTCCGCGAACGCGACGTGGACCGCCGCCGTCAGGGCGAACTGGCCGTGTCGGAGCTCGAGAAGCTGGCCCTGTACCGCCTCGACGGCCAGATCGTCCCCGATGACGTCAAGGCGCTGGTCGCCGACGCCGTGCCCGGCTCGACCTGGGCATTCCTCGACGCGGTCGGCATGCGTCGCGCCGCCGAGGCCGCCGAGCTGGCCGATCGCCTGGACGACGTCCCGGCTCCGCTCTTCGTCACGCAGCTCCACCGCCGTCTCAAGCAGCTGATCGACGTCGCCGACCTGCTCGCGTCGGGCACGCCCGCGCAGGAGCTGGTTCGCATCACCAAGCTCAACCCGTACGTTGCGCAGAAGCTCGCCGAGCAGGCGCGAACCTGGACCCTGCCCGAACTGGATGGCGCCCTGGCCGGGTTGCTGGATCTCGACGTGGCGCTCAAGGGCCGCTTCGGTGGCTCGGACCTGCGCCGCCGCGCCGCCGTCAGCCTGTGGATCGCCGAACGGGTGCGCCGCCCCGGCGGCCGCTGACCCGCCGCACCGGCCAGCGCTGACCCGCCGGTCCGCGGTCGTCAGTCCCCGGATCCGGTTACCGGCAGGTCCGACTTCGCTCGCAGGTGGAACGACACGCCGTACACGTCGCCCGCCGGATCGACCCGCGGCGCCGCCGTCAACCGCCAGTCCGCCCCGGACATCCGTATCCAGCGCGCCAGCGGCTTGCCGCGCGTGAGCACCGCGTCCAGAAGGGCGAAGGCGCCCGGCGGCAGATCGACGATCCCCTCGCGAGCCGGCATCCCGACGGCCCCAGCCCCAAACCTGGCCACGAATGCCGGGTTCCCGTACACGACGATATGCCCGGGCCCGCGGCACATCCCTGCCGGACGCCGGTCCGGCGGGCTGTCGTCGGCGACGGGCGTGGTGCCGTCCATGTCATTCACGCCCTGGATTCTTACACCGGCCGCGCAAACCGGGAGCGAGCCGACGTCAGTCGGCGCTCGACCAGGCCTGTTCCTGAACGACGAGGTCGCTCTCGATGGCAAAGACGCAGCGGCCCTGGCCCAGGTCCAGGAGCTCGATCAGCTCGGGGTCGATGTAGAGCTGATGGCAGTCTTCGCAGAGGCCGCCCGGGATTCCGAAGCACAAGCGCTCGCTTCGGTCGGGCAGTCGGAAGGTCGTGTCGAAGCGCGTGCTCACAAGGCGCCTACCGCAGCGGGGGCAGCGTTCGCGGGCCCGAGTCATCGCATCCGACCTCAGAGAATTGCGGCTATTCGACCGCTCAATGTTCGGAATCCTAGGGGCGGCGGTTCGCGCGGCATATGACTCACTCGTACCGCCTGATCGGTACCTCGGCCGTAGTCTCCTTGAGGGGTCCTGGGGTGGGGTGGGTACTAATGCGAACGCATCGTGCGTGCTGTCAACGCCGATGTGCTTCCCGTCACCACCGTGCGCAGTTTTGCGTACCTACCCTTCCGGGTTGGCCGGAAGCGTCGCGCCCGGACCTCCTGTAGCCTTGGCGGGTGAACCGCCGCCGCGTGATTGGGATCGGTCTGGGTGCCCTGGCGGGTGCCGCATACGGGACCGGACCGTTCTTCTTCAAGCAGTACGTCTTCCCCGCCGGGGTGGACTGGATCGCCATGCTGGCCTGGCGTTTTGCGTTCGCGGCGATGGTCAGCTGGTTGTGGCTCTTCGCTCAGCCGGGCGCCAGGGCGGCGCTGCGCGAGCTCGACCGCCGGACGGTCGCCCGCCTTCTTCTGACGGGCGCCTTCTTCATCGTCAACGCGAGCGTCTACTACGCCGCCATCGAGCGCATCGACACGTCGCTGGTGGCCCTGCTGATGAGCATCTACCCGGCGCTCGTGGCGGTCGTCTCGCTCCGGCTGGGCTACCGGTTCGAGGGCCGGCTGGCCTGGGGCTCGCTGGCGATCGTCATGGCGGGCACGGCGCTCACCGTCGGCGGCGTCAACCCCAACACCAACCAGGGCGGGATCGTGCTGGCCCTGCTGTCGCCGATCGCATATGCGGCCTACATCGTGCTCACGGCCTGGATGGCGGGCGAGCGCCCCGGCCAGACGGCCGACATGCGATCCCGCGGCAAGGGCGCCGAGGTATCTCCGCCGGTCGCCGGCGCGGTCATGATGACCGGCACTTTCATCGTCACACTGGCGCTGGCCCTCGTCACCCGCGAGCCGGTCATGCCCTGGCAGATCCCGAGCGGAGCGTGGCCGGGCCTCATCGGCATCGGCGTGTTTGCGGCCGCGATCGCGATCCAGGCGTTCTACGCGTCGGCCGCCAGGATCGGGGCCGCCCAGGCGTCACTGATGGCGACCGTCGAGCCTATCGTGGTCATCTTTCTGGGCATCACCTTCCTGGGCGAGTCGTTCGCCCCGATCCGCGTGGTCGGCGCCGGCGTCGTTCTGGCCGGCGTCCTGCTGGCCCAGTTCGCCACTCCGGCGGAGTCCCGCCCGGTCGTGCTCGAGGAGCCTTAGCCTCGGATAGGAGCAACCACTCGGCGGTGCGCGCCAGAACAGTCCTGGTGCACGGAGGAACCGCGGCAGGACGGAGAGGTACATTCGGGCGGGGAATCGCTACGCTGTCATTTGCGGCGGCAGTCGTGCCGGTCGGAAGGGAGACGCTCTAGATGGCAACTCTGCATCCTCAGGTGGAACGGCTGCGCACGGCCCGGGACAATCTGGTGCGGCTGCGCAACCGGGTCGAGAAAGGTTTGCCGGCGCCCGAGGATGTACCGCGCGGTCGGGAGTGGATCGACCGGGAGATACTGGCCCACGTAGACGAGATGCTGCCCTACTGGCACGGCGAAATCGAGCGCGTCCTGGTCGGCCCCCTGGAACCTGTGCCGTTCGGGCGCGAGGAGAAGGACCTGATCCGGGTCCTGACCGTGGACAGGGATCGGACGCTGCCGGTTGCGGAGTTGTACGCCAGGCTCGACAGCGCCCTCGAGCGGCTGCTGCGCCGATTGCTCGAGCTCGACGACCGCCAGGTCGCCCGGCGCGGCCTCCACAAGCGGCGCGGCGAGATGACGGTCCGCCAGATCGTCGAAACCATGCTTGCCCAGCACATCGAAGACCACTGCGCCCAGATGGCGGCGGCGCTGGATTCGGCGCGCGACGCCGCGCTCGCCGGCAGGGCTTGACTCTCACCCAACCCGAGGCCTGACAAATTGCCTGCAAATCTGCAGGAGGAATCAATGGCCACGATCGCATCCGCCCCCCAGGCAAACGACCTCAAGAAGGCCCTGGCGCCGTTCTTCAATCCGCCGCGCAACCCGGTTCTGGTCGATGTGCCGGAATTGGGCTACCTGATGATCGACGGCAAGGGCGCGCCCGATGAAGGTGTCGAGTACCCGACCACGGACTTCCAGAAGGCCTTCGCCGCGTTCTTCCCGGTCGCATACACGATCAAGTTCCGCCTCAAGGCCGACGGCCTGCCGATGCCGATCCTGCCGCTCGAGGCCTTGTGGTTCACGAACCCGGACGGGACGTTCGACGCCAACGTTCCGCCGGCGCAGTGGGGCTGGCGGGCGATGATCGGCGTCGCCCACGAAGTGACGCCGGCGATCTTCGACGACGCCGTGGCCGAAGTCCGACGCAAGAAGGGCAACTCGGACGCTCTCGACCGGCTCCGCTTCGAGCGCTGGCGCGAGGGCCGTTGCGCGCAGGTAATGCACGTCGGGCCGTATGCCGAGGAGATGCCCACGCTGGAGCGGCTGGCGCGTTTCATCGCCGACGAGGGGCTGCGGCCGCGCGGCTCACACCACGAGATCTACCTGGGCGATCCGCGGCGGGCCGATCCGGCGAAGTTGCGGACGGTGTTGCGGCAGCCGGTGGAGTGAGTCTGCGCAAGCGTGGATCCGGCCGCGGGCGCGCCCGTCAGTGCCCTCGCATCCTCCGCCCCTCTTCCTTGACGATGGCGCGGATCATGAAGGCGACGTTTGCGGGGCGCTCGGCCAGGCGGCGCATGAAGTACGGATACCACTCCCGACCGTACGGGACGTAGATGCGGACGGCGTAACCACGGTCGATCAGGGCGCGCTGGAGATCGCGGCGAACGCCGTAGAGCATCTGGAATTCGAAGCGGTCGCGGTCGATGCCGTTGGCTTCGACGATTGCGATCGCCCGGGCTATCAGCCGCGGGTCGTGCGTGGCGATCGCGGGATGCGCATCGGCGAGGAGCAGCCGCTCCATCAACCGGGCGTAGCTGGCATCGACCGCGCGCCTCGTCCGATAGGCGACGCTCACCGGCTCGTCGTAGGCGCCCTTGCACAGTCGGACTCGGCCGCGGGCGGCGATGATCGAATCAACGTCCTTCGAGCTGCGCCGCAACGCCGCCTGGATTACGACGCCGACTCCGGGGTAGGCCTCGTGCGCCGCCCGCCAGATATCCAGAGTGGCGTTGGTGCGGGCATGGTCCTCCATGTCGATGCGGATGAAGCCGCCGACGCCGCGTACCGCCTCGACGATGCGCATGACGTTGTCGCGGCACAGGTCGGGCCCGATGTCGAGGCCCATCTGCGTCAGCTTGACGCTCACATTCGCGTCCAGGCCGCGCCCGTGGAGGGCGGCGAGAGTCGCGAGATAGCGGTCCACGGCCGCGCTAGCATCCGCCGCCGAGGTCACCGATTCACCCAGCACGTCAACCGTGCTGTGGAGCCCGGCACGCTGCAGCGCGGAGACCGCAGGCAACGCTTCGGCGAGCGTCTCGCCGGCCACGAACCTGGCCACGACCGGGCGGGTCAGAGGGCTGCGGACGGCGATCCGGGCCAGCGAGCGCCGGTGCGACAGCGATATCAGCACCGTCCGCATCGTCCGTTGCGGCAGCAGCCTGAGGTCTTCGGCGAAACCCATGGTTCAGCCCTCCGTTGGGCGCCCCTTCGACTCTGGTGAGGTTTCGGCCGCGTCGGCCTCGCGCGCGAATTCGGCGACTTTGGCGGCTTCATCGCGCTGGAACGCCTCAAGCCGTCCTCGCCGGTGGCCGTCGATGGCGGCCTTGATCCGTTCGACCGGCGGCGACCCCGCGGTGCGGCCGTCGGCGTCGCGGTATAGCCGGCAGCTCAGGGCAACGGGCAAATCGGGCTGGGGCACGACGTCGTCGCCGTTGACGCGAATCGTGGGCGAGCCCTGAAAACCGAGGAATTCGGCGTCGTCGAGGCTGGTCACGTAGACGACCTGAATCGGGACCTCGATGATCCCGCCACGGAGGACGTTCTGGAGATCACGCCGGGCCTGGTCGAGGTGGGGGCAATCCTCGACTGCCAGCAG
>Ga0302299_10001962_pt1 | contig 12477 bp, 12 predicted proteins | sample III_Fen_N3_4_FD_198795 | JGI IMG/M metagenome (GOLD analysis project Ga0302299, IMG submission 198795) | Peat permafrost microbial communities from Stordalen Mire near Abisko, Sweden - III_Fen_N3_4 | ecosystem: Environmental > Terrestrial > Soil > Wetlands > Permafrost | place: Sweden: Abisko... | reverse complement strand
GCGCCAGAGGTCGGACCCGCACACGCAGGTCGCGACGGTGCGCACCACCGCGTCGGTCGGCTCGACGATGGTCGGGTCGGGGCGCTCCTCGAGCCGGACGTCTCGGGTGCCGTGGATGACGGTGCCGCGCATGGGGACTCCTCCGTTCGTGCCGGATGCCGCGTGCTCCGGCCGCGCTTCGCGGCCGGTGGCGGGGGCGGGGGCGGGACACCGTAAGTCAACCCGCTCGACGCACCGCGTGGGGAGCCGCTGGCGATCGGGCCCGCTCGGTCTCACCCGTAGCGGGTCGCTGGCGAAGGGCGGGGTCGATCCGTCAGGCTGGGTGCCCTCGACCTCATCCCCCAGGAGAACCGCGATGGCCGGCAGCCCGAACAACTGGAACCAGAACATCATCGACGAGTTCCGTGCGAACGACGGCACGGTGACCACCGGTGGGTTCGGTCGCGCCCTGGTGCTGCTGCACCACCTCGGGGCGAAGTCGGGACAGGAGCGCGTGACGCCGGTGATGGGGCTCCGGCAGGACCCCGACACCTGGCTCCTCGCCGCGTCGAAGGCCGGCGCGCCGGACAACCCGGCCTGGTTCCACAACCTGCTGGCGCACCCTGAGGTCTCGATCGAGGTGCCGGGCGAGGGAACGGTGGCCGTTGAGGCACGCAATCTCGAAGGGGCTGAACGCGACTCGGGCTGGGCGCAGTTCACTGCAGCCGCTCCCGGGTTCCGGGAGTACGAGGGCCGCACGACCCGCGTCATCCCGGTTCTCGCCCTGCACCGCCGGGAGGCCTGAGCGACCGCCCGCGGGGCGGAGGTCCGGCGAGCGACGGACCTGCCGTCAGCGCGAGGCCGTGGACCCGGCATCCGCCCGGGCGCCGAACCGGTGGTCGGGGTCGAGCCGGGTGAGCAGGGCCTCGCCGATGGCGGTCAGCTGCTCGAGCTGACTGCGCGAGAGCGGGTCGAGCACGAGGTGACGCACTGCATCGACGTGGCCGGGGGCGGCCTCCACCACGGTGTCCCAGCCGGCCGGGGTGAGTCGGGCATTGGTGGCCCGGCGGTCCTGCGGGCAGGGGAACCGCTCCACCAGCCCACGGGTCTCCAGGCGGGCGATGACGTGCGACAGGCGGGGCAGGGTGCCGTTGGTGCGATGGGCGAGGGCCGTCATCCGCAGGCTGTGGTCGGGGGCCTCGGAGAGCATGGCGAGCACGAAGTACTCGAAGTGGGTGAGCCCCGAGTCGCGCCGCAGCTGGGTGTCGAGGGCACCGGGGAGCAGCTCGACGACGGCGGCCAGGCGAAGCCACGCGGCGCGTTCCTCGCCGTCCAGCCACTGGGTTTCCATCGCACGATCATAGCGTATTACTTGTAGGAACAACCATTGGCGAACCACGCGTACGCCGCATCATCCGAGGGCTGACCCGGCCCCATGGCGGAACCACAGCGCAGGTCGAGGTACCGAGCCCGTCGCTCAGGACCCGGTCGCCTGCCCGAGGACGGCGCTGAGTGCAGCCATGAGAAGGAACGCCCAGCCACCCGTCAGCCGGCGGGCGCCCGGCTTCGGCGTGGGTAGCCCCGGAGCCGGGCCGGAGAGGACCGCGAAGGCCAGCGCCCCGAGTGGGCCGACCAGCAGCAGCGCCCACGCCCATCCCCACCGCGTCGCGCGCCACGGCTCGGGGCCGTTGACGATCATCCCGAGCGTCAGGGCCAGCCCGGCGAGAACCAGCCACAGCACCCACGACGGCACCTCCCAGCCCAGCAGACTTGCCGAGCTCGGCCGCCCTTCCGCGAAGACCTCCACCCGCACCGCCGAGGATCGCTCGCGGATCAGGGTCGCGACGTCCGTCGTGGTCACCGAGGCCGACGCAAGGCTCGAGTCCGCCGCCTCCTGCTCGGAGCCCGGGCTGGCGTAGATGACCTCGGCGTGGTGTCGAAGAAGTCCCTGTCGCCACCGCACGTCCTGGGTCGACCAGCCCGTGGCACCGGCCGGCAGGCCCCCGGCGACCTGCACCGCCGACACCTGGCCCGAGTCGACGGAGCTCATCAGGTCGGCCAGTGTCGCGGACCGCTCACCGGTCGTCGTGGTGACGACGGCAACGAGGAGCCACAGGGCGACGAGCACCAGTCGGACGTACTCGGCGGACCTGCGTCGATCGGGCTTGACTACGTGTTGCTCGTGCTCCAGGACCGCGCTCATTCCCGGAGGGTAGCGCTGACCGTGCGTTGCTGTAACGCGCACGCGGGCGCACCGCGCGCGGGCCGTGGCGGCTGGCGCGATCAGCCCCCCGTCGGAGCGGATGTGGTCGCGGCGGCGCTGCCGAGTCGACCGGCGTCCTGCTCGATGCCCGCCAACACGATAGGCGAGTGACCCCGGACGAGGTGGGCGAGTATGCGGAGTCGCTGGCGCAGGTCAAGCGCAAAGGCACGGACGCACTCGATCGCCCCCGAGCTGGCCCCAGCAGCACATCGCTCAGCTCCGCCGGGAGATGTCGCCGAGTGGCTTGCGGCTTGCGGGTTGCCCGGGGCGACCTGATCATCGACGGATGAACGGGACGCCTGCGGTGGTCCGGCTGCGACGTGCCGTGCGGGCCGTCATCCTCGCCGATGACGACTGTGTTCTGTTGTGCCGCTTCAGCTTCCCGCACCCAGCGGTGCCGACGGGCGCCACGGTCGTGTGGGCAGCCCCCGGTGGCGGCATCGAGCCCGGTGAGCTGCCGCTGGCGGCACTGCGCCGCGAGCTGCACGAGGAGACCGGGCTGGTCATCGACGCCGACCCGCCCCACGTCTGGCACCAGGAGGTCGCCACTCCCGGCCGGGCGGACGGCTACGACGGGCTGGTCAACGACTACTTCCTCGTCCGCACCCCGTGCTTCGACCCCCGCGGCGCGCTGTCCGATGGCGAACTGGCCGCCGAGCACATCAGCGGGATGCACTGGTGGCGCCTCGAGGAGATCGCCGACTACGGCGGAACCGACCTGTTCTCACCCCGTGACATCGCCACACCCCTGGCGGCGTTGATCGCGGGTGACGTCCCGGGCACGCCGCTGTTGCTGGGCCTGTGACGCGGAGGGGATCGAACCGGTGGGGTGCCGGCGGTGACCTTCCGCGGGCGGCGCGCTAGGCGACGAATCGTCTCGCGCGCCGCCCGGGTGGTGGTGCTGCGTGATGTACCGACCGACTCGGAATCGCCCGGGTTTAGAAGAAGCCGAGTGGCTGGTCGCTGTAGCTGACCAGAAGGTTCTTGGTCTGGCTGTAGTGGTCGAGCATCATCCGGTGGTTCTCGCGGCCGAGGCCCGAGATCTTGTAGCCACCGAACGCCGCCCCCGCCGGATAGGCGTGGTAGCAGTTCGTCCAGACGCGTCCGGCCTTGATCTTGCGCCCCATGGTGTAGGCGCGTTTGCCGTTGCGGGTCCAGACGCCCGCCCCCAGGCCGTACAGCGTGTCGTTGGCGATCTCCAGCGCTTCCTCGTCGTCCTTGAACGTGGTCACGGCCAGCACAGGGCCGAAGATCTCCTCCTGGAACACTCGCATGCTGTTGTCGCCCTTGAGCACTGTCGGCTCGAAGAAGTAGCCGTCGGCGAACTCCGCGTCGACTGTGGCGCGGTTGCCACCGATGAGCACCTCGGCGCCCTCGCCGCGGCCGATCTCGACGTACGAGGCGATCTTGTCGATCTGCTGCTTGGAGACCTGTGGCCCCATCATGGTGTCGGTGTCCAACGGGTCGCCCTGCTTGATGGCGGCGATCCTTGCGAGGCAGCGCTCCATGAACTCCTCGTAGATGCTCTCCTGGATCAGGGCCCGCGACGGCGCCGTGCACACCTCGCCCTTGTTGAAGGCGTAGAGCACCAGGCCCTCGATCGCCTTGTCCAAGAATGCATCGTCGTGGTCCATCACGTCGGCGAAGAAGATGTTGGGCGACTTGCCACCGAGCTCGGTCGTGGACGGGATGAGGTTCTGGGCGGCGTACTGCATGATCAGCCGACCCGTGACCGTCTCGCCCGTGAACGCGATCTTCGCGATCCGCGGGTTCGTTGCGAGGGCCTTGCCGATCTCCGCGCCGGGACCGGTGACGACGTTGATGACGCCCGGAGGGACGGCGCTCTCGATGACCTCCATGAGCTTCAGGACCGACCAGGGCGTCGGTGAGGCGGGCTTGAGCACACAGCAGTTGCCCGCCGCCAGCGCCGGAGCCAGCTTCCACGCTGACATGAGTAACGGGAAGTTGAACGGGACGATCTGGCCGACCACGCCCAGCGGCTCGCGGAAGTGGTAGGCCACCAGGTCCTTGTCGATCTCGGTCGACGTGCCCTCCTCGGCCCGCGCCGCCGCCGCGAAGTACCGGAAGTGGTCGATGACCAGCGGGATGTCAGCATTGAGCGTCTCCCGCACGGGCTTGCCGTTCTCCCAGCTCTCGGCGACGGCCAGCATCTCCTGGTTTGCCTCGATGAGGTCGGCGATGGCGTTGAGCACCGCGGCCCGCTCGGTCGCTGAGGCCTCGCCCCAGGCGTCCTTGGCGGCGTGGGCCGCGTCGAGCGCGAGCTCGATGTCCTCGGGCGTGGAGTCGGCCACCTCGGTGATCGGGCCGGCTGTGGCGGGGCTGAGGTCGACGCGGTACTTGCCCTGAGTGGGTGCGAGCCACTTACCGCCGATGAAGTTCTCGTATCTGGGTAGGACCGAGACGATGCTGCCGGGCTGGCCCGGGGGGACGTACTTCATGCTGTGCTCCTTGGTGGGTGAGCTGTTCGTGCCATGGGGGTAGGGCGGTCGCGACAATGTGCTGCTTGACGGGCGCCGGCGGCGCCGGCGGCGACGGCGACGGCGACGGCGACGGCGACGGCGACGGCGACGGCGGTGCGTCGTCGCTGGTCAGTAGGCGATGACGACGCGGCCGTCGATCGCGCCGCGGCTCATCTCGTCGAAGATCTCGTTGATCTCGTCGAGCTTTCGGGTCGCCACGGTGGGGTGGATCAGGCCGCGGGCGTAGAAGTCGAGTGCCTCCACCATGTCCTGGCGGGTGCCGACGATGGATCCGCGGACGGTGAGGCCCTTGAGCACGATCTCGAAGATCGACGCCGGGAAGTCTCCCGGGGGCAGGCCGTTGAACACGATGGTGCCGCCACGGCGGGACATGTGGATCGCCTGGCCGAAGGCATCTGGGTGGACTGCGGTGACGAGGACGCCGTGCGCACCACCGGTGGCGGCCTGGATGACCTCGATCGGGTCCTGGGTGCGCCCGTTGACGACCAGCTCGGCTCCGTGCCGGGTGGCGAGGGCGAGCTTGTCGTCGTCGATGTCGACGGCGGCGACGCGCAGGCCCATGGCCCGCGCGTACTGGACCGCGATGTGGCCGAGTCCGCCGATGCCCGAGATGACGACCCACTGGCCCGGGCGGGCCTCGGTCATCTTCAGGCCCTTGTAGACGGTGACGCCGGCGCAGAGGATCGGGGCGGCCTCAACGGGGTCGACGCCGTCAGGGATGAGGGCGGCGTACACCGCATCGACGAGCATGTACTCGCCGAAGGAGCCATCCACGCTGTATCCCGAGTTCTGCTGCTTCTCGCACAGGGTCTCCCAGCCGGTGGTGCAGAACTCTCACTCCCCGCAGGCGGAGAAGAGCCAGGCGTTCCCGACGAGCTGGCCGACGTGCAGGTTGGTGACACCCTCTCCGAGGGCGATGACCTCGCCGATGCCCTCGTGGCCGGGGATGAACGGTGGGGTCGGCTTGACCGGCCAGTCGCCGTTAACCGCGTGGAGGTCGGTGTGGCAGACCCCGCTGGTGATGAGCTTGACCAGCGCCTGGCCAGGTCCGGGGACGGGGATGGGGAGGTTCTGGATGGTCAGCTTGCTGCCGAACTCCTCGACGACCGCTGCGTGCATGAGTGTCATGGGCGTTCCTTTCGACGTCGCTGTCGCGAACACCACCGACGCTAGGCCGAAGCAGGTTGCGAGAACGTTGCGTGGCTGGTCACGGGTGGTGGGGCCGTCGCCGCTCCGGCATCGGCACGCCGAACTCCCGGTCGAGCCGGGCCAGCTGCCCGGCCGCGATCGGCCGCAGTGGGGACGTGGGGCCCAGGGCCGCGAGCTGGGCCTGCCACATGAGGTAGTCGTCGGCGCCCCATGCCGAGCGGGTCCAGCTGGACATGAGGTCTGGCTCACGCGACGTGAGCACGGCCTGCCGCAACGAGGACTCGAGGTTCTCCCGCAGCCGGACAACTCCTGGCGCGACCGATGCCGGCAGCAGCGGCCCGCGGTAACGTCGCAGTGCGGCGGCCACGTCGCCCGTGGCCAGGAGGGCTTCCACGACGAGCGAGTCGGCGGTGAGCTCGGCCATGAGCCGGTAGGGACGCGAGGCGAGCAGCTCCTCACCGAGCAGGTGCCGAAGGCGGTTGAGCTCGGCCCGAAGGGTCGAGGTGCTGGTGTCCTCCTCGTAGAGCAGCACCGCGAGCTCGTCCCCGGAGAGCCCACGCGCCGTGGACGCAAGCAGCAGCAGGATCTCGCTGTGCCGGGGACTGAGGCGGAGCGTGTGCCGCCTTCGACGACCGTCGTCGATGGTGAGCAGGGAGTGCGACCGGCCGAGGGAGTCCAGGACCACCGTCAGGCGGCCGGTCGGCGCCGGGGCGTCCTGCCCGAGCGCAGCGGCGGCCTCCCGCGCGAGCTCGGACTCGGCCAGGCGGGCTGCTGTCCGCACGAGTGCGTTGGTCTGGGGGACCACGATGTTGTCGCCCCCGGTGAGGTCCAGTACGCCGAGCAGGGAGTGCGTGGTGGGGTCGTGGATGGGCGTCGCGGCGCAGCTCCATCGATGCATCGAGTGGCGGAAGTGCTCGGCGCCGATGACCTGGACGGAGTCGTTCAGGGCCAGGGCCATGCCGGGGGCGTTGGTGCCAGCCATCCGCTCGTCCCAGTTGCTGCCCTCGATGAAGCCGATCGCCTCGGCACGGCGCAGGACGCTGGGCGACCCGCAGACCCACAACAGCTGTCCGGCCGCATCGCAGACGGCCATGATGGCGTCGCAGTCACGAGCGGCCTGGCCGAGAACGTCGTCGAGCAAGGGGAAGACCCGCGCCAGTGGGTGGGCCTCCCGGTGGTCGCGAAGGGCTTCGGCTGGCAGCGTGATCGGGGCGGTGACAGTCTCGGCGCGCACACCTGCGGCGGCCGAGCGAAACCAGGACTCGGCCACTTGAGTGCGGACCCGTCGCTTCGAGGGCACGCCTCCATTAGAGCGCGGCCCCGCTTGCCTGGCGAGGCAGGGTCATCGTTGGTGCCCGTTGTTTGCACCGATCGAGCATGAAGAAGGCCCCTGGCCTGCAGGTCTGCAGTTCAGGGGCCGATCTTCTGTCGGGGTGACAGGATTTGAACCTGCGGCCTCGTCGTCCCGAACGACGCGCGCTACCAAGCTGCGCCACACCCCGTGGCTGACGTCTCCGAGCCCGGGGGCGCGGCGACACCCGAGGATAGCCGACCCGCCCCGGCCCGCTGAAATCGGTCCGACCCCGGCGTTCGCGAGCAGCGGCTGGCCGGCGCAGGACTTCCCTGACCCGGCTGGCGACCGGGGCTCAGCCGTCGCGGGCGACGAGGGTGAGCAGGGTGGCCTCCGGCCGGCAGGCGAAGCGCACCGGTGCGAAGGGTGAGGTGCCGAGTCCGGCCGAGACGTGCAGCCACGCGGCATCCGAGGGGGCCTGCGACGAGGGCGCGGCACCGCCGCTGGAACCGGTGTAGCCCGCACCGGGCCACCAGCGCGAGACGCCCTTGGCCCGGCGGGTGTCGAGGTCGCAGTTGGTCACCAGGGCGCCCCATCCGGGCACCGCGAGCTGCCCGCCATGGGTGTGACCGGCCAGCACCACGGACGCGCCGTCGGCGACCATCGCGTCGAGCACCCGCTGGTAGGGCGCGTGCACCAGCCCCATGGTGAGCGTCACGTCCTCGGCGGCCGCCCCGGCCACGGAGTTGTAGCGGTCGAACCCCACGTGCGGGTCGTCGACGCCGACCAGCTCGACGTCGTGGTCGCCCATCCGGACCACGGCGCGGGCGTTGTTCAGATCGGCCCAGCCGCCCTCGCGCAGCCCCTCGACGAGGCGGTCCACCGGCAGGTCGATCCGGGCGCGCTGCACCTCGGCGTACCCGCTCGTGAGGTAGCGCGCGGGGTTCTTGGGCACCGGGCCGAAGTAGTCGTTCGAGCCCAGCACGAACGCACCCGGCCGCTCGAGCAGCGGCTCCATCGCCCGCAGCAGCGGTGGCACCGCCTCGGTGTGGGCCAGGTTGTCGCCGGAGTTGACGACGAAGTCGGGGTCGAGCTCGGCCAGCGAGCGCACCCACTCGATCTTCTTGGACTGTCCCGGGGTGAGGTGCAGGTCGCTCACCTGCAGGATGCGCACCGGCGCGCTGCCGGGCGGCAGGGCGGGCACGGCATACCGGCGCAGGGTGAACCAGGTGCGCTCGACGAGCGCGGCGTAGGCGACGCCCGCGACGCCGGCTCCGACCAGGCCGCCGACGGTGCGCAGCGCGGTGCGGGCGAGGTCGGTCACCGGGACATCCTCGCAAAGCCGGGAGGATACGACCGAATCGGGCCCGCCACTGCGGATGCCGAGCGGGCGAGCCGGCGGGATACCGGGTGGGAGACTGGGCGCATGACCGACCCCACGCTCAAGGCGCAGATCCAGCACGACCTGCACGACGCGATGAAGGCCCGCGACAAGGTGCGCTCGGGCACCCTGCGGATGACGCTCACGTCCATCACCAACGCCGAGGTCGCTGGTGACGAGGCGCGCGAGCTGACCGACGACGAGGTGCTGAAGGTCGTGGCCAAGGAGGCCAAGAAGCGCAAGGAGTCCTCGGCCGCCTTCACCGGCGCCGGGCGGCCCGAGCTCGCCGCGGTCGAGGAGGCCGAGCTGGTCGTGCTCGAGGCGTACCTGCCGGCGCAGCTCGGCGACGACGAGCTGCAGGCGATCGTCGCAGACGCGGTCGAGTCGACCGGTGCGACCGGGATGGCGCAGATGGGGCTGGTCATGAAGGCCGCCACCGCGCAGGTGGCCGGACGCGCCGACGGCGGCCGGGTGGCCGCCGTCGTCAAGCAGGTGCTGTCCGCGCGCTGAGCCGCCCGGAGGTTCGAGCGGGGGTCAGCGCCCGAAGGCGAAGGGCCCGTCAGCCGGGTGGGGGAGGCGTGGCCGGGCCGCCGCCGCCCTTGCCCTTGCCACCCTTGCCGGTTCTGTTTCCGTTGCCCTTCTTGGTGGTCGCTGGCGCGGTCGCGTTGTTGCCCTGCTGCGGCGTCTGGGGCTGCTGGAACGTGCCGCCGCCCCCGGTGGAGACGTACAGGGCGATCTGCGAGCCCGCCAGGGCCGAACCGGCCGGGTTGGTGTAGGCGATGGTGCCGGCCGGCGACGAGCTGGAGACGGTGCCCGCGATGAAGCTGCCGAAGCCGGCGGCGCTCAGCTGCGACTGTGCGCTGGAGACGCTTGCGCCGATGACACCGGGCAGCGGCACGAGGTTCCCGTTGCGCATCTTGGCCGACGGGGCCGGGAAGTCCTTGACCGGCATCCCCTTCGAGGCGGCGGTCATGATCTTCGACCACACCGGCGCGGAGACCGTGCCACCGAAGACCCGCGCGACGCAGCCGTACACCCCGAAGCACTTGCCGTTCAGCGAGTAGAGGTTGCCCTTGCTGTTGGAAGGCCTGAGGTTCCCGATCCAGACGGCGGTCGACAGCTGCTTGGTGTAGCCGACGAACCAGCTCTGGTTGTGGTTCTCGGTGGTTCCCGTCTTGCCGGCTGCCGGGCGCGCGCTGACGTCCCAGTTGCCCTTGGCCGTGCCGAAGCTGAGGGTGCCCTTGAGCAGCTCGGTGGCGCCGTTGGCCACATCCGCCGGGATGACCTGCTTGCACTCCGGGCCCGGGACCTTGATGGCCTTCTTGTCCGAGGTGGTGATGGAGGTGATCGGGTACGGCTCGCAGCGCTTGCCGCTCGCTGCGAGGGTGGCATAGGCATTTGCCAGGCTCATCGCATTGGTGGTGCCCGACCCCAGCGACAGGTCCGAGATGTAGGGGTCGATCGGCTTGCCGTCACCCTTGTGCAGGCCCATCTTGGTCATCGTGTCGCGCACGGCGCACGGTCCCACGTTGATGGTGAGCTGCGCTGCCCAGGTGTTGATCGAGTTCGCGATGCCCTCACCGAGCGTCATCATCTTGCCGCCACTGGCGTAGTCGTTCTTGACCTTGAACTCCTTCTCGCCGCACTTGGAGGTGCGCAGGGCCTTGTCCCTGAAGACGTAGGCCTTGTTGCCGTCGGCGAACGGCACCTTGATGGTGCCGTTGAGCGGCATCCCCTGCTCGAGCGCCGTGACCAGGCCGAAGGTCTTCGCGGTCGACCCGAACTGGTAGCCGTACTGGCCACCGCCGTACTTCTGGTCGACGTTGACGTTGGTCTGCACCTTCTCGAAGTCGGTGGCCTGGGCCATCGCGAGGATCTTGCCGGTGCCGGGCTCGAGGATGGTGGCCGCGGAGCCGAGGTTCTGCTTGTTGCCGATCGCCACCGCCTTGGTGATCTCCTTCATCGCGGCCTTCTGCATGGTCGACTTCAACGTGGTGCGGATGGTCAGGCCGCCCTGGTTGATCGTCTTGAGCCGGTCAGCCGGCGTCTTGCCGAGCACGGCCATCTGCGGCGACTTCTGGAGGTACTCCAGTACGTAGGCGCAGAAGTAGGGCTGCGGCGAGCGGTGGCAGACGCCCTTCACCGGCTGCTTGTGCAGCATCTTCTTGACCGGCACCTTCTTCGCGGCGGCAACGTCCTTGGCGCTCGCGAGCCCCAGCGCCTGCATCCGGTCGAGCACGATGTTGCGCCGGGACTGGGACTCCTTCGGGTTGATCACGGGGTTGAAGGCCGTCGGCTGCTGCACGATGCCGGCGAGCAGGGCGGCCTGCACCAGGGTGAGCTTGCTGGCGCTGACGCCGAAGTAGTTGAGGGAGGCGGCCTCGACGCCGTACGCCTGGTCGCCGTAGTAGACGAGGTTGAGGTAGCCCTCGAGGATCTGGTCCTTGGTGAAGTTCTCCTCGACGTTCAGCGCGTACTTGAGCTCTTGCAGCTTGCGCGAGTAGGTCTTGGTCGTCGCGGCCCTGGCCGCGCCCTTGTCACCCTTCTTGAGGGCGTTCTCCTGCAGCGTGATCTTGACGAACTGCTGGGTGAGCGTCGAGGCGCCCTGCACGCTGCCACCCTTGAGGTTGGAGACCAGAGCGCGCGTGAAGCCGCGGGGGTCGAGCCCGCCGTGCTCGTAGAAGCGCGAGTCCTCGATGGCGATCTGCGCGTTCTGCATGTTCTTGGAGATCTTCTTCAACGGCACGATGATGCGGTTCTCGTCGTACGGGTTGGCGATGAGGTTGCCGTCGGCGTCGAGGATGCGGGACTGCTGGGCCAGCGGCGAGACCGTGAACTCGCTCGGCAGGTCGTTGAAGAAGTTCACCCCGCCCTTGGCAGCCTCACCGGTGGCGCCCACGGCCGGGATGGCGAGCCCGGCCATCAACAGCCCGGCCACCGTGCTCAGCACCACGAAGCCGAACAGGAGCCGGAGCACGGCTGAGAAGTTGTGGGCGCGACCGTCCATGGCGTAAGGGTAACCCGGTGACGGCACGTCGCCCGGCCACCGCGCGACTCGTGGACGGCTGTGCTCCGGACCACCTGCGGTTCCGCTTCCCGGAGTGCGTGGCGCGGCACGTCTCGGGAGCACCGGAGAGTCGCAAGGGTCAACCGTTCGGCTGACGCGTCGACCGTTTCGGACGATACCCCAACCCGCGCGCCCCCGCTTAGCGTTTAGGGAGGTCGCCGCTTCCAGCGGCAGGGCGTAGAGGACCGGCGACACGGAGCAAACGAGGTCTACATGAGCATCTCCTCCGCGGTCGCTCCCACCGAGGTCCAGTGGGTGTCCGACTGGACCGGTCTGGGCCGCTGCGCCGGCACCGACCCGGACGCGCTGTTCGTGCAGGGCAAGGCCCAGCGCGCCGCCAAGGCGGTCTGCAAGGGCTGCCCGGTCGTCGCCGAATGCCTCGCCGACGCCCTCGACAACCGCACCGAGTTCGGCGTCTGGGGTGGGATGACCGAGCGCGAGCGTCGAGCCCTGCTGCGCCGCCGCCCCGACGTGCGCTCCTGGACCGACCTGCTCACCCAGGCCAAGATCGGCACCGCCAAGAGCGCCATCGCCTGACCGCCGCATCCGGCGCGCAACCGCAGGGGGACTCCAAGCGGCTCGCTACCCGGACTCCTGGCGCGGGTTCAGCCGGCCGCCAGAGCGGCGCCCACCGTGCGCAGCCCCTCGAGGTCGTGGATGTCCGTGGCGCTCGCCGGGACCGTCGACAGCCGCACCCGCGGGTGGCCGGCCACGAACCGGCGCACGTGCCCGTCGTGCCGGGTGGCCACCGCGGCGAGGTCGGCGTGCAGGCGCAGGAGGGCCGGGGTGAGGCCGGCCAGGTCGTCGCCGGGAACCTCGTCCGTCCGGTCCTCGAGCTGCTCGGCC
>Ga0302299_10001961_pt1 | contig 12482 bp, 14 predicted proteins | sample III_Fen_N3_4_FD_198795 | JGI IMG/M metagenome (GOLD analysis project Ga0302299, IMG submission 198795) | Peat permafrost microbial communities from Stordalen Mire near Abisko, Sweden - III_Fen_N3_4 | ecosystem: Environmental > Terrestrial > Soil > Wetlands > Permafrost | place: Sweden: Abisko... | reverse complement strand
GGCGCCGTGCCGGTGGCTGCCGTCGGCCTCGGCGCATGGACCGGCGGGTCGGCCCACGCGGTCGGGCCCGGCGCGGGCCCGGGCGCCCCGAGCAACACCGGGCCGGTGCTCGGGGCGGTCGTCGTGGGCCTGGTCGCGGTGGCACTGGTGTCCGTACCGGTCGGCTGGGGGCTCGCCGGCCGGGCGCTGCGACCGCTCGAGGAGCTGTCGTCCGCCGCCGGCGGCGCGAGCGCCGACCGGCTGCCCGGCCACGGTGAGCTGGGCCGGTACGCGGAGTTCGCCGAGCTGTCCGCCACGCTGGCCGCGCTCTACAGCCGGCTCGACGCCGCCTACGCCGCCCAACGCCGCTTCGTCGCCGACGCCTCGCACGAGCTGCGGACCCCGCTGACGGTCCAGCGGACGTTGCTGCAGGTCACGCTCGCCGACACGGACGCCGACACGACGACCTTGCGCGCCGCCTGCGCCGAGCTGCTGGCTCTCGGTGACCAGCTCGAGCGGCTGGTCACCGCCCTGCTGGCGTTGGCGCAGGGGCAGCAGGGCGTGCCGGACGAGCGGGGTCCGACGGCCGCCGAACCCTCCGACCTCGCCCCGCTGGTCGCGGAGGCGGTGGCCGCACGCAGGCACGCCGCCGCCCGGCTGGACCTTCGCACCGACGTCCGGCCGGCCGTCGTGGCCCGCGCCGATCCGACCCTGCTCGCCAGTCTCATCGGCAACCTGCTGGACAACGCGATCCGGTACAACGTCGACGGCGGCCTGGTCGAGGTCGGGACCCGCACGCGAGGGGCGCGGGCGGTCCTGTCGATCAGCAACACGGGTCCGGCGGTGCCGGACGACGCGGTCGAGAAGATCCTGCAGCCCTTCCAGCGCCTCGCCGCACCGCGGCAGCAGGGCGCGGGCAGCGGGCTCGGGCTGGCGATCGTGCGTGCCGTCGCGGACAGCCACCGGGCGGAGCTGCGCGTGGTGCCGAACCCGGGCGGCGGGCTCACGGTCACGGTCGACTTCGCCTCCGCCTGACCCGGCTTCCCACCGCCTTCCGCGCCGGCTTCCCCGCCGCCTTCCCCGCCGCCTTCCCCGCCGGGCCGTAGCCTCGCCACCATGGACTTCCTCATCCTCGGGCGTGCCGTGGTCGACGCCGACGACGGCGACACCCCGGAGCTCGACGAGGCGCACTGGTCGTACATGGACGCCTTCGCCGGGCGGATGACGGCCCGCGGGCCCACGCTCTCGCCCGACCGGCAGACCTGGACCGGCAGCCTCCACGTGGTGGACCTGCCGGATCTGCAGGCCGCGCAGGAGTTCGCCGTCAACGACCCGTACCATCGCGCCGGCCTGTTCGCCGACCACCTGGTCCGGCGCTTCGACGACCTGCTCGGGCGCACGATGTGGGACTTCACCCGCCGCGACGACGACCTTCCCTTCCTCGTCCTCGCCGACGGCGGGAACGACACCGGGCCGCGGAAGCCGGCGGCGGCGCCCGTCTCGGCAGCGCTCGCGGAGCGCCTCGTCGTCCGCGGGCTGCTGGGTACCCCGCAGGCGCCGGGATCGTCCGGCGTCGTCCTCGCCCTGGTGGCGCCGGGCCCGGACGACGTCCGGGCGATGATCGCGGCCGAGCCCGCCGTCCTGGACGGGCGACCCGTCACCCAGCTCCATGCCTGGGAGTTCGGCGGACGGCGCTGACCCACGCGGTCGTCGGCGGACGGGCTACCGGCGGAGACGGGCTACCGGTAGGGATGGGCTACCGGCAGGGACGGGCTACCGCCGGCGGGCGGTGACGAGCCAGGCACGGGAGTCGAACCGGACTCCACCGGTGCCCAGGTGCTCGGCGAGCGTGTCGTGCAGCCGGGCGAGTGCGTGGGCGGCGGCGTCCGGATCGAGCCGCTGCAGCGCCGCACCGGTACAGGTGAACCCGCGCACCCAGGCGAGGGCTGACGCGGCGTCCGGACCGTAGTGGACGGCCTCCCGGACGTCGGTGAGGCCGATGCCGGTGAACCCCGCGGCCTGCAGGATCCCCTGCACGGTCGCCGGATCGGCGAGCGAGAACGGGTCGGGGCCGTCCCCGCCGCCGCCTCCGCCGGTGACCGCCGCCTCGGGCCCGGCGAGGGCGCGGCGGACGGCGACGTCCCACGCGTTGCGGTCGGCGGCCTGCCAGACGAGCATCACCAGCCGCCCGCCCGGGCGCAACGCGCGGGCGACGGTGCCGAAGGCCTCGACCGGGTCGGCGAAGAACATGGTGCCGAACCGGCTGACGGCCAGGTCGAAGGAGCCCGGCGCGAAGCGGTGGGTCTGGACGTCGGCGCACTCGAACGTGACGTTCGCGAGCCCCTCGGCCGCGGCGAGCGCGCGGGCACGCTCGACGGCGGGCGCCGACACGTCGACGCCGACCGCGCTCCCGTCCCACGCCGCGCGGGCGGCGTCGCGGGTGGTCCCCCCGGCGCCGCACCCGACGTCGAGGACACGGTCGCGGGGCCCGACCGCGCACGCCCGGCGCAGCACCTCGCCGTACCGGACCAGCTCGGTGTCGTAGTCGACCGGCGCCCCGGTCACGAGCCGCCCGCCGCCCGGTCGGCCGGCGGCGGAGCCGTGGCGAGGAACTGCCGGATCCGTTCGGCGATCACCGGCCAGTCGGGTCCGAGCCAGACGAAGTGGCTGTCGGCCCGGCTCTCGACCAGTTCGGCGTGGGCGATGCTCGCGGCCAGCGACTGCGCGTGCGCGAACGGGACCCCGCCGTCCGTGCGGGTGGCGATCACCAGCGTGGGCTGCGTGATCCGGGCCGTCACGTCCGGCGTCGGACGCAGATCGTTGAGGAACCCGCGGCCCGACCGCATCTGCACGAACAGGGTGAGCAGCGCGGCGCGATCGGCGGCACCCAGCCCCGCCACGACGTCCCCGCCCCGCCGGGTGGACAGGCTCCCGAGCATCACCCGCAGGCAGGTGTCAGGAGCTGCCCGGGCGAGGGCGCGGACACCGGCCCACGTCACCCGTTCCGTCACGCCGGTGAACACGACGTGCGAGCCCAGGCGTACCAACCGGTCGGGGTAGGGCAGCCACCCCACGGCGCTGATCAGGACCAGGCGCTCGACCAGATCGCCGTGCCGAGCGGCCATCGTGGCGGCGGTGGGTCCGCCGCCGGAGATCCCGACGACCGCCGCGACCCGCGCGATGCCCAGTCGGGCGCACAGTGCCCGCACGGTGTCGGTGTACCGCTCCACCGAGCCGGCGGCCGTCAGCGGCGTCCGGCCGTAGCCGGGTCGGGACGGCGCGAGCACCGAGTACCCGGCCGCGGCGAAGGCCTCCTCCCCCATGGCCAGGCCGGCCCGGACGTGCCCGCCGTGGAGGACCACGACGACCGCGTCACCGCGCGGTTCCCACCGGTACTCGACGCGCCCCTGCGGCAGGGACGTCGTCGTCGTCGCCCGGACGAGCTCCTGCATCGACCGCCCCACCCCGATCCACCCCTTGATCAGCACCGACAGTAGGAGACACCGGCCTGGTCCACCAGGTCAGCGGCCGGCGCCGGCGAGGGCGGCCAGCAGGTCCGCGCCCGTCCAGGCGCGGCCACCGATGCCCCAGCCGCCGTCCGCGGCGTTGAGGATGTTGACCCAGACGTCCTCCCGGGCGTGACCGGGCACGGTCAGCTCCTGGACGACGTCCGTCGCCGCCGCGACGAAGGCGGCCCGGGCCTGCGGGCTCGGCAGCCCGATGTCGGGCAGCTTGAGCTCCACCATGACGAGGGGTCGGTGACCACCCCCGGCGTAGACGCGGTCGGGCTCGAGCACGTGGACCGTGCCCCCGATCATCGCGATCAGGGCGGCATTGCCGGGGGCTCCGCTCGCCTCGGCCAGTGCGTAGGTGAGCCGGGGCAGGATCTCCCGCTCGCCGCGGTCGGTGAGGACGCCGCGGGGTGCGGTGACAGTGATGGGCACGGGTGGACTCCTCGAGTCGCTAGGGAGGCCCGACGAAGGTCGGGCCGCTGAGCTCGCTAGTACGTACGTCCTAGCGAGCTCCTTCAGCCTGGCCTAGGATGGGCGTCCTAGTCAAGGAGAGTGACGGATGGTCCACGACACCCGGTCCCGGATGATCGACGCCGCGGTCCTGGCCCTGCAACGCCGGGGAGCCGCCGGGACGTCGTTCACCGAGATCCTGCAGGCGAGCGGCGCCGCCCGCGGCGCGATCTACCACCACTTCCCCGGCGGCAAGGCCCAGCTGCTCGCCGAGGCCGCCGAGCGGCAGGGGAACGACATCGAGGCGGCCCTGGGCGAGCTGGCCCCCACGCCGTCGAGCACGCCCCGCGAGGTGGTCGCGGCCTTCCTGGCGGCGGTGGCACCGGTGCTCGCGGGCTCCGCCGACGGGGGCGGGTGCGCCGTCGCCGCGGCCACGGTCGACGCCGACGACGCCGGCACGCCGCAGCTGCGCCGGGTCGCGGACCGCGCCTTCACCGCATGGGTCACGGCGCTGGCCCGCCGGCTGGCCGCGGCAGGACTGCCGGCCGACGAGGCGCAGGACCTGGCCACCACGCTCGTCACCCTCCTGGAGGGCGCGCACGTGCTCTGCCGGGCCGCCGGCAGCACCGAACCATTCGAGCGGGTGGCGCGGACGGCGCTGCGCCTCGCGCCCGCCTGACCTCCGCGCGCCCGCGCCCGGACGCCCTCGTCAGGTGCTGGACGCCCCCGTCAGGTCCCGGACGACGCGGCGTCCGGGCGTCGACGCCGGCCCAGCTCGGCCGCATCGGCGACGGCCACGGCGATCCGGCGGGCGCGGGTCTCGGGCTTCTTCGCCGTCTTGAGCGCGAGCAGGATCGCCTTCTTCGCCGACGGCGCCATCGCGGCGAACCCCACCGTGGCGGCGCCGTCGTCGGCCAGAGCGGCCGTCAGATCCGCCGGGACGACGAGCGCCTCGACGTCGTCCAGCAGCCCCCAGGCGCCGTTGGCCTTCGCGACCTCCACGGCCCGCAGTCCGGCGGGAGCCATCAGGCCCGCCGCCGTCAGCCGGACCAGCCGCTCCTTGTTGGACCGCGACCACCCGCTCGTCGGCTTCCGGGGCGTCATGGTGATCATCGAGCGCTCGTCGTCGATGCCCTTGGCCAGGCTGTCGATCCAGCCGAAGCAGAGCGCCTCCTCGACGGCCTCGTCGTACTCGAACCGCCGGCGTCCGGTGGGCGTGCGCCACTGCACGAGCCACACCCCGCGGCTCGAGGCGTGGTTCGCCGCCAGCCACGCCCGCCACTCGGCCCTGGCCTCCGGGTGCACCTGCTCGAACTCCGGCACGCGCACACTCTAGGCCGGGGCCACCGCCGCCGGACGTCGACGACGGCTCGTCCGTCGCCGCCCCCGCCCGCGACGCCGAGACTGGCACCGTGCCCACGGACGAGGTCCTGCACCACTTCAGCGAGGACCCGTCGATCGAGCGATTCGTGCCGCACGTGCCCCGCACGAATCCTGGGCAACCCCCGGCGGTCTGGGCCATCGACACCGACCACGCCCCGCTGTACTGGTTCCCGCGGGACTGCCCCCGCGTCACCGCCTGGCCCCGCCGCCCGGACGACGTCCCCGCCTTCCGGACGGCCTGGCACACCGTCGCCCACCGGGTCCACGCGATTGAGGCGCGGTGGCTCGACCGCCTGCGCACGGTGGTCCTGTACCGGTACGACCTGCCGGCCACGGCGTTCCGGCCGTGGCCCGAGGCCGAGGGCCAGTGGATCAGCCGCCGGACCGTCGAGCCGGTCAGCGTGCACCCCGTCGGTGACCTGCTCGCCCTCCACACCAGGAGCCGGGTCGAGCTGCGCAGCACGCCCTCCCTGTGGCCGCTGTGGGATCTCGCCCGGGCCGGCCCCTGGTCGTTCTCGATCGTGCGCATGCGCAATGCGGCGCCCCGCCCCTGACCCCGGCGCAGCACACCGAGGACCCGGACGACGCCGCGGCCACGACCGTGCGGCTCGCCCCCGAGCACGTCCGACAGGATGACGGGCACCACCCGGATTCGTCCGAGGCGGATGTCGATCCGGGCGATGCCCGTTCGACCCATCGGTGAAGGGCCGGCAGGCGGCCCCGGACACGGAGTTGGTGACCATGGCGAAGTACATGCTGGTGATGCGCGCGTCGGAGGAGACGATGGCGGCGATGATGTCGGCGCCGTTCGAGGAGATGCTGGAGACGGTGGGGCGGTTCAACGAGGAGCTGATCAAGGCCGGCGTGCTCCTGGCGGCCGAGGGCCTCGACCCGCAGCTGAGCGTGGTGGTGGACTACTCCAGCGAGCCACCGCTGGTCACCGACGGTCCCTACGGGGAGATCAAGGAGTTGTTCGGCGGCTTCTACATCCTCGACGTCCCCACGGTCGAGGACGCCGTCGAGTGGGCCAAGCGCATGCCGAGCTTCCCGGGGGCGAAGACGGAGGTCCGTCGCATCACCGAGATCGACGAGTTCCCGCAGGACAACGAGTGGGTGGCCAAGGAGCGGGCATGGCGCGAAGCGAACGCGCAGCGCTGACCCGCACGGACGGCGACGACGTCCCGGACGTCCCGGACATCCAGGACGTCCAGGACGTCTCCCGGCGGGCCGTCGAGGCGGTGTGGCGGATCGAGTCGGCCCGCATCGTGAGCGTGCTGGCCCGCCGCACGGGCGACTTCGGACTGGCCGAGGACGTCGCGCAGGAGGCGCTGGCGGAGGCCCTGGAAGGCTGGCCGCGCGACGGGGTGCCGCGCGAGCCGGCCGCCTGGTTGCTGACCGTCGCCCGGCGACGGGCCGTCGACGCCTTCCGGCGACGGGCCGCGCTCGACGAGCGGTACGGCACGCTGGCGCACGGCCTGGCCGAGGGCCAGGCCGTCGCCGGCGCGACGATCGCCGCGCGCCCGGAGCACGAGGCGGCCCCGCCGTGGGACCCGGACGCGATCGACGACGACGTTCTGGCCCTGATGTTCATCGCCTGCCACCCGGTGCTGTCCGCCCCGGCCCGGGTGGCTCTGACGTTGCGGGTCGTCGGCGGCCTGAGCACCGAGGAGATCGCACGCGCCTTCCTCGTGCCGGTGCCCACGATCCAGGCCCGCATCACCCGCGCCAAGAAGACCCTCGCCGCGGCGGCGGTGCCCTTCGAGCTGCCACCGCGCGAGGAACGCGCGCAGCGGCTCGGCGGGGTGCTCGCCGTCCTCTACCTGATCTTCACCGAGGGCTCAACCGCCGCCTCCGGTGACGAGCTGCTGCGCCCGGAGCTGGCCGACGAGGCGCGCCGGTTGGCGAGGGCGCTGGCGCAGCTGCTGCCGGGCACGCCGGAGGTCCACGGGCTGCTGGCGCTGATGGAACTCACCGCCGCGCGCTTCCCGGCCCGCACCGGTCCCGACGGCGAGGCGGTCCTGCTCGAGCACCAGGACCGCCGCCGCTGGGACCGCGCGGCCGTCGCCCGGGGACAGGCGCACCTCAAGCTGGCCGTCGGCGCCGGGAACGGCCTGGGCGCCTACGGGTTGCAGGCGGCGATCGCGGCCTGCCATGCGGTGGCGCCGTCCGTCGAGCAGACCGACTGGGGGACGATCGTGGTGCTCTACGAGGCCCTGGGGCGGCTCGCGCCCAACCCGGTGGTGGACCTCAACCGCGCCGTCGCCGTCTCGATGGCCCACGGCCCGCAGGCCGCGCTGGCCGTCGTCGACGAGATCGTCGCCACCGACCGGCTGGCCGGGTCGCACCTGCCCCCCAGCGTCCGCGGCGAGTTGCTGGCCCGGCTCGGCCGCACCGACGAGGCCCGGGCCGAGTTCCTGCTGGCCGCCGGCCTGTGCACCAACCGACGCGAGCAGGACCTCCTGCGGCGCAAGGCCGAGCAGGTGACCGACCGGTAGCCGATCGTCCGTCAGGCCAGCAGCAACAGTGCCGCGTCCAGGACCATGACGACGGCGGTGGCTCCATGGATGCCGAGAGCCACGGCGCGGGAGCCTCCGTGCCGCAGCACGACGGCGGCGTCGGCCAGTGGGGTGAGCGTGGCGGTGAGCATCACCACGGCCAGCGCGTGCGGCTGCCCGAAGCCGATCAGCACCGGGACGAAGAGGCCGGAGACGATGTCCCGGATGCCCTTGACCTGCAAGAACGCAGGCAGGTCAGGTCGAGTCAGCGCCTCGGGCCGCAGGGCGACGCCGTAGCCGGCCGCTGCGGCGGCGGGGGCGAGCAGGAAACGGACGCCGATGACGACGATCGCGAGACAGAGCAGGCCTGCCAGGACGTAGCCGGTGATGAGCATGAGTGCCTCCGAGGTCGACGGCGGGACACGGTGGTCTCTCGCCGACCGAAAATCTAGCAGTGCTAAGTTAGCAGCGCTAGACCGTTGACCCGGATCAGGGCCGGAGCCCCTTCTCGGGGACAGATCACGAACTCCTGCTCGACGCCGAATGACGCAGCGCCCGATGGAGGCCTGAACTCCGGCGAACGCCCGGACTGCAGGGCAGAGTGGGGGCTTGCTGGTCAGGTTCTCCGCCGCCCCGGGAGGGTGATCGCACCGTGAGGATCCGTCATCAGGTCGTCGTCCTCGACGCCGCCGAGCTCGCCCCGGAGAGCGCATTCTGGGCGGGCGTACTCGGAGGCACCGTCGATGCCGAGGACGACTGGCACATGGTCAGCGTGGACGGTGAACCGCGCGTAGGCGTCCAACGGGCCCCGGACCATGTGCGGCCCGACTGGCCGGACGGCGCACCACAGCAGATCCACCTCGATCTGTGGGTGGACGACTTCCCCGCCGCCGACGAGACGGTCCGCAACCTCGGTGCGACGGTCCTGAAGACTGCCGAGGAGACGGATTCCCCGGACAGCTTCCAGGTGTACGCCGACCCCGCCGGCCACCCCTTCTGCCTCTGCTGGGTGAAGGCCCTCTGACGCAGAGCGGCATGACCGAGGGTCCACTCGGGGGGATGCCGTCCGGTGGCGTGCGCAACGGTTCGCACGGCACGTCCTGCGTGGGCCCGGCCGGACTCGAACCGACGACACCCGCGGTGTAAGCGCGGCGCTCTACCAACTGAGCTACAGGCCCGTGCCGCCGCGGCTCGCCCGGCGTGCGCACCACACGGTACGCCGGGCGGCCGCGGGCCGGGGAATCACAGGGCGGCGACGGCCTCCGCGTACGCGGCGAGCGGGCGCGCCTCGCCCGGGCCGTTGACGACGGACCAGCGCAGCACGCCGTCCACGTCGACCAGGAAGGTGCCGCGCGTCGCCATGCCGCGCTCCTCGAGGAAGACGCCGTACTGGCGGGCGACCGCCCCGTGCGGCCAGAAGTCCGACAGCAGCGGGAACTGGTAGCCCTGCGCCTCGGCGTACGCCCGCAGCGACCACATCGGGTCGCAGGAGATGCCGAGCACCTGGACGTCCCGGGCGGCGAAGACGCCGGGGTTGTCCCGGATCTCGCACAGCTCGCCGGTGCAGATCCCGGAGAACGCGTAGGGGTAGAAGACCAGGGCCACCGGACTCTTCCCCCGGTGGTCGGAGAGCTTGACCCGGGCGCCGGTGTGATCGGTGAGCTCGAAGTCGGGCGCGGGTTCTCCCACCTGCAGCGTCATGACCGTCCTCTCGAGTGGTCCTGTCGTACCGTCGTAGGGTCGGGAACGCCCGGTCCCTAGGATGCCCAGTGTGTCAGGCCCCCGGCCCCCGCTGCGCCCCGAGCCCGCCGCGCGCGGGTTCGCGTCCGCCGACCCGGCGGACGTCGCCGACCTGGTCGCCGCCGCCTGGGCCGGCGTCCTCGAGCTCGCCGGCCGCCTCGACCTGGGCCGGCCCAGCCGGGTCCCCGGCCGCACCGTCGGCGACGTCCTCGTCCCGCTGGGCAGCTGGCCCGAGCACACCCGGTTCGACCGGCTCGTCGACGACGTCCGCCTCGGCCGCGACCCGGACCCGGACGACGCCGACGCCCGCGACGCGCTGCTCGTGGCCGCCCACCGGGGCGCGGACGTCGATGAGCTCACCGCCGCCCTGACGCAGGCCCGGGACCGCTGCCTGGCCTTCCTCACCGGACCGGACGCCGACGAGCTCGGCCGCGAACCGGCCGACTCTCCCGTCGGTCCCCTGCCGCTGACCTGCGTCATCGCCGCCGGCGCCTACGACCTCGCGGTCCGCGCGCTGGACGCGGCGCCCGCCGCCGACGTCCCGGCGGGCCTGCTCGACGCCGGCATCGGCGCCCTCGTCGACACCACCGGGGCGCTGGCGGCGCGCGGCGGCGTGCGGGCCACCTTCGCGGTGATCACGCCGCTCGGCTGCTGGGCCTGCGGCGCCGACGGCGAGGACTGGACGACGATGCGCCTGGCGTCCGGCCTGGCGCCGGGCGAGCTGCACTGGCCTGCGCTCCAGGGCGACGCCGCCGACGTCCTGGACGCGTCGACCGGACGCCGGCCGGTGCTGCAGCTCCTCCTGACCCGGCGGCTGCGCCTGCACGACGTCCCGGGCCTGATGACCCTGCTGCCCGCCCTCGACGGCGTTCCGGGCCTGCCCGGCGGCGCCGCGCTGCGCGCCGCCGCCGCGGCCGTCGGGCAGACCGGCCGCCTCGTGGGGAGGATCGGGTCGGCCCTGCGCGCCTGATCCGCCGCTGCGCGGGCGCGCAGGGCGGGATCAGACCGGCGGCCGGGTCAGCGGCGGCCGCTGCGCGGGGTGGCCAGCCGTGTGCCGGTCCAGTCCCGGCAGGCACTCACGGTGCTCGTCGCGTGCAACCCCGCCGTCGGAGCCGACTCCTCGATGTCGGAGGGCTCGACGTGCCCGGATCGCCCGGACTTGGGGGTGAACAGCCAGACGACGCCACCCTCGGCGAGGTTGGTCAGGGCGCCGATGAGATGGTCCACCAGGTCGCCGTCACCGTCACGCCACCAGTAGATGGCGACGTCCACGACGTCCTGGACCTCCTCGTCGACGAGTTCATTACCGGTCAGGTCCTCGATCGCTACGCGCAGCTCGTCGTCGACGTCACTGTCGTAGCCGAACTCCTGGACGACCTGCCCCGGCCGCAGCCCCAGCCGGCCGGCCATGGACTGGTCAGCCGCGGACCCCGCGGTCGCGCCCACGTCGGTGCCCTCCTCGTCTGAAGTACTTCCACCACACTCATGGTCGAACGCCGCCACGCTAGTGCACGGCACGCCAGAGTGGGAATGCAAGGGCACGTCGCGGTGCGTCGCGCCGTGTCGACGCCCCGGATCCGGCCATGCTCGTCCCGGAACGGCAGGCCGCCCCATGGTCGGGAGGGGGTTACCACCCGGTAGCACGCCCCGGATGTGACGTCACTCCCGGCAAGGGTGAGGATGGTCTCTGAAAGGTGCCCACGAAGCGCCTCACCCACCCCGGGGCACGGCACGCAGCACCGACCGACGCGACGGGCGATCGGTCAAGAAGGGATACGACGTGGCTGGACACCAGGACGCGGGGCCCATCATCAACGGCTTGCCCAGCCAGCTCCCGGACATCGACCCCGACGAGACCGTCGAGTGGCTCGCCTCGCTGGACGCCGCCGTCGACGAGCGGGGCAAGGAGCGGGCGCGGTACCTGATGCTGGCGCTGCTCCAGCGCGCCCGGGAGAAGGGTGTCGGCGTCCCCAGCCTCTCCTCGACCGACTACATCAACACCATCCCGCCGGAGCGCGAGCCCTGGTTCCCCGGCGACGAGGAGGCCGAGCGCGCCTACCGCCGCTGGATCCGCTGGAACGCGGCCGTCACGGTGCACCGGGCCCAGCGGCCCGGGATCGGCGTCGGCGGCCACATCTCGACCTACGCCTCCTCCGCGACGCTGTACGAGGTCGGCTTCAACCACTTCTTCCGCGGCAAGGACCACCCCGGCGGCGGCGACCAGATCTTCATCCAGGGGCACGCCTCCCCCGGCGTCTACGCCCGGGCCTTCCTCGAGGGGCGCCTCACCGAGGAACAGCTGGACGGCTTCCGGCAGGAGAAGTCGCACCCGTCGGGCGGCCTGCCCTCCTACCCGCACCCGCGGCTCATGCCGGGCTTCTGGGAGTTCCCGACCGTCTCCATGGGCCTGGGCCCCATCAATGCCATCTACCAGGCCCAGTTCAACAAGTACCTGGCCGCCCGCGGCGTCAAGAACACCGCCGACCAGCGGGTGTGGGCGTTCCTGGGCGACGGCGAGATGGACGAGGTGGAGAGCCGCGGCGCCCTGCAGCTCGCGGCCTACGAGGAGCTCGACAACCTCACCTTCGTTGTCAACTGCAACCTGCAGCGCCTCGACGGCCCGGTGCGCGGCAACGGGAAGATCATCCAGGAGCTGGAGGCGTTCTTCCGGGGCGCCGGCTGGAACGTGATCAAGGTCGTCTGGGGCCGCGACTGGGACCCGCTGCTGGCCGCCGACCGCGACCACGCCCTGGTCAACCTGATGAACCGGGTGCCGGACGGCGACTACCAGACCTACCGCGCCGAGGACGGCGCCTACATCCGCGAGCACTTCTTCGGGCGCGACCCGCGCACCCGCAAGCTGGTCGAGCACCTCTCGGACGACGACATCTGGGGCCTGCGCCGCGGCGGGCACGACTACCGC
>Ga0302299_10001960_pt1 | contig 12484 bp, 8 predicted proteins | sample III_Fen_N3_4_FD_198795 | JGI IMG/M metagenome (GOLD analysis project Ga0302299, IMG submission 198795) | Peat permafrost microbial communities from Stordalen Mire near Abisko, Sweden - III_Fen_N3_4 | ecosystem: Environmental > Terrestrial > Soil > Wetlands > Permafrost | place: Sweden: Abisko... | reverse complement strand
CGCGGAGCAGAAGGGCGCCGACGGGCTCGAGCTCCTGATGCAGCCCGCGCGCAAGGCGAGCGGCCGCGTCGTCGACGAACAGGCGCGGCCGATCGCGGGCGCGTACGTCGCCGCCTGCGGCACGGATTTCGGCGCGGTGCAGCGCCACGACTGGGTCGGCGCGACGACCGACGCCGCGGGACGCTACACGATCGCGGACCTGCGGCCGGACCTCGCGCACTCGCTCTTCGTGCGCGCGCAGGGCTTCGGATCGTGCGTGTACGAGTTCCCGGCGAGCGAGAAGACGCAGACGCAGATCCAACTCGACGACGTCGTGCTGCGCCCCGCGGGTTCGATCTCAGGTTTCGTCGTCGACGAGAACGACAAGCCGATCCCCGACCTGCGGCTCTCGCTGCGCGGCGCCAACGCCGATCGCGGCCGCTGGGACAAGCGCGGCGGCGCCTTCCTCGACACCTACGTCGCCGAACGCGAGGGCCGCAGCGACGACCGCGGCGCGTTCACCTTCGACGAGCTCGCCGCGGGCGAATACGAGGTCGTGCTGCGCCGCGACAGCCACCAGGTGACGGCGAACCACGCGGTCTCGCTGCAATCCGGCGAACGCCGCGGCGGGATCAAGCTCACCGTCCCGACCGGCCTCACGCTCGAGGGCCGCGTGCGCGACCACGAGGGCAACAGCGTCGTCGGCGTGTACGTCAGCATCGAACCGACCGCTCCCGGCCTCTCCGACTGCGACGTGCGCAGCGACAAGGACGGGCGTTTCGCCGCGCACGGCATCGTGCCCGGCCGCTACCGCATCCAGCTCTGGCCCCGCCCCAACGACACGGATCCGCCGGCCGAGAAATTCTTCGTGCACACCGTCTTCGAGGATCAGCGCGCCGACGGACATGAGCTCGAGCTCGTGATCGAGGACGGAGTCTGGCTGAAGGGCGTCGTCGTCGAGGCGGACGGCACGCCGGCGGCTGGCGTGCTCGTCAGCGCGCACGAGGAGCACTCGGAGTTCGGGCAGAGCGGGCTGACCGACGCGCAAGGCCGCTTCCGCCTCGGGGTGGAGCACGACAAGCCGCTGCTCGTCGAGGCGAAGCGCACGACCGGCCAGGCCGGCCTCGGCCGGAGTTTGCCTTCCGACGACGATCCCTCGCACTGGGGCCGCGTTCCGCAGGCCGTCGGCGGCGGGCCGGAAGTGCGCGTGGTGATGCCGGCGAAGTAGCGGAACCTCGGGCGGGTTCGCGGGTTTCCGTGCCAATGCTTGCCCTGTTCCTCGCGCTTCAGCTGCAGTCGCCTGTCGAACCGTGGAGCGTCGTGGAGGCCCTGTCTCCCGACGGGAGGACCATCGCGCTTGGGGTCAACGACGGCAGCCTGCGCTGCATCGATTTGGAATCGGGCAAGGAGCGCTTCCGCGCGCGCAATCTCTCCTGGGCGCTGGAGGGAATCTCGTGGAGTCGCGATGGACACAGGGTCGCCGCGATCGCGAGGGAGGGAGACATCACGGTTCTCGATGCCAGCGACGGCGCTCACAAGGCGGCGTTCGACCGATTCCTCGGAGATGCGACCGAGTCCGGCGCCCCCTTCGTCCACTCGATCGACTTCGTCGATGGCGACAGCAAGCTGCTGAGCCGAAGTGGCGCGTCGAAAGGTCGACTGCTGGATGCCGCCACAGGCACGGTCATCAGGGAGATCAGCTACGGAGCGGGTTCCGCAATGACCTCCAGCGCAGTGAGCGCGGATGGGAAGCGGTTCGCACTCGGCAACACGCGCGGCGAGTTCGCGGTGCACTCCTCCGTGAACGGCGAAATCGAGGCCGGCATCTTCCAGGTACCCGGGCACGTGAATGCACTCGCCTTCGACCCGCATGGCGCGCGCATCGCGGTTGGGGCGAGCGGTACGAAGGTGCGCGTGTTCACCGTTGCAGCGGGCGCCGCCCCGCTCGAACTCGTGCACGACGGTCGCCGCGAGGACGTCTGGGTTCCGTCGATCGGAAGCGTCTGCTTCTCTCCGGACGGCAGGACGCTGCTCTCGAGCACCTGCGACGATTCCTACGAGGTGCGCTGCTGGGATCTCGAGCACTCCACGGTTCTGTGGAAGTACGAGTACCGATTCGGCACCGAGTTCCCCGCCCCGGCCGCCTTCTCCAAGGCAGGCGATCTCGCGGTACTGTGCGTGGACGGTATCGTCTTGAACTCGAAGACCGGAGAAACCGCGGGTACTCTCGGCACGCAGCCCAGCGAGGGGAACGTCAAGTTCTCCACGACGGGTGACAAGGCCTGGGTCTGTTCGAAGGGCGAAGTACGCGTCTATGACGTGCGCGACGGGAAGCTCGTGTGCGAGATCTCCCTCGGCGCGGCTGAAACAGGGCGTTGAGAGTCCAAGGCGCCGGGCCGTCTAGCCCCTCAACCGTCCGCCCGCGCGCGCGTAGCTCGCTCGCCGATCGGATTCCCGCACGCCGAGCGGAACCATGGCAAGGCCCGCGGGTTCACCCGCCGCGTGTTCCTGCCCCTCCTCGCGCTGATCCTCGGCTCGCTGCAGGCCGAGCCCCCGCTCGAGTCGCACGTTCAGGCGCTCTCGCCCGACGAGAAGTCGTTCGCTTACACAGTCAGCGACGGCAGCCTGTGCGTCGCGGAACTGCCGAGCGGGAAGGAACGCTGGCATGTCGCCATCGACAAGACCCGAACGCGGGGATCCTGCTGGCAGCGCTACGGCGGTGACCTCGCGTGGAGTCCGGACGGCAGCCGCCTCGCGTTCCTCACGTTCGACGGAGAGCTCGGGATCCTGCAGGCGTCGGACGGGATGCCCGCTCCCGAATTCGCGCGGGCGCGGATCGTGACCCGGGATTACCGGCCCACCTCGTGGAGGACGGTCAGGTTCCTCAACGGAGGCAATCGACTGCTCGTCTCCGGACCGAGCGCCGAGCTGATCGACGTGAATACGGGAGCTGTCGTCAAGGAGTACCCCTGGCTCGTGACTGCCTCCGCGACGAGTCGCGATCTTCGCCACTTCGCGCTCGGTGACGGGAACGGGGTCTTCGGCGTGTACTCGGGGACGAGTGGCGAGGTGGAGGCCGGGCCGCTGTGGTTGCCCATGTGGATCAACGCGCTCGCGTTCGACTCGGACGCCGAGCACATCGCTGTCGGCGCGGGAGACCTCAACGTGCGCGTGTTCGAGTTGCCCATCAAGTCCGCACCGCGACTGTTCTCCCACTACGACTCCGGTGAACGCCTCGACGACGGCATCGGCAGCGTGAGCTTTGGAGCGGACGGAGAGTCGCTCCTCTCGAGCAGCATGGGCTCCTGGGAGGTGCGCTGCTGGGACTTGGCTCGCGGAATCCTGCGATGGACCTACGACTTCGGCGGAGGCAACGAGGGACGGATGCCGGCCACGTACACCAAGGATCAGAGCTGCGTCCTGCTGTCGAAGGGCGGGCTCGTCCTGGACGCGCTCACCGGCGGGACCGTCCGCGATCTCAGCCAGGGAATCGGGTATCGCGAGTACTCCGCGGGCGGCGAATACGCATGGTCCTGCTTCAAGGAGAAGATCACGATCGTCGAGCCGCGTTCGGGGCAGGCCGTCTGCGAGATTCCGCTCGATCCCATGCCTCCGCTGAAGAGCAGGGCGCAAGCGCTGTCGCCTGATGAGAAGCAGTTCGCATACACGGTCGACGACGGCACGCTGCGCATCGCCACATTGCCCGAGGGCAAGTCCATCGTCGTCGCAGTCGGGTTCGCGACGAACATCGGCCAGCTCGCATTCAGCCCGGACGGAACGGAGGTCGCTGCCCTTGCGCCAAGCGGGCAAGTCCGCACAGTTGCTTGCAAGGACGGGAGGCTCCTCGCGGAGTACAAGGGCCCGCCAGCCGTGTGGCCGTCCTGGTGGAGTTCGCGGGCGATTTCCTACGTCGACGATGGGACGAAGCTCCTGGTCGGCGGCGACTCCGCCGAAGTGGACTTGATTCGGCGCAGCAATGGCGAGGCGCTGAAGAGGATTCGACTGGGCGACTGGCGGGTGACGGCCATTGCCGTGAGCGCGAATGGCGAGCACTTCGCGCTCGGCGACGAGCAGGGGCGCTGCGCTGTCTATTCGGCGAAGTCCGGGGAGCTGGAGTTTGGTCCGATCGAGCCTACCAAGCGAATCAACGCACTCGCACTCGATGAACACGGTCGCCGGCTCGTCGTCGGATCCAACGACGACCAGCCAAGGCTCTACACGATCGCCAAGGGTGCGAACCCCATCCTGCTCTCACCCTCCAGCGAGAACCTGTGCGGTGATCTCGAGGTCGGCTACGTGGCCTTCAGCCCGAATGGCAAGCAGCTGCTCGCGACGAGCTTCCTCGGCTACGACTTGCGCGTCTGGAATGCGGAGACCGGAGCCCTGGAGTGGACCACGACCCGGGGATTCGGCGGGCAAGAGCACCCAATGCCTGCGCGATTCGTGGCCCTGCCGGAGCCCGCCGTGATCACTTGCTGCGGTTCGATCTTCGCCGCGCAGAACGGCGCCTTGCTTCCAGGCCTGGGGGACGAACGCGACTGGGACTGGTTCCAGCTCGCAGGCAATCATGCGTGGCGAAAATGGCCGCTCGGCATCGCGGTCTTCGACCTTCGCACGCGTGAGCGCGTCTGCACGCTCCAGCTCAGCGCTTCAGGAACAGCGCGTTGAGTCCGTCGCCCGAGGCGCCGCCGAAGTTGAGCACCTGGCTGCCGCCCGCGTAGGTCGAACTCGCGGTCGCGTACTTGGCCCACTGCGATCCCCCGCCGAGCAACTCGACGGCGTCGATCTCATTCCAGCCCGGCGTGCGGTTGGTATCGAGCACCACACGGATCGTCTTCACCTCGTAGCTCGTCAAGGGCCACTCGAGCACGAGCGGCGCGCCGTTGCCGCTCGCGGTGCCGCTCCAGAGTGTGTCCCACTCGCCGTTCGGGCCTTTGGCTTTGATCTCGGCCACCGCGCCGGGCGAGTTGACCTCGCAGATGCGCACGCCACTCGCGCGCATCGGCTGTGCGTAAGTGAGCTCGAGCCACTGGATTCCCATGTCGCCGCTCGCGCTGGCCCACGCATTCGGATCGTCGCGCTTGGGATTCGCATCCGGCGGCCCGCAAGCCTTCATCGCGTGCCAGCCGGGGATCTCCTTCTGTTGTTTCTGCGCGCCGTGCAGCGCTTCGATCACCTGCGCGTCGGTCTCGACCTGCAGCCACTGCGCGACGAACAGCTGGAACTCGTCGTCGGGATACTCGCCGACCTTGTAGGCGGCGGCGAGGCGCACGGGCTGCTGCTGTTGCGAGGCGGCGCGCAGGAGGTCGAGTGCCGCCGCGAGGTCGCTGCCGTCGAGCATGCGGATCAAGAGCGCGCGCCACTCGTCGTCGGGCGCGCGCAGGAAGAGGCGGAAGAGCGCCGCGTTGGCCTGCTCGCCGGCGAGCTTGCGGATCACGGCCAGCGTCTTCTCCTGCACGGGCTTGGACTTGAGCGCGAAGAGCGATCCCTCCAGGCTCGACTGCGCGCGGCCTTCGCCGACCGTCTCGATCGATTGCAGCGCGCGCAGCGCGAGCGCATCGCCCGCGGGCGGCCGCACGGCGCTGACGAGCGCGTCGATCACCTCGGCATCGGACTTGAAACGGCGCTTTCCGAGCATCGTCGCCAGCGCCGCACGCAGCTCGTCCACGCGACCGGCGTCGTGCACGAGCTCACAGATCGGTGCGCGCAGCTCGACCACGTAGGCGTCGACAGCGAGGCGGAAGTACTCCGAACCCTGCACGCTGTCGGCGAAGGAGAGCACGTACTGGTCGAGGTACCAGCGCGGGTCGCGCTGTCCGTCGCCGGCCGGAGCGCCCGCGCCTGAGGGCAGCGCCGCATCGCGCCGCTCGTAGCCGAGGTCGAGCGGGTGCGAATGCTCGAGCTCGTCGAGCCGGTGGGCGAGCAGCGAGACGCTGCGCTGCAGCTCGGCGATGTCCTGGCCCGCCGAGGCCGGCTCGGCGAAGGTGTCGATCGTGTGCTGCTGCGAGCTGACGAACCAGGTCGCAACGAGCGCGCCCGCGAGCGCGGCGATGATCGCAATCAACAGGACCGGCAAGTGCTTCATGGCGCCTCCGCCGGCCCACTCTATATCCTCCGGCGAGTGAGCGAACCTCCCGTCCAGGATCTGGCGCTGGTGATGAGCGGCGGCGGAGCGCGAGCGGCCTACCAGGTCGGCTTCCTGCGCGCGCTCGCGCGGCGCTTCCCGGACTTCGAAGTCCCGATCGTCACCGGCGTCTCGGCCGGGGCGATCAACGCGGCGCTGCTCGCCTCGCGCGAGGGCCGTTTCGCGACGCGCATCGATGCGCTGGCCGAGCTCTGGAGGGAGCTGCACCCCGAGAAGGTCTACCGCATCGGTACCTGGGCCTTGATCGGCAACATGCTGCGCACGGGGATGCGCCTGATCTCGGGCGGCGCGGTCAAGACACACCGGCTCTATTCCCTGGTCGACACCGCGCCGGTGAAGCAGCTGCTCGAGCAGGCGCTGGGCGTCGTCGACGGCGAGATCCCGGGCATCGAGCGCAACCTCGCCTCGGGCGCGCTGCACGCGGTCGCGGTCACGGCCTCGAACTACGGCACCGGACAGTCGATCACGTTCGTGCAGGGCCGCGGGATCCAGACCTGGGAGCGCGCGCACCGGCGCAGCGTCGAGTGCAAGCTGCGCGTCGAGCACATCATGGCCTCGGCCGCGCTGCCGATGCTCTTCCCCGCGGTCGACATCGGCGGCCAGTGGTTCGGCGATGGCGGCATCCGGCTCACGGCGCCGCTCTCGCCCGCGGTGCACCTCGGCGCGCGGCGCATCATCGCGATCTCGACGCGCTATGGCCGCACGCACGCCGAGGCCGACCGGCCCGCGACCGACGGCTATCCGCCGATCGCGCAGATCGCGGGCGTGCTCTTCAACGCGGTCTTCCTCGACCTGTTCGACGCCGACGCGCTGACGCTCGAGCGCATGAACCGCGTCGTGAAGCAGCTGCCGGCGGAGGCGCGCACGGGGCTTACGCAGGTTGAACTGCTGCTGCTGCGGCCCTCGCGCGACCTCGGCCAGCTCGCGAACGAGTACGAGGCCGAGCTGCCGCGCGCGTTCCGCTTCATGACGCGCGGCCTGGGCACGCGCGAAACGCGCTCGAACGACCTGCTCTCGCTGGTGATGTTCCAGCCCGACTATCTCGCGCGCCTGATCGAGCTCGGCGAAGCGGATGCGCTCGCGCGCATGAGCGAGATCGAATCCTTCCTCGCTCTGCCCGCGGTCCGCTAGGCTGTGCGCCCCCCCCAAGCCGAGGAGTCACCCGATGCTGTTCGCCCCCGTCCTGCTCGCGAGCGTGTCACTCGCGCAGACCGCGCCCGTCTCCCAGGAAGCCCACGCGCCGCTGCTCGCGCACCAGGATCTGCAGCAGTCGATGAAGCAGCTCGCGACGGCGCACGCCGAGCTCGTCAGCGTCGTGGCGGTCGGACGCTCGCGCGCCGGACGCGCGATCGAGGGCCTGCGCCTGATGGCGGGCGAGCGCAGCAGCGGGCGCCCCGCGATCCTGGTCGTCGCCGACGTCGATGGACCGTACGTCTGGACCAGCACGCTGGCGCTCGAGGAGGCGCGCACGCTGGCCGAGGGCTACGCGAGGGACGAGCGCGTGAAGAAGCTGCTCGACACGACCACGCTCTACTTCGTTCCGCGCGCCGATCCTGATGCCGCCGAAGGCCGCTTCGCTGCGCCGCTTTTCGAGCAGTGGGCTAGCGGTGCGGGCGTCGACAACGACCGCGACGGACGCGTGGGCGAGGACCCGCCTTCGGACGTCAACGGCGACGGCGTGATCACGACCATTCGCGTGCCGAGCCCCGAGGGCGAGTGGATCGAGGACCCGACCGACCCGCGCGCGCTGGTCAAGGCCGATCCGAAGAAGGGCCAGCGCGGCAAGTGGAAGCTCTGGACCGAGGGCCGCGACCTCGATCGCGACGAGCGCGTTGCCGAGGACAGCGAGCTCGACGCGGTCGTCAACCTGAACTTCCCGCAGGGCTGGCGCGAGCTCGATCCGCGCGCTGGACGCTTCGCGACCGACGAGCCGCCGGCGCACGCGCTGTGCGACTTCGTGCTGCTGCACAAGGACATCGCGCTCGTGCTGACCTACGGCGCGCAGGACAATCTGGTCGAGAAGCCCAAGACGATCGGTGACGGCGGACAACGCACGCGGCGCCTGCCGCCCGACGGCACGATCGACGCCGACGGCGAGCTCTACGCCGAGATCGGCAAGCGCTACAAGAAGCTCACCGGCTCGAAAGCCAAGGGCGAGAACGACGCGCGCGGCTCGTTCCAGGCCTGGTGCGAGCAGCAGCGCGGCCTGTGGTGCCTCAACATCGCCGGCTGGACGATGCCGCTCGACGAGCCCGCGCCGAAGAAGGAGGGCGAGGCCGAGAAGCCGAAGCCTGAGGGCGATCAACCCGAGCCGAGCGACGACGCCAAGCGCCTACGCTGGATCGACGCGCACAACGAGGCCGCGCGCTTCGTCGCCTGGAAGCCGTTCCAGCATCCCGAACTCGGCGCGGTCGAGATCGGCGGCTTCGCGCCCTACGCGAAGATCGAGCCGCCCGAGAGCGAGCGCGTCGAGCTCGAGAAGAAGCAGTACGAGTTCCTGCTCACGCTCGGCGAACTTCTGCCGCGCGTCGTGATCCCCGAGTGCAGCGCCAAGGCGCTCTCCGGCGGGCTGTGGGAGATCAAGGCCGCGGTCGAGAACCACGCGTTCCTGCCGCTGCTCTCCGCCGCCGCGCGCCGTGCCGAATCGGTTCGGCCCGCGCGTGTGACGTTGCGCCTGCCGAAGGACGCGCAGCTGCTCGCCGGAAGTGGCGAGTCGCTGCTCGAGGACCTCACCGGCACGAACGGCCGCCACGAATACCGCTGGCTCGTGCACGGTGCCCCGCCCAAGGCACTCGGAGTCGAAGTCGAGACCGACCACGCCGGCAATGCCCAGGCGACCCCGGAGGTGAAGTGATGTACGCCATGCTCTTCTTCGCACTCGCGCAGACGCCCGCCCAACCGCAGGCGCAGTCGCCGCTCCCGCCCGCCGCGCCGACCGTGAGCGGATTCCCCGGCAATCCGACGGGTTTCCGGCCCAAGCTCGAGATCCCCTTCAACCGCTTCTACGACTACCCCGAGCTGCTCGCCTGGATGGACAAGCTCGAGGCCACGTTCCCGAAGCTGATGCGCCACGAGGTCATCGGCCACAGCGTCGAGGGCCGCGAGATGCGCGTCTACACGCTGACCAACGCGGAGAAGGGCGCCGATCGCGAGAAGCCCGCCATGTGGATCGACGGCAACGTGCACGGCAACGAGGTGCAGGGCGGCGAAGCCGTGCTCTACACCGCCTGGTACCTGCTCGAGAACTACGCCACGCTGCCCGAGGCGGCGGCCCTGGTCGACGACTGCACCTTCTATCTGCTCCCCTCGCAGAACCCCGACGGGCGCGCGCACTGGTTCGAGGAGGCGCACACAGCGCACAGCTCGCGCACCGGCGTGCAGCCGCACGACGACGACCGCGACGGCCGCTTCGACGAGGACCCGGCCGACGACCTCGACGGCGACGGCCAGATCACGCAGATGCGCAAGTACGTGCCCGGACAGGGCAACTTCCGCCTCGATCCCGACGATCCGCGCCTGATGATCTACGTTCCGCAGAACGACAAGGGCATCAAGGGCGACTGGATCCTGCTCGGCGAGGAAGGCATCGACAACGACGGCGATGGCCAGATCAACGAGGACGAGAAGGGCGGCTACGACATGAACCGCGCCTGGCCGGGCATGTGGCAGCCCGACTTCATCCAGTACGGCGCCGGCCCCTACCCGCTCTACTGGCCCGAGACGCGCTCGATCGCGGGCTTCCTGCTCGACCACGGCAACGTCGCGGCGCTGCAGTCCTTCCACAACAACGGCGGCATGATCCTGCGCGGCCCGGGCGCCGAGGCCTTCGGCGAGTACGACGGCCAGGACCTCGCCGCCTTCGACGAGCTCGGCCGTGACGGCGAGAAGATGCTGCCCTTCTACCGCTACATGGTGATCTGGAAGGATCTCTACTCGGTCTTCGGCGGCTTCACGACCTGGGCCTACGAGGACCTCGGGATCATCTCGTTCACCAACGAGATGTGGAACACCGACCAGTACTACCCCGACCGCTCGAAGGCTCCCGACGAAGGCGGCCGCGGCGGCGGAGACAAGGCGCGCCACTTCTTCGACGACAACCTGCTGCTCGGCGCGGGCTTCGTGAACTGGCACCCCTACAAGCACCCCTTCTACGGCGACATCGAGATCGGCGGCTGGCGCAAGGACGTCGGCCGCGTGCCGCCGAGCTTCCTGGTCGAGGAGATGCTGCACCGGAACGCGCTCTTCTGCCTGAAGCACGCCAAGGCGATGCCCAAGGTCTCGATCGAGGAGGTGAAGATCACGGACATCGGCGACGGCGTGAAGGCGGTCGACGCGATCTTCAAGAACCAGCACGTGATCCCGACGCGCACGGGCCGCGCGGCGTCGATGAAGATCGGCGAGCCGGACGCGTTCACCATCGCGGGCAAGGACGTCGAGGTGCTCGCGGGCGGGTTCCGCAGCGATCGCTGGCGCCCGGAGAAGATCGATCTCGCCGAGCGCGAGCCGGCGCGGTTGCTGCGCGAGACCGGCATCGGCCCGCGCGGCGAAGTGCGCGTGAGGTGGCTCGTGCGCGGCAAGGGGACGAAGGTCACCTTGGCCTGGCAGGGCGAGAAGGCGCGCGATGTCAGCCTGGATGTCGAGCTGAAGTGAGGCGGACGCGCTCGCTCAGAGCGCAATCCTCCAGCCCGCGAAGAACACGATGTCCGGCCCAGAGGCGGACAGCAGGTCCTCCTCGAAGCCCACGTGCAGCTCCGAGTTGTCGCCCGTGTCCCACGCGGCGCCGATGTCCAGGCCGAGCATCTCCCTGTCGAGCTCCTTGATCGTGAAGTCGCGCGTCACCGGCGGCGTCAGCACCAGGCCAGTGAGCAGCGAGAGGTGGTCGTTCCAGCGGTACTCGATCCCGCACTGCACGTCGACGCCGTCGTAGACATCCACACCGGCGCTCACGAACGAGCTCGGCCGCTTCGCATCGACCCAATCCACCGCACCCGTGAAGCTCCAGCGCCCGAGCGTCTTCTCCGCCATCACGCCGACACCCCAGTCCCAGCCCCCATTGCCCGTGCCGCTCGCTTCGGATCCCGTCGGCAAGTCCACGCCCGCGCGCAGCGCAACCGCCGGCACATCCGCCGTCTCGTCCACGAACCTCTCCGAGAAGATCAGCGGCGTGTCGAGCAACTCGAAATCGTAGGGCTCCAGCGTGTAGATCGTCTTGCCGCCGATCGCCGTGCGCATCTCGTAGGTGTCGCGCGGGCGCTCGTCGCGGCCGCCATTCGGGAAACCGAACAAACTGTGGTAGTCCTCGATCAAGCCGTCGAGGAATCCATTGCAGGCATAGAGCACGCTGAGATCGATCTCGACGTCCGCGCGCTCGGAGAGGCCGTAGCGCGCGATCAGCGTGTTGGTCCAGATCTCGCCGTCGAGCACGACCTCCTGGCCGTTCGGACCCGTGCCGTTCTGGAACATGTTGCTGTAGGCGCTCTCGATGCCCAGGCTCGCATGTCCCGCGCGCTCGGTCGCTGCGCGGCGCGGCCGGAAGCCGAGTGTGCCGAGCTTGATCGGCTGCTGCACGCGCGAGGGAATCGGTCCTCGGACGCGCAGTTGCGGCGCATCCGAGTGCTCGGGCACGAGCGCGCAGCCGCCGGCGCAGATGGACAGGAGCAGTGCGCCCGCACGGGCCCGCGAAAGGTGCATGAGCAACGCATTCCTACAGGCTCGGCGGCCGCCGCGCCACCTCTGCGACACTTCCCGCAGTCGGTAAACCCGTGGAAAAAAGCCAGCGCCCTCTAGCTGAACTACTACCGCGGTAGTAGACCAGGAGCCGAACAGGAGGCAACGGAACCATGGCGGAATCCCACAAGCTCGGTGACCTGCAGCACTCGATCCTCCAGGTCCTCTGGGAGAAGAAGGAAGCGACAGTGGTCGATGTGCTCGAGGCGCTCAGCAACGAGCGCGACCGCGCGCTGACCACGATCGCGACCATGCTGACCAAGATGGAGAAGCGCAAGCTCGTCGCGCACCGCAGCGAAGGTCGGCAGTTCGTCTACCGCGCGCTGGTGAGCGAATCGCAGGTGCGGCGCTCGATGATCTCGGAGCTGACCTCCAAGCTCTTCGGCGGCGACACGACGGCGCTCGTCAGTCACCTCTTGCAGGAGCACGAGATCGACGCCGGCGAGGTCGAACGCCTGCGCGGCCTGATCGCCGAGCAGGGCAAGCGCGAGCCGGGTTCCGGCAAGGAGAAGCGCCGTGCTCGCTGAACTCCTGCGCCAGCCGCTCGTGCCCTGGATCGCGACCTACCTCGCGCACTCGACGCTGCTGTGCGCCGCCGCCTGGAGCTTCGACCTCTGGTCGCGCACGCTGCCC
>Ga0302299_10001959_pt1 | contig 12488 bp, 8 predicted proteins | sample III_Fen_N3_4_FD_198795 | JGI IMG/M metagenome (GOLD analysis project Ga0302299, IMG submission 198795) | Peat permafrost microbial communities from Stordalen Mire near Abisko, Sweden - III_Fen_N3_4 | ecosystem: Environmental > Terrestrial > Soil > Wetlands > Permafrost | place: Sweden: Abisko... | reverse complement strand
GCCCGCCGTGCCCCCGCCGCCTCGCGCGGCGGCGGTGGTGGCGCGCGATGGCCGCGCGCACCGGCTCGGCTGGGCGCCGCTCCCGGCCCGCTCGGCGCGCGGCCCTCCGCTCGGTTGATCGCACGTCCTGATTCGACTCGATCTACCCAACGCACTACCCAACGCAAATCGCCTCCCGCCCAGGGCGGGAGAGGAGACTGCTATGCATCCGGACGATTCTGATCACCCGGCGCGCCCCCAGACGTGGGGCCAGCGCCACGCGCTATCGATCCTGACCTCGGTGCTGTTCGGCCTGCTGGCCCTGGTCACCTGCATCCAGGTCGCGTGCTGAGATGGCCGCTCCCCTCGCGATCGCCGCCGCGCTGTCACGGCTCGTGAAGATCACCTGTCCGCACTGCGGCCGCAGCAAGGCCGTCGCGCGGGCGCCACGCGAGCATCGGGTGTGCCCGCGCTGCCACAAGCGCTTCGCCGATCCACGGCCCCGGCCGGCGCGGCGATGACCGGATCGCGGCTGCTCGTCGAGCTGGTCATCGTGCTCGGCACGGCAGCGGCGATCACCGTGGTGTTTCAGGCGCTGCGCCTGCCGGTCGTGCTCGGTTACGTGGTGGCGGGGCTGGTCATCGGCCCCTACGTCCCGGTCCCGGTGGTCGCCGACGCGGGGCTCGTTCACGTGCTGTCCGAGCTCGGCGTGATCCTGCTGATGTTCACGATCGGGCTCGAACAGCCGCTGTCGACGATCAAGCGGGTGGGGCTGCCCGGCGCGCTGATCGCCGTGTTCGAGGTGACGCTGGTGATCGCCGCCGGTACCGCGGCGGCGACCGCGCTCGGCTGGGGGCCGCTCGAGGCGCTGTTCGGCGGCGCGTGCCTGGGGATCTCGAGCACGATGCTGGTCGCCAAGACGTTCGAAGAGCTCGGGCTCAAGGGCGGGTTCACCGAGCAGGTGTTCGCGATCCTCGTGTTCGAGGATATCCTCGCGATCGTCCTGCTCGCGATCCTGGCCGCGGTCGGCACCGGCGTGGGATTCGAGGCCGCGCAGATCGTGCACACCGTGCTGCGCCTGGCGGGGTTCCTCGCGTTGCTCGTGCTCGGCGGGCTGCTGATCGTGCCCCGGGTGATCCGGCCGATCGCGCGGCGCGCCCGCCCCGAGACCCTGCTGATCGCCGCGCTCGTGGTGTGCTTCGGCGCCAGCGCGCTCGCCGATCGCGCGGGCTACTCCGTCGCGCTCGGCGCGTTCGTCGCGGGCGTGATGGTCGCCGAGTCGGGCCGCGGTCACGAGGTGTCCGACCTGGTGCGGCCGTTTCGCGACGTGTTCGCGATGATGTTCTTCGTCTCGATCGGCATGACGATCGATCCGGGGCAGCTCGCCGCCGAGCTTGGCACGATCGCGGTGTTCACCGTGGTCGTCCTCGTGATGAAGCCGATCGGCGTCGCGGTCGGCGTGTTCCTCGCCGGCCACGGCGTGCGGCCCGCGGTGCGCGCCGGGCTCAGCCTCGCGCAGATCGGCGAGCTGTCGTTCGTGATCGCCGGGCTCGGGGCCACGAGCGGCGCGGCTCCAGGTCCGCTCCTGGCGATCGCGGTCGGGGTGTCGTGCCTGACCACGCTCACCTCGTCGCTGTCGATCCGCTACTCCGAGCGTTGTGCGAGCTGGGTCGCCGGCCGGCTGCCCCGGCGGCTGGCGCTGTTCGTCAGCTTCTACGACGCCTGGCTCGGCCGGCTGCGCGCGCGCGACCGCCGCCACTGGCGCAAGCTGCGCCGGCCGATCGCGATCCTCGCGATCGATACCGCGGCGATCTCGGCGATCGTGATCGCGGCGGCCACCGCGGCGCCGCGGGTCGCCGCCGCGCTCGGCCTGGCCGGCGCCGCGGCGCGCGCAACGGTGGTCGCGGGCGCGCTGATCGCGGCGCTGCCGTTCGGCGTCGGGCTGGTCCGCCGCGTCATCGTGATCGCGCGCGTACTGGCGCTCGAGGTCATCCCGGCCGGGCAGGGCGCCGATCTGGGGCGCGCGCCGCGCCGCGCGCTGCGCGTGACGCTCGAGCTGGCGCTCGTGCTCGCGATCGCCGTGCCGTTCCTCGCGGTGACCCAGCCGTTCGTGCCGGGCAACCTCGTGGCCGGCCTGGTCCTCGTGATCGCCGTGATCGCCATCGCGCTGCGCGCGCTGCGCGACTTCGACGGTCACGTTCGCGCCGGCAGCGAGGTGATCCTCGAGCTCCTGACCCACCCGCCGGACCTCGCCTTGCCGCTCCAGGCGATCGATACGATCCTGCCGGGCTTCGGCGGGGTGGTCTCGGTCCGGCTCCCGGACGGCTCGCCCGCGGTCGGCCGCTCGCTGGCGCAGCTCGATCTGCGCGCGCGGACCGGCGCCACGGTGCTGGCGATCGGCCGCGGCGAGCACGGCCTGGCCTCCCCGGCGCCGCGCGAGGCGCTCCGCGCGGGCGACACGCTGGCGCTGACCGGCTCCGACGAGGCGATCGCCGCGGCGCGCGCCGCGCTCGAAGCCTGAGCGCGTTCCGCGACCGGACCGGTCGCGCTCAGCGCGGCCCGCGCGCGAGCCCGGCGCCCGGCGCGGCCAGCGCGGCGACGCGGCGCTCGACCGCCGCGATGATCGCGCTCGGGTAGCCGGCGCGGATCAGCAAGGCGAGCGCGTTGCGGGTCGGCGCGACGCCCGGCCGCAGCTTGCGATCGAACCGGCCGGTGGCGTCGTCCGGCTCGGCGAAGTAGCCGCGGGCGAACCGCGGGTCGACCTGGGCCGCGACGTCGAGATCGTGGGTCGCGGCGATCGCCAGGTCGCGCGCGCCGAGGTAGTCGAGGGTCGAGACGACGATGGGGACGCGCAGCGCCGGGTTGGTGCCGCTGAACGGCTCGTCGATCACGAACAGGCCGGGCAGGCCGTGGCGCCGCCGCAGGGCCGCGTCGAGCAGGGCGCCGATCGCGTCGACCTCGATCGCGTACTTGCTCATGCCTTCGGCCGTGGCGTCCTGGACGCGCATCACCGCGAAGATCTCGAACAGCCCGGCTCGCCAGGTGCCGAACGTGGTGTGGATCGACTGCGCGCAGATCGCGTTGACCGCGATCGTGCGCAGGAACGTCGACTTGCCCGACATGTTGCTCCCCGTGACCAGGAGGCCGGCGCCCAAGGCGAGATCGTTGCCGACCGCGCCCTCGATCGCCGGGTGGACCAGGGCTTCGGCGGTCAGCCGCGGGGCGCCGGGCGCAAGCTGCGGGAGCCGCGCGTCGCGGCGCTCGGCGCGCAGGGTCGCGACCGACGCCGAGGCGTCGAGCTCGCCGAGCCACAGCATCAGCCGGCGCAGGCGCAGGCGCTCGCGCCCGATGATCGCCATGAAGCGGCCGACCAGGAGGAGCCGCACCAGCAGGCCCGCGCGCAACACCTCGGCGAGATCGAACGGATCGCGCAGGGTCAGCCAGGTCACGCGCCGGCGGAGGCCCGCGAACACGGCGAGGTCGCGCGCGATGGTTTCGTCGCGCAGGTCGTGCAGGTCGGGGAGCGCGAGCAGGCGCTCGATCGAGGCCAGGGTGCGCGCCAGCTGCGCGATCGCGTGACCCTGGCCCGCGAGCTGGGCGCCGGCCCAGTCGTCGACCACGAGGTTCGCGATGAACACGCCGAGGCAGCCCAGCGCCAGCGGCGGCCACCACAGCACGGCGAGCAAGCCGAACGCGGCGAACGCGCTCAGCAGCGCGATGAATCCAGTCATCCGCAGCGGCCGCGGCGCGGGTTCCCACAGCAGCCGCGGCAGGAGGGGTGCGTCGCTGGCCAGCGGCGCGCCGATCGCCTCGCGGACCGCGTCGCGCACGGCCGGCCGCGCGAGCCGCGCCATCGCGCGCTCCCGCGCCGCGACGACCTCGAACCGGACGGCGGGCGCGACCAGCCAGCGCCACAGCGCCTGCGCGCCGAGCGGCGTCGCCGTCCGATCGATCGCGCGAAACACCAGCGCCAGATCGAGATCCTCGACCGTGCGGGAGTCGAGCCAGGCGCAGCCGTCGGGCACGCCGCCGGCCGCACGCTCGGCGTCGGCGAGGTGCCGCGCAGCGGCGATCTCGGTGGCTCCGAGCCGCACCGGCCGGCGCCGCGATGGTCGCCATGACAGGAGTCGACGCACCAGGACCACGAGGTCGTGCAACGCCATGTCGCGGCACCGTAAGCACGAATTCACGCGCGACAAGGCGGTTCGGGCGTGCGTCCCCGGAAATTCCAGACTGCCAGTGTAGCGTGGGCGGTTGATGTCGTATTTCGCGTCATCGTACGACCGGGGTGGTTGCGTTAGCCTGCGCGGATGACGAACTCTCGCCGTCGCGACGCTCCGCTGACCGTGGTCATCGCCGCCGCGATCGGGCTCGTCGCCGGGGGATGTGGCAAACCGCCGCCGGAGCCCGCGGCGCCGCACGTCGAGAGTTCGCCCGCCGCGAGCCCACCACCGGCTCCGGTGGCCGCGCCCGCACCCGCGCCGGCCACGCCGCCGGCGCCGCCCACGGACCTGGCGTCGGCGACGCGCGACAACCCCCTGTTGCCGGCGGCTACACCGCCGGCGACCACGCGCAACGAGGCGGTGCGCTCGAAGGATCCGCCGGACCTCGCGGCGCTGAAGCTGCCGCCGGGGTTCGCGATCGAAGTCTATACGGCCGGCGTACCCAACGCGCGCTCGCTGACGCGCGGCGGCCCCGGGATCGTCTATGTCAGTACGCGGCGCGACAATCGCGTGTATGCCGTGGTCGACAAGCATGGCGATCATAAACCGGAGAAGGTCTATACGATCGTCCAGGGGCTCGATGTGCCCAACGGCGTCGCCTATCGCGACGGCAGCCTCTATGTCGCCCAGATCCGCCGGCTGCTGCGCTACGACAAGATCGATAGTCACCTGGCCCATCCGCCCACGCCGGTCGTGATCACCGACCAGCTGCCTGCCGAGGAGCACCACGGCTGGCGCTACATCCGGTTCGGACCCGATGGCTGGCTGTACCTGGCGATCGGCGCGCCGTGCAACATCTGCAAGCGCGACGAGCCGATCTACGGGACGATCGCGCGGATCAAGCCCGCGGGCGGCGATCTCGAGATCTTCGCCCGCGGGGTGCGGAACTCGCTCGGGTTCGACTGGCACCCACAGACCCACGAGCTGTGGTTCACCGACAACGGCCGCGACGAGCTCGGCAACGAGCTGCCGCCCGACGAGCTCGACCACGCGCCGCGCGCCGGCATGCACTTCGGATTTCCGTACTGTCACGCCGGCGTGATCCTCGATCCCGCGTTCGGGACCCAGCCATGTACGGAGTTCGAGCCGCCGGTCCAGCTGCTCGGCCCGCACGTCGCCGCGCTCGGGATGCGGTTCTACACCGGATCGATGTTCCCCGAGGCGTACAGGAACGCGATCATCATCGCGGAGCACGGCTCGTGGAACCGCGACCACAAGACGGGCTATCGGGTGATGGTCGTCACGCTCGATGGCGACAAGGCTACCTCGTATGCGCCGCTGGTCACTGGCTGGATGGACGACGCGAGCGACGCGGCGTGGGGGCGCCCGGTCGACCTCGAGGTGCTCGACGATGGCTCGCTGCTGATCAGCGATGACTGGAAGGGCGTGCTGTACCGGGTCACGTATCACAAGTGACGTCCTGGCGCGCCCGTGGCTCGGCCGGGCCAGCGCGCCCGCCGGGTCGCTCGTGGAACGCGCGCTCGCCGCGCGAGGCCGGCGCGCCGGTCAGCGCGGGTGGCTCGCCAGCCAGGCCGCGGCGGCCTTGCGATCGGTCTGCCAGCCGGTCGTCCGATCGTAGAGCTGGATCGCCTCGGTGATCTCGGCGCGCGCGCGGCGCGGGTCGTCGGCGCCGAGCTCCCGGCCGAGCTGCCACTTCGCCGACGCCAGGTAGCCGGGCTCGAGCTGCGCGCTGGAGAACCCGGCGATCGCGCGCTCGAAGTCGGCGATCGCCTCGCGGTGATGGTGGGCCGCGGCGTGCACCGTGCCGCGCAGGCGGAAGGCATCCGCCTGCTCGCGAGCGGTCGTGTGGTCGCGCCGGAGGATCGCGGCGATGGCCCGGTCGAGCACCACCAGGGCCTCGGTCTCGCGATGCAGACCGGCGAGCGCCATCGCGTGCCTGACCTCGCAGGTGGCGTGCTCCGCAGCGGCCTCGCCGACGGTGAACGCGAGGATCTCGCACGCGCGTGCGAGCAGCGGCTCGGCCTCGGCGAAGCGCTCGAGATCGCCGAGAATGTCGCCCTGGATCGCGAGCGCCTCGGCGTAGCGCTCGCCGCGCGCCCCCACGATCTGCGCGAGCCCGTGGACCGCCGCCGCGGCCTCGGCGAGCGCCTCGGCCTTTCGGCCACCGGCATCCAGCGTCTGCGCGAGCGCGGCGTGCGCACAGGGCCGATCGAGCTGGGTCTCGGGCAACGTACGATCGGCGATCTCGACCGCGCGGCGCGCCTCGATCTCGGCATCGTCGCGGCGGCCGATGAGCACCAGCGCCTGCGCGAGCCGTTCGAAGACCCCCGGTGGCCCGATGATCTGGCCCGAGGGCGTTCGCGGCAGCTGCTCGATCGCCTGGCGGAGCGCGGCGACGGCGTCGCCGTAATTGCCTGCGCGGTCGTAGAGGGTTCCCAGCCCCTGGAGCGCCCAGGCGAGATCGCCCGCCGTGGTGGTCCGCGCGAGCGCGACCGCCTCGCGCAGCACGGTCTCGGCCTCCGCGGTGCGATCGGCCGTCACCAGCGCGATCCCTTTGACATAGGTCAAAGGCGCCATCACCGAGGCGGGCCTCGCGATCCGATCCGCGGCCGCCTCGCCGAGCGCGACGTACTCGAGCGCGCGCGTCGCGTCGTGATCGGCGCTCGTCGCGAGCGCGAGCTCGCCCCAGCTGCGCGCGGCGACGTCGTCGTGGTGCGCGGCCTCGGCGGCCGCCGCGGCGGCGCGCAGGGTGACGGGCGCGAGCCTGGTATCGCCGCCGCGGCGCTGGGTCGTGCCGACCGAGAGCAAGGCCTCGGCGGCCAGCGGCGGCCACACGGCGGCGGCCGCCACGACCGGCTCGGCCGCGGCCAGGGCCCGCGGGTACTCGCAGCGGTCGCGGGCGTCCTCGGCGTCGTACAGCTGCGCGCGCAGCGCGGTCACCTGGCGCCGCAGCGCTCGGTCGGCGGGCACGCGCGCGAACCACGCGCCCGACCGGGGGTCCGCGCACGCGGCGGGATCGGCGGGCAGCGCGCTCCGCCGCACCGCATGGCGCGCGGCGGCCGCGCCGTCGGTGCGCAGATCATCGACCGCGCTGGCGAGCTCGAGCCTGCGCGCGTCGAGGCACGCGGTGATCGCCGGATCCTGGAGCGGGTCGCGATCGGCGTGGCACGTGGCACCGTGCGTGGCCCGCCACGCCGCGGCCGTGGCGTCGAGCGTGGCGATCACGCGGTCGCGGATCTGGGGCGCGTGCGCGAGCGCGGCGCGGATCGCATCGGCGGCGCTCGGCGGATAGGCCTGGTCGAGCGCGGCGGCCGCGCGCGCGCAGCGATTGACTGGCGGCTGGCCGGGCGACATCACGAGTGCGGCGGCGACCGCCGCGCCGAGCAGGCAGGTCGCGCCCGCCACCAGCCAGGTCCGCCGGCGGCGGGCCCGGACCGCCGCGAGCGCCGAGAGCATCGCGTGCATGTCGCGCCAGCGATCGCCTGGATGGATCGCGAGGCCGCGGCGGAGCACGCGCACGAGGCGGCGGGGCACGCGGCGGGAGCCGGCGGGCGGACGCGGCGGCCCCTGCAGCATCGCGCCGTAGATCTGCGGCATGCTGGCGCCCAGAAACGGCCGCACCCCGAACAGCCCCTCCCACAGCGAGACCGAGAACGCGAACACGTCGGCACGACGATCGACCTTGGCGCGCTCGATCTGCTCGGGCGCCATGTACCCCGGCGTGCCGATCGCGGCGCCGTCGGTGGTCAGCGGCGCGCCGACCCGGGTCCCCGCGAGCGGGTGTTCGAGGGTCGCCGCGGTCGTCCGATCCTGGAACGCCTGCGACAGCACGACCTCGCGGGCGATGCCCAGATCCGTGACGACGATCTTGTCGAGACCGCAGGTGACGAGCACGTTGTCGGGCTTGAAGTCGCAGTGGACGATGCCGGCGCCGTGCGCCGCGGCGAGGCCCTCGCCGGCGCGCTCGAACACCGCGACGACGGTGCGCCACGGAGCCTGGCGCGAGGCGAGCCACGCGGTGAGGGTCATGCCGCGGACAAGCTCCATCGCGATGAACACCGCGTCGCCGTCGCAGCCGACATCGTAGATCGTGATCACCGCCGGATGGGCGACCTTGGCCATGAGCCGCGATTCCTGCACGAGCCGATCGGTGAGCCCGGTCACGGCGCTGAGCTCGGGCCGCAGCACCTTCAGCGCGACGGCGCGATCGAGCTCGGTATCGTGCGCGCGGTAGACCGCGCCCATGCCGCCCTTGCCGAGCAGCGCGCGCAGCTCGTAGCGGCCGAGCCGCCGCGGCGCCGTGGGGAACAGCGCGCCCGACGAGCTGGAGGCTCCGGGCTCGGTGACCTGCCCCGACGGCGCCGCCCCGCCGCGCACCATGGCGATCATCGCGCGCTGGCACACGATGCACTCGTCGAGGTGCGCGGTGACCTGCACGGCCTGGTCCGACGCGAGCTCGCGATGCACGAGCGCGCCGAGCGTGTTCTCGCCGGGGCACGGCCGCGTTGCACGATGGGACGACACGAACTTCTCCCACCCTAACGCTTTGGGGGGGCGATGGTCCACGGGCACTTGGCGCCGCCTTCGCTGTCTGCGAGGATTGCAAGCGACGGTGATCTCGCGTGCTCGCGGATCTGCTGATAGAGTCCCAGATCGTGGGGAATGACTCGATTTGCGATGCCTGGCAGCTCGGCCGCACGGCGTGGCCTACCGTCGAGCTCGAGCTCGGCGCGTTCGCGAGCTTCGTGGGCAAGCTGGTGCCCGAGGAGGCCACGCGGTTTCCCGCGGATATCTACCTCGCCGCCGCCTGCGTGGCGCGCAACCCCGAGGCGATCGCCGCGTTCGACCGCGAGCTGCTCGTGCCGGCGCGCGCGACGATCCGCTCGATCGACGCGCGCGACGAGTTCATCGACGAGGCGCTGCAGCGCCTGCGGACCCGGCTGTTCGTCGGCGATGGCGATGGCGACGTGCCGCGAATCGCCAGCTACGCCGGGCGCGGCTCGCTGCGCGCGTGGATCGGCGTGCTCGCCGCGCGCACCGCGCTGATGATGCAGCGCTCGCAGCGCCGCGCCAAGGAGATCCCCGCGGCGCACGGCGACGGCGAAGACTGGGCCAGCGCGCTGGCGACGATCGCGACGAGCAATCCCGAGCTCGAGCTGCTCAAGCAGCAGTACGCGGCCGCGTTCTCGGCTGCGCTGCGCGACGCGATCCACGCGCTCGAACCCCGGCTGCGGGCGGCGTTGCGGCTGAGCTTCGTCGACGACGTCTCGATCGACGAGATCGCGGCGGTCTACTCGGTGCACCGCGCCACCGCGGCGCGCTGGATCCAGCGCGCGTGCGACGCCGTGTTCGAGCACACCCGCAACGACCTCGCGGGCCGGCTCGCGCTGTCGGGCACCGAGCTCGACCGGATGACCGCGCTCATCCACAGCCAGCTCGATGTCAGCGTCTCGCAGCTGCTGTTCGAGCACGGGGCCTGACTTCGCTGGTCAAAAGTACCAGAGCGTCATGAGCGCGCCGGTCGCCGCGTGGTCGTCGAGCTTGCCTTCGAGGCTCAGCGCCAGGCTGCCGCCGACGCCCCAGCGCAGGATCGACTTGGCCTGCCAGGTCGCGCGCGGCGCTTGCCACGGCAGCCAGATCAGCTCCCCCGTGGTGAGCGAGATCAGCGGATCGGCCAAGCGCAGCCGGACGCCCGCCGCGGGGCCGGCCCCGGCCCGCACCGCGGTGCCGGCGATCCCGTCGAGCGCTGGCCCGGACGCCAGGTGGGCATCGAGCGTGGCGAACACCATGGCGGCGCCGCCGCTCGAGGCCAGCGTGGTGCCGGTGCCCACCGCGAGCTGACCCAGGTAGCAGGCTCCGGCGCAGCCGGCGTCCGCGATCCGGACGAGCCCGACGTCGACCTTCCACGACAGCTTGCGATCGAATCGGTCGTGGGGCGTCAGCGAGATGATCCGGACCAGCGACAGCGACTCGAGCTCGAAGCGCTTGCGCCCGGCGACGCCGTCGTCGAGCCGGACCCGGGCGCGCATCGGCAAGAACTCGAGCTGCGCCTGCTCGGCGTAGCCCGGGGCGGGATCGGCGAGATCGTGCAGCGCGAGCCGGGCATCGAGCGCGACGCCGAGCGCGCCCGTGTCGTCGCCCGAGAACCCGAGGCCGGCGCGGCGTGACCCGTGGCCGAACTGCGGCATCGAGCGCCACGGCGTCGCGACCTCGAACGGCGGGCTCGCGACCGCGATCTCGGCGCGGCGCTCGAGCAGGCGCTGCTTGATGCGCGCCGGCGCCGAATCGAGCGTGCGCGCCAGGTCCTCGGCGTGCCGGATGTCCACCAGATCTTGCGCGGCGTCGAGCACCGCGATCGCCTGGCCGCTCGCCAGCGCGCCCGGCAGCGGGGTCTGGGGCTGGTCCACCAGCTGCTCGAGCAACGCGCGCTGGTCCTCGTCGAGGCCGTGCACGCGCGCGGCGAACTGGCGGCGGAGCGAGGGCCGGACGTGGACGCCGCCGACCAGGCCCGGATTGGCATACAGCGCCTTGATCGTATCTGCCGGAATCACCGGCCAGTGCATGTGGTCGAGCAGCTGGAGCCCGGGGCGCGCGGCCTCGAGCGCGCCGAGCAGGTGGTACGAGCAGTTCTCGCTGACGTAGAAATAGTCGAAGAACGTCGACCCGAGCTCCCAGAGGTGCTCGAGGAAGGTGTCGATCTCGTCGTGCGTCAGGTTGAGATCGTACTCGTAGAGATCGCGAGACTCGTAATCGTTGTATTGCCTGACCTTGAAGTGATACGGCACGTTGCGAAACGTGCCTGGAAACATGCCCAGCAGCCCCTTGAACGCATAGATCGCGGCGTTGGACGTATCGACCGTCGCCGAGAACTCGACCGAGTAGTCGAGCAGGTCGCGCTGGTCGTCATCGCCGGCGGCGCCGTGCTTGCCGCGCTTGACGATCCGCAGGAAGGTGTGGCCGAACACCGACGCGGGATTGTTGAGGTAGTACGACGAGAACACGAACGACAGGTGATCGGCGTTGACCCGCTGATAGAACTCGTCGAACCGCGGACACGACGGCTTGGCGAGCCGCTGCGGATCGATCGCGAGCGCCTTGGCGAGCCAGCGGTAGCGCGCCGGAAACTGGCAGATCGGGTGCTGGACGTTGCCGGTCGCGTCGACCCCGTCGGTCAACCTCGCGAAGAACCCGCGCAGCGTCGCGTCGAGCTCGTCGTCCGGGCTGGTCTTGCCCGACGGCGACAAGAAGAAGTTCGGACCATCCGCCTCCGATTCGAAGCCACCGAGCAGCGAGCGCCGCCAGTGGCCGAGTCGGTGCCATTCGAGGCGATCGGCCAGGCCGAGCCGGTGGGCGCGCGCGACCAGCTCGTCCTCGTACGACGCGACCGCCGGCTCGTGCACGCGATCCACCGGCCGGAGCCGATCACGGGTCAGCGGCCCCACCGTCGTGACGCAGGCCGAGGCGGCGAGCGCCAGCACCGCGGCGAGGCCGACGCTGGCCCGCGCTATTACAGCAGCTGCGAGCAAGCGAGCGTCTTGTCGGATTTCAGAGACGTGATCGCCGCCGCGCTGACGTCGGTGTCCGACGCCGTGGTGCCCGGGAAGATCGTCTTGAAGTTGCGCTGCAGGTGCTCGCCGACGCGCTGGCGATCGGCGCAGCCACCCAGCGTCGTGAGGTTCGCGATGGTCTCGCCCGAGCCGCGCGACACATCCTTGGCGAACGCCGTGCGGTTGCTCTCGATGAACGACTTCGCCGCGATCGCGCCTGAGGTCGCGCCGCAGTTCGACGTGCCCGACGTGATGCCGAAGATCTGGGTGCCCAGCGAGTAGTTGGTGGTCGCGGCGAACACCTGGACGAACCCGGGCTTCGATCCGAACAACACCGAGCCGAGGCCGCAGCCGGCCTGGCCATACGCGGGTTCGGGCGCCGCCACGGGGTCGGCGGACGCGACCGCCGCACTCGAGACCAGACCACTCAATACGATCGTCGTAAACAAGCTCTTCATCAGTTCCTCCAGGTGAGACCGTATAGAGATCTTCGCGAAGAGGTCAATCGTGAAACTGCGGATTTTCGAGATATATAATGAAATATGGGTCGCCCGGCCGCGCCGTGCGACATCGTCGATCTGCCGGCATCGCGGTGCGCGACCGCCGCGTGTTCGCGCGCGTGCGACATCGTCGATCTGCCGGCATCGCGGTGCGCGACCGCCGCGTGTTCGCGCGCGTGCGACATCGCCGCGCGGCCGGCATCGCGCGCGGCCTGGCCCCGCGGGTCTCTCGCCGAAACGCACGCGAGCCCGGTCACGGCGACGTCGCCATGACCGGG
>Ga0302299_10001958_pt1 | contig 12490 bp, 10 predicted proteins | sample III_Fen_N3_4_FD_198795 | JGI IMG/M metagenome (GOLD analysis project Ga0302299, IMG submission 198795) | Peat permafrost microbial communities from Stordalen Mire near Abisko, Sweden - III_Fen_N3_4 | ecosystem: Environmental > Terrestrial > Soil > Wetlands > Permafrost | place: Sweden: Abisko... | reverse complement strand
ACGCGCCCGGGGCTGGCCGGGCTGCGGCCGCGCGACGTGCTGCCGGTGAACCGGGAGTACACCGTCGAGTACTCCACCCAGGTGCCCCGGCGGGTGGGGGCCTACCACCTGGCGCTCGAGGTGCCGGCGGAGATCCGGGTCCGGCGCTTCCTGCTGAGCACGGACGCCGACGAGATCGCGCTGGAGCACCTCTCCCGCGACCTGGACCGGCTGGTCGACGTCCTCGGCACCGGCACCGGCACCGGGACGGGCGCGACCGAGGACGCCGGCTGGTCGGCGGTGGCCGAGGCCGACCTGCAGGACGCGCTGGCCCGGGTCGCCTCGGTGAGCCGGCTGCGGTTCGCCGACCTGCAGGCGTACCGGGAGTACGTCCGGCGGTTCCGCGCGCGGTTCGGCTGGGAGCTGGCGCCGGCGCAGCGCAGCCGGCGCACGGCCGAACAGGTGGTGGCGACGCTGGTCGCCGGCCGGTGCGACCTGTCGGTGCTGGCCGCCCTCGCCGTCCACCAGGAGCGCGGGAACCTGGTGCCGCTCCTGCGCGCGGCGGCCCCCCGCGACCGGGCGGCGGCGCTCGCGACCCTCCGCGACCACCTCTGCGCGGACGAGCTCGGCCGCGGTGTCACGGTCGACAACGACCCCCGCGACAACGCCGCCCACGCCACCTGGCGGCACGTCAACCTGCGGTTCGGCCCGCGCCCGATGGAGCCGGTCACGGCCTCGTTCCACCTCGCCCTCGCCGACGAGCCGCCGGCCCTGGTCGAGAGCGTCGTCCGGATGCTGCTGGGGCTGCTCGCCGTCCTGGGCGTCCTGTGGTGGCTGCTGGACGGGCGGCCCACCGACGGCCTGCAGTCGGACGCGCTCGTCGCGGTGCTCCTGCTCGTGCCGAGCATCCTGCTGTCGCGGCTCGACATCCCGAAGGGGCGCTCGATCCTGGGGGAGCTGCGGATGTTCCCGCGGCGGATCGCGTACCTGTCGGTGATCCTCACCTCCGGCGTGGCGCTGGTGGCGGCGTCGGACGCCGCGGACTTCGTGCCGGCGATCCGGGCGGCCGTCGCCGCGCTGCTCGTGCTGCTGGGGGTCAGCCTGCTCGAGCTGGCGGCGCGCCTGGTCCGGCGGCGGGCCAAGGTGCCGCGCTCCGCCGTGGTCCCCCGGTGGCTCGCGCACGCGATGGGGGTACGCCGTCCGGACCGGCCGCCGTTGCCGCCGGACGCCCGCTTCCTCAGCGTCGGGACGCCGGCGGCGCGGGCTGCCCGGTCGGCCGGGTGGCTCGAGGCCGAGCTCGACCGGCCCGCGGACCCGTCCGGGCGGGGCTCGCCCGGGCCGGCGCCCCGCCCGGCCGAGCTGGTCGGCACGGCGGCGGAGACGGCGGCGGCGGGCAACACGGCGGTGGCCTTCCACGTCGTCCACGCACCGGGGGTCGGCTCGACCCATGCGGCGGGCGGCGGCCACAGCCTCGTCGACGACTGCCCGGAGGCCGGCGAACTGGTCGGCTTCACCGCGTTCGGCTCGACCTTCGAGGTCCGCACCCGGCAGACGTGCGACCCGGTGGCGATCCGGCCGGGCGACCGGGGTCCGGGGTTCCTCGTCGCCAACGCCCGCCGTCGCACCGGGACGCGGTCGGAGGCGGACGGGCTCGTGGTCCTGCACCCGGGCGCGCACGGCCCGCAGGCGCCCGTCGCGGAGTTCCTCGTCGTCCTGGGGGAGACCCAGGACACCTCGTACGCGCAGGCCCTGATGACCACCCACGTGGCCGCCGAGCTGATGCGGCGGGTCGCGGAGGTCGGCGGCCTGCCGGTGTTCCTGCACGCCCCGGCGGCCCCGCGCCCGCAGATGCGGACGGCGACCGAGCGCGCCCGGCCCGCGGTGCTGCCGGTCATCCGGCTCGCGCTGGCCGACGCCGAGCCGTTCGCCGCCGCCCGGGTGGCCTTCGCCGAGCAGGCGGTCGCGCTCGCCCGCGCGTACGGGCTCGGGCTCTCGCTCAGCGAGGGGCGGGCGAGCCCGAGCGTCAACCACTGGCGCGAGGTGGTCGGGTTCGACCGGGCCCGCTACCACCGGGCGCGCCGGGCCCGCTTCGGCGCGCACGGCGACGGCGGTCCGGGCGAGGCGACGATGGTGACGGTCGTCGGCCCGGCCGGTGCCCGGATCACCCGGGACCTCGCCGCGCTCGCCGCCGGCTTCGAGAGCCTCGGCCTGGGTTGCCTCGCCCTGTCGGCGTGGCCGCTGCAGCGGACCGTCTTCGTCAACGCGCTGCTGGCCTGCCGTCCGTCCGCGGGCCGCGCGCGCCCCGGCGACGAACCGGGCGCCGCCGACCACGTGGTGGGTGGCACGGACGTCGTCCCGCTGGCCCGCGTCGTCCGGGAGTGCTCGCTGCGCCCCGACGGGCCCGCCGGCCCGGGCCTCGCCGCCGGCCCGCTCGAGCCCGCGCTGCCGCAGCGGTTCAGCGTCGTCCTCGCGAGCCGGACGGCCGTCCCGAGCAGCGCGGAGCCGGGCGGGAACCGGGTCGTCCCGTTCTGGGTCGGCTGGGACGTGCCCGCACCCGCGGACGTCGACGTCCTGACCTTCCGCCTGACGAGCGCCTTCGCCGACGAGGGCCGTCCGTGCGCGGTGACGTTCCTGCGGGCCCGCCGGACGGCGTCCGACCGGCTGCGCGGCCGGGCCAAGGTGGCCGTCGGCGTGCCGGGAGCCTGGGGGACGGCCGAGTTCGGCATGCTCGCGCAGCGGGTGGCTGCGCGCGCCCGGGCCGCGGTCGGCGAGGACTTCCCCGGCCGGTCCGGATCGGTGACGATGCAGGTGGCGTGGGGCGAGCGCTGGTTGGGGAGCCCGCCCTGAGGATCCGTTCCGGCGGGGTGTCCATCGGGGCGGTCCGGCTCCGTGGAAGGGGTGGGGATCCCGCCGGACGCGGGAGCACGCCCCGGGCCCCGCCACCCGCGGGGACCCGCCGACACCTGATCCGAGAGGACAGCGGATGCCGCAGTACCTGTTGTGCATGTACCAGCCCGACGGCGACCCGCCGCCGCCCGAGATCCTCGGCCCGATCATGCGGGACGTCGAGGCCGTCCGCCAGGACATGATCGCCGCCGGCGTGTGGGTCTTCGCCGGGAGCCTGCACCCGGCCGACACGGCCACCGTGCTGCGGGCCGACGGCGACGACGTGCTCGTGAGCGACGGGCCGTACCTGGAGGGCAAGGAGCATCTGGGCGGCGTGACGATCCTCGACGTGCCGGACCTGGACGCCGCCCTGGCGTGGGGCGGCCGGATGGCGCGGGCCGTGCCGCAGCTGCCGCTGGAGGTCCGGCCGTTCTTCGGCGGGGTGGGCCGGCCGGCGTGACCCGTCCCGCCCACCCCGCCGTCGAGCACGTCTTCCGGACGGAGTACGGCCGGGTCGTGGCGGGGCTGGCCCGCGTCCTCGGTGATCTCGACGCCGCCGAGGACGCGGTCCAGGACGCCTTCGTCGAGGCGGTCCGCAGCTGGCCCGCCACCGGCGTGCCGCCGAATCCCGGGGGCTGGATCGTCACGACCGGTCGCCGGCGGGCCGTCGACCGGCTGCGCAGCGAGCGTGCCCGGCGGGCGCGGCAGGAGGCCCTCGCCCCGGCCGAGGAGGGGCCGCTCGACGGGGCCGGGCCGCTCGACGGGGCCGGGGTGCTCGGGACGGACGGCCTGCTCGACGCGGACGGCGGGGTGCGGGACGAGCGGCTGCGGCTCATCTTCACCTGCTGCCACCCCGCGCTCGCCCCGGCGACCCGGGTCGCGCTGACGTTGCGCCTGCTCGGCGGCCTGAGCACCGCGGAGATCGCGCGCGCCTTCCTGGTGCCTGAAGCCACGATGGCCAAGCGGCTGGTCCGCGGCAAGGCGAAGATCCGGGACGCCGGGATCCCGTTCCGGGTGCCGGTGGCGGCGGAGCTGGCCGGCCGGTTGCGGTCGGTCCTCGCCGTCGTCTACCTGGTCTTCAACGAGGGCTACACGGCGACGTCCGGCCCCGCGCTCGTCCGGGACGACCTGTGCGCCGAGGCCGTCCGGCTGGGCCGGCTCCTGACCGACCTGCTCCCCGACGAGCCGGAGGTGCTCGGGCTGCTCGCCCTGATGCTCCTGGTCCGGGCGCGCGGCCCGGCCCGGACGACGCCTGCGGGCGACCTCGTGCCGCTGGGCGAGCAGGACCGCTCGCGCTGGGACGCCGTCGCGATCGCCGAGGGCAAGGCGCTCGTGCGGGACTGCCTGCGGCGCGGACGGCCGGGCCGGTACCAGCTCCAGGCGGCCGTCAACGCCGTCCACGTGGACGCCGCGACGGCCGCAGCCACCGACTGGCGGCAGGTGCTGGCGCTCTACGACCAGCTCCGCGTCGTCGCGCCGTCCCCCGTCGTCGAGCTGCACCGGGCCGTCGCGGTGGCGGAGGTGCTCGGGCCCGCGGCGGCGCTGGCGGAGCTGGACGCCCGGGACGACGTCGCCGCGGCGCTCGGCGGCGGGCACCTGCTGCACGCCGTCCGGGCCGACCTGCTGCGCCGGGCCGGGCGTGCCGCGGACGCGTGCGACGCGTACGACGCGGCTCTGGCCCGGGTGACCAACCTGGCGGAGCGGGCGTTCCTGACGCGGCGGCGGGAGGCGCTGGACGGGCGCGCCCCGGCGGTCGGAGCCGGGCCGGCGGTCGGAGCGGAGTCAGCGGTCGGAGCGGACCGAGGGGTCCTCGGCCGGGGCCTCGCCCATCCAGAGCGGGCGTAGCCGCGCGCCGCGGATGAGGTCGGAGACGAGCCGGTTGCTCTGGACGAGGGTCTCGTCGACGATGGCCAGACCGCCGTCGAGGTCGCGGGCCTCCAGCGCCCACTTGGCGGCCGACAGGGACTGGACGATCGTGTCGTTGAGCTGCACGGCCTCGCGGTGGCGGCGCTCGGCCTCCTCCAGGCGCAGGCGGGCCACCTCGGCGCGGCGCAGCTGGTCCATGGCGTCGCCGAGGAGCAGCCCCAGGAGCACGAGAGGCCCGACGCGGGCGACGAGACCCACCGGCCCGATGCCGGTGTGACCCACCGCCGTCCACGTCGTGAGCAGCAGGGCGGCCACCCCGGAGCCGCCGATCCCGCCGCGCAGCCCGAACGTCGTCGCGAGGAGCGCGACGGGCAGGCAGAGCAGCAGGGCGGCGTTCAGGGCGAGGTCGCCGCCGCTCGCCATCATCGCCACGGCGGCAAGGCCCAGCGCCGCGGCGGTGGCCAGCGTCATCCGTGGTCGCTCGACGAACCAGGGGCCGGTGCCCCGCAACCCGGCCACGAGGGTCGGCATCACGCGTGTCACATCACACAGATCACCGCACCACGGGGTCCGTGGCCAGGACCTACGTCCCGCCGGGCTCTCCGGGCGCCCCGGCGCAGCCTCTATCGTGGGGTGGATGGGAAGCTCCCAGGTGGTCGAGGCCGGTGGTCGCGAGGTGACCGTGACCAGCCCGGACAAGGTCGTCTTCCCGGTGGAGGGCATCACCAAGGCCGACCTGGTGCGGTACTACCTCGCGGTCGCGGACGGCGCGCTGCGTGGCGTGCGCGGGCGCCCGATGATCCTCAAGCGGTTCGTCAAGGGGGTCGAGGAGGAGGCGTTCTTCCAGAAGCGGGCCCCCGCCAGGCGCCCGGACTGGATCGAGACGGCGGTCCTGCAGTACGCCCGCGGGACGAGCGCCGAGGAGGTCGTCGTCCGGGACGTCGCCGCGCTGGCCTGGGTGGTGAACCTGGGTTGCGTGGACCTCAACCCGCACCCGGTCCGCGCCGAGGACCTCGACCGGCCGGACGAGCTGCGCATCGACCTCGACCCGGTGCCCGGGGTGCCCTGGGGGCAGATCGTCGAGGTGGCGCTCGTCGTCAAGGGCGTGCTGGAGGACCACGGGCTCACCGCGTGGCCGAAGACGTCGGGGTCGCGGGGGTTCCACATCTACGCGCCGGTTCGGCCCGACCGGGTCTTCCGGGACGTCCGGCTCGCCGGCGAGACGGTGGCGCGCGAGGTCGAGAACCGCGCGCCCGACCTGGCCACGAGCCGGTGGTGGAAGGAGGAGCGGCACGGCGTCTTCGTCGACTTCAACCAGAACGCCAAGGACCGCACCGTCGCCTCCGCCTACTCGGTGCGCCCGGTGCCGGGGGCCCGGGTGTCGACCCCGCTGCGCTGGGACGACGTCCCCGGGTGCCGCCCGGAGGAGCTCACCCTGCGCACCGTCCCGGCCCGGTACGCCGAGCACGGCGATCCGTGGGCCGGCATGGACGACGCCGCCGGATCGCTCGACGCCCTGGTGGAGCTCGCCGAGCGGCTCGGCCCGGCCGAGAAGCCGCCGAAGGGCGACGGGCGCCGGGTGATGACCCAGCCGCTGCTCGAGATCGCCCGGGCGCGGACCAAGCAGGAGGCGCTGGCCGGCCTGGACCGCTGGCGCGAGCGGCACCCGGACGTCGCGGCGCTGCTCGCCGAGCCCGACGTCCTGGTCGACGGGATGCGGGGGCGCAGCTCGGTCTGGTACCGGATCCGGGTCAACCTGCACGCCGTCCCGCCGGAGCAGCGGCCCCCGCAGGAACCGCTCGAGGTCGACTACGACCCCTGGGCCGGCATGACCTGGCCCGGCTCACCCGGCTGAGGCCTGCCTGCACCCCGGCGGCGGCCGCCGTCATGTCGGACGGCAGCAGGCCGGTCGCCGGTGGACCATGAGGGCATGTCCTCGGGGAGCGGTGGCCGGACCGGACGGCGACGGTACCTGGTGCCGGCGGTGACGATCGGCGCCGCCGCGGTGCTGCTCGGCGGGTGCGCGATCGCCACCGCCGTGCCGGGTTCCTCGACCGCTGCGCCGTCGGTCGCGCCGTCGGTCCCGCGGTCGGTCCCGCGGTCGGTCCCGCGGTCGGTCCCGGGGTCGGTGCCGGGGTCGGTGCCGGGGTCGGCGGCTTCGGCTTCGGGCACCGGACCGCTCGCCGTCACGACCCTGGCCGGCCTGGCCGTCAAGGGGCGCGCCCCGATGACCGGGTACCGGCGCACGCTGTTCGGCGACGGCTGGGGCGACGAGGACCACGACGGCTGCTCCACCCGCGAGGAGATCCTGCAGCGGGACCTCACCGGCACGACGCGCCGCGCGTCCGGGCGCTGCGCGGTCGTCACGGCCGGTGTCCTGGCCGACCCCTACTCCGGGCGCCGGATCGCGTTCCGGCGCGGGGAGACGACGTCCTCGCTCGTCCAGATCGACCACGTGGTCGCCGCCGGGGACGCCTGGCAGACCGGCGCGCAGCAGCTGGCCCCGGCCCGGCGGTCGGCGTTCTACAACGACCCGCTGAACCTGCTCGCCGTCGACGGGAAGCTCAACCAGTCCAAGGGCGACTCCGACGCCGCGAGCTGGCTGCCGCCGAGCTCGTCCTACCGGTGCCGGTACGTCGCCCGGCAGGTCGCGGTGAAGGCCCGGTACGGGCTGTGGGTCACCGCGGCGGAGAAGGCCGCGATCGGGCGGATCCTCGCCTCCTGCCCGGCGGAGCGCCTCCCGCAAGGGTGACGAGCAACTCATCGCACCGGGACCGAGGTCCCCCATACGTTCCGTCGCTTGCGCAATCTCATGAATAACAGGCTCCCGGCGGTCGCCGGCCGCGCCGACGACGACGTCCCGGGAGGTGCCCCATGCCCGCGAAGCCCGCGAAGCCCGCGAAGCCTGCGCTCACGGTCTGGCTCACGGCGCACCAGGAGACCGGCTTCTTCACGGTCTCCGCCGTCGGGGCCGCGGTCGGCGGCGCGGGCTGGCTCACCGGCCACCGCCCGTTCGCCGAGGTGCTCTGGATCGCCGTCACGGTGCTCGGGCTGGCCGTGTCCGCCTCCTGGACCGTGGCCGCCGTCCGCGCGCGCACGCTGGGCGTCGACGTCATCGCGGTGCTCGCCCTGGTCGGGGCGCTCGCGGTCGGCGAGCCGTTCGCCGGTGCGGTGATCGCCGTCATGCTGGCCAGCGGGGTCCTGCTGGAGGCGCGGGCCGGTGCCCGGGCGCGGCGCGAGCTGCGGCTGCTGGTCGAGCGGGCCCCACGGACGGCGCGCCGCCGCGAGGGCGACCGCCTGGTGACCGTGCCGGTCGACGACGTCCGGCAGCAGGACTCGATCCTCGTCGGGACCGGCGAGATCGTCCCGGTCGACGGCCGGCTCCTCGGCGCCGGGGCGTTCGACGAGTCCGCGCTGACGGGCGAGGCCGCGCCGGTCGAGCGGGTCCCGGGGGACGCCGTCCGCAGCGGCGTGGTCAACTGCGGGCCGCCGGTGAGCCTGCTCGCCACCGCCACCGCGGCCGGGTCCACCTATGCGGGCGTCGTCCGGCTCGTGGCACAGGCGCAGGCGTCGTCCGCGCCCTTCGTGCGCCTCGCCGACCGGATCGCGGTGGCGTTCGTGCCCCTCACCCTGCTGCTGGCCGGGGCTGCGTGGCTGCTCAGCGGCGACCCGGTGCGGGCGGTGGCGGTGCTCGTCGTCGCCACGCCGTGCCCGCTCCTGCTGGCGGCGCCCATCGCCATCATGTCCGGGCTGTCGCGCGCCGCCGAGCTGGGTGTCATCGTCAAGGGCGGCGGGGCGCTGGAGCGGCTGGCGGCCGGCCGGGTCCTGCTGTTCGACAAGACCGGCACCCTGACCCAGGGCCGGCCCGTCGTCACCGACCTGGTCGGTGCCCCGGACGTCGACGTCGTCGAGACCCTGCGGCTCGCCGCGAGTCTCGACCAGGTCTCCTCGCACGTGCTCGCCGGGGCCGTCGTCGCCGCGGCCCGGCGGCGGGGGCTCGCCCTCGACCTGCCGGACGACGTCCGCGAGCGGCCCGGCTACGGGGTCGACGGCATCGTCGCCGGGCACCGGGTGCGGATCGGCAAGGTGAGCTGGGTGGTGCCGTCCGACCCGCCGTCCTGGGTCCGGCAGGCGCGCCGCCGCGCGGCCCTGGACTCCTCGCTCGTCGTGTTCGTGGCCGTGGACGACGTCCCGGCGGCGGCGTTCCTGCTGGCCGACCCGGTGCGCCCGGACGCGCCCCGGATGATCCGTTCGCTGCGCCGCGCCGGCATCGTCCGGACCGTCCTGGTCACCGGCGACCGGGCCGACGCCGCGGACGCGGTCGCCCGGATCACCGGCGTGGACGCCGTCGCCGCCGAGCGGGACCCGGCCGAGAAGCTCGCCGTCATCGAGGCGGAGTCCGGGTACGGACCCACGATCATGGTGGGGGACGGCATCAACGACGCGCCGGCGCTCGCCGCGGCCGGGGTCGGGGTGGCCCTCGCCGCGCGCGGTGCGACGGCGTCGTCCGAGGCTGCCGACGTCGTCCTCACGGTCGACCGGATCGACGTCCTCGGCGAGGCCATCCAGGTGGCGCGCCGGGCCCGCCGGATCGCGCTGCAGAGCGCCGCGCTGGGGATGGGCCTGTCCGCGGTGGCGATGGTCGCCGCCGCCGCGGGGCTGCTCGCGCCCGCGGTCGGCGCCGTCCTGCAGGAGGTCATCGACGTGGCGGCCATCGGTGCCGCCCTGCGCGGCCTGCTGCCGGCGCGACGCCGTCCGCCCGCACTGCGGACCGCGGACGTCGAGGTGGCGGAGCGCCTGCACGCCGAGCACCTGTCGCTGCGGCCCCTGGTCGAGTCGGTGCGCAGCGTCGCGGACGACCTCACCTCGGGCGGCCACGACCTGCGCCGGGTCCGGGGGCTGCTCGACCGACTGGAGAACGAGATCCTGCCGCACGAGCGGGCCGAGCAGACGCTGTTCTACCCGGTCCTGGCACGGGTGCTGGGCGGTACGGACCCGGTGGGTGCGCTGGTGCGCAGCCACGCCGAGATCGAGCACCAGATCAGCCGGCTGCACCGGCTGCTCGACGAGGTGGCCGACGCCCCGCCGGAGCCCGAGGACGTCGTCGAGCTGAGCCGGCTGCTCTACGGGCTGTACGCCGTGCTGCGGCTGCACGACGTCCAGGAGGTGGAGGGCGCCTTCAGCCTGCTCACGACGGGTGGCCCCGGCATCCCGGACCGTCCCGACCGCTCGGACCGTCCCGACCGCTCGGGCGGCGATTGACCGCGCCGCACCGGCTGGTGAGACTGTGGCGTGGCCAAGCGGACCCAGGAGGCGGCTGTCGACGCCGGAGCGGGGTCGCTACCGCCCCTGGAGCTGTTCCACGAGGCGGCGGACACCTTCACCATGCTCGCCTCACCGACCCGGCTGCAGCTGCTCTGGTTGCTGGCCCGCGGCGAGCAGGACGTCGGCAGTCTGGCGGACGCCGTGGGCGGCAGCATCGCGATGGTGAGCCAGCACCTGGCGAAGCTGCGCCTGTCGGACCTGGTCAGCTCCCGTCGGGACGGCAAGCGGCAGATCTACGTCGTCGACGACCCGCACGTCGTCACGCTGCTGGAGCAGGCGATGGAGCACCACCGCGACCTGGGTCGCTGATCACCCGGTCGTTGATCACCCCGGTCGCTGGTCATTCCGCCGCGGGATCGTCCCGCAGGACGCTGAGGACGACGGTGTCGCGCCAGGCGCCCGCCCGGAACGTGTACCGCCGCAGGACGCCCTCCCGGCTGAAGCCGGCGTGCTCCAGGGCGAGGAGCTCGGCGGCGTCGCCGTCCTCGATGTAGGCCTCGATCCGCTGGACCGGCGTGTGCGCGAACAGGTAGTCGACGAGCTGGCGCTGCGCCCGCGACCCGTAGCCGTGCCCGCGCGCCTGGGGGAGGAGCGCGATGCCGATCGTCCAGCAGTGCGTGTTCGGGGTCGTGGAGTGGCGGTTCCAGGTGACGAGCCCGAGCCGCTCGTGCCCCAGGACGATCATCAGGTGGCCGTCGTCCACGCCGAGGAGACCGTCCTGCGTCCAGCGCCTGCGCCAGTGGGTGGCGTCGATCCAGCCGGTCCACCGGAACTCGCCCAGGCTGTCCGGGTCGGTGAAGCAGCGGGTCACGACCTCGAGGTCGCCTTCGGTCACCGGTCGGAGCCGGACATCGCCGTCCATGGTGCCCACCCTACGGATCCGCCGACCTGACCGGCAGTGCCCGGGACGCCCGGGCTCCGGGGTGCCAGGGGCGCCCGGGCCGGGGGTCAGGCCTTGACGGCGACGGCGCCGAAGACGAACACCTGGTCGTCGCGGATCTCGCGGTCCTCGGAGGTCGGGCGCCAGCGGTGCACCAGCACGACCCCGGGCTCCTCCAGCACGAACCCGGCGGGGACGAGCGCCAGCGTCTCGGCGTGGGTCCGGTGCCGGGTCGGGATGCCGCTGGCCCGGTACGCCGCGGCCCCCCGGCGTCCTTCCTCGGGCGAGCCGTCGTTCGTGATGACGCCGAGGACCAGGGCGCTGCCGGCGGGCAGCGCGTCGGTCAGGGTGCGGACGACGGCGTGCGCCAGGTCCTCGTCGTGGACGAACTGGAGCACCGTGATCAGGCTGAGGCTGACCGGGAGGCTCAGGTCGAGCCCGGTCGTGACCTCGCGCGACCCCAGGATCGCCGCCGGGTCCTCGAGGTCGGCCTGGAGGAACGCGGTGCTGCCCTCCGGGGTGCTGGCCAGCCGGGCCCGGGCGTGCGTGATGACGATCGGGTCGTTGTCTACGTAGACGACCCGGGCGTCGGGCGAGACCGCCTGCGCCACCTGGTGGAGGTTGGGCGACGTCGGGATGCCGGTGCCGATGTCGAGGAACTGCCGGATCCCCAGGTCCTGGGCGACGTACCGGGTCGCCCGGGCCATGAAGCGACGGTTGGCGCGCATCGAGACCTGGATGCTGGGTGCGGCCTGCAGGGCCGCTTCGGCCGCGCGCCGGTCGGCCGCGAAGTTGTCCTTGCCGCCGAGCAGGTAGTCGTACACCCGGGCGTTGTGCGGCCTGTCGATGCCGGCCGCGGCCTGCTCCGTCGCGTCGTCCGTGGTCATGGTGTCCCCCCGAGAAAGAGCCCGCTGCGAGCGTACCTTTCGTCCGTTCAGTGTAGGTCAGAACGGATCTTTCCGAGCCCGCCCGCGTGGCGCGCGGAGCCGGGTACGGTGACGAGATGAAGGCACTGTCCCGGTATGTCGCCGAGCGGGTCGAGCGACCCGCGGCGGAGGTCTACGCCTTCGCCGTCGAGCCCGCCAACCTCACCGCCTGGGCCCCCGGTCTGTGCACGGCGGTGGAGCAGGTCGACGGGCAGTGGTACGTCGAGACGCCCGGCGGGCGGGCCGCGGTGACGTTCGCGCCGGACAACCCGTTCGGCATCCTCGACCACGAGGTGACCTTCTCCTCGGGTGAGACGTTCTACAACCCGATGCGGGTCGTCCCGGAGGGCGACGGCTCCGAGGTCGTGTTCACGGTCCGGCGCTGGCCCGGCATGACCGAGGAGGAGCACGAGCGGGACGCCGGGCTGGTCGCCGCCGACCTGGCCCGGCTCCGGGAGATCGTCGAGAAGTCCGCCGGCTGACGCGGCGCTGACGGCGCGCTGACGGCGCGCTGACGGCGGCGGAGGCTCACGGCCGGGGCTGCGGCCGCTCGGTCCGGGCGGGACGGCCGCGGACCAGCCGGTCGTGCGTGGACCAGCGGTCGGTGCCGGCGTCGCGGGCGGCGGCC
>Ga0302299_10001957_pt1 | contig 12491 bp, 11 predicted proteins | sample III_Fen_N3_4_FD_198795 | JGI IMG/M metagenome (GOLD analysis project Ga0302299, IMG submission 198795) | Peat permafrost microbial communities from Stordalen Mire near Abisko, Sweden - III_Fen_N3_4 | ecosystem: Environmental > Terrestrial > Soil > Wetlands > Permafrost | place: Sweden: Abisko... | reverse complement strand
ACCGACTTCGCCGTGATACGCCGCAGCCCGAGATCGCCTGTGGTCACGTCGGTCCCGACAGGGCTCGTGACGTCACCCGACAGGCGCCAGGCGCGCGACAGGAACTTCTTCGACCCGCTCGGCGAGACGTCGGCCCAGTCGATGTCGTCCTCGGGCGGGCCGGCGAACACCATCGTGAGCCGCACGGCGTCGACGCCGTTCTTGTCCAGCTCGTCGGAGAGCCGCACCAGGTTGCCGCGCGACTTGCTCATGGTCGCGCCGTTCATGCCGACCATGCCCTGGTTGAGCAGGCGGGTGAAGGGCTCGGTGAACTCGACCATGCCCATGTCGAACAGCACCTTGGTGAAGAAGCGGGCGTAGAGCAGGTGCAGGATCGCGTGGGTCACGCCGCCGGTGTACTGGTCGACGGGCGCCCACTCGCGCGCCTGCTCCTGGTCGAACGGCACGTCGGTTCGCGACGGGTCGAGGTAGCGCAGGAAGTACCACGACGAGTCGACGAACGTGTCCATCGTGTCGGTGTCGCGCTTCGCGGGCTCACCGCAGCGCGGGCAGGGCACGTTGACCCAGGCCGCCGCCGCGGCCAGCGGCGACTGGCCCTTGGGCGAGAGGTCCAGGCCCTCGGTCGGCGGCAGCGTGACGGGCAGCTGGTCCTCGGGGACCGGCACCTCGCCGCACGAGGGGCAGTGGATGATCGGGATCGGCGTGCCCCAGTAGCGCTGGCGCGAGATCAGCCAGTCGCGCAGGCGGTAGTTGATCGCGCCCGTGCCGAGATCCTTCTCCTCCAGCCACGTCACCGTCGCGGCGATCGCGTCGGTCTTGCGCAGGCCGTCGAGGAACCCGGAGTTGATGGCCGGGCCGTCACCGGCGTAGGCGGCGGCGCTGTCGTCGAACTCCTCGGGCGACTGCACGACCGGGACGATCGGCAGGCCGTAGGTGGTCGCGAAGTCCCAGTCGCGCTGGTCGTGCGCGGGCACGGCCATGATGGCGCCGGTGCCGTAGTCGGCCAGGACGTAGTCGGCGGCGTAGACCGGGATGCGCTCGCCGTTGACCGGGTTGACCGCGTGCCGCTGCAGGAACACTCCGGTCTTGACCCGCTCCGAGGACAGCCGGTCGATCTCGCTGACCTGCTTCACCGTCTCGAGGTAGGCCTCGAAGTCGGCCTGCGCCGACGTGCCGGACGCCAGCTCGGCGGCCAGCTCGGAGTCGGCGGCCACCACGAAGAAGGTCGCGCCGAACAGCGTGTCGGGACGCGTCGTGTAGACCGTCACCGGCTCGTCGCGGCCCTCGATCTGGAAGTGGACGTGCGCGCCCTTCGAGCGCCCGATCCAGTTGCGCTGCATGAGCAGCACCTTCTCGGGCCAGTTGCCGTCCAGCTGCGCCATGTCGTCGAGCAGCCGGTCGGCGTAGTCGGTGATCCGCATGTACCACTGGGTGAGCTTCTTCTTCGTCACGAGCGCGTAGCAGCGCTCGCAGCGGCCCTGCACGACCTGCTCGTTGGCCAGCACGGTCTGGTCGTTGGGGCACCAGTTGACGTTGCTGTCCTTGCGGTAGGCCAGCCCGCGCTCGAACATCTTCAGGAACAGCCACTGGTTCCAGCGGTAGTACGCCGGGTCGCTCGTGTGCAGCACGCGGTCCCAGTCGAACGAGCACGCGTAGCGGCGCATCGACGCCTTCTGCTGCTCGATGTTCTCCGCGGTCCACAGCACCGGGTCGGCGCCGCGCTTGATCGCGGCGTTCTCCGCGGGCAGCCCGAAGGAGTCCCAGCCGATCGGGTGCATGACGTTGAACCCCTGCTGCGCCCAGTACCGCGCGATGACGTCGCCGAGCGCGTAGGCCTCCGCGTGACCCATGTGCAGGTCCCCCGAGGGGTAGGGGAACATGTCGAGCGCGTACTTCTTCGGTCGCTCGTCGCCGGGCCGGCCGCTGCGGAAGGGCGCGATCTCGTCCCAGACGGGCAGCCACTTGTCCTGGACCGCATGGACGTCGTAGCCCTCGCGGCCCTCGACCTCGTTGCCCGCGGACTCGCCCGGCGTGGACTCGTGGTGCGTCTCGTTCTGCGTCATGGTGTCGTCTCTTGTCGGCTCGTACGGCGTCACTGGGACCGGACACGAAAAAGCCCCTCGCTCAGGAGGGGTCAGCCGCACCGGTACGCCAGCAGTTCAGCGGCGCTTGCTCCGATGCGGCCCGGTAAGCAGGAGTCCGGCTCGCACACCCCGAGGATACCGGACGCCGTCGGGCGCTGGTCGCGCGGTTACGGCGCGTCCTGCAGCACCGAGTCGGGCACGAGCCCCCGCGCGTCGAAGGCGACGACGTGACCTTGATCGGCCAGGACGTGCGCCGTCGTCTCCGGACGGTGCGACGTCAGCCTGGTGCGCCCTGATGATCAGGGCCGGCGTCGTCGCGGTGGCGGCCCGAGCTCCCGGCATCCGGTGGCGCCTGGTGGGAACCCGGCGGCGCGGGTGATTCGCCAGCCGCCTTCGTGGACGGCGTGGTGGTGGTGGTGGACGCCGAGCAGCAGCAGGTCGGCGAGATCTGTGCAGCCGCCGTGCTCCCGCTCGCGGACGTGGTGGGCGTGGCAGCGGCGTATCGAGGCACGGCAGCCGGGGAACGCGCAGTGCCGGTCGCGGGTCTCGAGCGCCGCCGCAGCCTCGGCGGTACGACCCGTTCGGTCCGTCCGACGTAGAGGACCCCCCTCGGGGAGTCTCAGGTGCCTCTTACGCACTCTGGGGCACCTTCAGCGGGATCTCGGCGGGCAGAGGATCTAGCGGGAGCGGACCCACCAGGCGAAGAGGAACCAGGGCAGGAACGCGAACAGCACGATCGGTCCGAGGATCGGCACCAGGATCAGCGGCAGCGCGAAGAACGCGAAGACCAGCACGCCCATGCCGGGCGGGCGCGGGTGCGCCGGGCACTTGTGACGACGCCCTTCCGGCAGGCCGCACTCGACGCAGAGCTCCGCCTGGCTCTCCGCGCGCCACGTGAGAGACGCGTCGTCACTCATCCGCTCCCCCGACGTCCCGCGTCCAGCCGCGCTCCCGCAGCTGCTCCGCCACGGCCGAGCCTATGTCGGCGTGGACCTGCCAGCCCCAGTGCATGCCGTCGGGGTTGCCGGTGCCCGCGGCCAGCGACGGCGCGACGATCGGGTCGAGGTCGACGAACCCCGCGCCGTGCGCCATCGCCCACCGCCTCGCCGCCTCCACCGCGGGGTCGTGCTGGCGGTGCGAGGGGTACGACGGCGCCGCGTGCGGCGACGGTCCGAGCAGCACGACCGGGATCCCTGGTCGGTAGGTGCGCACCCCGGCGACGATCCGCGCGAGGTAGTGGTCGGTCGCCGCCTGCGGCAGCTGGCGCAGGCGGCCGCCGGTCGCGCGGATCACGTGCGGGGTCGCGGCGTTGTACGCACGTCGGACCTGGCGTCGCAGCGAGCCCGGGCGGACGTACGGGATCGAGTCGCGCAGCCAGGTCGGCACCGCGGCCGGCAGGTGGTCCATCTGCCCGACCCCGAGCACGAGCGCGTCGGCGCGCGGCAGCAGCTCGCCCCACACGTTCGGGTCCTTCGTCAGGGACCACCACGCGTCGCGCGCGGTCCAGCCGAGCCGCGCGACGAGGTCGGCGCGCACGTCGTCGCCGAGCTCCGCGGCCATCGTGTTGGGGTAGAGCCTCGGGTCGCTCGGGCGGTGCGGCTGGTCCGGGCCGTGAAAGGCGAGCGAGTCGCCCAGCACCAGGACGTGCCGCACGGCAGGGTCCGCCGTCATGCGTCGAGGTCGGTGAGGGTCGCGTCCAGCTCGGTGACGAAGCGCTCGGCGTCGGCCGGCGAGAACACGATCGGCGGCCGGACCTTGAGGATGTTGTTGTCGATGCCGGCCGTGCCGAGGAGCACGTGCCGCTCGCGCAGGCCGTTGACGACCCGGAGCGTGAGCGCCTCGTCGGGTTCCTTGTCGGTGCCCGGCACGACGAGCTCGACGCCGATGAACAGCCCGGCACCGCGCACGTCGTCGATCACGGCATGGCGGCCGGCGAGCTCGCGCAGCATCCCGCGCAACGACTCCCCCACCACGCGGGCGTTGTCCTGCAGGTGGTCCTCGCGCACCACGTCGAGCACCGCCTGCGCCGCCGCGATCGACACGGCGTTGCCGCCGAAGGTGTTGAAGTAGCGCATGTCGTGGGCGAACTCGGCGATCACCTCGGGGCGCATGATCGTCGCCGCGATCGGCATGCCGTTGCCCATGGGCTTGCCGATCGTGACGATGTCCGGCACGAACGGGTCGGCCGCGGTGCCGTGGCGCGAGAAGCCCCACATCGCGTCGCCGAGGCGGCCGAAGCCCGGCTGCACCTCGTCGGCGAGGTAGACCCCGCCGGCCCGACGGACGACGTCGAGCACCGGAGCCAGGAACCCGGCGGGATCGGGGAACACACCGTCGGAGGCTAAGACCGAGTCGGCGACGAACGCGGCGAACCGCACTCCGTGGGCGGAGAGGTCGTCGATCTGCCGCTGCACCTGCGCGGCGAACCACGTGCCCAGGTCGGCGTAGCCCTCGGCGACGGGGTCGACGCGGTAGGCGTCGGGCGTCGGGACCACGCGCACCCAGCCGGGCAGGCTCTCGAGGCCGCCGAGCGACGGCGAGATCGCCGCGATCTCGGTGGTGACGCCGTGGTACGCGTTGCGCGTCACGATCACGCCGGTGCCACCGGTGTGCCGCTTGGCGATGCGCAGCGCGAGGTCGCCGGCCTCCGAGCCGGTGCAGGTGAACATCACGTGGCCGAGCTCGTCCGGCATGGTCGAGAGCAGGTCCTCGGCGTAGCGGACGATGCCCTCGTGCAGATAGCGCGTGTGGGTGTTGAGCACCGCTGCCTGCTCGGCGATCGCGGCCGTCACGCGCGGGTGGGCGTGGCCGAGCGACGCGACGTTGTTATAGCAGTCGAGGTACTCCACGCCGTCGGCGTCGTAGAGGTGCACGCCCTCGCCACGGACGATCTGCACCGGCTGCTCGTAGAAGAGGCGGTACGCCGGACCCAGCACGCCGACGCGCCTGCGCACCAGCTCACGCGTCGTCGGCTCGAGGGTGTCGATGCGCGCGACGTCGAAGTAGCTCGATGGCCCGACCTTGCTCGCCACGTCAGTCTCCTGCTCGGTCGATCGGGGACGGCGCCGTCACCAGACGCCGGAAGGTCTCGGCGGTGCGCGCGATCGCGCGGCCGGTGTAGTGCGCGTTGGCGGGGTCCTCGGCGGCCAGCCACGAGTTGAGCAGCAGCCGCTGCGCGAACCGCGCGCGGACGAGCTCGGGCAGCAGCTCGGTCTCCTCGGCCGTCAGCTCGCGCACGGACACGAACCCGCGCGCCACGTCGTACGCCGGCCCCAACGGGACGTCGCCCGAGGCCCCGTCGCCCACGGCATAGGACATCGCGACGGCCAGGTCCCCTACGACCGAGCCGTGCACGCCGTCGCCGAAGTCGAGGATCCCGCGCACGAACGCGGGATCCGACGGGTCGACGACGACGTTGTCGACGTTGATGTCGTTGTGGATCACCTGCTGACGGCTCGCTCGGAGCGCTGCGCCGACATGGTCGTCATAGGCGTCGAGCTCGGCCGCCACGAGAGCCCGCGCCTCGGGGTCCGCGACGTGCTCGAGCAGCGGCCGCAGCGTCCCCAGCTGCGCGAGGTCCCAGGCGAGGACGCGGACGGATCCCGGGTGCTCGAAGTCGGCGAGCGCCGCGGAGAGCCGCCCGGCCGCGCGCCCGACGGCCTCGCGCTGAGCGGGCGACGTGACGGCGTAGTCGAGGGTCACACCGTCGAGGTAGGACAGCACACGCGCGCGGCGCGGCTCGCCGTCGGCACCGAGCACCTCGCGCAGGATCACGCCGCCGCGGTCGGGCAGCAGGCTCGCGAGCGGGAGCCCCGGGTCGCGTTCCAGGGCGTGCCCCATCGCCGAGCACTGGAAGTCGAGCAGCGTCGGGTCGTCGAGCGGGTGCGCGACCTTGAGCACGTGGCGACCGCCCGAGTGCGTCACGAGCACGGTGTCGTCGCGCTCGGTGGCGAGGCGCCGGACCGACTCGACCCGCAGCCCCCAGCCGGTCTCGGCGAGGACGGCCAGCGCCGCGTCGGGCATCCGGGCGAACGGCGCGGCGAGCGTCTCGTCGGTCGGCACGCCGGGCTCGGTCACGCGCGAACGCTACCGGGCGCGACAGGTCGCAGGACCGTTCGGGGAGTCAGAGCTCGAACGGACCGGCGCCGTCCGGGAGGAAGACGGTGCGACCGCTGCGCGGGCGCAGGGCGCGGCGCTCGTACATGTCGTGGTCGGCCTTCCAGAGCAGCGTCTGGGTGTCGCCGTCCTCCCACGGCGCGAGCTCCGCGCGTCCGACCGAGATGTGCAGCCCCAGGAGGACCTCGTCGCTCGGGTGGCACTCGGCGAGGTAGTCCGCGACCCGCTCCTCGAGGTGGTGCGAGGCTTCACCCGGGCCGAGGCCGACGACGACGAACTCGTCGCCGCCCCAGCGCGCGACGACGTCGCTCGAGCGGCAGGTGGCCCGGATGGCCTGGGCGACCGCGAGGATCACCCGGTCGCCCGCGTCGTGACCGCGCTCGTCGTTGATGGCCTTGAGGCCGTCGACGTCGAGGAAGGTGCAGTGCACGATCTCGCCGCGGCGTCGCGCCAGCGCGACGAGCTCGCGGCTGCGCATCTCCAGTCCCCGCCGGTTCGACAGCTTCGTCGCGGTGTCCTCGGTGGCAGCGCGCATCGCCTGGCGCAGTGCCGTGTTCGCCACGTCGATGCTCCTCCGCCGCAGCAGGACCACGACCGTCCCGAGACCGCTCGCCGTCAGCAGGTAGAACGCCCAGTGGCCCCAGACCGCCGGGCTGGCGCCCAGGTAGCCGACCGCGAACGCCCAGCACGCCCAGATCCCGATGGCCGCCGGCACCAGCCAGGCCCGGCGCAGGAGCACCACGCCGATGCCCACGAGCAGGAACATGAAGCCGACCGTCTCCTGCGGGTCACCGGTCATGAGCAGGTGGGCCGTCGCGTCGGCCGTCGTGACCGCCACGAGGACCGTCATGGCCGCGTGCGAGAGGTGGTCCGGGATGCGATGACGCCAGGCCGCGAAGGCCACGCCGACGGCCACGAGCGAGGACACGACGGCGATGCCGTCCATCACGGCCCCCGGGAGCGGGGCGAGCGCCGAGTGGTGGAGCACCGCGAACGCGAGGTAGAAGAAGCTCAGCGCGAGGGACACGGGGAGCAGCGCCCAGGTGGTGTCCGACTCGTAGCAGACCCGGTCGACGCCGTCGAACGGATCGTCGACGCGGTGGATCCACGCGCGCGGTTGGGTCACCCCGTGTTGTTCGGGATCCGCACCCCCCGGTCTTGAGCCGGGTGGCTCGCGGACGGGTCAGGCGTCCCACCGGGCGCGGAGCAGCGACAGGCACGCCTCCCCGGTCCAGAGCTGGTGCGGCCGGATCCACGGCGACCCGCCCTCGAAGACCGGCTGGTCGGCGCAGAGCAGCATCAGCGCGCCGAGCCACGCGATCGCCGCGTCGAGGTCGGCCGGGTCCACCTCGGCGAGCAGTCGCGAGGAGTACGCGGTCGCGAGGTCGACGCCGTCGGCATGCACCTGCGGCAGCAGCAGGGCCAGGTCCACCCACGCCGGCGCCCGGCACAGCCAGTTCCAGTCGACGATCCAGACCGCGTTGCCGTCGAGCACCATGTTGTCGGCGCGCACGTCGCAGTGCGCCCAGCCCTCGCCGCGCAACGCCTCGAGCGAGCGCGCCGTGGCCGTGGCGAGCCGCTCGCGACGCTCGGCGACCCACGCGCCGAGGTCGGCCGGGAGCCGAGCGACGTCGTAGGTCGACCAGAGGGTCATCACCTCGGGGTCCTCGAGCACCATGTCGAGCAGCGTCGCCGGGTCGTCCCACGCGACCCCGCCCAGCGCGTCAGCCATCCGCTCCAGCGCCGTCACCGCGGTGGCGAGGTCGGCCGCCGTCCAGGGCTCGCCGGGCATCCGGCCCACCACGTGCTCGAACGCGAGCACCACCCAGCCGTCGTCGCCCTCGCCCACCTCGGCCGAGTGCAGCAGCCGCGGCGCCGGAACCCCGTCCGGCAGCACCGCGTGCACCGCGATCTCGCGGCGGTACGACGCGGTGATGTGCACGTTCGAGAACGGCACCGCCTTCACGAACGTGCACGCGCCGTCCGCGTCCATGAGGGTCGAGGCGAAGCCGCGGGTGAAGCCGCCGCCCGCGCTGTGCCACGCCACCGGATCACCGACCCAGCCGACGACGACGTCGCGCACGTGCTCGGGCAGGTCGACCCACGACGGGCGCACCGCCGTCGCGGCGTACCGCACCCGCTCCGCCATCACTCCCCCGGACCTCGTCGAGCGCCCAGGCTACGGACGCGAGGAGCGGTGACGCGACCAGGAAACGACGAAGGCCGCCCGGAGGCGGCCCAGTCATCACGGTGGAGCTGAGGGGACTCGAACCCCTGACCCCCTGCATGCCATGCAGGTGCGCTACCAGCTGCGCCACAGCCCCGTGCGGTCGTGCCGGAGAAGCATAACGGGCAGCACGCGGCGAGCGGAAATCGACCCCGGCAGCCGGTCTCGGGCCCTAGGCCTCGTCGCCGACGACCTCTTCGGGGAGCGAGCGGGCGTTGTGCTCGACGAGGCGCCAGCGACCGTCAGGCTGCTCCTCGAGCACCGACCAGGCGCAGTTCACCAGGCCGCCGAGGACGGTCCAGTGGTCGACCGGCAGGCCGAGCATCGTGCCGAGGCAGGACCGGACGGCGCCGCCGTGCGAGGCCACGACGAGGGTCGCCCCCGGGGGCAGGTCCTCCGCGTGGCGGAGCACCGCGGCGCTCACGCGTGCGGCGACCTCGGTGCGGGTCTCGCCCCCACCGGGACGGATGTCGTCGCCGGCGATCCAGCGAGCCCAGCCGCCGGGGTCGGCGGCGACGATCTCCTCGCGGGTGAGGCCCTGCCAGGAACCGGCGTAGGTCTCGCGGAGCGCCGGGTCGGTCTCGACGGTCAGGCCGGTGAGCGCAGCGAGCGTGTCCGCGGTGACGCGGGCGCGCTCGAGGTCGCTGGAGACGATGCGGTGCGGGGCGAGGGTGGCGAGGTCGCGCGCGGCGCGCTCCGCCTGAGCGATCCCGACCTCGTCGAGGGCGACGTCGGTCGTGCCCTGGAAGCGCGTCTCGGCGTTCCACGCGGTCCGACCGTGGCGCCAGAGCACCACCCGCCGCGACACCATCAGGCGTCGCGCGAGCTGTTCGCCGCGTGCACGGAGGCCGGCAGCTCGATGCGGGCGCCGTCCTTCCACAGCCGCTCGAGGCCGTAGTAGGACCGCTCCTCGGAGTGCTGCACGTGGACGACGAGGTCGAGGTAGTCGAGCAGGACCCAGCGGCCCTCGCGCTCGCCCTCGCGGCGTACGGGGTCGATGTCCATCTCGTCGAGGCGGGCCTCGATGCCGTCGACGATCGCCTTGACCTGACGGTCGCTGGACGCCGAGCACAGCAGGAAGACGTCGGTGATGACGAGGGTCTCGGAGACGTCGAGGGCGACGATGTCCTCGGCCAGCTTGTCCGACGCGGCCTCGGCAGCGGCGATCGCCAGCTCCAGTGCGCGGGGGGATGCGGTCACGAGGGTCTCCGGTTCGTGGGGCGACGCCGGGGCGTCGCTGGGGCCCGCTTGGTCAGGACCCGGGTCGGGCTGTGCTCACCTATGGTCTCACGGGAGCGGAGGTGCGCCCGACCGTCAGGGGGAGACGGGCTTGAAGTCGGCCCCGAGCACCACGATGACGTCGGCCACGCTCTGGCCCGAGGAGTCGACCACGACGTCCGACGGCGAGACGCCGAGCGCGATCGCGATGTCGGTGCCCCACGTCCGCGACTGGTCGGTGGCGTCCGGGACCACGATCTGGGTCGTCTCGTGCCCCAGGCCGGGCGCGTTGGCTCCGTTGACGAAGGTGAAGCCGGCGTCGACGATCTTCTGCCGCGCCGCGGCGTTGAGACCGGGTTTGCCGACGCCGTTCTGCACGAGCACGCGCACCTTGCTGTTGGGCCCGGGCTTGCGTGCGGCGTCCGGCAGCAGCTCCTGGACCATCGCCGCGGCCGCGACCTGGTCGATGCCGTAGGCCGAGATGCTGCCGCCGGAGTCGATCGGCTTCACCGGGAGGTTCTTGTAGGCCGCGTTGTCGACGAGGACGTCGGACTGGAGCTTGACCAGGAAGGCGGCCAGCACCGCGGTCGGGACGGTCGAGCGGGCCGAGGCACCGAGGCCGGAGATGATCGACTCCACCTTCGTGACGTCCGACGGCAGCTTCGCGACGGTGAGGCGCAGCACCTGGGTGAAGCGCGCCATCCGCGCCTCCTCGGGCTCCCCGGGCGCGAGGTAGGTGGCATACGCCGCTGCCTGGGGCCCCTGCAGCACGATGGCCTTGCCCGCGGGGACCAGCACGGTCTGCGTGCCGTCGGCAGCGGTCACGATGACGTCGACGTCGACATCGGCGGTCACCCCGCCCACGGCGTCGACGAGCCCGGAGAACGCGAGCGTGTTCATCGCGAACGTGCCGTCGACGTTGACGCCGATGGCGTCGCTCAGCGCGTTGGCCGGACCGTTCGCGTCGGGCAGCCGGGCGATCTGGCCGAACGGCAGCGTGCCGCCGGTCGCGACGTCGACCACGACGTTGGACGGGATGGTGATGACGTTGGCCCGCTTGACGCTGCCGCCGACCGACAGCAGCGCGTCGCTGACGGCGATCCCGTCCTTGTCCTGCACCAGCCAGAGCAGCGTCGGCTGCACCGGCCCGGTGGCCGAGGCGGTGGGCGTGGGCGCCGGCTGGTAGTTGTCGCGCGGCCTGCCGAACACGGCCCACACGAGGAACACGGCGGCCACCAGGCCCGCGACGACGCCGCTCACGATGAGCAGCCGGTGCCGCGAGGTCGCGGCCTCCTCCTGGGCGGCCACGTCGGCCGCGTGCCGGCGGCCGGCGCGCCCGCCGTCCGGCGCGCTCGACGGCCGGGGCGGCCGCTCCTCCGCCGAGGGCGGCGGGATGTCCACCGGGGGCGTCGTGGGCGGCGGGATGTCGACGGGGGGTGTCGTGGGCGGCGGGAGGTCAGGCCCGGGCAGGTCGCCGCCCGGGAGGTCGGTGTCGCTCATGCGACGGCCTCCCGGTAGAGCCCGCGCTTGGCGACGTACTCGTGGACGCCGTCGGGGACGAGGTAGCGGATCGGCGCGCCGGCGGCGACGCGCTCCCGGCAGTCGGTCGAGGAGATCGCGAGCGCCGGGATCTCGACGAGGGTCACGGCGCCCTCGGGGAGCCCGTGGTCGGTGAGGACGTGACCCGGGCGCGTGACGCCGACGAAGTGCGCGAGCTCGAGCACCGCGGCGGAGTCGCGCCACGAGGCGATGGAGGCGAGGGCGTCCGCGCCCGTGATGAAGAACAGCTCCGCCTCGACCCCGGCAGCGGCGTAGGCGGCGCGCAGGTCGTGCAGGGTGTCGACGGTGTAGGTCGGGCCGTCGCGGTCGATGTCGACGCGGCTCACCCGGAACCGAGGGTCAGACGCGGTGGCGATCACGGTCATGAGGTAGCGGTCCTCCGCCGAGGTGACGTCACGGTCGTCCTTCTGCCACGGCCTCCCGGTGGGCACGAAGACGACCTCGTCGAGCGCGAACCGGTGGGCGACCTCGGACGCGGCCACGAGGTGACCGTGGTGCACCGGGTCGAACGTGCCGCCCATCACCCCTACTCGACGCATCCTGGCGGCCTCCCCCGGCGCCGGATCAGCGGTCGAGGTTGAAGCGGCTGACGACGATCACGAGGGCCACCAGGACGAGGAGGGTGACGCCCCCGAAGAACCACTTGGACGGCTCGAAGGTGACCACCGTCGGGACGGAGACGCTCTCGGCCAGTCGTGCTACGGCGCTCATCGCCCGTCCTCTCGTCCGTCGGTTCGTCGGCCGCGGTCACGGCCTCGCCGAGGATACCAACGTGCCGACCCGCGGCAGCGTTCCGCCTCAGCCTCGGACGTGTCCGTCGCCGGTGACGACGTAGGTGGTGCTCGTGAGCTCGGCGAGGCCGAGCGGGCCGCGGGCGTGCAGCTTCTGCGTCGAGATGCCGATCTCGGCGCCGAAGCCGAACTCACCGCCGTCGGTGAAGCGGGTCGAGGCGTTGACCATGACCACCGCGGAGTCGACCCCCGCGGTGAAGGCCGCGATCGCGCTCGCGGAGTCCGACACGATCGCCTCGGTGTGGCCGGTCGACCAGCGCCGGATGTGGGTCAGCGCCGCATCGAGGTCGTCGACGACCCCCGCGGCGATGTCGAGGGAGTAGTACTCCGCCGCCCAGTCATCGTCGGTCACGGGTGCGAAGGAGGTGCCAGAGGAGGCGGCGTAGGGCTCGATGGCGTCGTCGCCGTGGACCGTGACACCCTTCGCGCCCAGCGCGGCGAGGGCACGCGGGAGGAACTCGTCGGCGACCGCCCGGTGCACGAGGAACGTCTCGG
>Ga0302299_10001956_pt1 | contig 12492 bp, 10 predicted proteins | sample III_Fen_N3_4_FD_198795 | JGI IMG/M metagenome (GOLD analysis project Ga0302299, IMG submission 198795) | Peat permafrost microbial communities from Stordalen Mire near Abisko, Sweden - III_Fen_N3_4 | ecosystem: Environmental > Terrestrial > Soil > Wetlands > Permafrost | place: Sweden: Abisko... | reverse complement strand
TCGCCGCCGCGCTCGCCCGGCCCGTCGCGCCGGACCCGGCCGAGCTGCTCTCCCGCGTCGACACGCGCGTGGCCCAGCGCCTGCGCGCGACCGAGGCGCGCCAGGCACAGAGCCTCGACCTGCGGCTCGTCAGTTTCGGCGAGCGCGTCGACGCACAGCGCCGTGTCGACCTGGCGCGCGTGGCCGCCGGATTGAGCTACCTCGACGGGCGCCACGGCGAGCAGCTCGCGCGCACGAACGAGCTGATGGGCTACATGCTGCAGACGGCGTCGACCGCGCCTGCGAAGAGATAGCCATGCGCATGCTCGCCCTCGCCCTCACCCCCGTGCTGGCCCTGGTCGCGCGGCCCGCGCCCGCACAGCAGACGCCCCCGCGCACCCCGGCGCGCGAGTCTGCGGCGCGCCACGCCGATGCGAGGCCGCCCGCGCCCGCCGTCTCCCGCGAGGCACTCGAGGCGCTCGAGGCCCAGCTCGACCGCGCGGTCGCCCGCGTCAGCCTGCCGCGCGCGGCGCACCTGCTCGGCGCCGGCTCCGCCCGCGGCTACCGGCTGCCGGGCTACGGCATCGTCTTCGTGCTGACCCCGCGCGCCCTGCCCGGGAGCGAGGACCACCTGCTCGGCATCGTGGGCCCGCAACGGATGAAGGTGCGGCGGCCCCGGGCGGCCGGCTCCGAGGAGATCGCTCCGGAGATCGACGCGCTCGAGCGGCAGGTGATCGTGCTGCAGCAGGAGACGGAGCTGACGCGGCGCGCCGCCGAGGAGGAGATGGATCGCATCGTCCAGAACGTGCGCGTCCGTCTGGCGCCCCAGGGCGAGACGATGCAGGTGGAGGTGCGCACGGGACCGCAGGAGGCCCCGCCCGCTCCGGTCGCGGTCGAGTCCGTTCCCGTCCCGCCGCCCCCGCCGGCACCGGTGGCCGCCCCCGAGGCGCCGCAGGCCGCCCTGCCGCCGGCGGCACCGGAGGCCCCGCTGCCGCCACCGGCTCCGTGGCGGTACTGGTTCGAGACGCGCGTCCCGCACGACGAGCGCCCCGCGGACACGGTCGTCGCGGACGTGCGCGACGCGCTCGTCGACGCGCTCGTCGGCCAGGCGGGCCGTCTGCCCGGCCTGGGTCCGGATGAGTTCGTCACGGTGGCGGTCGACTTCGAGGCGGGCGGCCTGATCGCGAGCCACGCCCGGCCTGAGCGCACGCTCGTGCTGCGCGCCCGTGTGCGCGACCTCGACGCGCGCGCGCGCGGCGCGATCCCGCCCGAGGAACTGCGCCGGCGGCTGGAGCTCTCCGAGTACTAACCGCGGCGGACGAGCAGCCAGAGCGTCGCGAGCGCGAGCGTGCCATCGCACGCCGCGAAGAGCAGGAACGACGCGGGCGAGCCGTTGGCGAAGTGGTCGACGAGGAAGACGATCGCCCCGAGGCCCTTGGCGAAGACGCCCGCGGCCCACAGGTAGCCGCGCCGCGCCGCGACGTCGCGCGCCGCCCAGAAGTAGCCGAGCGCCAGCGCCAGCGCGAAGACGCCGTTGAGCTGCGCGTTCACGACCGGCAACGGCTCGGGGGCGCCGAACGCGCGAGCGACCAGGACGGGCGCCAGGAGCATCGGCAGGCCGAGCAGCAGGTCGTAGACGCCGCAGACGAGGGCGAGGGAGCGCAGCTTCATGGCGCTATACTAGCCCTCCGACCTCTGCGGGAACCGCGTCCCAATGCGCCACAGCGATTCTTTTCACGGCACAACGATCCTCGCCGTCCGCCACGGCGGCGCCGTGGCGCTGGCCGGCGACGGCCAGGTGACGCACGGGCAGACGATCGTCAAGCACAAGGCGCGCAAGGTCCAGCGCCTGCACGGCGGCCAGGTCCTCGCCGGCTTCGCCGGCTCGACCGCCGACGCCTTTGCGCTCATCCACCGTTTCGAGGCGCGGCTCGAGGAGTTCCGCGGCAACCTGCAGCGGGCCTCAGTGGAGCTCGCGAAGGAGTGGCGCACCGACCGCGCCCTGCGCCGGCTCGAGGCCTTCCTGATCGTGGCCGACCGCGAAGCCACCTTCCTGCTTTCGGGCGCGGGCGACGTGATCGCGCCCGACGATGGCCTGTTGGCGGTGGGCAGCGGCGGTCCGCTGGCGCTGGCGGCGGCGCGCGCGCTCGTGCGCCACGCCCCGGCGCTCGACGCGGCGGGCGTCGCGCGCGAGGCGCTGCGCATCGCGGGCGAGATCTGCGTCTACACGAACGACCAGGTCGAGGTGGAGACGCTCGAGGCATGACGAGCGCCACCCCGACGGCGCGCCGCGACCTCGCGACCCTCTCGCCGCGCGAGATCGTGGCCGAGCTCGACCGCTGGGTGGTCGGGCAGGCCTCGGCCAAGCGCGCGGTGGCGATCGCGCTGCGCAGCCGCATCCGCCGGCGCCGGCTGCCGCCCGAGCTGGCGGCCGACATCACGCCCAAGAACATCCTGATGATCGGCCCGACAGGCGTCGGCAAGACCGAGATCGCGCGCCGCATCGCGCAGCTCGCCGGCAGCCCGTTTCTCAAGGTGGAGGCCAGCAAGTTCACCGAGGTCGGCTACGTCGGCCGCGACGTGGACTCGATCGTGCGCGACCTGGTCGCGGCGGCGATCGACATCGTGCGCCGCGAGAAGCAGGCCGAGGTGAAGGAGAAGGCCGAAGCTCGCGCCGAGGAGCGCCTGCTGGATCTGCTGCTGCCGCCCCCGCGGCCCGTTCCGGGCGAGACGCCCGAGCAGCACAGCGCGCAGCGCGAGCAGCCGCTGACCACCCGCGAGAAGCTGCGGGCGCAGCTGCACACGGGGCAGCTCGACGCCCGCGCGGTCGAGCTCGACGTCCCCGAGCGCACGCTGCCGAGCTTCCAGATCCTCGGCGGCCAGGGCAGCGAGGAGATGGACGTCGCGATCAAGGACATGCTGCCGGGCCTGTTCGGCAAGCGCACGAAGCGACGCAGCGTGAGCGTGCCCGAGGCGCGCGAGCTGCTGCGCCAGGACGAGGAGGCTCAGCTCGTCGACCAGGACCAGGTCGCGCGCGAGGCGATCGAGCGCGCGGAGACGACCGGCATCGTGTTCCTCGACGAGATCGACAAGGTCGCCGGGCGCGAGGGCGCCCACGGCCCCGACGTCTCGCGCGAGGGTGTCCAGCGCGACCTGCTGCCGATCGTGGAAGGCACCACGGTCTCAACGAAGTACGGGCCGGTGCGCACGGACCACGTGCTGTTCATCGCGGCGGGCGCCTTCCACGTCAGCAAGCCGACGGACCTGATCCCGGAGCTGCAGGGCCGTTTCCCGATCCGCGTCGAGCTGCAGCCGCTGCTCGAGCAGGACCTGGTGCGCATCCTCACGGAGCCGCGCACCGCGCTCACCGAGCAGTACAAGGCGCTGCTCGGCACGGAAGGCGTCGAGCTCGCCTTCACCGCGGACGCCGTCGCGGAGATGGCCCGCTTCGCCGCGCGGGTCAACGACTCGACCGAGAACATCGGCGCGCGACGGCTCGCCACCATCCTCGAGGCGGTGCTCGACGAGGTCTCGTTCGAGGCCGGCCCGGCGTCGCCGTTCGCGGTCACGATCGACGCCGCCTACGTGCGGCGGCGGCTCGAGCCCGTCGTGCGCAGCCAGGACCTCTCGCGCTTCATCCTGTGAGGAGACAAGGACACCCGATGGCGAAGCGGTCCCGCCTCCTGCCCCTCGCCTTGCTGCTGTTGGCGCCCGCCTGCGGCCACCGCGGCGACCCGCAGCCGCCGCTGCGCCACACGCCGCCCACGCCGGCCGACTTCCGGCTCGCGCAGCGCGGCGAGCTGATCGAGCTCGTCGCGACGACGCCGGCGGCCTCGGTGGACGGGGTCGCGTACCAGAGCCTGATCGTCGAGTTCCTGCACGGCACGGGGAAGGAGGACCTCGAAAAGCGGGGCGGGCGCCGCATCGTGCGGGCCACCCCGGGCGCGCCGGCAGTCGCGGCGCTGCCGCTGCCGGCCCCGGGCACGCTCGTGCGCGCGCAGGTCCGCGCCGTCGCCGGGCGGGAGCGCGGGCAGCACTCGCTGACAAAGGCCCTGGTGGCGCAAGCGCCGCTCGAGGGCCCGCGCGAGCTGGTCGCGACACCCGAGGCGGACGGCATCGCCCTGTCGTGGCGGGGCGTGCGGCCGAAGCCGGTCGAGCCGCCGGTGCTCGCGCCGGCCGGCCCGCGGCCGGCGGGGATGTCGGGCCTGCCGGGGGCGGCGTCCCGGCCGGCCGCGCCCGGCGCAGCGGCCGCGCCGTCGCCGAGCGGGGCGAAGCCGCTGCCGCCGCCCGCGACTCCCCCGCAGAGCCAGGCGGCCCCCGCGAAGCCGGTCCTCGAAAAGGCGCCGGCCGACCGCGGGCCGGACGCCGCCGCCGAGAAGACCGCCGCGGGAGCCACTCAGGAGAAGGGACCGCCCGCGCGCCGGAGCGGCTTCTTCGTCTACCGCCGCATTGCCGGGCCCGCCGGTTATGCCGCCCCGCTCGAAGAGGAGCCGCTCGAGCGTCGCAGCTTCAAGGACGACGGGGCTCCGCTGGGCGCCGCCGTCTGCTACGTGGTGCGCGCGGTGGCCTCGCCCGAGCCCCTGATCGAGAGCGACCCCTCGAACGAGGTCTGCGTCGAGCGCAAGGACATCGTGGCCCCCGAGCCGCCCGCGGGGCTTGCCGTGCTGCCGCGCCAGGGAGGGCTCGAGCTGCTGTGGAGCCCCTCGGCCGAGGAGGACCTCGCCGGCTACCGGGTCTACCGTGCTGCCGGGGACGAGGCCCCGCAGCGGCTCGCCGAGCTGCCGTTCGCAAAGGCCTCCTACCTCGACGAGTCGGCGCAGAAGGGCGTCGTCTACCGCTACACGCTCAAGGCCTTCGACGCGGCCGGCAACGAGAGCCCGGCGAGCGACGCGGCCGAGGGTGCGCTGCCGTGAGCGCGCCCGGCGATATCATCTCCAGAGGGGTCCCGCCCGGCCTCGCCGTCGCCGGGCCGGGCCCGCAAGGCGCGGCCGCCCGCCGTCACACCGTCATCGAGAGGTAACAGGAATCATGAAGATCTTTCTCGACACCGCGAGCCTGAAGGAGATCCGCGAGGCCGCAACCCTCGGCGTCGTGGACGGCATCACCACGAACCCGAGCCTGCTGGCCAAGGAGACCGGCGACCCCGAGCAGATCCTGGTCGACATCTGCAACACGATCGACGGCCCGATCTCGGGCGAGGTCGTCGCGACCGACGCCGAGGGCATGGTGCGCGAGGGCCGCCACCTCGCCTCGCTGCACAAGAACATCGTGGTCAAGGTGCCGTGCATCGCCGAGGGCCTCAAGGCCACGAAGGTGCTGACGGCCGAGGGCAAGCGCGTCAACATGACGCTGATCTTCAGCGCCACGCAGGCCCTGCTCGCCGCGAAGGCCGGCGCCCGCTACGTCTCGCCCTTCGTCGGCCGGCTCGACGACATCGCGACCCCCGGCATGGAGCTGGTCGCCGACATCATCGAGATCTTCGACCACTACGACTACGACTGCGAGGTGCTGGCGGCCAGCCTGCGCGGCCCGATGCACGTGCTCGAGGCCGCCAAGATGGGCGCCGACATCGGCACCATGCCGACCAGCGTCTTCTACGCGCTCCTCAAGCACCCGCTCACCGACAGCGGCCTCAAGCGCTTCCTCGAGGACTGGGAGAAGGTCAAGGCACAAATGGCGGCGAAGGCCGCGAAGTAGGAGACGGCGAAGCGATGCCCATCTACGAGTACGTCTGCCGCGGCTGCGAGCGGCCGTTCGAAAAGCTGGTGCGGCGCTTCGCGGAGGAGGTCTGCTGCCCGCACTGCCAGAGTGCCTTGGTCGACAAGCAGCTCTCCGTGTTCGCCGTCGCGAGCGCCTCGTCGACACCAGCGTTTGCCGGCTGCGGGGAGGGGGCGTGTGCCCCCGGCGCGGGCGGTTGCGGCTCCGGCCCCTGCGGGGGCGGCGGCTGCGAGATGAACTAGCGCCATGGCCACCCCCCTCGACGAGCTGCGCGAGCGCTCACGTAGGGCCGAGGAGGGGGGCGGGGCGGAGCGGCGCGAGCGCCAGCACCGCGAGGGTAAGCTCACCGCGCGCGAGCGCGTGGAGCTGTTGCTCGACGAGGGTAGCTTCGAGGAGCTCGACAAGCTGGTCGAGCACCGCTGCCTCGACTTCGGCATGGAAGGCCAGAAGGTGCCCGGCGACGGTGTCGTCTCCGGCTACGGCCGCGTCGACGGGCGCCTCGTCACCGTCTTCGCTCAGGACTTCACGGTCTTCGGCGGCAGCCTGTCCGAGACGAACGCCCGCAAGATCTGCAAGGTGATGGACCTCGCGCTGCAGGTGGGCGCCCCCGTGATCGGACTCAACGACTCGGGCGGCGCGCGCATCCAGGAGGGCGTCGCCTCGCTCGGTGGCTACGCCGACATCTTCCTGCGCAACACGCTCGCCTCGGGCGTCGTGCCGCAGCTCTCCGCGATCATGGGCCCCTGCGCGGGCGGCGCCGTCTACAGCCCCGCGATCACCGACTTCAACGTGATGGTCAAGGACACCAGCTACATGTTCGTGACCGGCCCCGACGTGATCCGCACCGTCACCCACGAGGAGGTGACGAAGGAGGAGCTGGGCGGGGCGCTGACGCACAACGTCCGCTCGGGCGTCGCGCACTTCGCGGTCGACGACGACCGGGCCTGCCTCGCCCTCTTGCGCGAGCTGCTGTCGTACCTGCCGGCGAACAACCTCGAGGAGCCGCCCCTGCGGCCGACCGACGACCCGCCGGACCGCGCCGACGCCGCGCTCGAGTCGCTGGTGCCCGCCGAGCCGGCGAAGCCCTACGACATGAAGCAACTCGTGCTCGCCGTCGTCGACGAGCGGCGCTTCCTCGAGGTCCACGAGCACTTCGCGCCGAACCTCGTCGTGGGCTTCGCCCGTTTCGCCGGGCGCAGCGTCGGCATCGTCGCAAACCAGCCGTCGCACCTCGCGGGCTGCCTCGACATCGACGCCTCGGTGAAGGGCGCGCGCTTCGTGCGCTTCTGCGACGCCTTCAACATCCCGCTGGTCACCTTCGAGGACGTGCCCGGCTTCCTGCCGGGTACCACCCAGGAGTACGGCGGCATCATTCGCCACGGCGCGAAGCTGCTCTACGCCTACGCCGAGGCCACCGTGCCGAAGGTCACCGTGATCACGCGCAAGGCCTACGGCGGCGCCTACTGCGTGATGTCGAGCAAGCACATCCGCACCGACGTCAACTACGCGTGGCCCTCGGCCGAGATCGCGGTGATGGGCCCCGAGGGGGCGGTCAACGTGCTCTACCGGCGCGAGCTGGCGGCGGCCGTCGACGCCGCAGCCCTGCGCCAGCAGAAGGTGGCCGAGTTCCGGGCCAAGTTCGCGAACCCCTACGTCGCGGCGGACCGCGGGTTCGTCGACGAGGTGATCGAGCCGCGGCAGACCCGGCGGAAGATCGTGGCCGGGCTCGAGATGGCGCGCAGCAAGCGCGACCGCAACCCCCCGAAGAAGCACGGCAACATACCGCTGTGAGCGCGCCTCCGCGACCGCTGCGCAAGGTCCTCGTCGCCAACCGTGGCGAGATCGCCGTGCGGGTGGTGCGCGCCTGCCGGGAGCTGGGCATCGCCTCGGTGGCCGTCTACTCCGAGGCCGACCGCGCGGCCCTGCACGTGCGGTTCGCCGACGAGGCGGTGGCGATCGGGCCCGCGCCGTCGCCGGAGAGCTACCTGCGCAGCGACCGCCTGATCGACGCGGCCCTGCGCACGGGTGCCGACGCCGTCCACCCCGGCTACGGCTTCCTGGCTGAGAACGCGGGGTTCGCACGCGCCTGCGCGGACGCCGGGCTCGTCTTCATCGGCCCGCGCCCGGAGACGATCGCCCTCATGGGCGAGAAGACCTCGGCGCGGCGCGAGGCGCTCGCGGCCGGCGTGCCGGTGGTGCCGGGGACGTTCGAGCCGCTCGGCGACGAGGCCCACGTCCTGAGCGAGGCCGCGCGGCTGGGCTACCCGGTGATGCTGAAGGCCGCGGCCGGCGGCGGCGGCAAGGGCCTGAGGCTGGTGGCGAGCGCCGCCGAACTGCCCTCGGCGCTGGCGCGCGCGCGCTCGGAGGCGCAGGGCGCCTTCGGCGACGACCGCGTGTACCTCGAGAAGGCCGTCGAGCGCCCGCGCCACGTCGAGATTCAGGTCCTGGGCGACGCGCACGGCCACGTCGTGCACCTGTTCGAACGGGAATGCTCGATCCAGCGCCGGCACCAGAAGCTGATCGAGGAGAGCCCCTCGCCGCTGCTGACGCCCGCGCTGCGCGCGCGCATGGGATCGCTCGCGGTAGCGCTGGCGCAGCGCGTGGGCTACCTGGGCGCCGGCACGCTCGAGTTCCTGGTCGGCGCGGAGGGCGAGCCCTACTTTCTCGAGATGAACACGCGGCTGCAGGTCGAGCACCCGGTGACCGAGCTCGTGACCGGCCTCGACCTGGTGAAGCTGCAGATCAGCGTTGCGCAGGGCGAGCCGCTGCCGTTCGCCCAGGAGGCGGTCCTCCAGCGCGGGCACGCGATCGAGTGCCGCGTGTACGCCGAGGACCCCGACGCCGGCTTCCTGCCGAGCCCGGGCCGGATCCTCGCCCTGCGCGCGCCCGCCGGGCCCGGCGTGCGCGACGACTCGGGCGTCTACGAGGGCTGGCAGGTGCCGATCCACTACGACTCGCTGCTCTCGAAGCTCGTGGTCTGGGCCGGCACGCGCGCGGAGGCGATCGCGCGGCTGCGCCGCGCGGTCTCGGAGTACCGCGTGCTCGGGGTCCGCACCACGCTGCCGCTGTTCGAGCGCGTGCTGCGCCACCCCGCCTTCGTCGCCGGCGACTTCGACACCTCCTTCCTCGAGACGGCGCTGCGCCAGGAGCCCGTCCCGCATCCGCGGGCGCTCGACGTCGCCGTCGCTGCCGCCGCGATCCACGCCTTTCGCGCGCGCCAGACCAGCCGGCCGCAGGCGCCGGGGCCCGCGGCAGCGGCCTCCGGCTGGCGCCGCGCGGCGCTGCGCGAGGGCCTGCAGACGCGGCTGGGGGGCTGAGCGATGCTGTTCGACGCCACCGTCGACGGCCGCACGCTGCGGGTCGAGGTGCGCGCCGCCAACGGCCGCTACGCGGTTGTGGTCGACGGCCGCCCGCTGCAGGTGGACCTGGTCGAGGCGGGCGGGGCGTTCGCGAGCCTGCTGGTCGACGGGCACAGCCACGAGGTCGCGTTCGAGCCCCAGCCGGGCGGTCTGCGCGTCCACCTGCGCGACGACGTCGTCGCCGTCGGCCTGGCCGACGCGGCGAGCGGTGCCGCCTCGCCCCTGAGGCGCGCCAGCGGCCCCGCGCGCGTCCTCGCGCCGATGCCCGGCCGTGTCGTGCGCCTGCTCGTGGCGCCCGGCGCCGACGCCGAGGCTGGCCAGGGCCTGCTCGTGATCGAGGCGATGAAGATGGAGAACGAGCTCAAGGCCCCGCGGGGCGGCCGCGTCCTGGAGCTCGCCGTCCGCGAGGGCCAGGCGGTCGAGGCCGGCGCGCTGCTGCTCGTGATCGCCTGAGGGGCACGCGTTGTCACGCCGACGCAAGCTGCTCGTTCTCGCGCTGCTGGCCGCGGTCACCACGCTCTACGCGTTCTGGCGCGCGCCGGAGTGGGGCGCCCGGCTCGTCGAGTACACGCTGGAGCGTTCCTTCGGGCGCCCGGTGCACGTGGGCTCGTTGCGGCTGCGCCCGGGCACGTTCGAGATCGAGTTGCGCGGCCTGCGCGTCGCCGGGCTGACGCGGGACGCGCCGCCCTTCCTCGAGGTCCCGCTCGTGCGCGTGCGCCCGAGCCTCGCGCCCTTCCGCGGGAACCGTGTCGTCCTCTCTCGCGTGCGAGTCGACGGGCCGAGGCTGCGGATCAACGCCTTCCCCGACCCGCCGGCCGGTCCCGGCGGCGACGACATCCCCAGACTCGGCGGCGGCGGCCGCCGCGGCCTGCAGATCGTGATCGACCGGCTGGTGATCGTCGGTGGCGAGTTCCTGCTCGACCACGAGCGCGTCCCGCTCGACCTCGACCTGCCGGACTTCCACGGCCGGCTCGCCGCGCGGCCCGGCGGCGGGCTCGCGGGGCACCTCTCGTTCGAGCCCGGCCGGCTGAAGATGGGCTCGGCGCCGGAACTGCCCGTGGGCACCGAGATCGACCTCAGCCTCCATCGCGGGCTGCTCACGGTCGAGGGCGCGCGCCTGACCGCCGAGAACACGAACCTCAGCTACCGGGGGCGCCTGCGCCTTGCCGGCCGGCCCCAGGGCCAGCTCGCCCTCGACGGCGCGATCGACCTGCAGGTGCTGGAGCGGCACGTGTTCCGCTCCGGCCTGGGCTTCGCCGGCGCGGCCCGCTGGGCTGGGCTGCTGTCGATCGACGGCTCACGGCTGCGCATCGAGGGCCGCATGGACGGCGCGGCCGGCCGCTTCATGAACGTGGAGGTGCCGCGCTTCGCGACCTCGCTCTCCTACGACGGCACCAGCGGTCTTCTGCTTCGCGACCTCGCGGTGTCGGCGCTCGGCGGCTCGGGCACGCTGGCGATCGCGGTGCCCCCCTCCGCCAGCGGGCGGCCGATCGAGATCCACGGCCCGGTCCGCGACGTGGACGGGGAAGGCCTGCTGCGCATGGTGTTCGGCTGGGGCGAGTTGAAGGTCGGCAGCGCGTTGAGCGGCGAGCTGGACCTGCGCTGGCCGCGCGGACGTCCGCGCGCCCTGAGCGGCCGGATCGCGGCCGACCTCGCAGAGCGCGACGACGGCCGCTACCCGCTGGCCGGCCGCTTCGACTGGAGCGCGCTCGCCGGGCGGCAGGCCTACGAGCGGGTGGACGTGCGCGGCCCGGGGCTGCGCGCGAGCGTGACGGGCGAGGTGGACGCCGACGAGCGCGCCCGGCTCGCGATCGACGGCGACACCGACGATATCGCGCAGACGGACGCTCTCTTCGTGCGCCTGCGGCGTGCGCTGGGCAACCCGGAAGCGCAGGCCGCGGGTCTTGCAGGCCGCGGCGCCTTCCGCGGGCGCTGCCGGGGGACGCTCGCGTGGCCCGTGTTCGAGGGCCGCTTCTCGGGCGACGCGCTGCGCTACGCGGGCGCCGACTGGGGCCACGCCGAGTGGACGGGCGTGCTCGACACGCACGACGAGTCGCTGGAGTCGCACTCGCTCGTGCTGCGCAAGGCCGGTGCGGAGCTGTGGTGGGACGGGCGCAGCGAGATCGGCTGGTACGGGCAGAAGGACGCCGTCGTCGGCCGCGCCCGCCTCGACGGCTGGCCCGTCGAGGACCTGATGGCGTTCATGGAGTGGAACGTCAAGGCGAGCGGCCGCGCGAGCGGGGAGCTCAGCGTGAGCGGTCGCCGCAGCGCGCCGGCTGGCAGCGCGAGGCTGCGCGCCACGAACGGCCTCTGGTACGAGGTGCCCTACGACGAGCTGCGCGTCGACTCGCGCTGGCAGGGCCGGGTCGCCGAGGTCACCGCCGGCGAGGCGCGGCTCGGCGGCGGCAGCCTGCGCTTCCGCGGCACGCTGAGCGACGACGGCGCCTACGACGGCTCGGGAGAGATGCAGGGCGTCGACCTCGGCGTGCTCGTGCCGGCGAGCGCCGGCGGCTCTTACGGCGGGAGGATCTCGGGCCGGCTGGTGCTGCAGGGGACGCTGGCGCGCCCGCGGCTCGCCGCCAGTCTCGAGTCGCCGCGCCTGTTCTTCGGCGACGAGGGCGTCGGTGCCCTGCAGGCGCGTCTGCTCGGCAGCGGGGACGGGCGGGTCACGATCGACGGGAGCTGCCGTTCGCCGCGCGTCGATCTCGCGCTGAGCGGAGCGGTGGGAACGGCCGCGCCGTACGTGGCCGAACTGGTCCTCTCCGCGCGCGGGACTAGCTTCGACCCCTTCCTGCGCGTCGTGCAGCCGGCCCTTCCAGCCGCGCTGTCGCTGATCGCCTCGGGCGAGGCGCGCATCCGCGGGCCGCTCGCGGACCCGGCCGCCCTGCGCGCCGAAGCCAGCCTGCCGGACCTGCAGCTGCTGCTGCCCGAATACGCGGTCAAGGCGAGCGAGCCCGTGCGCCTCAGCTACGCCGACGGACGGCTGGAACTGGCGCGCTTCCGCCTCGCCGGCGAGGGCACCGATCTCGAGCTGAAGGGCGTCGTCGACCTCGTCGGCGCGGGTCCGTTGAGCGTCTCGGCGCGCGGCCGGGCCGATCTGCGCGCCCTGTCGCTGGTCACGCGGCGGCTGCGCGGCAGCGGCACCGCCCGCCTCGCGCTCGACGTGTCCGGCACCCGCGCGCAGCCGCGCACGCTCGGCACGCTCGAGCTGGAGGGCGCCGGTCTGCGCGTGCGCGGCTTCCCGCACGGCGTCGAAGACGTTCGGGGCCGGGTGCGCTTCAGCGAGAGCGCGGCCGAGCTGGAGGGCGTCGAGGGCTCGCTCGCCGGAGGGCGGGTGACGATCGAGGGCGAGGCCGCCTACGCACAGGGCCGGCTCGCCTCGTACGACATCCGCCCGGTCGGCCGCGGGATGGCGCTGCGCTACCCCGAGGGCACG
>Ga0302299_10001954_pt1 | contig 12509 bp, 11 predicted proteins | sample III_Fen_N3_4_FD_198795 | JGI IMG/M metagenome (GOLD analysis project Ga0302299, IMG submission 198795) | Peat permafrost microbial communities from Stordalen Mire near Abisko, Sweden - III_Fen_N3_4 | ecosystem: Environmental > Terrestrial > Soil > Wetlands > Permafrost | place: Sweden: Abisko... | reverse complement strand
CCGGTCCGCCGCGGCCTCGGGCAGCGTGGCGGCGTCGCCGTCCGCGCTCGACGCCGCCGAGCCGGCGCCCGCCGGAGAGGTCGTTGCGGCCGCGCCCGCCAGGGGTGCCGCCGAGACTGCCACCGGCCTGGCCACCGAGCCGGGCTCGACCGTGGAGCCCGAGCCGGCGTTCGTCCATGAGCCCGTTGCGGCCCACGAGCCCGCCGCGGTCTCCGAGCCCGCCCGGCGGGTCGACGGCGCCGAGGCGCTGCGTGCGCTGGCTGGCGCCCATCATGTCGAGGTCGAGCGCTGTTTCTCCGACGGCCGCCAGCGGGCGCCCGGGCTCGCGGGCACGCTGGTGCTCGAGCTCCGGGTCAGCGCCGACGGGGTGGTGCACCACGTCCAGCCCCGCGCGACCTTCGAGGCCCCGCTGGTTGTCGCGTGTGCGGTCGCAGCGGCGGGCGGCTGGACGTTCCCGGTGCGCCCGGGGGCCGAGCCGGTGACGGTGGCCGTCGCGTTCGCGATGCCGTAGGGGCGCGCCTCTCGGGACCGCGCGCGGGCCCGTCAACCGCGGACCCCGGTCGCGGCTCCTTGTCGCGTCACCCACCGGAGGCATCATGATTCGCGGACTTGCCCTGCTTTCGCTGTTCTCGGCGTGCGTCGTCGCGTCACACGCCGCTCCGCCGCCCGCGCAGCCACAGGCGGCAGGCTGGGGAACCTCGCCAGGCCCCGAGGACCCGTACGCCGAGGCCACGGTGGAGGGCGGGGAGCGCCAGTCGTGCGGGCCCGGCTCGACGTGCTCGTTCGAGTGTCCGGGCGGCGGCTGCTCGTACTGGTGCGCCGAGGGCAGCACGTGCAGCATCGAGTGCGACGGCGGAAGCTGCAAGCTGAGCTGCGGCGCCAACGCGACCTGCAACCTCGAGTGTGACGGCGGGCAGTGCGGCACGGGTTGCGGGCCGGGCGCGACCTGCAACATGGAGTGCGACGGCGGGTCGTGCGCGCATGCCTGCGCTCCCGATGCGACGTGCAACGCCGAGTGCGACGGCGGCAACTGCAGCTCCTAGCTGCGACACCGGACCGCAGGGCGCGGCCACCGCGCTCAGGCATCACAAGGAGCGATGCCCCGATCGCAAGCGCAGAGCGACTTCTCGGTATGCCGTGTCCCCGAGATCGAGCTCCCGGCGACCGCCGGGCCCGTCGCGCTGCCCGACGCTGACGCGGTCACCGGGCAAGCCTCAGCGCTGGCGAACCGCTGGCTGATGCGCCTCACGCTCGCGCTGATGGTCGTGCTGTTCCTGCTGTGCGCGGTCGGCCTGCACATCCCGTCGGGCGGCTGAGCCAGGCGCGGGCCGGCTATGCTCCCAGCCATGGCGCGAGGAAGCGGTCGGACTCGTCCAGCAGCCGCGGCAGCGAGGTGAGCAGGTCGTGGCCGTCGTCGAGCTCGACGAGCTGTACGTGTGGCTTGCCCTCGGCGAACGTCCGCGAGCGCTCGATCGCGACCACCTCGTCGCGCTCGCCGTGCAGGATCAACGTCGGCACGCGGACGTCGGGGTAGCCGACGTCGACCGCCATCGCGTCCTCGGCGAACCCGAAGTCGACCCGCGCCGGCCGGTTGGCCTGGTGGTCGTGGATCGGGCGCCAGTCGTCGCGCTGCCAGTCGTCCCAGCCCGGCAGCTCGCGCCACCGCGCGATCAGCTGGAAGGCTGGCGCGAGCAGGACCAGGGCGAGCACCCGCGGATCGCGCTCGGCGACCCGCGCCGCGGTCAGCCCACCGAGCGAGCTGCCGAACACGATCGCGCGCTCGGCGGGCCCGCCGATCGCCTCGCGCACCGTGGTGATCATCGCGGACAGCCGGAGGTGCTCGAGCGAGGGTACGCGGAGATCGAGGCAGGCGACGGTGCGGCCGCGCCTCGCGTGGTGCTCGGCGAACGCGACCGCCTTGGCCGAGCGCGGCCCCGACGCGAAGCCGTGGAGGTAGAGCAGGCGGGGAGGCATGGCACACGGTAGCCGGCCTGGGCGCCCGGTGCCCGAGCCGATATGATGTAGCGTGCGCCTCGCGTGGCTCCTCGTAGTGGCAGCGTGCTACGGCGGGGCCGCGCGGCCCGAAGCGCCGACCTGCACCACGACGGCGGAGCACGTGCGTTCATTGCTCGGGGCCGGCGGTCGCTCGCTCGGGGTTCGCGACGTGTTCGCGGCGCGCTGCGACGCTGATGGCTGGAGCGCGGCCGCCCGCGAGTGCATCGTGGCGACGGCGTCGCTGCGCCAGCCGCGCGGTTGCAAGGCGCTGCTCGACGACACGCAGCGCGCGGCACTCGACCGTGCGCTGGGTGCGCTGTCCCCCAGGACGCCTGCGGATGGGACCCCGCAGGCGTGCCGTGACTATCGCGCGTTGATCGACAAGCTCGGCAGCTGCCTGGCGATATCGCCGGTGGTCCGCGCGGCGCTCGAGCGTTCGTTTCGCGATCTGCTCGCGCAGCGCGCTCGGGGCGTGCCAGCCGACGCCCCGAGCCTCGAGACCCAGTGCCGGTGGATGGCCGACAACCTCCGCCAGGCGATCACGCCGGTTTGCGGCTGGTGACATGCAGTACGCTGCCGGGCACAGGGACTGATGGAGGAAGATCTCAAGTTCGCCGTGGTGGCGCTGTCGGCGATGTTCTTCGTGATCGATCCGCTCGCGAACGTCCCGATCTTCCTGACCATCACCGCCACGGACTCGCCCGCGCAACGCCGCCGTACCGCCCGGCGCGCGGCGTTCGCGAGCTGGCTGACGCTGTCGGTGTTCGGGCTGGCCGGCGGTCTGATCTTCCAGGCGTTCGGCATCTCGCTCGGTGCGTTCAAGATCGCCGGTGGCCTGATGCTGCTGCTGATGTCGGTCGACATGATGCGGGCACAGCCATCACCGACCCGGACCACCGCCGAGGAGCAGGGCGAGGCCGTCGCGCGCGACGACGTCGCGATCTTCCCGCTCGCGATCCCGATGCTGGCCGGGCCCGGGGCGATCGCGACCGTGATGGTGCTGATGTCGCGCGCGGCCTGGCACCCGATGCGGACGGCCGCCGTGTTCGTCGCCGTCACGGTCGCGTGCATCGCGTCCTGGCTCCTGATGCGCAGCGCGGCCAACGCGGAGCGCCTGTTGCCCAAGACCCTGTTGCGAGCGCTCGAGCGGGTGATGGGACTCTTGCTCGCGGCGGTCGCCGTCGAGTTCATCGCGGGCGGGATCCGCGACATGCTGCGCCCGATGTAGCCCTTACAGCGGCACACCCTCCCGCGCACACAGGTTGCGGATCGCGCGGGCCCGCGGTCGGGGCAGCCGGTCGAGCAGCGGGCGCGCGGTATCCGCGTCGTGCTGGTGACACGCGGCGGTCGCTGCGATGGCGAGCGCCGCGAGGTTGTGAGGCGCGCGCTGGAGCACCGCCTGGGCGAGCGCGAGCGCCTGCCCCCACTTGCCGCGCTTGGCCGCGCGCTCGGCGTCGACCAGCTCGTCGTCACCGGCGGGGTCGCCGCCCGGGCCGCCGCCTGGCGTCGGTGTCGGTGGAGGGGCGGGGTCGAGCTCGATGTTGTTCTTGCGGCACAGCGCGCGGGCGGCGCTGTGCTCGGGGCCGCGGAGCTTGCCGGCGTAGGTCGTGGCCTTGTCGACGTCCTTCATGCCGCACGCGGCGAACGCGGCGACCCGGGTCGCGCCCGCGTCGCCCGGATCCGCGCGCACCAGCTGCTCTGCGAGCTCGAACGCCCTGGAGAACTGGCCCACCCCGAGCGCGTGCTCGGCCTCGGCGAGCGTCGGCGGCGCGGCAGGTGGCGGGGCCGCGCGCGGCTTGCACGCCCGCGCGCGCGGCTCGAGCGTGGTGTCGTCGGCCACGACCGGATGCGCGGCAGCGGCGAGCTCGCGCGCCCGAGCGCACTGGCCCAGCTTGACCTGGGCATCGATCGCGCGCGCCTGCTGGGCGACGTACTGCTGCTTCGCGTTCGCGATCAGCGCGACGCTCTCGGGATCGCCGCGCACGAGGTCGGCGAGCTGGAGCACCGCGTACCAGTCGCTGCGCCCGGCGAACGCCTGCAGCTTGGCGCGGAGCTCGGCGGCGCTGGCCTCGATCTCCACGGCGTCCGGCGACGCATCGGCGGGCGTGCCGGCGAGGCTCGGGGCGTCGGCGCCCGCGTCTGACGCGATGGGCGCGGTCGCGGCGGGGTGCGCGCCGGTCGGGGGGGCGTCGGCGCGGCGCACGACCACGGCGATCACTGCGGCAGCCGCGAGCGCGGCGAGCACCAGCCCGCCAACCACCGCGCCGCGTCGTCGCGTCGGCAGCGTTGTCGGCGAGCCGGTCGACTGCGCGGCGGCGGTCTCGAGCGTGGTGGCGCGGGCGGTGTCGGGCTTGGCGGCGAGCACGCCCGTCGGCAAGCGGCGACCTCCGCCGAGCGTCGCGATCAGCGCCGCGTCGCGCTGGGCGAGCTCGCCGCCGAGCGGCGCCAGGTCGGCCGCGAGCTCGGCGACGCTGGCATAGCGCTGGTCCGCCGACTTCTCGAGGCGGCGAAACACCACCGCGGCGAACGCCGGCGGTACCTCGGGGAGCGGCTCGGGCGGATCGATCACGACCTTGACCGCGAGCTCGGTGATGGTCTGGCCGAGGAACGGCAGGCGACGCGACACCAGCTCGTAGAGGATCACGCCGAGCGCCCAGATGTCGCTGCGCGCGTCGACGTCGTGCGACGACCGCAGCTGCTCGGGGGACATGTAGCCGGGAGAGCCCATGATCGTGGACGTTCGCGTCAGCTTGACATCGGTGGTCGCCGCCTTGGCGATCCCGAAGTCGAGCACCTTGATCAGCGGCGTACCGTCGAGCCGGGTGGTGCGAAACAGGTTGGCGGGCTTGAGGTCGCGGTGCACGATCCCCAGCGCGTGGGCCTCGGCGAGCCCGACGCAGGCCTGGAGCACGTAGTCCACCGCGGTCGCGACAGCCAGCGGCTCGTCGGCGATCACGGTCTGCAGGTCGTTGCCCTCGAGTAGCTCCATCAGGAGGTACGGCGCACCCGAGGGGAGCTGGCCGACGTCGGTCACCTTGCAGACGTGCTCGCTGCGCAACCGCACCGACGCCCTGGCCTCGCGCAGGAAGCGCTCGATGACCTCCGGATCGTCCGCGATCGCGTCGTGCAGCACCTTGATGGCGATCTGCTGCTCGAGCTGGAGGTGCGTCGCCACCGCCACGACGCCCATGCCGCCCTTGCCGAGGATCCGCTCGATCCGGAACCTGCCGTCGATGACCGAGCCGACCTCAAGCATGCGTCCCCGCAATGTAGCGCGTCGCGGACCCGGCGCTCCATCCTGGCGCGGCGGAACCCCGGGCAAGTCCGCGCGTGGGTCTCGCGTGCCACGCGGCGGCGCGGGGGACGGCCGTAGCGGGCGTCGTCACCGAAGGTGAATGGCACGGTGAGACCCGCGGGCAAGCCCCGGCCCGGAACCCGCGTGCGGCGGCGGCGCTCGAGGTACCCGCGGCGCGTGGTGTCGTCGCTCCCGGGGCGTTTTGACCCGGTCTGTCCGGCTGCCGGACAAGATCGCCTGCCGGCGACGTGCGGTCGCGGGGTTGCAGCTGGCGCGCGGCTTGCTCGGCGCGGGCCGGTGCCGTCGGTGAATCATCAGCTCCTGGTCGACCTGTTCCGCAAGCGCGGTGAGCTCGCGCCCGCTCTGTTGCAGCGCTGCGCGGGGCTCGAGCTCGCGCACCACCGGATCGAGCCCCGCCCGGCGGACCTGTCACAGGTCGCGTCCACCGAGTATCGCGCGGACTCGGTGATCGAGCTTCGTGCGCACGATGATGCGCTGGTCGCCGCGGTGATCGTCGAGGTCCAGCTCCGCCGCGACGCTGACAAGCCGTACAGCTGGCCGGTCTACATTGCCGCGCTGCGTGCGGAGCTCCGCTGCCCGGCGATCTTGCTCGTGGTCACGACGAAGCGCGCGGTCGCGCGCTGGGCGCGCCGGCCGATCTCGCTGGGGCACCCGGGGCTGTGCCTCACGCCGGTGGTCGTCGGCTTCCACGACCTGCCGCGCATCGTGGATCGCGAGGACGCCGTGCGACTGCCCGAGCTCGCGGTCCTCTCGGCAATGGCGCACCCCGAGCTCGCGGTGGCGGAGGTCGCCGTCCATGCGATCGGCGCGCTCCCGGAGGATCTGAGCCGGCTATACTTGGACGCGATCTTGGCGAGGCTTCCGGACACGGTCCGGCGGCTTCTGGAGGACACCATGCAGGGCCACGAATACCGGAGCGAGTTCGCGCGCAGGTACTACAGTCAGGGTCGCGAGGCCGGCCGGGAGGAGGGTCGCGAGGCTGGCCGGGAGGAGGGTCGCGAGGCTGGCCGGGAGGAGGGTCGCGAAGCTGGCCGGGAGGAGGGTCGCGAGGCTGGGCTGCGCGCCGCGGTGCACACGCTGCTGGCGGGCAAGGTCGAGCTGATCACTGCCGACGACGAAGCCGCGCTCGCCGCGCTTCACGACGAGCGCTCGCTCACCGCGCTGGTCGCCGCGCTCGGCGCTGCGCGAGACGCGGTCGAGGCGCGAGCGGCTGTCACGCGTGCGAGCTTCGGGTTCCACCGGTGAGCGCGACGCGCGCGCGCGGCGCTCGCGACTGCCGCGGCTACGCGCGCCGGGTCGTGCGCGCCGTGACCCGCGGGCAGGTCACGCGGCGGTGGGCGGCCGCCGTCATCGTCGCGGCGCTCGCCGCCTGTCACGGTGGTGCGCCACCCGCACCGCCTGCACCGCCGCGCCCCACCCAGTGCGCGCGGGCGGCGGACAGCATGGTCGGCGCGATGCTCGCGAAGCTCCCCGCCAGAGCAGAGACGCCGACCGAGGAGGCCGACGCGCTCCGCAACCTGATCCGCGAGCGCTGCGAGCACGACGACTGGTCGGCCGAAGCCACCCGGTGCCTGATTGCGATGACGCAGCTGGCCGACGCCGCGCCGTGCGCGAAGCTCCTGACCGACGACCAGCAAGCGGCGCTGGTGCGCGATCAGCAGGCGCGCGGCAATGGCTCGGGCAGCCCGCGGCCCTGACGACCCGCCGAGCGTCGCCGCGCCGGACGCGGTCGACGACGCATCCGCGACCGGGCACGCTGGCGGTGTCCTGCGAGCGGAGCGCCGGTCAGGGCCGCGTCGGTCCTGGCAGGCTTGCCGGGCGATCCAGGTCGGCCGGCCTTCAACGCCGCGGTCGCGTCTGGCCCTCCGAGCTCGAGGAATCGAGCCGGGGCGCGGGCAGCGCCGTGCGCCGGTGCAACGTCCTGAAAAGCTGCGGATCATCGTACGGTGCCGGCGCGGATGTCGACCGTGTGGCCGCCTCCGCGGGAAGATTCGCCGCGCAGGGGGCGCCGGTATGGTAACCGTTGCCCGCCATGTCCGCGGCGCGTGCGCTGTTCTCGTACCGCCCCTACTGGGCCAAGAGGTTCGGCATCGCGCCGTTCTTGCCGACCACGCGCGCCGAGATGGACGAGCTGGGCTGGGAGAGCTGCGACATCATCCTGGTCACGGGTGACGCGTACATCGACCACCCGAGCTTCGGCATGGCGCTGGTCGGCCGGCTGCTCGAATCACACGGTTTTCGGGTCGGCATCCTGGATCAGCCGGACTGGCGCAGCGCCGAGTCGTTCCGCGTGCTCGGCCGGCCCAACGTGATGTGGGGCATCACCGCCGGCAACATGGACTCGATGGTCAATCGCTACACCAGCGATCGCCGGATCCGCCGCGACGATGCCTACTCGCCCGACGGTGCGCCCGGGTTGCGGCCGGACCGCGCGGTGATCGTGTACTCGCAGCGCTGCCGCGAGGCGTTCGCCGATGTGCCGCTGGTGATCGGCGGTATCGAGGCCAGCCTGCGCCGCGTCGCGCACTACGACTACTGGTCGGACAAGGTCCGGCGTTCGGTGCTGATCGACGCCGGCGCAGATCTTCTGGTGTACGGCAACGCCGAGCGCGCGATCGTCGAGCTCGCGCACCGCCTCGCCGGCGGGACGCCGATCACCGACGTCCAGGACATCCGTGGCACGGCGTTCGTCGGCCGTCGGCCGGGGTTCAGCGAGCTCGACTCGACCACGCTGGACACGCCGGGGCGGCTCGAGCCGCTCCCGGATCCGTATGCGATGAGCGAGGAGCGCGCCGCGGCGCCCTGCAGCACCGGCGATGCGCAAGCGCCCGAGCCGCTCGTCCAGCTCCGGCCGCGCAAGGTCGAGCGCGCGCTCCAGGTCGTGCGGATGCCGAGCTTCGAACAGGTCACCGGGGATCCGGTGCTGTACGCCCACGCGTCGCGGATCGTCCACCTCGAGTCCAACCCGGGCAACGCGCGCGCGCTGGTCCAGCGCCACGGCGAGGCCGCGCGTGGGCTCGACGTGTGGATCAACCCGCCGCCGATCCCCCTGACCACAGCCGAGATGGACGCGCTGTACGAGCTGCCATACGCGCGCGTGCCGCACCCACGACACCAGGCGACCAAGCTCCCGGCGTACGAGATGATCAAGTTCTCGGTGACGATCCTGCGCGGCTGCTTCGGCGGCTGCAGCTTCTGCTCGATCACCGAGCACGAGGGTCGCGTGATCCAGAGCCGGTCCGAGGCCTCGATCCTCGGCGAGATCGAGCGGATCCGCGACAACACGCCGGGGTTCCACGGGATCATCAGCGATCTCGGCGGGCCGACCGCGAACATGTACCGCATGGCGTGCAAGTCGCGCGAGATCGAGGCCGCGTGTCGCAAGCCGTCGTGCGTGTTCCCGGACATCTGCGACAACCTCGGCACCGATCATGGCCCGCTCGTCGCCCTGTATCGCAAGGCGCGCGCGCTGCCGGGCGTCAAGCGCGTGTTCGTGGCCTCGGGTGTCCGCTACGACCTCGCCGTGCGCTCGCCGGAGTGGATCCGCGAGCTCGCGCAGCACCACACCGGCGGCTACTTGAAGATCGCGCCCGAGCACACGGAAGACTCACCGCTCGCCCACATGATGAAGCCGGGGATCGGCGCCTACGATCGGTTCAAGGAGCTGTTCGATCGCTACAGCCAGGAGGCGGGCAAGGAGCAGTACCTGATCCCGTACTTCATCGCCGCGCACCCCGGGACGACCGACGAGGACATGCTGAACCTCGCGCTGTGGCTCAAGCGCAACGGATTTCGCCCCGATCAGGTGCAGGCGTTCCTGCCGTCGCCGATGGCGAGCGCAACCGCGATGTATCACACCGGGTTGTCACCGCTGCGCTCGCTCAAGACACCGCAGCGGGTCCACGTCGTCCGCGGGCTCAACCAGCGCCGCCTTCACAAGGCGTTCCTGCGCTATCACGACCCCAACAACTGGCCGATGCTGCGCGAGGCGCTGCGCCGGATGGGCCGCGCGGAGCTGATTGGCGGCGGCAAGCATCAGCTGGTGCCGTCGTGGCAGCCGGCGGGCACCGGGGACCAGCGCGAGGGTCGCCGCGGCCGGCTCCAGCCTGGTGTGGCGCTCACCCAGCACACCGGCCTGCCACCGATGCCGCACAAGGCGCGCAAGCGCTGAGCTGGCGAGCGCCGGCCCGCATCCGCCTTGTGATTGATGATCAGGCGTAGACGTCGACGTTGATTCCCTCGTCGACGTTGACTCCCTCGTTGAGGTCGACAGCAGCGAAGCGATACCTAGACGTCTGACCGCATCGTCGACCTCGGCCCACGTACTCGCGGCGACGAGCGGCTCGCAGCGCGGAGCCTGTCCACGTGCAAGGCCCAGGTGGAGTCAACGACGACGTACCGCTTCGCTGCCGTCAACCTCAACGTTCGGGTCAACGATCAGGTCGACGTAGATCGACGTCTAACGATTCGTCGCAACTCGGGTGCGGTTCGGCGTCGAGCCTTCGATGGAAACCAAGCCGAGCAAGGCGTGGGCCGTGATCGTCGACGAATGGCGTGGTCGTGATCGTAGACCTGGACGACCGCGACGGCGACGATACCGTCGGGGTTGGATGCGGACCGCGACGCCACCATGGACGCCGAGAGCGTCGACGTGATGTGGAGCCGCGGGGCCGGAGGCCCAGGTCAACGTCCAGGGTTCACGTCGCCGTCGCCGTCGCCGTCCACGCACGACCTCGCTCACGTCCGCCCGCGCGTCGAGGACTTGTGATGAATCGAGAGAGGTCGACGTCGACGATCACGATGACCAAACGTCGCGTCAGCGCGGCCGAAGCGTTCCTGGGTGAGAGGTCGACGTCCACGTTCGAGGGCCTGCCTCGCCGACACGCAGGTCCGGCACATACACAGGGCCCTTTCGTGGTCCGGACACCCCGGGGTAGATTCGGGCAGTCCCTGCATGGCGGCGTCGCCCTCCACTAGCTCCGACGAGCAGTTCGCGATCGGCAGCGTGCTCGACGGCCGGTACCGCATCGAAGCGGTGCTCGGGACCGGCGGTATGGGCTGTGTGTACCGCGCCGAGCACACCAAGATCGGCAAGTCGGTCGCGATCAAGGTGTTGCATGCCGACCTCGGCCGCAACCGCGAGGCATCGCAGCGGTTTCAGCGCGAGGCAATCGCATCCGGAAGGCTCGACCACCCCAACATTGTCGGGGTCAGCGACTTCGGAGTGCTCGAGGACGGCGCGTGCTACCTGGTGATGGAGGTCCTCGAGGGCGAGTCGCTCGGCGATCGGCTCAACCGCGACAAGCGGATCGCGTGGGTGGAGGCGCTCGACATCCTCCGGGGCGTGCTCTACGGCCTGCGCCATGCGCACGAGCGGGGTGTGGTCCATCGCGACATCAAGCCCGACAACGTGTACCTGGCGCACAAGGACGGCGATCCGGTGATCAAGATCCTCGACTTCGGGATCGCCAAGCTCTACGCGGGCAGCGCCGACGACCCGGCGCAGACCCGCGCTGGGCTCACGGTCGGGACGCCGGCCTACCTGTCGCCCGAGCAGGCCGTCGGTGGCGCGATCACACCGGCGTCGGACCTGTACTCGGCGTCGATCGTGCTCTACGAGATGCTCGCGGGCCGCGCGCCGTTCGAGGACAAGGATCCGCTGGCCATGCTCGGAGCCCACGTCGGTCGTCGGCCACCGCCCCTGTCCGAGGCTGCCCCCGGCGTCGACGTCCCGGCTGCGCTCGAGGCCATCCTTTCGCGCGGGCTCGCGAAGACCGTGGCCGACCGGATCTCCACCGCCACCGAGTACCTCGCGCTGCTCGACGCGTTCTCGCCGCCGCTCCACGCGATGCCGCGGGTCACCGGTCAGTTTGCTACGCGCGCGGCCACCGCGCAGCCGGTACCCGCGCGCTCGGCCGTCCTGGTGGCGTCCGTGCCGGCGTCAAGCGCCACGCCGGTGCCGGGCGCGACGGCGGTGCGGGGGGCCAGCGCCAGGGTCCCCGACTCCCAGGTCCGCGAGGCGACCGACCCGCGTGGTTCGGCGCCCGCGCCGCCCGAGGCCCCGCGAGCAAGCGAGCTCGCCGGGATGCCGCGTGCGGCGCGCGCGGTCTCGCTCGCGGACGTGAGCGAGCCGATCCCGCTGATCGTCGGGGCGCTCGTGATGTCGATCGCCGGGCGCTGCGTCGCGCGTGAAGCCTCTCCGGTGGCGCCGGCACCGACCGCGCCGGCACCGACCGCGCCGGCACCCGCCGCAGCGCCGGTAGATCGCGCTGCGCAGGTCCGGGCGCTGGTCCACGGCTTCGAGCACGGAAGGACCTGTGGCGAGCGCCGCGCCGCGCTGGGCAAGCTCGTGGAGCTTCGCGAGCCGCTCGCAGCCGAGGTCGTGAAACGGGCACGCCAGCGCACGGCGACCGGAGACGACGGCAACGCCTGCCTCACGTCCGACCTGGACCGCGCGGTCAAGGCGCTCGGCACCGCGCGGTGACCACACCTGGCGCGGCGTGCGAGCGGTGACTACCATGCGGGCATGCGCCGCGTGTGCACCGAGTGCAAGACCACCAACCGCGTCCCGGTCCGCCACCTCGCAGACGCGGGTGTGTGCGGCAAGTGCCGGGCGCCGCTGCCGCCGCACGGCGCGCCGATCGAGATCAGGTCCGCCGATCAGTTCGACGAGATCATCGCGGGCTCACGCGTGCCGGTGCTGGTCGACTTCTGGGCGACCTGGTGCGGGCCATGCCGCGCAGTCGCGCCCGAGGTCAAGAAGGCGGCGCACAGCCTCGCGGGCAAGGCCGTGGTGCTGAAGGTCGACACCGACGAGCTCGACGAGGTCGCCAGGCGCTACCAGGTGTCGAGCATTCCGAACTTCGCTGTGTTCCATGGTGGGCGGCTGGTCCGCCAGCGCGCTGGCGCCGTGGACGCGCGTCAGCTCGAGCGCTGGACCGTCGCGCCGCACTGAGCTCGAGCTCGGCGCTCGCGTGCTCGGGCGTACAGCACCAGCGCTGTCGGCCGACTACCCCAGCAGGCCCAAAGCGTCGAACACTCGGGTAACACAGGGGTTGTTGACCGGGGTACGAAACTACCCCGTCGAGTAACCCGCGACCCACGAGATCATCTGAATCGTCGACACAACTCGACGGGATTACAAATCCAGCTCTGGCCGACGAGAGCTGGCCTGGCAGTCGCACTGGTGATTGCCATG
>Ga0302299_10001952_pt1 | contig 12511 bp, 13 predicted proteins | sample III_Fen_N3_4_FD_198795 | JGI IMG/M metagenome (GOLD analysis project Ga0302299, IMG submission 198795) | Peat permafrost microbial communities from Stordalen Mire near Abisko, Sweden - III_Fen_N3_4 | ecosystem: Environmental > Terrestrial > Soil > Wetlands > Permafrost | place: Sweden: Abisko... | reverse complement strand
CTTCGGAAGGATGCGGGTGAGCACGGCCGCCTGGACCTCGCGCCGCTCGGGCCGGTACGAGAAGCCGGTGGCGACCAGGGCGCGGCTCAGGTCGGTCTCGGCCGAGGCCACGATCGGACGGCCGTTCCGGTACGCCCCGCCGCCGAGGGTGGCGGTGAAGACGTCGGCGTGGAGCGGGTCGTTGACCACGCCGGCCACGGTGGTGCCGTCGACCTGGACGCCGATCGACACCGCGAACCCGGCGTGGGCGTAGAGGTAGTTGGTGGTGCCGTCGAGGGGGTCGACGACCCAGCGCACCCCTGTGGTGCCGGCGTCATCGGTGCCCTCCTCGCCGAGGATTCCGTCGTCGGGGCGGGCCGCCCTCAGGCCCTCGACGATGAGGCGTTCGGAGGCGCGGTCCATCTCGGTGACCATGTCGGTGCCGGTGGACTTGGTGTCGACCGCCGCCCGCGCCCGGCCCAGCCCGTCGACGAGGAGAGCGGCGGCATCGGCGGCGAGGTGTTCGGCGAGGGCGAGGAGCTCGATGGGGTCGACCGCGTCGGCGCGCATCGGGTCAACGCACGCGGGGCGGCTTGCGGACGCCGCCGTCCCCGGGGGTGGCATCGGTCGGGGGCCGGTTGGCCTGGATCGTGCGCCACTCGCCCATGGCCCGCAGGGTGAGCACCACCACGACGGCGGTGCCGCCGGCGGCGAGGAGGGCGCCGACGAGGGCACCGATGCCGACGGCGAGGGTGTTGTCGCCGGTCGTCTGCAGGTCGATGAAGGCGTACCCGATGAAGCCGCCGGCGGCACCGGCCAGGAGGATGGCGGCGAAGGCCAGCACGCGGGCGCCGACAGAGGGGAGGGCCGTTCGCGTCGGTGCGGTCGCGCCGGGGGCGGCCGCGGCGCGGGGTCGGGGGGAGGCGGGATCGGGCATCGGGGCAATGGTACGGGGCCGGCGCGGCGGGGTGCGCCCCGGGCCCGCATCTCCGCCCGTACAGTTGCCGCCGTGAAGCCGCTGATCGTGCTGCCGACCTACAACGAGGCAGAGAACATCGTCGAGGTCCTCGATCGGGTCCGTGAGGCCGTTCCGGAGGCCGATGTCCTCGTCGTCGACGACGGGAGCCCCGACGGCACGGCCGACCTGGCGGAGGGCTGGGGGAGCGAGCACGGCGGCGGCGTGTCGGTGCTGCGCAGGGCCTCCAAGTCCGGTCTCGGGTCCGCCTACCGTGCCGGCTTCGCCCAGGGCCTGGCCCTCGGGTACGACGCTCTCGTCGAGATGGACTCCGACCTCCAGCACGACCCGGCCGCCCTGCCGGCGCTCCTCAGCGCCGTCGACAGCGGCGCCGACCTGGCCATCGGCTCCCGGTACGTGCCCGGTGGAGCAATCCCCGACTGGCCCAAGCACCGTGAGTACCTCTCGCGGGGCGGCAACCGCTACGCCGCCCTCATGCTCGGCCTCCAGGTGCGCGACGCGACGGCCGGCTTCCGCTGCTACGGGGCCCCCATGCTGTCCCGCATCGACCTCGATGCCGTCGCCGCCGACGGCTACGGCTTCCAGATCGAGATGGCCTACGCCGTCGCCCGCAGGGGCGGGCGCATCGTGGAGGTCCCGATCAGCTTCACCGACCGGGTCCGGGGCACGTCGAAGATGTCCAGCAAGATCGTGTTCGAGGCCCTCGGCCTGGTCACGTGGTGGGGGATCCGCGACCGCATCCTCCATCGCAACCGGCCGGTCGAGTAGCGACCGGGGTCGGCCGCCTCGCCGGGTCGAAGGGCCCGAATCCGGTTCCCCCGTGAAGATGCTTCATTTTCCGGCCATCTGGGCCGATACTGGTGGTCGTGACCAGCGCGACTCTCGACATCGTTCCGCCGCAGCGGCTCGGCATGCTCCTCGCCGGCGCCCGCGCCGAGCGTGGGCTGACGCTGGCCGACGTCGCCGCGCGGACGGCGCTCGACGAGGATCAGCTGGCGTCGATCGAGGCGGGTGAGACCCCTCTGACCGAGGAGTCGCTCGAGACCGTGATGGCCGGCTACGGCACCACCGTCGACGAGCTCCTCCCCGCCCGCCGGCAGGTCGTGCTCGACCTCGAGTCCGGCCAGCTCCTCGTCGCCGAGGAGGCCGTCCCTCTCCTGGGCGCGCCCACCCCGGACGAGGTGCTCGGGGCCTACCTCTCGCTCGTCTACACCCTTCGCCGCGCCACCCCCGGCAGCCCGGTCGTGCTGCGCGGCTTCGACGTGGCCGTGCTGGCCAAGGCCCTCGACCTGGCCGAGCCCGACGTGGAGGCCCGCCTCCGCGGCCTGATGAGCGAGCCCACCGCCGAGGTGAGCCGGCTCACCAGGCTGTTCCGCAGCAAGCTCGTCCTCCCGATCGCCGGTGCGGTCGTGGTGGCCACGGCGCTCGGCACCGTGCTGGTGCTCCGCAACGACTCCCGCCCCGCTCCGGCCCCCACCGGCGTTCAGCGCTCCGGCGAGGTGCCCCCGCCCGAGATCGGCCCGGCGGCCACCCAGGAGCGCAACAGCGACGGCTCGGCCACGGCGGTCCAGGAGGTCACCCCCTAGCGGGTGCCCCTCCGCTCCCGGCCGGAGCCACAGATCACAGTGTCGAGGGCGCCCGATGGGCGCCCTCCCCGCGTGCGGTCGGGCAGACTGTCGGGGTGCGAGAGTGGCTGGTCGGGGGTGCGGTGATCGAGGGGCCCGAGGGGCTCCTCCTCGTCCGCAACCGCCGCCGCGACGGATCGGTCGACTGGACGCCACCCGGTGGGGTGATCGACCAGGGTGAGTCCGTGGTCGAGGGTCTGGCCCGCGAGGTCCGGGAGGAGACCGGCCTGGTGGTCACCAGATGGGCGGGCCTGCTCTACGAGATCGAGGCCCACGCCCCCGACATGGGCTGGACCCTCCGGGTCGAGGCCTGGCAGGCGGCCGAGTGGGAGGGCGAGATCGAGATCGCCGACCCCGACGGCATCGTGGAGGAGGCCCGCTGGGTGCCGAGCGGCGACTGCGCGATCCATCTCGAGGGTGGGTCGCCGTGGGTGGCCGAGCCGGTGGGCGAATGGCTCGCCGAGCCGTGGACCGGGCAGCGCAGCTTCGGGTACCGCATCGTCGGCACCGAGCGGTCCACGCTCGTCGTCACCCGGGTGTGAGCGCCACCGGACCGGGCGCCGAGCGGCCCGAGGACCGCCCGACCGCGACGATCCTCCACGTCGACATGGACGCCTTCTTCGTGTCGGTCGAGCTCCTCGACCGGCCCGAGCTCCGGGGCCACCCGGTGGTGGTCGGCGGCGACGGCGACCGGGGCGTGGTCGCCGCCGCGTCGTACGAGGCCCGGGCCTACGGGGTGCACTCGGCCATGCCGTCGGTGCAGGCCCGCCGGCTGTGCCCCCAGGCGGTGTTCATCGCCGGCCGCCACGGCCGGTACTCCGAGGTGAGCGCCCGGGTCATGGCGATCTTCCGCGACGTCACCCCGCTCGTCGAGCCGCTGTCGCTCGACGAGGCCTTCCTCGACGTGGCGGCGGCCGTGCGCCGGCTGGGCCCTGCGCCGCAGATCGCCGCCCACGTCCGCGAGCGGGTGCTGTCGGAGGAGGGCCTCACCTGCTCGGTGGGGGTGGCGGGCACCAAGTTCGTGGCCAAGCTCGCCACCGAGACCGCCAAGCCCAAGGCCTCGCCCGCCGGGCCCCGCTTCGGCTCCGGTGTGGCCGTGGTCGAGCCGGCCGACACCCTGGCCTTCCTGCGGCCCCTCCCGGTGCAGGCCCTGTGGGGTGTGGGCCCGGCCACCCTGGCCAAGCTCGAGCGCATGGGCGTCACCACCGTGGGCGACCTGGCCGACCTGCCGGAGGGCAACCTCGTCGCCGCCCTGGGGCGCAGCCAGGGCCGACACCTTCACGCCCTCGCCAGCGGCCACGACCCCCGGGTGGTGGAGCCCGAGCGGAAGGTGAAGTCGATCGGCCACGAGGAGACCTTCGCCCGTGACCACCACCGGCGCTCCACCCTCGACCGCGAGCTCGTGGGCTTCTCCGACGCCGTGGCCACCCGCCTGCGGGCCCAGGGCCTGGTGGGCCGAACGGTGCAGATCAAGGTCCGCTTCGGCGACTTCCGCACGATCACCCGCTCCAGCAGCCTCGTCGTCGCCGTCGACGACGCCCCGACGCTGCTGCACGCGGCCAAGGCCCTGCTCGACCAGGTCGATCCCACCCCTGGCGTGCGCTTGCTGGGGCTGTCGGTGAGTGGCCTCGCCGAGGCGGGGGCCCGTCAGCTCACCCTCGACGATGCGGTGAAGGGCCCGGGCTGGCAGGAGGCCGGCCGCACCGTCGACGAGATCAGGGCCCGATTCGGCAGCGACGCCATCGGCCCCGCGGTGCTCGGGGGCCCCGATGGGCTGCAGGTCAAGGGCCGGCACCGCCAGCAGTGGGGCCCGGGTGGCAGCTCGGGACGTGGGGGCCCAGACACCGATCGTGGTGAGACCTCGGGGTCGGGGGGTGGCGACGATGGCGATGCCCGGTGACCTAGCCTGATTTCAGGTCGTACGCGTTGTGACCGATGGCTTTTGATGGGAAGATGACCACAAGTATCAGCGAAGGGATCCACCGGTGCCGCTCTCCGAGGACGAACAGCGCATCCTGAGCGAGATCGAGCAGCAGCTCTACCAGTCCGATCCGGCACTGGCTCGCGACATCGCCGACACCACCGTCTACACGCACGCCTACCGCAACCTGAAGTGGTCGCTGTTGGGCTTCGTGGCCGGTCTGGCCGTGCTCATCCTCACCTTGGGCACGTCGTACCTGCTGGCCTTCGGTGGCTTCCTGATCATGCTGGTGTCGGCCCTGGCCGTCGAGCGCAACGCCCGTCGCCTCGGCAAGGCCGGCATGCAGCAGATGACCCAGTCGATGAAGGCCGCCGGCCTGCGCGACGCGCTGGGCAACACCAGCACCAAGCTGAAGGACCGGCTGAAGCGCCCCGAGGACGAGTAGCGCCCGGCTCCAACGACGACACCCCGATGGCGGCCTCCGGCCGCCATCGTCGCGTCCGGCCCGGCCGGCCGGCCCGAGGCGCGCTCAGCCGGTGCGGTGGCGGCGGGCCCGGCCGGCCCACAGGGGGCGGGGGTCGAGGAAGCGCCGGATCCGGCCGGTCACGCCGAGGTGGGCGTCGACGGCCTGGCGGACGTCGTCGGCAGCCTGCTCGGCGCCGGGGCCGTCGGTGGTGGCGGGCGAGGGCCCGAAGGCGGTCGCGTCGGCGGCACCGACGAGTCGGGCCATGGGGTCCGCGGTGGCCGGCACTTCGTCGACGGCCCGTGCGGCCAGCTCGGCGTGGGTCTCGTCGGGCCGGGCCCGCACGCCGGCCGCGGCCAGTGCCTCGGTGGCCTCGGTCCAGGCCACACCGACCTCGGCCGAGGCCGAGCCACTGGCCCTGGCCCGCCGGCGTCGGCGGCGCACGGCGAGGGCCCCGGGCACCGCCACCAGGTAGAGCACCCCGGCCGCCAGCGCGAGCAGCACGCCCCGGAGTGCCGTGCCGGCGACGCTGCCCGAGGATCCGGTGCGGTCGAGGACGGCGCTGGCGGTCTCGCCGGCGGCCACGGTCGATGTCGTGGTGGAGCTGGTCTCGGGGGCGGTGGTCGTGGTGGTGCTGGCCGGGCTGGTCCCGTCCTCCTGGGCGGCCGCCACCCCGGTGTAGTCGGTGGCATCGGGGTTGCCGCGACCGGGCGTGGGCTCGAACGGCACCCAGCCGTACTCGCCCAGGTAGACCTCGGGCCAGGCGTGGGCGTTGCGGCCGAGGACCTGGAACGTGCCGGGGTTGGCAGGGTCCTCGTCGCCCCAGGTGTAGCCGACCGCCACCCGGGCCGGGATCCCCAGGCTGCGGGCCATGGCGGCGAAGGCGCCGGAGAACTGCTCGCAGTAGCCGATGCGCTGGTCGAGGAAGGTGTCGATGGCGCTCGTCCCCTGGCCGGCGGGGACGTCGGTGCTGTAGGTGAAGCCGCCCGACTCCCGGAAGAAGGTCTGCAGGGCGAGGGCCTGCTCGTAGTGGGTGGCCGCCCCCGAGGTGACCTCACGGGCGATGCGCTCGGCCTTGGGGCTGAAGCCGTCGGGGAGCTCGAGCGAGCTCCGGATCGAGTCGGGGACCTCCTGGTCGGCGGCGCGCAGCTGGTCGGCCGTGAAGTCGGGGAGGACCGAGAGGACGTCGTAGGTGGTGCCCTCGGTGGTGGGGTCGTCGGCGATCAGGGTGGAGGTCTCGTTGTCGTAGCGGACCAGGTTCCCGGTCTCGGACCGGAAGTCGATCGGCTGGTAGGCCGCCGGCATCCAGTTGGTCTCCAGCTGCTGGATCGTGAACTGCTGGGTGACCCGGTCGGCCCGCCGTCGGAACAGCCGGCTGTCGGCGCCGAGGCCACCGGCAGCGATGCTGTCGGTGCTCGCCGAGAGCCGCCACTGGGTGCCGTCGAACCGGTCGAGTGAGGCGATGCGCCAGTACGACCGGGTGTTGGACTGCACGGTGAAGAGCTCGGTGTTGGTGGTGTCGACCAGGCGGCTGCGCAGGTCGACGAGGGGGCTGGTGAGCATGCGTGCGCTGTTGGCGTCGCCGTTGTTGCGCCAGTTGACGAGCGGGGGCTCGTCGACACCCGGGAGGTGCGGGGCCACGAGGGTGCCGAGGGCGAGGGCGATGACGCCGAGCAGGGCACCGGCGGCCAGCATCGACCGTCCGGCGCGGGCCCGGCCGCTGCTGACCCAGCCCTCGGAGCGCTCGAGGTCGACCACCCGGTGGGCCAGCAGGAAGGCCATCACCGCGGCGATCATCAGGACGGCGCACGCCGGCCGGTAGCGGTCGTCGGCGAGCAGGGTGGCGAACACGAACAGGGTGACCGAGGGGACGAGGGCTTCGCGGGCCGACCACAGGCGGAACGCCGCCCAGTCGGCCAGGAACGCGGCACCGGCGACCGCGGCCGCCGCGGCGAGCAGGAAGCCGGTCTGCACCGGCGCGGGGGAGACGACGTGGGAGAACGCCGACCACGAACGGTCGAGCTCGAGGCGGGCGGTCGAGAGGGTGTCGGGGGTGGGGATCAGCGCGAGGGTCGTGTCGGCGAAGAACAGCCACGTGACGACGAGCACCCACTCGACGGTGGAGACGGCGAACGCCGTCAGGACGCCGTAGCCGCGCCTGCGGCACAAGACGAGCGTGACGTGGCCGGCGAGCGCGACGACGAGCAGCGGGGCGAGGAAGCTCCACGAGGCGAAGATGCGGCCGAAGCCGACCACCGCGGCGCAGGTCATGGCGGTGAGGGCGACCTCGGCGAGGACGAGGTGCAGGCCCGGGACCGCGGCACGGGGCTCGCCCGTGCGCTGGGGCCGCCCCGATGGGGTGGGGGGCTCCGGGGGCCCGGCGTCGGGGCTCGGGGCGGTGGGAGGCGGCAGGGTGGTGGTCAGCGCGGCCTCCCGGTGGAGGTGCGCGAGCGGCCGGAGCGCCGGCGCAGCGCGGTCGCCCAGCCGGCCGAGAGGGTCGTGTCGGAGCCCAGTCGGACCACCGGCCCGGAGGCTGCGGGCCCACCGGTGGTGCCGGGCGCGAACGACAGGAGGGCCTGGGGCCCCGACGGCTCGGCACGGGAGACGAGGGCGGTGAGCTCGTCGGTCTCGGCCCCGCCGGTGAGCACGACGAGGGCGCCGCTCACGCCGGTGGCGCCGAGGACCTCGCCGGCGCCGGCCAGGTGGGTGCCGGCCTGCGGCTCGATGCAGGCCAGCGCCTCGAGCAGGCTCTCGACGTGGGACCGGCCGGCGCCGTAGCCGGTGTCGGCGCCGCTGGCGGTGACGACCCGGATGAGGTCCTGGCGACGGCTGCCGGCGACGAGGATGCTGGCGGCGGCCGAGACCATGCGCTCGAAGCTCTCCGCGGTGTGGACGCCGGCGCGGTCGTCGATCACGACGGTGGTGCGGCCCTGCCACGGCAGCTCGTCCTGGCGGACCATGAGCTCGTCGTGGCGGGCGGTGGCGGGCCAGTGCACCCGGCGGAGGTCGTCGCCGACGACATAGGCGCGCAGGGCGAAGAAGTCCTCGCCGCCGCGGCCGAGGGCGTTGGGGTGCTCGGACCCGGCCAGGGGGTCGTTCCCGGCGCTCAGGGGCACGGCCGGGAGGGCCTCGATGGGCGGGTACACGACGAGCTCGGAGGTGCCGGCGGCGGGCAGGCGCAGGCGAGCGAGCCCGAACGGGTCGGTGAGCTCGACCTGGAGCGGTCCGACGGTGACGACGCCCCGCCGCTCGGTGGCGAACCGGTAGGCGGCCCTGGTCTCGCTGCCGGGGTCGAGCGGGGCGACGAGGAGCGACGCGCCCCGGGTGCCCGAGACGCGGTCGCGGAGCGTGAGCACGGGGCTCGCCCGGCGGGCGCGGTTGACCACCGCGAGATCGACACGGGTGGACGAGCCGGCATGGACCTTCGGCGGGTGCAGCACCCGCGTGACCGACACGTCGAGGCGGGTGGCGACCAGCCACAGCACCGAGCCGATCAGCAGGGCGGCCAGCACCGCTCCCGCGAGGTACCCCTCGACGGTGCCGAAGACCCGGCCGAGGACCAGCAGGGCCCCTGCCAGCACGCCGGTGAACCAGCCGCGGCGGGTGAGCACTGCGTCAGGCCTGACCGGCCGCCGTGGGCACGGGGACGGTGGCCAGGACCTCGCCGAGGGCGTCGGCGGGGCTGATGCCCTGGAGCTGGGCCTCCGGGGTGACCACGAGGCGGTGGGCGAGCACGGGCTCGGCCAGGGCCTTGACGTCGTCGGGGACGACGTAGGCCCGGCCCTGGGAGGCGGCACGCGAGCGGGCGACGCGGAGCAGGGAGAGGGTGGCCCGGGGCGACATGCCGAGCGCCAGGTGCGGGTGGCGGCGGGTGGCGTCGGCGAGGTCGACCAGGTAGCCGCGGATCGAGGGGGAGGCGTGCACCGTGCGGGCAGCCGCGATGAGGCCGTTCACGTCGGCGGCGGTGGCCACCGGGCTGAGGCGGGCGAGGGCGACGGCGTCGCCGTGCGTGTCGAGGACCTCGAGCTCGGAGAACCGGTCGGGGTAGCCCACCGAGGACTTCATGAGGAAGCGGTCGAGCTGGCTCTCCGGCAGCGGGTAGGTGCCCTCGTGCTCGACCGGGTTCTGGGTGGCGATGACCATGAACGGCGGGCCGAGCGGGTAGGTGGTGCCGTCGACGGTGACCTGGTTCTCGGCCATGGCCTCGAGCAGGGCGGACTGGGTCTTCGGGGAGGCCCGGTTGAGCTCGTCGCCGAGCACGATCGAGGCGAACACGGGGCCCGGTCGGAACTCGAAGACGTCGGCGGAGCGGTTCCAGACGGTGACCCCTACGACGTCGGAGGGGAGGAGGTCCGGGGTGAACTGGATGCGCCCGAACTCGCACTCCACCGATGCGGCGAGGGCCTTGGCCAGGGTGGTCTTGCCGACCCCGGGCACGTCCTCGAGCAGCAGGTGGCCCTCGGAGACCAGGCACAGCACCGCCAGCTCCACGATGTCGGCCTTGCCCCGGATGGCCCGGCCGACCGCGTCGGTGATGGTGCCGAACAGCTCGGCGAACGTCGCCGAGCGGGGCTCGGTCTCCTGGGTGGTCACCCGTTGCTCCTCTCGACGACGCGTGGGCACGGGCTGGCCACCCGCCCGGTCAGGCTACGCGGCCGGGAGCCGTTCGGTACCGTCGGGGCCGTGACCGGAGACCTCGCCCTCGCCATCGACATCGGGGGCACCAAGCTCGAGGTGGGCCTCGTCGACCTCGAGGGCGGCGTGGTGCGCCGGGCCCGGGTGGCCACCCCCGCGCGGGAGGGTGCCGAGGACATGTTCGCGGCGCTGGCCGGACTGGTGTCCGAGGTCCTCGACGGCGGCGCCGATCCGATGGTCTGCGGCGTCGGCACCGGCGGGCCCATGACCCGCGGTGGGGCCACCGTGTCGCCGATCAACATCCCCGCCTGGCGGGGTTTCCCCCTTCACGACCGGCTGGCCGAGCTCACCGAGGTGCCCACGTTCGTCGACAACGATGCCAAGGCACTGGCCCTGGGGGAGGGCTGGGTGGGCGCTGCCCGGGGCTCGGACGACTACGTCGCCATGGTCGTGTCCACGGGTGTCGGCGGAGGCATCGTGCTCGACGGCCGCCTGCTCGACGGGGCCGACGGCAACGCCGGCCACATCGGCCACGTCATGGTGGTGCCTGACGGCCACCAGTGCGGCTGCGGCGCCCGCGGCTGCCTCGAGGCCGAGGCCTCCGGCACCGCCATCGCTGCCATCACCGGTCGTCCGGCGGCCGAGGCCGGTCCGGACATCGTGCACCGCACCGGCACGCTGGTGGGTCGCGCCGTGGCCTCGGTGGCCAACCTCCTCGACCTCCGCCTGGCCGTGGTCGCGGGATCGGTGGCCCTCGGCTTCGGCGACGCCTTCTTCGCCGCCGCCCAGGCCGAGGTCGACCGCTCGGCCCGCCTCGACTTCTCGACGGGGACGGTGATCCGCCCGGGCCGGCTGGGAGCCGACGGCCCCCTCGTCGGTGCGGCCGCGGTCGGCTGGCGGGGCCTGGGCGTGGGCGTCGGGCCGTGAGCCCCCGGTAGCCTCGATCCCGTGGGCCCCTCCCCGTCGACCCCAACGCTCCGCTGGACCCTCGGTGCCACCGCGGCCGTGGCCCGGCGCCCCGACCTGTGGTCCACCGCCGTGCGCCAGGTCGGTCGCCTGGCCCCGACGGGCTGGTGGCGGAAGGCCCCGTACCTCCCGCTGCCCGATCCGGCCTACCTGCACTTCCGCATGGTCACGGCCTACGGCGGCCAGGGCGGCGAGCCACAGCCCGCCGACGTGGTCACCTACCTCCACTGGTGCAAGGCCTGGCCCGAGGTCACCTCGGGGCACTGAGCCGACGGCCGGCTCGATGCCGGTCAGGACAGGTACTGGTCGCCCGAGGCCCGCACGGTGATGTCGCTGATCGAGATGCCCCACGGCTGGTCGATCACGTAGACGACCTGCGTGGCGAGCTCCTCGGGGGCGATCGCCCAGTAGGCGATGTTCTCCGGGTCGGTCATCGCCGCCTTCTCGGGTGAGTCGTCGGGGCCCCAGACGACGGCTGCCTTCTCCCCGAAGCTGGCCGCGTTCTGGCCGAGGATCCCGACCATGGCGTCGCCGTTGACGATGCCGGAGCCGAGGTTGGTGCCGGGCACGCCCGTGGGCTTCACGACGGTGACCTTGATCTTCCCCTGGGACTCGATGCGCAGGGTCTCCGAGAGCACGTTCACCGCCGCCTTCGTGGCGGTGTACACGGCGGAGCCGGCCACCGGCGTGTTGCCGTAGATCGAGGAGATGTTGATGACCTGGCCGCGGCCCTGGGCGATCATCTGGTCGTGCACGGCCATGATGCCGTTGAGCACGCCCCGGAAGTTGATGTCGATGCATCGGTCCCACGCGTCGGCCGCCCGGGTGTGGTCGGCGAAGAAGGCCAGGGGCATGGTGCCGGCGTTGTTGACCATGACGTCGATGGCGCCGAAGGACTCGACGGCGAAGGCGGCCAGGCCGAACACGTCGGCCCGGTCGGTGACGTCGGTGCGGCGGTGGACGACGGTGCCGCCGGCGGCGGTGATCGATCCTGCCGTGGCGGCGAGGCCCTCGGCGTCGATGTCGGCGGCCACCACCCTGGCTCCGCGCGCCGCCACCATCTGGGCGACGAGGCGCCCGAACCCACTGGCCGCGCCGGTGACGACGACGACCTTCCCCTCCACGTGATCGGTCATGGCCGGGAACCTACCGGGCCGGGCCCCGCTCCTGCCGCAGGAGCTCGGGCCGCCCCGGGCCGGCGCCGGCCGGTAGCCTTCGAGCCAGGCCGGGTCGGCCCGGCGAGCCACAAGGAGAGCCGGTGGGCGACAACGTCCTCGTGCTGAACGCCACCTATGAGCCGCTGAGCACCGTGGCCTGGCAGCGCGCCGTCGTGCTCGTGCTCGAGGGCGCGGCCGAGACCGTGGCCGCCGACGAGGTCCGCCGGGTGCGGTCGCCGTCGCTCTCCATCGCCCGCCCCCACGTCATACGGCTGCTCTCCTACGTGCGGGTGCCCCGAGGGCGCCGCACACCGGTCACCCGCCGCGGCGTGCTCGCCCGCGACGGCCACACCTGCGGCTACTGCCGGGCCCGGGCCGACACCGTCGACCACGTCGTGCCCCGCTCCCGCCCGGGTGGTGCCCACACGTGGTCGAACCTGGTCGCCGCCTGCCGCAGCTGCAACGGCCGCAAGGGGAACCGCACGCCGGTGGAGGCGGGCATGCCCCTGCTCGTCCAACCCTTCGAGCCGCTCGGTGTGGGTGCCGTGCTGTTGCGCGCCGGCACCTTCGCCCGGGCCGAGTGGGAGCCCTGGCTCACCCGAACCGCCTCGTGAGCGGCGCCACCGCGCCATCGCCGTCGGCGCCGTGGTCGGTCGAGCGCCCCCGCGGGCCGGCGGCCGCCCACCACGGCCTCGACGTGCCCGAGCCCACCCATCGGGCGGTGTGGGCGTTCTCGCTCGCCGGCCCGGCCCTGGTGCTCGGCTCCACCCAGCGCATCGACGACGTCGA
>Ga0302299_10001948_pt1 | contig 12523 bp, 7 predicted proteins | sample III_Fen_N3_4_FD_198795 | JGI IMG/M metagenome (GOLD analysis project Ga0302299, IMG submission 198795) | Peat permafrost microbial communities from Stordalen Mire near Abisko, Sweden - III_Fen_N3_4 | ecosystem: Environmental > Terrestrial > Soil > Wetlands > Permafrost | place: Sweden: Abisko... | reverse complement strand
CGGCTGCTGGTCGCCGACAACCCGCTGCCGGCCATCCACGGCCGAGTCTGCTACCACCCGTGCGAGAGCGTCTGCAATCGCGCGAACCTCGACAGCGCCGTGTCGATCCACTCGATCGAGCGGTTCCTGGGCGACCTCGCACTCGAGCGTGGCTGGACGTTCGACGCCCCCGCGGCGCGCAGCGGCCAGCGAGTGCTCGTGATCGGCTCCGGGCCCAGTGGTCTTTCGGCTGCCTACCACCTCGCCCGGCTCGGCCACGACGTCGAGATCCGCGACGCAGGTGCCGAGCCCGGCGGGATGATGCGCTACGGGATCCCTGCCTATCGTCTGCCGCGTGACGTGCTGGCCGGCGAGCTGGCCCGGATCGAGGCCATGGGCGTGCGGCTCACCGGCGACCATCGCGTCGACGACCTCGCCGCGGAGCGCGACGAGGGTGGCTTCGACGCGGTCTTCGTCGCGGTGGGCGCCCACCTGTCCAAGCGGGTAGACATTCCCGCCCGCGACGCCGGACGGATCGTGGACGCCGTGTCGTTCCTCCGCAGCGTCGCGTCGGGGGAACGGCCCGTGGTCGGGCGACGGGTGGCGGTCTACGGCGGTGGCAACACGGCCATGGACGCGGCGCGGGTGGCCCGCCGACTCGGCGCCGACGAGGCGCTCATCGTCTACCGCCGCACCCGCGAGCAGATGCCGGCGCACGACGAGGAAGCCCAGGACGCCGAACGCGAGGGCGTGCGGATCAACTGGCTGCGCACGATCACGGCGTTCGACGGGCCGCAGCTGCAGGTGGAGCTCATGGAGCTCGACGACACCGGGTACCCGCAGCCCACCGGCGCCTTCGAGACGCTCGCCGCAGACACGGTGATCCTGGCGCTCGGGCAGGAGACCGACACCGCGTTCCTGCGCGCTTTGCCCGAGGTGGAGTTCGAGCGTGACGGCACGGTGCAGGTATCTGCGTCGATGATGACCGGTTGCCCGGGCGTGTTCGCCGGTGGCGACATGGTGCCGAGCGAGCGCACCGTGACCGTGGGCGTAGGACACGGCAAGAAGGCCGCCCGCCACATCGACGCATGGTTGCGCGGCACGCCCAGCATCAGTGGTCCGAAGCACCCTGAGGCCACATTCGACCTGCTGAACCTGTGGTTCTTCGGCGACGCGGCCCGCCGCCAGCAACCCGAGGTCGCCGACGAGGAGCGCGTCGAGGGATTCGGCGAGGTGGTCGGCGGCCTCTCCGAGGCAGCGGCCACCTACGAGGCTCGCCGGTGCCTGTCGTGCGGCAACTGCTGCGAGTGCGACGGCTGCCTCGGTGCATGCCCTGAGGACGCAGTGATCAAGCTGGGCGTCGGGCACCGTTACCGGTTCGACGACGCCCGTTGCACTGGCTGCGGCGCGTGTGCCGAGCAGTGCCCCGTCCACGCGATCGACATGTTCCCGGACCACCCCTGATGCGCGCGACGATCGACGGCAACGAGGCCGCGGCCTCGGTCGCGTACCGGCTCAACGAGGTCTGCTGCATCTACCCGATCACGCCGTCGTCGCCGATGGCCGAGCTGGCTGACGAGTGGTCGAGCGCGCGTCGTCCGAACGTGTGGGGCACCGTCCCCACCGTCGTTGAGATGCAAAGTGAGGGCGGAGCAGCGGGCGCCCTGCACGGCGCGCTGCAAGGTGGAGCGCTGTCGACCACGTTCACCTCTTCGCAGGGTCTGCTGCTCATGATCCCGAACATGTACAAGATCGCCGGCGAGCTCACCTCGGCCGTGCTGCACGTGGCTGCGCGGTCCGTGGCGACGCAGGGGCTCTCGATCTTCGGCGACCACTCCGACGTGATGGCGGTGCGGCAGACGGGGTTCGCGATGCTCGCCTCGGCGTCGGTGCAGGAGGCGCACGACCTGGCGCTGGTCGCCCAGGCCGCGACCCTGGAGACGCGAGTGCCGTTCGTGCACTTCTTCGACGGGTTCCGCACCTCGCACGAGCTGAACACGATCCAGATGCTCACCGACGACGACCTGCGCGCGCTGGTGCCCGAGGATCTGGTGCGCGCCCATCGCGGACGGGCGCTCTCCCCGGAACGTCCCTTCATCCGTGGCACGGCGCAGAACCCCGACGTCTACTTCCAGGCCCGCGAGACGGTGAACCCGTTCTACGCGCGGGTCCCCGACGTCGTCGAGGTCGCCATGGCCCGGCTGGGCGAGCGCACCGGTCGGCACCACCAGGTCGTGGAGTACAGCGGACATCCCGACGCTGACCGCGTGGTCGTCGTCATGGGCTCGGCCGGCGAGACCGTCCGCGAGACCGTGGCGTCACTCACCACGCGCGGTGAACGGGTCGGCGTCGTCCAGGTGCGTCTGTACCGACCGTTCCCCACCCGCGCTCTGCTCGCCGCCCTGCCGGTGACCGCGCGGCAGGTTGCCGTGCTCGACCGGACCAAGGAGCCCGGCTCGATCGGCGAGCCGCTGTTCCTGGACGTGGTGGCCGCACTGACGCAGTCGCACATGGACGGCGAGCGCGTGCTGCCACGGGTGTCCGGGGGCCGGTACGGACTGTCGTCGAAGGAGTTCACGCCAGGCATGGTCGCGGGAGTGTTCCGCGAGCTCGCCGCCCAACGGCCGCGACCTCGGTTCACGATCGGCATCGACGACGACGTCTCGGGCACGAGCCTGGAGTACGACCCGGCGGTCGACATCGAGCCCGCAGAAACGGTGCGCGCGGTCTTCTTCGGGCTCGGGGCCGACGGCACCGTCGGCGCGAACAAGAACACGATCAGGATCCTGGGCTCCGAGGCGCACCTGAACGCCCAGGGCTACTTCGTGTACGACTCCAAGAAGTCCGGGTCGCAGACCGTGTCGCACCTGCGGTTCGGGCCGCAGCCCATATGCGCGCCCTACCTCGTGAGCAACGCGAGCTTCATCGGGTGTCACCAGTTCTCGCTGCTCGACCAGGTCGACGTGCTCGGCCGCGCCGCGTCCGGAGCGACGCTCCTGGTCAACTGTCGCCACGCGCCCGGCAACGTGTGGGACGCGCTCCCGCGCCCCGTGCAGGAGCAGATCCTGGCCAAGCAGATCGTCGTCTACGCCATCGACGCCGACCAGATCGTCCGCGAGGTCGGTCTGGCCGGCCGGATCAACGTCGTGCTCCAGACCTGCTTCTTCGCCATCTCCGGCGTGCTCCCCCGCGACGAGGCGATCGCCCGGATCAAGGAGGCGATCAGCAAGACGTACGGCCGCCGGGGAGCCGACGTCGTCGAGCGCAACCTTGCAGCGGTCGATCGCACGTTGGAGGGGCTGCACCGGATCGACGTGCCCGACCACGTGACCTCGATGCGCGAGCTTCCGCCACCGGTGCCCGCCCACGCGCCCGTGTTCGTCCGGACCGTCACGGCACAGATGTTGGCCGGCCGCGGCGACGACCTACCGGTGAGTGCCCTTCCGGCCGACGGCACCTACCCGAGCGGCACGGCCGCGTACGAGAAGCGCAACATCTCCGAGCTGGTGGCGGACTGGGACCCCGACCTGTGCATCCAGTGCGGCAACTGCAGCTTCGTCTGCCCGCACAGCGTGATCCGCTCCCGCTACTACGACCCGTCCCAGCTGGACGGCGCACCGACCGGGTTCCGATCGGCTCCGTTGGAGGCGCCCGGGCTGCCGGACAGTCGCTACACGCTGCAGGTGTACGTGGAGGACTGCACGGGCTGCGGGTTGTGCGTCGAAGCCTGTCCGGCCGTGGCGCCGGGGGACGTCGCCCGCAAGGCGATCAACTTGGCCGAGCGCGAGCCGATGCTGACCACCGAGCGCGACAACATCGCATTCTTCGAGACGCTCCCGGCAAGCAACCGGTCGCGCGTCGACTTCGGCACGGTCCGCGGCACCCAGTTCCTGGAGCCGCTGTTCGAGTTCTCCGGCGCCTGTGCCGGCTGCGGCGAGACGCCGTACGTCAAGCTGCTCTCCCAGCTGTTCGGCGACCGGTTGATGGTGGCCAATGCAACCGGGTGCTCGTCGATCTACGGCGGGAACCTGCCCACGACGCCGTGGACGACCGATGCCGAGGGCCGCGGTCCGGCGTGGTCGAACTCCCTCTTCGAGGACAACGCCGAGTTCGGGCTCGGGTTCCGGCTCGCCGCCGACGGCCAGACCGACTTGGCCCGACGGCGGCTGACGCAGCTGCGGGACGCGGTCGGTGCCGACCTCGTGGACCACATCCTGTCGGCGCCGCAGCTGCGCGAGTCGGAGCTGCACGCCCAACGAGAGCGCGTCGCCGAGCTGGTCCGACGGCTCGGCGGCCTCGACGGGCCGGCCGTGACCGACCTGCTCAGCGTGGTGGACCATCTCGTCCGGCGCAGCGTGTGGATCGTCGGCGGCGACGGGTGGGCCTACGACATCGGGTCGGGTGGACTCGACCACGTGCTGGCCACCGGGCGCAACGTGAACGTGCTGGTGCTCGACACCGAGGTGTACTCCAACACGGGGGGCCAGGCGTCGAAGGCGACACCGCTCGGCGCCGTGGCCAAGTTCGCCGCCGCCGGCAAGACCACACCCAAGAAGGACCTCGCCCTGCAGGCGATCGCCTACGGGAACGTGTACGTGGCCCGCGTCGCCATGGGCTCGGACCCGCAGCAGACGCTGGAGGCTTTCCGCGAGGCCGAGGCCTACGACGGACCGTCGCTGGTGATCGCCTACAGCCATTGCATCGCCCACGGAATCGACATGCGCGGGGGTCTCGACCAGCAGTACCGCGCCGTGGCGAGCGGCTACTGGCCGTTGATCCGTTACGACCCCATGGCGCGGGCCGCCGGGGGCAACCCGTTCCTGCTCGACTCACCGCGACCGCGGATCCCGCTGGCCGACTACACCGACCGCGAGCTGCGGTTCCGCTCGCTCGCGAACACCCACCCGGCCGAGGCCGAACGCCTGCACGCCCTGGCCGAGGAGGCCGTCGCCCGTCGCTGGGCCGTCTACGAGGACATGGCCACCCACAGCGCCGAGCAGTTCCCACCCGACGCCCGCAAGGATCCCTGATGGACCTGTCCACCGACTACCTGGGTCTCGCACTACGCAACCCGCTCGTCGCGTCGGCTTCTCCACTGTCGACGACCGTCGACGGGGTGCGACGCCTGGCCGACGCCGGTGTCAGCGCCGTCGTGCTCTACTCGCTCTTCGAGGAGCAGGTCATCGCGGAGGCGGCGCAGAACGCGCGGCTCCTCGATGCCGGCACGGAGAGCTTCGCCGAGTCGCTGTCGTACTTCCCGGCCGGGGCCGAGCACGAGCCCGGTCCGCACCGCTACCTCAGCCTGGTCGAGCGTGCCGCGGCCGCCGTCGACGTCCCGGTGATCGCGAGCCTCAACGGCGTGACGCCCGGCGGGTGGTCCGACTACGCCGCGGCGATGCAGGACGCGGGCGCAGCCGCGATCGAGCTCAACGTCTACTACCTTCCCGGCGACACGCACATCTCCGGCCGCGATGTGGAGCAGCGGCACATCGACATCCTGACCCGGGTCAAGGAGACGGTGACCATCCCGGTCGCGGTCAAGCTGAGCCCCCATTTCAGCTCGACCGGCGAGATGGCACGACGGCTCGACGAGGCCGGCGCGAACGGACTCGTGCTGTTCAACCGGTTCATGCAGCCCGACATCGACCCCGAGACACTGGCCGTGGTGCCCGCCGTCGGACTGTCCAACGCGGCCGACGCCCGGCTGCCACGCACCTGGATTGCGCTCCTGCGGGGACACGTCGCGGCCTCGCTCGCCGCGACCACCGGAGTCGAGGACCCCACCGACGTGGCCAAGTACCTCCTGGCCGGCGCAGACGTGGTGATGACCGCGTCGGCACTGCTGCGGCATGGCCCCGCGTACGCGACTGTCCTGCTCGACGGCCTGTCGGAGTGGATGGAGCGCAAGGGGTTCGCGACCGTCGGCGACCTGCGCGGCCTGCTCGCGGTGCCGCCGGGCACCGACGAGGCGGCCCACGAGCGCGTGAGCTACGTCAGTGCGATGCGCCGGGCGAACCGCACCGTGTACGGCCCGTGGTGACCTCGGCACATCCGCGACCAGACGCGCAACCGACCTGGATCACTCCCGACCCCGCGTCAGGTCGAGCAGCCGACCCAGGATCCGGCCACCGTCCATGCGCAGCCCGTCGTGCTCGTACTCGTTGGTCAGCCACATCCGCAACCCCTTGATCCGACCAGCCGTCTGCTCGGAGAACTCCCGCTCCACGTACATGTCGTCGGCGTAGACCGCCGCAGCACAAGGAACCGCGTTGGCCGCCAGACGGTCGACGTCGTACAGCGGACCCCATGCGCGGTGGGCGAGGATCTGCGCCGCCTCGGCGAACGGCCGCAGTCCGGCGAAGTCGTCGAACATCCACGGGTACACGTGCTCACCGGTGAGCAGCGTCGGGTCTTCGGCGTACTCAGCGGGCAGCAGCCGTTGCGCCGCCCAGTTCGTGGGAAGGCCGGGCGCGTAGCAGGACTCGTGCACCACCGCGTACAGCGGATTGCGGGCGAACGACGACGCGGCCTCGACGTCGTGCCGGAAGGCCGGGCTCCCCCAGGGCAGCTCCAGGATGTAGTGCAGCAGCTCCGACCCCTCACCGCCACCGAGCAGGATGCCGAGCTGACGGAACCGCGAGGCGGTGAGGCGGTCACCGCCGGGCAGGCGGACGTCTTCGGCCTCGAGCGTCGCGACGATCGCCGTCACGCGCTCGCGGTCGGGCGGGTAGCGGTCGTAGTGACGTCGCACGTGCTCGGCGGTCCGGCGGTACGTCGCGGCATACACCTCGTCGATCGACCGATCCAGGGGCGGCAGACCACCGCAGATCAACGCCTCCCGCAGCGACTCGGGGAACAAGGACAGGTACGTGACGCAGCAGAACCCGCCGAAGCTCTGGCCGAGCACCGACCACTTCTCGACACCGAGCTCGCGACGGATGAGCTCGGCGTCGCGCACGATCGAGTCGGCGCGGTAGTGGGCGAGCCGGTCGGCCAGCTGCGTCGGCGCGAACTGCGCGGCCACGTCCGGTCCGACCGGCGCCGAGCGCCCGACCCCGCGCTGGTCGAGCATCAGCACCCGGAACTCGGTCAGCGCCCGTTCCAGGAAGCCGGGGGTGAGCTGGCGGAGGGGACGAGGCGCCTCGAACCCCGGTCCACCCTGCAGGTAGAGCAGCCACGGCAGGCCGTCCTTCTCCTTGTCCGCCGCCACGACCTCGCGGGCGAACACCTCGATCTGCTCGCCGCCGGGCTCGTCGTGGTCCAGCGGGACTTCGAACGTGCGCTCGGTCAAGACGAGCTGCGGGGTCCGGAAGGTCTGCGCCGTCATGCCCGAACGCTAGCCCGAGCGCCCCTATCTTCCTAAGATGCGGTCATGGTGTTCCGCAAGGCCGGCACGCTGCTCCCCCTGGAGCGGTCGATCCTCGAGGTCGGGGTGCGGCGCGGTGGCACGGGCATGCACGGGTTCTGGCTGGCCCAGCAACTCGCCGACGCGGAGGGAACCACGAGCCTCGTCGCCCATGGCACCCTGTACAAGGCGCTCGATCGCATGCGTCGGGCCGGTCTCCTCGAGGCGCGTTGGGAGGATGCCGATGCAGCTGCCGACGCGGGCCGGCCGAGGCGGCGCATCTACACGGTCACTGCAGCGGGAGTCGCCGCGCTGAAGGCCACCACGCCGAGGCGGGCGGCGACACGTCGGCCCGGCGAGGCCACGACATGAGCACAAGCGCGGATCGCGCGACGACGCTCGCCCGCTGGTGGGTGGGTGGCTACACCCGCACGGCGCCGGAACCGGCCGCGTCGGACCGTCGGGCGGAGATCGAGTCCGACCTGTTCGAGCAAGTCAGGTCTACGGATCCGGCCGCGCACTCGACCTGGTCGGTGGTTGGGCGCACCGTTCGCGGCATTCCGGACGACCTGATGTGGCGGGTCGCCGTCGAGCACGAACCGGGCCGACTCGACTGGCACCTCGCCCACCCGGCCACGCTGCTCGGCACCAGCTTGGTGGTCGATGTGCTGCTGGGGAACCTGTGTGACGCCTCGGTGCACCGATTCCCCCTGCTCACGCCGCTCGCCGCTCTGATGCACCCCTCGCTCCTGCTCGTCTGGGCGTTCACCGTGGCGTTCGCGCTGGTCGCAATGACCCGGTGGCGTCCGCACCGCAACCTGGGCCGCCTGACGATGGTCGACGCCTGGCGCCGGGCCAGCATCTGCACGATGAGCGTGGCCGGTTCGCTGGCCGGGCTCTGGCGGTTCGCGCCGGATGTCTGGGGCCGGTTCGCGGGGCTCGCCTGGGGAATCTTCGGCGTCGCGGTGCTGGTCTACCTCATCACGTGGTTGACCCGGGGGATTCGCAGCGCGCTCACCGTTCTTGACTTTGGGAAGGTATCTTCCTAATCTCTCCTCCACCGAGAGGAGACCACCATGACCACGTTCACCAAGGCCCTCAACCTCGCCTCCGGAGGGTGGGCGCTGTACCTGGTCGGCCTCGCCGTGGTGCTGGCGACCGACCACGGCGAAGTCGGCTACGTCGCCGTGGGCGCCGTCATCGCGGTGGCGGTGCTGACCTGGACCAGGCGGACCAGCAGTCGTACGTCGTTCGGCGTCTCGCTGGTCCTCGGGGTGCTGCTGGCTCTGCAGTCTGCGGCCTACCTGGCCGCCGACATAGCCGGCAGCCCGGTCGACGCGCGGGTCCTGACGCTCGACCTTGTGTCGCTGGTGGCCGGCCTCGCGATCGTGGTCGGGTCGGGATGGGCGCTGCGCAGTCGACCTGGAGCATCGGTCGCCGCCGCCTGAGTCCCGTCGTCTGAACTCGACGCCGCCGCGGCCCCGGAGCCCGAACCGGCCAACATCACGCTCGTCGGCCACTAGATTCGGGCGACGAGAGGTGGTGGACGTTGGTCTGCTCCAGCTGTCACACCGAGAACGAGTCGAGCCGCAAGTTCTGCCGGGAGTGCGGCCAGCGGCTCGCCGTTGTCTGCCCGAGCTGCGGCGCCCCCAACGCGGCCGACGACAAGTTCTGCGGCGAGTGCGGAACCCCTATCGCGGCAGCCCTGCCCCGCTCGCCGGATTCTCCGGCCGCAGAGCCGTCCGGACCCACGGCCGGTGGCGGCGGCACCGAGCGGCGTCTGGTGACGGTGCTGTTCGCCGACCTCGTCGGTTCCACCTCGTTCGCCGAGGGCCGCGACCCCGAGGACGTGCGCGCGATGCTGGGCCAGTACTTCGACGCCGCATCCGAGGCGGTCGAGCGCCACGGCGGCACGGTCGAGAAGTTCATCGGTGACGCAGTCATGGCGGTCTGGGGAACGCCCGTGGCGCACGAGGACGACGCCGAGCGGGCCGTCCGTTCGGCACTGGACGTGGTCGACCGCGTCGCCGCCTTGGGAGTTCAGCTCGGGGTCCCCCTGCAGGCCCGGGTCGGTGTGCTGACCGGTGAGGCCGTGGCCACGGTCGGTGCGGTGGACCAGGGCCTGGTGGCCGGAGACATGGTGAACACCGCGGCGCGCCTGCAGTCGACCGCAGATCCAGGCACGGTCCTCGTGGGCGAGGGCACATTCCGCGCCGCGTCCGAGGCGATCGCGTTCGCCCCGATCGAAGCGCTGACGCTGAAGGGCAAGCGAGACCCCGTGCCCGCCTGGCAGGCGTTGCGGGTGGTCAGCGAGGTCGGCGGCTCGGGCCGCGGCTCGGCGCCGGAGCCGCCCTTCGTCGGCCGCGACGAGGAGCTGCGGCTGGCCAAGGAGCTGCTGCACGCAACCGGCCGGGAGTGCCGACCGAGGCTTCTGGCGGTCACCGGGGTGGCCGGCATCGGCAAGTCGCGCCTGGTCTGGGAGCTGCTCAAGTACGTCGACGGGCTCACCGAGCCCGTCTACTGGCATCAGGGCCGATGCCCGGCTTACGGCGAGGGCGTCACGTTCTGGGCGTTCGCCGAGATGGTCCGCGGCCGCGCCGGCATCGCCGAGACCGACGACGAGGCAACCGCCCGCAAGCGACTGAGCGCCTGCCTCGCGGAGCTGGTCGCCGACGACGAAGAACGTGCCTGGATGTTGCCGAGGCTCGGTCATCTGCTGGGCCTGGACCCTGCGCCGCCGGGTGGTCGCGACGAGCTGTTCGGCGCTTGGCGTCGGTTCGTCGAGCGCGTCGCCGACCGCGGCACGACCGTGCTCGTCTTCGAGGACCTGCACTGGGGCGACCCCGGACTGCTCGACTTCGTCGAGTCGCTACTCGCGTGGTCGCGGACGTCACCGGTGCTGGTGGTCTCGTTGGCCCGCCCGGAGCTGAGCGAACGCCGCCCCAACTGGGGCGCTGCCGTTCGGGCGACCTCGGGCCTGCACCTCGACCCGCTCCCCGACGACGACATCCGGCTGCTGGTCACGGGATACGTCGAGGGCCTGTCCGACGACGACCAGCAGCGCGTGGTCGGTCGGGCCGAGGGGATTCCGCTGTACGCCGTCGAGACCGTGCGCATGCTGGCCGACCGCGGGTTCCTCGAGCAGGCAGGGTCGGTGTACCACGTCGTGTCCGACCTCGCTCTGACGATGGATGTGCCCGAGACGCTGCACGCCCTCGTCGCGGCCCGGCTGGACGGGCTGCCCGACGACGAGCGAAGTCTCGTGCTCGATGCCGCAGTGACCGGTCACAGCTTCACCCTCGAGGCGGTCTGCGCGGTGTCCGGACGTACTCCGGAGGACGTGGAGCCGCGGTTGCGCGCGTTGGTCGGCAAGGAGGTGCTGGACCAGAACGTCGACCCGCGCTCAGCGGAGCGCGGGCAGTTCCACTTCGTCCAGTCCGTGATCCAGGAGGTGGCGTACTCGACGCTGAGCAAGCCATCTCGTCGGGCCAAGCACCTCGCGTGTGCGAACTGGTTCGCCGACCTCGGCGACGAGGAGCTGGCCGGGATCGTCGCCAGCCATTTCCTGGACGCCTACCGCGCCGAGCCGTCGGCCACCGACGCGGAGGAGGTTGCCGACCAGGCACGGGAATGGCTGCGCGTGGCCGCGGACCGCGCCTTCTCGCTCGGTTCGCCGGAGACCGCGTTCGAGTATGCGGTTCAGGCCCTGACGCTGGCCACGACGCCGGAGGAGCGAGCCACGCTGCATTCGACCGCTGCGCAAAGTGCCCGATACACCGGTCGGCTGGAGCTGGCGTGGGAGCACTACGCCGCCGCATCCGACGCCTACCAGCTGCTCGGCGACCCACAGACGGAAGGGTTGATGCTCGCGCAGTCCATCGCCACGATCGAGGGCGACGCCCGGGTCGACCTCCTGCGCCGCCTCGAGGATGTCAACGACAGACTCACCGAACCCGGCTCGGCCAAGGTCTTCGTCCTCGCCGCCCTCTCCGACGCTGCGTCCTCCGACGGTCGCCGCGAGCCGGCCGTGCGCTGGTCGGAGGATGCGCTGGTGCTGGCGCAGCTGATCCACGACGATGACGCGCTCAGCGCTGCCGCCAGGGCCAGGGCATTCGCGCTTTTCAACGCCGATCGGCAGTTCGAGGCCGTTCTGCTCACCGAGGGGGTCATGTCGATGGCGCGGCGCAGCGGAAGCGCCCAGGCACAGGTGGGCGCTGTCATGCAGGGTGGAGTCATCCTGGCGACCGGGGAACCTCGGCGGGCCATGTCAGCCTTCCTCGAGGCTGCCGCGATCGCCGCACGTGCGGGCATCAAGCCAGGGCAGGTGATGGGCCTGGGGAACGCGGCCGAGACGGCCATCGACCTCGGTGAGCTCGACGTCGCCGCCCGGGCCCTCGCCGAGGCTGACGAGATCGGTGGCGGCGGGACGCTCGACCAGGACGGTGTCACGCTGTGCCACGCGCTCCTTGGCGTCTACCGCGGAGACCTGGTCACGGCGCACGCCGACCTCGACCGACTCGAAGCGGACCGTCGCGCTGACTGGGACGCGGTGCAGATGACCACCTGGTTCCTGCGCACCCGCAGCGCAGTGCACCTGATCGAGGGCGACTGGGCCGAAGCGCTCGCCGACGCGCGGGAGTCGATCGCGTTGGAGGCCTCGGGCGGGAACGCGTCGACTTGTCTGTGGCAAGGCGTGCAGGCCGCCGCCCGGCTGGGCGAGGCCGACGCGATCGCCGCGCTCCTCGCCGACACCGCGGGCCTGCGTGGCGAGTGGGTCGACTTCATCCGGGCGACCGCCGAAGCTGCGGTCGTCGCGCTACGTGGTGACGCGGAGGCCGGAGCCGCGGCCATGACGACCGTCCTCACCGACTGGCGTGACCGCGACTTCCCCCTCGACCACGCGTTCGCCGCCGGGATCGCCTTGCACGCGCTCCCGCCCGATCTGGTGCCCCAGGAGCACGTCGACTCGGCGCGCGCCTACCTGCAGGAACTGCACGCGGACGGCATCCTCCGACTGCTGTGACCCGCGGGCGTGGCCCGCGGTCACGCGCGCGCCCAGCGCCGCTGACCGGTCCGACACTGACACAGTGATCACATGAGTCTGTGGCGGCTCCCAGGCGAGTGGGACGACTACGAGTGGTTCCGCCTCGCCGACCTGCCGGCGCCGAGGATCGTCTCGGCCCAGGTGACCACCGACGG
>Ga0302299_10001947_pt1 | contig 12526 bp, 8 predicted proteins | sample III_Fen_N3_4_FD_198795 | JGI IMG/M metagenome (GOLD analysis project Ga0302299, IMG submission 198795) | Peat permafrost microbial communities from Stordalen Mire near Abisko, Sweden - III_Fen_N3_4 | ecosystem: Environmental > Terrestrial > Soil > Wetlands > Permafrost | place: Sweden: Abisko... | reverse complement strand
CGCCTACACCCAGGACTGCGTCGAATCGATCCGCCGGCACACCGACGTCCCCTACGAGCTGATCATCGTGGACAACGGCTCGCGGTGGGAGGCCGCCCACTACGCAGGGGCCGCGTCTGATGTGGCGGTGCTGAACCAGGACAACCTCGGCTTCGCGCACGGCATGAACCAGGGCCTGGCGGTGGCGTCCGGCCGCTACGTCGCCTTCTGCAACAACGACACCGTCGTATCGCCGGAGTGGGCGAGCCGCCTGGTCGAGACGGCCGACGCCCATCCCCGGGCCGGCATCGTCGTGCCGGCCCTCACCGCGGCGGGCAACGAGCGCACGATCCGCACCGAGGCCGGTAGCGAGGTCGTGGTGCTGCCACCGTTCTCGGCGCCGCCCTCGGCGGTGATCTACCTCATGCCGCGGGCCGTGGCCGCCGAGATCGGCGCGTGGGGTGAGGAGTACCTCGTCGCTTCCGGTGAAGATGTCGACATCGCGTTCAAGGTGTGGGTCAACGACCTCGACATCGTCTACGACGAGCGGGTGCTGATCGACCACGTCGGCAAGGCCTCGGCGTCCAAGCTCGACAACTGGCAGGCGCTGTGGGCCAAGAACCGTGGCCTGTTCCTCGAGAAGTGGGCGGGCGACGGCGAGGTGCCCCGGATCGAGGCGTGCGACGCGGCCACCTTCGACCGCAATCGGGCGACGGCGGCATCGGTCGCCGAGTGGATGGCCAAGTACTTCAAGGCCCGAGACAAGCCGCCGACCGTGCGCTCGGTGCTCAAGCGATCGCCGTTCGAGGAGCGGCTGGTCGCCGCCCGTCGTCAGCTGCTCGCAGCCCGGAGCCAGGCCAAGCGCCGCGCCGTCAAGGAGGCGGGTCGCAACGTCCGCCGGCTCAAGCGGCGCACGCCGCCGAGGGTCGTTCGCTCGGTGCGCACGGTGCTGGTCCGACTGCCCCCGCAGGTCGAGGACTCACTGCGCCAGGCTGTTCGCCGCGTGTCCTAGGTCGCCTCCACCGGACCTCACGGTCCTGTGGTGAGGCTCCGGTTCCCCACCCGGGCGAGCCGGTATCATTTCGCTTCCGTTCCCGACGAGGTTCCTGCACCTTGGCTGCACCCGCGCCGCATCCGACGTTCGTGATCATCGGCGCCGAGCGGGCCGCCACGCGTTGGCTGCGGTTCCACCTCGACCAGCACCCGGACATCTGCGCGCCACCCCTGCACCTCGACTACTTCGGCGACCCCGAGCGCATGGCCACCCTCGGCTTCCGGTGGTATCGCCGGCAGTTCACGACGTTCAAGGGCGAGCCCTTCGTCGGGGAGGCCTCCCCGAGCTACATGATGTGGAAGAACCAGCCGGCCCAGGTCGCCCGCCGCATGTACAAGGCCCTGCCCGACGCTCGACTCATCGCCATCGTGCGCAACCCGATCGATCGGTTCACCTCTGCGGTGCGCCACCACATCCGGTGGGGCCGCCTGCCTCAGGGCCAGTCGCTCTACTCGATGATCCTGCAGGGAGGGGACGCCTTCACCTCGGTCGATCCGATCGGGTGCAGCGTGATGTTCTCCAGCCTGTACCCCTTCGTCGATCGCTTCGGTGATCAGCTGCAGCTGCTGTTCTACGACGACCTGGTCGCCGATCCCGCCGCGTTCTACCGCAGCGCGCTGAGCCACATCGGGGCCTCCACCGACTTCGTCCCCGACGGGCTCGATCAGCGGCTGTTCAGCGACGCCGATGCGGTCGACATCGAGCCGCTCACCGAGCTCGAGCGTCAGATCGTCTACCAGTTCTTCGGCCCCGACGTCGACCTCCTGAGCGACTGGGCCGGGCGGGACCTCACGTCGTGGGAGCCACGCTCCGTTCAGGACCTCGGCACCCCTGACCTCACGTCGGTCTTCCTGTCGGGCGAGCTGTGAGCCCTTCGTCCGCCGGTCAGGCCCCGCTCCCGTCCTTCCTCGTCATCGGCGCCGAGCGCAGCGCCACGCGCTGGCTGCGGTTCAACCTCGATCGTCATCCCGAGGTGTTCTCCCCTCCGGTCGAGATCAACTGGTTCAGCGACGCCGAGATGATGCGGGCCCGTGGCCGGCGGTGGTACCAGTCGCAGTTCGATGCGTGGGAGGGCGAGCCGGTGCTGGGGGAGTCCTCGGCGCGCTACCTCAAGCTCGCGAGCAGCCCCGACCAGGTGGCGGCGCGCATCCAACGCAGCATCCCTGACGTCCGCCTGGTCGCGATCCTGCGCCAGCCGGTCGACCGGCTCGAGTCGGCGGTGCGCATGTACGTCAAGCAGGGCCGTCTGGCCGCCGACGTCGACGTGTACGACCTCATCTGTCGCAACGACCCCATCGTCGCCGAGCTCGACCTCATCGGCGCCGGCCTCTACGCATCGTGTCTCTACCCCTTCCTGCAGACCTTCGGCGAGCAGCTGCTGGTGCTCGACCACGCGGACATCGGCCGGAAGCCGCACGAGGTCTATGCGTCGGTGCTGCGTCACCTCGACGCAGACCCGACCTTCGTCCCGCCCGACCTCGACCGGGTCCGGTTCTCCGACCGCCCCACGGTGTCGGTCCCGGAGCTCGACGACGAGCAGCGCCGCATCGTCTACACCGCGTTCCGCCTCGACGTCGAGGAGCTCGAGGCCCAGATCGGCCGAGACCTGTCGGCCTGGGACCCAGGACCGCCCCCGTTCGACCGCCGGGCCGAGGCCGACGCCGTGCTGGCTGCCGTGCCGTTCACCGGTCCCGCACCCGAGCCCGGCGAGACCGGACCGGTCGACGATGACGATGACGATGACGACGTGGTCGATGCGGCGGACGTCCCGCCGATCACTCGGTCAGCGGTGGCTCCCTGATGGCCCCGCCGTTGCCGTCGTTCGTCATCGTCGGTGCCCAGCTGAGCGCCACCCGCTGGCTGCGCACCAACCTCGAGAAGCACCCGCAGGTCTATCTCCCGTCGTTCGACCTGGGGTTCTTCGAGAACCGCCTCGACATGCGGCGCCTGGGGCTGCGGTGGTATCGAGATCAGTTCGCGGCGTGGGACCGCGAGCCGCTCGTCGGCGAGTCCTCACCCACCTACCTGTCACTCAAGCACCACCCGTCTCAGGTGGCCCGTCGCATCGACGAGACCATCCCCGATGTGCGGACCATCGCCATCCTGCGCCAGCCGGTCGACCGGATGTACTCGGCCATGCTCCAGTACATCAAGCGGGGCAACCTGCCACCCGAGACCGACCTGTTCGCCCTGATCCGCGACCGGGACCCCGTGCTCGAGGAGATCGACCTGCTCGGTGCCAGCCTCTACTCGCAGGCGATCTACCGCTATCGCCGCCAGTTCGGTGACCGTCTGCTGGTGCTGTTCCACGACGATGTGCGAGACCGACCCCAGGAGGTCTACGCCTCGGTCCTGCGTCACATAGGGGCCAGCGACTTCGAGCCGCCCCATGTCGGCGACGTGCTGTTCAGCAACCGCAACACCGTGCGCGCCAACGAGCTCACCGACGAGCAGCACCGGGTGCTCTACCGGCTGTTCCGGCGAGACGTCGAGGAGCTCGAGGCGATCACCGATCGCGACCTGTCGGCCTGGTATCCCGGCCCACCCCGCCTCACCTCGGTCTGAGATCCACCGGGGCGCGGTCGGCCGATCAGGGCTTGCGCTTGATGATGTGGGCGGCGGCCCGCATCACGCCCTTCTGGTCGACCAGGGCCTTCAACTCGCCGGTCGGGTCCGGCTTGGCCTCACGTTCGGCCTGATCGACCTGTGCCGTCTCGACCGCCTTGATCGCGGCGCGCTGCACGGCGGCGAGGTCGATTGGCGGGCCCTCGGGCAGGCCATCGAGGCTGCTGGCCCGGATCGGGTGGGGGAGGGGCAGGTTGCGCACGGGGATGCGGACCGCGCCGATGACCAGGAACGGCGCGCCGGTCGGTCCCTCGAGCACCTCGACGGGGGCACCCTCGGTCCAGCCGGCGAACTCCTCGTCGGTTGCCGGTCGCCGGGTGCCCAGGCGCTGCTCGAGCGAGGGCACCAGCAGCCCGGAGGTGATGTGTCGTCGGTGGTCGCCCTCGACGACGTAGAGGGAACCGTCCGGTCGCGACACGAGCGCAGGTGGCCCAGCGGCCGCTGCCTCGGTGCCGAGCGCGGCGAGCCAGGCACCGGCGACGCCGGCGCGCCGCGACCGGATGGCGGACGGAGCATCGAGCGTGGGCCCCTCGGGGAGCCCGTCGAGGGGGCTGCGCTCGACCGGATGAGGCAGGGGCAGGCCGGCGACCGGTAGGCGACGACCACCGACCACCACGAAGGGCAGGCCCGAGCGGCCCTCGATCAGCTCGACCGGGGGGCCCTCCGCGAGGGCGGCGACGTCGTCGGCGGACATCGGCCGGCGCTCGCCGAGGGCGGTCTCGAGCGCCGGCACCAGGAGGCCAGCGCGCACGGGACGTCCGACGCCGCCCTCGACGACGAGGATGGAACCGTCGGGTGCGGTGGCCAGATGGGCTCCGGCGTCCGGGGTTGTGGCGGCGAGCGGGCCGACCCAGTCGGCGGCGACGATCGCCCGCCGGGCCACCGTGGCCGCGGCGACGTCGAGGAGCGGTCCTTCGGGGAGCGCGTCGACGGTTGCCTGGTCGACTCCGTGGGTCAGGCCGAGGCCGCGCAGGGCGAGCCGGCGTCCTCCGACGATGACGAACGGAGGCCCGGTCGGTCCCTCGAGGACCTCGACGGGTGCGCCTTCGGCCAAGGCGTGGAACGCGGCGTCGTCGATCGGGCGGCGTTCGCCGTAGAGCTGCTCGAGCGCGGGCGCGAGCAGCACCACGGCGAGCCGGCGACGGGTGGTCCCCTCCACCAGGTAGAGCGACCGGTCGGCGCGGGTGACGATGCTGGGGTCGGCGGTGCGAGCGGCCGGCGCCGCGTCGACGAGGTCGGGCAGCCATTCGGAGGCGATCCTGGAGCGGCGCTCGGAGGCATGCAGCGCCGGGCGCGCCGCCGTGGGGGGCGTCCGATCGGCGGGGGTCGCGCCCGCCGCACCGGCGGACTGGAGCGCGTCGAGCTGCACCCGGAGGTGGTGGTTGACGGCGGCCATCGCCCGCAGCTGGCGCCGGAGTCGCGCCCGCTCGTCGTCGTCGTTCACGTCGTGGTCCCCTGTCGGTCTGGCGTGGGCTCGGCCGCTCGGTGTTCGGCGTCGCGGCCACGACCGTAGAGCGCGGCGTAGCGCGGCGCGGTGGACGCCACCGTGTCGAACCGCACGGCGTGCACCCGGCGGGTGGCCCGCAACACCTCGTCGCGGCAGGCATCGAGCCGCTCGACGAGCACGACCAGGTCGTCCGGCGCGGTGGGATCGATCGTCCACCCGGCTCCGGCGGCCCGGATGCGCTCGCCCAGCGCCCCGTAGGAGGCGCCCACCACGGGGAGACCGGCGAGGATGGCCTCGGTCATGACCAGCCCGAACGTCTCGGCGTAGGCACCCGGCAACAGCACCACCTGGATGCCGGCGAGGTGCAGGAGGTCGCCGAGCAGCTCGTTGTCGTAGGCCCCGTGGCATCGCAGCTCGGGGGAGGCCTCCTCGGAGAGCGGTCCGAAGTGGTGCACCTCGACATCGGTGTCGGCCAATGCGTCGGCGAGGTGGTTGACCACGTCGAGCCCCTTCTTGGCCCACCCCCGGCCCACGAACGCCACCCGGAGGGGCTCGTCGAGGATCAGGGACTCGTCGACCCAGCGGGGGCGGTCGGGATCGAGGGTCGAGCCGTGCTCGATCACCTCCAACCTCGCGGGATCGAGGTCGTAGGCCCGCAGCAGGAAGTCGGCGGCGCTTCGGCTCGGCAGCACCCAGTGGTCGATGCGTGAGACGTGACCCGACACCTGCTCCCGAAAGGCCGTCAGGTGGCTCAGGGGGCGGCCTTCGGTTTCCGGGAGGCAGCGGGCGCACACCGACAGATCTTCGGGGATGCCACACGGCTCGGTGTTGCGGTAGAGCAGCGAGTAGTGCGGGCAGACGAGGAACAGGTCGTGCACCGAGCACACGACCGGACCGGCGAACTCGGCGAGCACCGACAGGGGGGCCAGCGACTGCCCTTTGATGTTGTGGATGTGGACCGCGTCGAAGTCGAACAGGTCGAGGGTCAGGGCCAGGGCCTCGGCCGCGCCCTCGTCATGGATCGCCGTGACCGTGCGGACCGTGCCGGGAAGGAGGAAGTCGACGACGACCGGCTCGAGTCGGCCGAGGTTCCACCGCGTGGTGAGGACGAACCCGCTCTCGACGGGGTAGAGGATCGAGAAGTCGAACTCGTCACCGAGGGCGTCGAGCAGCGACAGCAGATGCTTCTCGGTGCCGCCGCTGTCGACCGGTGCGCCGTGCAGGAGTTGCAGCACGTGGCGCCGCTCGGGGTCCCGTTCGAGGAGGCCGAGCTCGAGGGCGGCGAACGAGATCGTCAGCGGGCCCTCGGCCTGCTCTCGGCGATTCGCGTCGCGGAAGAAGCGGAACCGCCGATGCAGCAGCCGAGACGCCGCTCGCATGCGATCCTCGCGCTCGTCCCCGAACGACACGCCACCGCGGTGGTAGACGAACGTGGAGTCCTCGACGAGGTGGCGGAGCCCGAGCCGGGTGGCCCGGAGGCAGAAGTCGACCTCCTCGCCGTACCCCCGGCCGAACGCGTCCTCGTCGAACCGTCCGCACAGGTCGAGCGCCGCACGTGTCACGTACATGCAGAACCCGACACCCGAGATCACCTCAGGGTTGATCCCGGCCCCGGAGCGGGCGAGGAGCTCGCCGCAGGCGTCGATGCGGGGCTCGTCGCCGTCGAGGTCGAAGGCCTCGATGATCGCTGGCGGCAGGGTGCAGATCGACCCCGAGTTGGTCAGGGGGGTGACCGTGGCGACGTCGTCGGCGTCGGCCGCCGCGACCAGGCGGTCGAGCCATCCCTCGGTGACCACCGTGTCGGCGTTGAGCACGATCACGTCGCCGCGCGTGGCCTCGAAGCCGAGGTTGACCGACGCCACGAAGCCCCGGTTCACCTCGTGGGGCACGACCCGGACGGGGAACGGCAGGTCCGCTTCCCCGAGGTCGGCGAGGAGCGTGGAGATGCCGGGGTCGGGTGATGCGTCATCGATGACGAACAGCTCGAACGGCGAGCGGGTGGTGGCGGCGTGGCGGATCACGCTGGCGAGGCAGCGCTCGACGTCGGCCCGCCCGGCGTAGACCGGCAGGATGATCGAGACGGGCGAACCGCTCAACGCGGCCTCCGGCGATCGAGCCAGCCGAGCAGCCGGGACACCACGAGATCACTCGCCTGGGGTGAGTCGAGGGTCAGCCCGGCCTGACGGGCCCGTCGCGAACGGGCCGGTCGGTCACGGCCATCGAGGAGCTGGCGCAGGGGAGCGGACCAGGCGTCGGGGGCCGACGCCGGGTCGATGGCGAGCCGGGTGTCGGCCAGGCCGCCCACCCATCGGGCGTCGGCGGCGGCCAGCAGCGTGGGCACGCCGGCGTGAGCGGCCTCGAGCAGCGCGGTCAGGTCGGCCACCCCTCGGGGGGTGGAGACGTGTGCCGTCCACCGGGCCTGCTCACCGGCATCGGGTCGGCCGGCGTGGGCGACGACCTGGGGATGGTCGCGGAACCGATCCGGGGCGGCCTCGGCGCCGGCCACCTCGAGGGTGATGTCAGGACGTTCGGCCAGCAGCTCGAGCAGTCCGGCGCTGATGGCCTGAACGGTCGGGTCATCATCGATCTCGGCCCCGGCGGTCGGGTTGGCCGTCGGCGTGGGCATCGTCCAACCGATCACCGGGTTGCTGGGCGGCATGGGATGCTCACCGGCCGACCGGAGCGCCTCGTAGCGCGGAGCCGGGGTCATGACCGGGACGAGCTGGGTCGCGACGTCCTCGCGTCGCAGCTCGGCGACGATGTCGTGGTCGGCCGCCACGGCGACGACGTATCGACTGAGTTCAGGGTCGAGGTCGAGGCCGAGATCGAGGTGCAGCCGGGCGACCTGATCGAGGTGGTCGGCGTCGACGGCGTCGACGACGAGGACCGTGGGGCGTCCGGTGCGGGCCCGCCCGGTGACCAGGGCCGCAACCGCTCGGCGATCGGGGTCGGCGACGAACAGCACGTCGGCCACGGCGGCATCGTCGTGGACGGCGGGTTCGAGCGGGCTGCGTCGCACCTGGTGGCCGGCCAGGACGAGCCGATCGGCCAGCCCGTCCAGCAGCGGTCGATCGGCGAGGTCACGGGGTTCGACCACGACGATCGTCCGGATGGTGCCGACCACGACGGCAGGCGACGCCGGAGCGCCGGGGTCGAGCCCGACATCGACGCTCGACTCGCCAAGGACATTCGACTTGCCAAGGACACCCGACTCGCCAAGGACAACCGGGTCGCCAGGGACACCCGGGTCGCCGCGGTCGGTCGGGGGAACGGGCTGCGGGCCGGCGGCCAGACGGCTGACGAGTCGGGCGAGGTCGGCCGCGGCCACGGCCGGGCTCACGCGGGCCCGCACCCGACCGGGGTGCCGGTCGATCTGCCACGACTGCAGCTCGATGCCGTCGCGGTCGTCGACGGCGGCGGTCATGTCGACGATGACCGTGCCTCGTCGGGTGCACCACGACGGGGCCGTCGCGAGGGCGGCATCGTCGAGGGCGACGATCACGTCGGGAGCGAGGTGCTCGACGGTGGCGGCGGTCGGCGCGCACGGCCCATGACGACGTCGTGCGATCGGCGCCATGGGGGCCGCCAGTCGAGGCTCGACGTCCAGGTCGAGCAGGGCATCGATCAGCACCTCGAGGCCGGCGCCAGTGCCGGCTGGGTCGACCGGGTCGGTGGCGAGGAACAGCACGACGGGCCGCCAGGGGAACGGCGAGCGGCCCGCGTCGCTCGCGTCCTGGTCGGGGCTGGCCCCGACGATCGCCGAGTGGACGACGCTGCCGCGGTCGACGCGCAGGATCCCCTGGGGGACGAGGACCCGATCGCCGTCGGTGGTGGCCTCGATGCCCGGCCGCAACAGGACCGCTCCGTCGATGCGGTGCCCGTCGGCTGGCGCGTCGAGGTCGTGGGTGGCGTCGAGCGGCTGGAGCGACTGCCACTCGGCCTGGACCCTGGTGCTCGATCCTGGTGGCACATCGATGCGGAGGGCGACGACGCCGACCACGGCGTCGGGCGCGGTGGCGAGCTGGCGCACCAGCCGGTCGGTGGTGACCGGGTCGATGATCAGGTCGGCGGGCAGCTCCAGCACGCACGAACCAGATGGGCCGTGCGGGTGGTTCACCCGGTTTCCCTGGCGACCAGCGCGGCCTCGAGCGACCGGACCTTCTCGTTGCGCCGTTTCAGCTGCTCCTTGAACGACACCGCCTCGGCCCGGGCGGCGGCGAGGGCCTGCCCATCCGCGGCGGGCCGAAGCCATCCCTGGGCCACCGCGTCGACGAGGGCCGGGGGGAGGGCGGCGAGGTCGGGCGTGCCGTCGTTCCAGATGCCGAGCGCCAGCTCCATGACCGGGTGCGCATCGGGACGGGTGCCGGTGGCCTGGTGGTGGCGCAGGTCCGGGTCGACGTGGGCGGCGATCTGGGCCCGGATCTCCGGTGTCACGGCCGGGAGACCCAGGTGCCCGGTGATCTGGGCCAGGGTGGCGTCGAGCGCATCGAACAGCTGCCGGTGGGTGAGCAGCAGATGGCCGGGGTCGGCGGCGGTGGCCGAGAGGAGGTAGCGCATCCAGAGCGCCGCGGCCTGTCCCGGGTCGATGTCGTTGCGCGTGGCCAGCGACCCGGCGACCTCGCGTGGGTCGCGGACGACGACGATCGTCGTGGCGATCGGCAGCACGGTTCGCCAGAACGGCAGGAGCAACGAGACCCGGGGGTCCTTGAAGCCGATCCATCCGGCATCGCCCGAGCCTGAGTCGGGTCCCGACCCGGCGGCGAAGTCGGAGGCGAGGATCGCCTCGGCCCGGATTCGATGCGGCGCCAGCTGGGGGTCGAGCTCCCACCCCGGCGCCAGCACCGGTGGCTGGTCCCAGGCGCCGCCGAGGGCGGCGAGCAGCTCGTCGTCGAACTCCTGGATCGACTTGTTCTCCCAGTAGCCCGCAGGGTTGTCGGGGCCCGGTGGCAGCAGTCCCTCGGGCGAGCCGAGCGATACGCCGAGCAACGAGAGCATGCGGGCGGCGAGCGAGGTGCCGCTGCGGTGCATGCCGATGAGGCACATGGCCGACCGGCCCGGCCCGGGATCCCAGACCGGGTCCATCAGCCGGTGGCCTTGATCTCGGGGAGCAGACCCTGGGTGAGCAGGATCCGCTTGGCCTCATCGGAGGTCGTGAGCCAGGTCTGGAAGTCCTCCGCCGTGGTGTTGTTGGTGAACCGGAGCATGTGGAACTCGACCAGACCGGTTGTCGCCGGGTCATAGGGCACCAGGGTGAGCTTGTCGGCGAAGGGTGCGGCGCTCGTGCGGAAGACCAACCCGGCATCGACGGTGGTGTCGAGGACCGCCTGCACGAGGGCGTCGCCGTCAGGGGACTTCACGGTGGGGGTGGCGTCGATGTGCTTCGACACGAGCAGCTTGTTGGTCACCGCTCCGCACCGGGTGTCGAGCTTGCAGACGCTCGTCTTGGCGCCAGGGTTGGGGCCTCCGCCGACGCCGAACACCGTGAGCTTCGAGATGCGCTTCGGGTTGCCGAGCTTGACGATGAACTGGAGCACGTCCCAGCCGACGACCACCGGGTCGCCCTGGGCCCGGGGGTCGTGCGCGTAGGCATCGACGTTCTGGGCCTGATCGATCCACAACCCGGGCCGGGCGCCATCAGCGATGCGTTGACGCTGGGTGACCACCGGATCGGATTCGAAGACGAAGGTCGTGTCCGGACGGGTCTTGCTGAACGCCTCGGTGAGGGCCTTCATGGCCACCAGCAGCTCGGTCGGCTCGAAGACCGTGACCACCCGCGGATCGGTGCCGTTCTGGGCCTCGTCCTTCTCGTCGGACGTGTGGGCATCGCTGCAGGAGGCCAGCACGGCCATGAGCAGGGCCACGAGGACCACGATCATGAAGCGCGGCCGTCGGTGTCGGCGGGTTCGGCGGGGCCGATCGGGCATGGTCGGGGTCATCTCGGGGGAGTGTCGAGCCCGAACCTCGCCAGCGCATCGAGCAGCTGCCGGGCACGGTGATCGAAGGTGTGGTTCTCGAGAACCACGTCCCGCCCGCGATTGGCCCGCCGGCGGGCTGCGATCGGGTCATCGAGCGAGATGTCGACGGCCCGTCGCAGTTCTTCGGCGTTACGGTACATCGCCACCGCGTCCCCGAAGAGCGCGCCCACCTCGGGCATGTGGTCGGAGATGATCGGGGTGCCGCAGGCCAGCGCGTCGAACAGGCGGTTCGACACGAACCCCCACGCCCGCATGGTGTCCCAGTGATCGTTGAGCAGCACGCCGACCGACGAGTAGACGGTGGCGAGCTGATCGTTCGGCACGAAGTCGGAGACGATCAGGTCGGGGTCGACGAACTCCTGCCAGCCGGTGCCGTAGATCGCCGGGCGCAGGCCGACGGCCAGGGCGTTGGCGACCGAAGGCCGGAACACGTGGCGGGTCATGGCGACGACGGCCACCGCGTGGGCGTGCTCGGGGTCGGGCGGATGGGGGTGGAAGCGGCGGGGATCGGTGGCCTGCAACAGCACCTCGACCGGCGTGGACGTGCGCTGCCGAAGGTCGGCCGCGAAGCGCTCGGACGCCACCATGACCAGGTCGGCGTCGTCGCACTCCTGGATGTCGAGCGACTCGGGATGGCTGATGACCCAGAGCACGTGGCGCTGGCCCGGCGTGCGGTGCACCGGGGTGAGCCCCCGGAACACGATGTGGATGTCGCACGAGCGGCCGGCCGGGTCGTCGGCCTGGTCGGCGGTCTGCAGGTGCACCGAGTGGCCGATGCGGCGGAGCGCCTTGGCCAGGGCCTGGGCCAGGTGCCAGTCACCCCACTGGGCGGCGGCCCGGGCCGACGGAGCAGCCACGGTGAGGGCGATGCGCAGGTGCTCGGTGACGCGATCGCCCCGGGCCAGCTGCAGCAGGGTGGGTCCCTGGCGATCGACCACGGTGCGCCATGCCGCGCTGTCGGAATCGATCGGGCGGGCCAGGGCGCGGACCGAGCTGACCGGGCGATGATCGGCCACCACCGACGACGGCACCGCCACGACCCGACCCCCACCGGCGCGGAGGCGCCCGCACAGGTCGACTATGGCGGCGTTGAAGTCATCGACCGGGGCCAGGCCACCGGCCTCGACGTAGGCCCGGCGATCGACGATCAGACAGGCGCCGGAGCCGGCGGCCACTTCGGCGATCGGGCGGTTCGGACGCGGCTTGGCGCCGGCCTCCCGGGCCCGGACGACCGGTCCGGACGACTCGGTGGCGAGGATGTCGAGGCCGAGCTCACGGACCCGCAGGTCGTGGGGTGTGGCGTCGCGGAGGGTGCGCTCTGGGTGCACCAGCATCGGGGTGGCGGCGACGATGTCGCCCTGCACCGCGGCGGCCAGTCGGGCCAGCCAGTGGTCGTCGAGCGGCTCGCTGGTGGGTGACAGGAAGCAGAGCAGGCGCCCGGTGGCC
>Ga0302299_10001946_pt1 | contig 12531 bp, 7 predicted proteins | sample III_Fen_N3_4_FD_198795 | JGI IMG/M metagenome (GOLD analysis project Ga0302299, IMG submission 198795) | Peat permafrost microbial communities from Stordalen Mire near Abisko, Sweden - III_Fen_N3_4 | ecosystem: Environmental > Terrestrial > Soil > Wetlands > Permafrost | place: Sweden: Abisko... | reverse complement strand
GTCACGGCGCTCCGCCGCGCGGTCGAGCGTGCCGCGAGCCAGAGCCAGCGCGGCCAGCAGCCCGGCGTCGGGCACGTCAGCGCACCCAGGTCGCGGCGAGGTCGTTCCACAGGTAGGCCGCGGCCTCGGCGCCGCGCAGCAGGAACTCGACGTCGGCCTTCTCGTTGGGCGCGTGGATGCGGTCGTCGGGCAGGCCGACGCCGAGGAACACGACCGGCGCCTCGAGGATCTCGGCGAGGTCGGCCTCGGGGCCGCTGCCGCCCTCGCGCGTGTAGAGCACGTCGCTCTGGAACGCGCGCTGCATCGCGCGCGTGACGCTCTGCAGGGCCGGGTGCTCGAGCGGTGTGAGGCAGGGTCGGACGCCCGAGGGCTCCCACTCGACGTCGACCTCGATGCCCGGCGGGATCGTGCCGTCGGCACGCCTCTCGTCGAGCCACGCGGCGAACTGAACCGGGACGTCGTCGGGGTGCTGGTCGGCGACCAGGCGGAAGGACAGCTTCGCGTGCGCGTCGCTCGGGATGATCGTCTTGCCGCCTGCCCCGATGTAGCCGCCCCACATCCCGTTGACCTCGGCGGTCGGACGAGCGCCGGTGCGCTCGAGCGTGGTGAAGCCGCGCTCGCCGTGGATCGCGGTCGACTGCGCGTCGCCGAGCCACTCGCGCTCGTCGAACGGCAGCGCCGCCATGAGCTCGCGGTCGCGTGACGAGAGCTCGACGACCTTGTCGTAGAAGCCGGGCAGGGTGACGTGCGCGTCGTCGTCGTGGAGCCGGGACACGAGACGGGCCAGCGCCGTCGCCGGGTTCGCCACTGCGCCGCCGAACGACCCGGAGTGCAGGTCGCCACCGGGCCCGCGCAACGAGATCTCGCCGCGCATGAGCCCGCGCATGCCCACGCACACCGAGATGGCGTAGCGCGAGAAGACGCCGGTGTCGCTCACCACGACCACGTCGCACTCGAGGCGGTCGCGACGCTCGCGCAGCAGCTGCGCGAAGCTCGGCGAGCCCGACTCCTCCTCGCCCTCGATCACGAGCTTGAGGTTGACGGCCGGCGACGTACGACCGGTCGTCACCAGGTGCGCCGACATCCCGAGCAGGTGGAAGTACACCTGGCCCTTGTCGTCGATCGCGCCGCGACCCACGAGCTCCTGGCCGTGCAGCGTGTCGCGGACGAACGGCTCGAAGGGAGCGGAGTCCCACAGCTCGACCGGGTCGACCGGCTGCACGTCGTGATGGCCGTAGAGCACGACGGTGGGTGCGCCGTCGTCGCCGCTGGGCCACTCGGCGTAGACCGCGGGCAGGCCCGCCGTGGGCCACACCTCGACCGTCGGGAACCCGGCGGCTCGAAGGCGGTAGGCGAGCCACTCGGCGCTGTGCGCCACCTCGCCGGCGTGCGCCGGGTCGGCGCTGATGCTCGGGATGCGCAACCACTCCATGAGCCCGTCGAGGAACTCCTCGCGGCGGCTCTGGACGTGGGCGCGGACGTCGGGGTCGACGGGCTCGATGGCGGTGCTCACGGGCCGACCCTACGACGCCGTCGTGGCCGCCGCGGGCCGCGGACGGCGACCGGTCACCGCACGCCGGGAGGCCCTGATGCCGGTGAGGTGTGCGCCACACCGGCGTGCGTGCGCCGGTGCGCGAGGGCGGCGCGGGACCGGGGAGGCCGCCGCGAGCCGTGCGAGGATGCTCGGCGTAACGAGGGCGGACGGACGAGAGCGGGCGCGCACGTGGCGGAGAGCAGGCCGCAGCGGTTCATCGGACAGCTGACCGGCGTACGTTTCGTCGCGGCGTTCTGGGTGCTGCTCTACCACTACCAGGGCGCGCTGGCGACGGCTGGGATCCTCGTCCCGGTGCTGCACGAGGTGCTGCGCGTGGGCCGCCTCGGCGTCGACCTGTTCTTCGCGCTCTCCGGGTTCATCCTCACGCACACGTACCTCACGAAGATGGGGCCGCGCGTCACGTGGCCGGCGTCGCGGCACTTCTGGTGGCTGCGTCTCGCGCGCATCTACCCGGTGCACTTCGTGATGCTCAACGTCGCAGGTCTCGCCGCGGTGCTGCAGATCAAGCTGGGCCAGAGCGCGGCCGGCACGCGCGACTGGCTCAACGCGAAGGACTACCTCAAGCAGGTCTTCCTGCTGCAGGAGTGGGGCCCGAGCCCGCAGCGCGGCTGGAACTACCCGGCCTGGTCGCTGTCGATGGAGTGGCTGGCCTACCTGCTGTTCCCGCTGCTGGTGCTGGCGCTGTTCCGCTTCCACAAGCGGCTCTCGACCCGTGTCGTCGTGCTGCTGTGGTGCCTCGTCATGGTGCCGCTGCTCTGGTACGGCATCTCCTACTACGGCGACCCCTACTACATCTCGGGCTGGGGCTCGACGATCCGCATCCTCACCGAGTTCACGGCGGGCGGCCTGACCTACCTGTTCGTGGTGCGGCAGTGGGACGCGACACCGCAGGGCGTGAAGCCGCGCGTCGAGCGCCTCGCGACCACGCTGTCGGTCGCGGTGCCCGTGGTGATCGTCGTGTTCGCCGTCGTGATGGGTCGCATCGGCGCGCTGCAGTGGACCGTGAGCGACCTGCCCGACACGCCCAACGCGTCCGACCTGCCCCCGAAGTACCACCTCGTGGTGGTGCCGCTGCTCATCCTGTGGATCGGCGCTCTCGCCCTCACCCGTCGCGGGCCGTCGAAGTACCTCTCGACCGACCGGCTCATCCTCGGCGGCTTCATCTCGTTCTCGCTCTACATGACCCACACCGTCTGGTACGGGCTGTGGCGCGCAGGCATGAAGGTCGTGCACATCACCGGCGGCCCGCTCTACCTGATCGGTGTCATCGGGTTGATCCTCGGCGCGATCGTCATCGCCTGGCTGATGTGGAAGTTCGTCGAGGAGCCCTCTCGCGAGTGGATGCGCCGTCGCTCCGGCGAGCGCCCCAAGCCCGTCGAGGAGATCGTCCTCGAGGCCGACGACGAAGGTCGAGCCGCCGACCGCCCCTCAGGACCCGCGTAGCCACGATCCTGCGCACCCGGATTCGCGATCTTGGTCGGTCGCGGCGGGCCCCGGCGGCGGCGCAGGCGACCCTCGCTTAGGTTGGCGGCATGGCGCTTCGGCTCGCGACGTACAACGTCCTGCACGGGATGCCCGTGCTCGGGGGCGTGCCGACCGTGCCGCGCGACGCGAGCGGGCGCCCGACCGGTCCCCCCACGGTCGACGACGACGACGCCCTGCGCCGCGCGGTGGCCGCGCTCGACGCCGACGTGCTCGGCATGCAGGAGATCGACGTCCACCAGCCCCGCAGCGGGATGGCGCACCAGGTGCGTGCCGCGGCCGACGCGCTCGATGCCGAGTACTGGAAGTTCGCTCCGGCCGTGATCGGCACGCCGGGCGAGCACGGCTGGCGTCCGGCGACGGAGGCGCACGACCACTCAGCGCGCGGCTCCGGCGCGCCTTCGACGAAGCACGCCCACGGCGGCACCGAGGTCGACCGGATGGGTCCGCTGTACGGCGTCGGCCTGGTGTCGCGCAGGCCGGTGATCGAGTGGCGCACACGCCGTTTCGACGCCGCGCCGTGGTCGTTGCCGCTGCTGATCCCTGGCGACCCGCGTCCCCGCATCCTGCGCGTGCCCGACGAGCCGCGCGCTGCGATCGCCGCCGTGATCGAGGGCCCTTCGGGGCTCTTCACCGTCGTCACGACGCACCTCTCGTTCGTGCCGGGCTACAACGTGCGGCAGCTGCGCTCGCTGCGCCGGTGGGTCGCCGACCTGCCGCGGCCGCTGATCGTCATGGGCGACTTCAACCTGCCGGGCTCGCTGCCGCGTCGGATCACCGGCTTCACGTCGCTGTTCCGCGGTGCGACGTACCCGAGCACGGGGCCGCGCGTGCAGCTCGACCACGTGCTGGCCGACGGGCTGTCGCCGGCTCAGGTGGCGAGCGCTTCGGCGCAGGTCCACCTGCTGCCCGTGAGCGACCACGCAGCGGTCACCGTCGACGTCGACCTCTGAGAATCTGCGCGGCGATGCGCAGGTCGAGTGCGGTGCAGTCGGTCGACGTCGCCGCCTAGCGCGTCGCCAGCACGACGTCGAGCCAAGCGCGTGCCGCTTCGGGGGTGCGCAGCGACACCTTCGCGACACCGGCGTAGCGCGGGTCGGCGAAGCGGGCGGCCATGTCGGCGCGGCGCGCGGCGTACTGGCTCCAGGCCCAGCGCACCGGGTGCTCGGGGTCGAGCCACGCGTCGAAGCTCTCGGTGTTGCCGTTGAAGATCTCGCGCCGGTGCCACGCGCGGTCGAACGAGCGACTCAGCACGCGGCTCAGCACCACGGCGCGCGAGAGGTCGAGCCACACCACGGTGTCGGCACGGCTCCACACCAGGTCGCGAACCTGCTGGTAGCCGTGCGAGTCGAAGACCCAGCGCTCACCTGCGCAGATGTGCGCGACGTCGTCGTCGAAAGTCGGCAGCGGCCGCCACTGAGGGCCGTGGTAGAGCGCGTCCATCTCGTGGAAGGGCAGGTTCGCACGGCTTGCGAGCTCGCGTGCGAACGTCGTCTTGCCCGAGCCGGTGATGCCGGCGACCAGGACCCGTTGCACGCCACGCACGCTAGCGCGCCTCGTCGAGCACTGTTGCGGACGCAGACGTGCAGTTGAGCTTCGCTTCGTGACCTAGACGGGCAGAAGGAGTGCCTCGAGGGCGGCTCGGTCGAGGAGGTCGGTGGGGCGGACGACGGAGCTGTCGCGGACGTAGGCGAACGCGGCGGTGACGCGGTCGATCGGGACGTCGAGCAGCTCGGCGAAGGCTACCCGGTAGATCGCGAGCTGCAGCGGGTCGGCGGTGTGCTTGGTCGAGGTCTTCCAGTCGACCACCTCGAAGCGCTCGAGGCCGTCGTCGCCGACCGACGTGAACACGGCGTCGATGCGGCCCGGGACGACGCGCCCGCCGACGACGAGCGAGAAGGGCACCTCGATGCCCCACGGGTCGCGGTCGGCGTAGGGCCCGGCGAGGAAGGCGTCGCGCAGCGCGTCGAGGTCGGCGTCGGTGTCGAGGTCGTCGTCGGCCGCACCGGGCAGGTCGTCTGGGTCGAGCAGCGGCCGGACGCCGAAGTGCGCCTCGACCCAGGCGTGGAAGCGGGTGCCTCGCCGCGCCGCGGGCACCGGGGCCGACGGCATCGGGCGCGCGAGGCGGCGCGCGAACACGTCGGGGTCGGCGGCGAGGTGCACGAGCTCGGACGCCGACAGCGACGTCGGGAGCGGCACGCGACGCACCGCGGCACGCTCTGCTCGGCGCTCGTCGAGCAGCAGCGCGATGTCGTCGTCCCATCCGCGGACGAGCTCGAGGTCGTCGGCGTCGAGCCCGGCGAGCGCGGCGGAGTCGAACGTGCCGTCGTCGGCGGCCAGGGCGACGTGCTCGGAGCGCAGGTCGTCGACGCTGCTGCCCAGCGACGCGACCACGGCTGCGGCGACCGAGCGACGGCGCGCGAGAGCGGCCTCGTCGGGCACGACCGGCCAGGCGAGCTCGACCACGTGGTCGAGCACCGGGTTCGTCGCGTCGGCCTCGGGCTCGTCGGCCCAGACCACGACCTCGCCGTGGCCGTCGTCGGCCGACTCGCGCAGGGTGTCGAGATACACCGATGGGCCGCGCGGCTCCTTCTGCGACGGCCCCCACCACGACGCCGACGCGATGAGCAGCCGCTCCGCGCGCGTGATGGCGACGTAGGCCAGGCGCCGCTCCTCTCGCTCGTCGTGGGTGCGGCAGTCGGCGGCGAACGCCTTGAAGTCGGCCGGCGCGAGCCCGTCGAGCACCGGCAGCGCCGAGGAGTCGCCGCGCAGCGGGTAGGGCAGCGTCGAGCGCGACGACGGCCAGCGCGAGCGCCCCTTCTTCGACGGGAACACGCCGGCGGTGAGCGACGGCAGCACGACGACCGGCCACTCGAGGCCCTTCGAGCGGTGCACCGTCATGAGCTGCACAGCACCGGGCGAGGGCGGCCGGTCGAGCTCGGGCACCGAGTCGTAGCGCTCGGCCAGCCGAAGCCACGCGAGGAACGCGCCGAGCGAGGTCTCGCCCTCGGCGTCGCGGAATGCCGCCACCAGGTCGACGAACGCCTGCAGCCCCTCGGCCCGGCGCAGCGCCAGCAGCTCGGGCGCCGCCGAGAGCTCGATGTCGAGCCCGGTGACGGTGATGACGCGGTGGACGAGATCGGGCAGCGGATCGCCGACGTTGCGGCGCAGCGCCCGGATCTCGTGCGCCAGAAGGGAGAACCGGCGTAGGGCGTCGTCGCCGTAGGGCAGGTCGCCCGGGTCGTCGAGCGCGTCGAGCAGCGACACCACCTCGGCGGGGTCGACTCCGCCGACCGCGTCGTCGAGCTGCTCCTCGAGGTCGCGCTCGTCGTCCCACGCGTGGCCGCCGACCAGACGACGCGCGCGGTGGCCGAGCAGCGCTAGGTCGCGCGGGCCGATGCGCCAGCGCGGGCCGGTGAGCAGCCGCACGAGCGCGGGGTTGGCCGTGGAGTCGTGCAGGACGTCGAGCACGGCGACGACCTCGACGACCTCGGGAACGGTGAGCAGGCCGTCGACGCCGCGCACCTCGACCGCGACGCCGCGATCGGCCAGCGCGCGCATCACGTGCGAGAAGTCGGACGTGGCCCGCACGAGGACGGCGACGTCGGCGGGTTCCGCGCCGCGGGCGATCTCGCCGACGATCTCGTCGCCGACCCAGTCCATCTCCTGCTGGTGGGTCTCGAGCAGCCCGAGGCGTACGTGGCCGGGGCCCTTCGCGGCGTTGGCCGCGACCAGCGGCGCCACCTGCGGGTGCAGCGCACGCAGCGGCTGGGCCACGAGGTTGGCCGACCCGAGGATGTTGACGCCGGACCTGCGGTTCTCGGCCAGCGGCAGCACCGGGGCCCGGCGTCCGGGTGCGATCGCGAAGTGCTCGGGGAAGTCGTCGATGTTCGCGACGCTGGCGCCGCGCCAGCCGTAGATCGCCTGCAGGGGGTCGCCGACGGCGGTGACCGGGTGACCGCCGCCGAACAGCCCGGTGAGCAGACGGCGCTGCGCCACCGAGGTGTCCTGGTACTCGTCGAGGAGCACCACGCGGTACTGCTCGCGCAGCGCGGCTCCGACCTCGGGGCTGCTCTCGGCCAGGCGGGCACCCAGGCGCATCTGGTCGGAGAAGTCGACGACGTCGAGCGCCGCTCGGGCCGCTCGGTAGTCGTCGACGAGGTGGCTGAGCTCGATGCGCTGCACGGCGATCTCGCGCATCTTCTTCGCGTCGGCACGCGTGACGTCGAGCGCGTCGATCTCGGCGATGACGTCGAGGTCGTGCTGCCGGAGCGCGATGGGCTCGAGGCAGTGCTCGGCCAGCTCGCCGTCGAGCGCGCGCACGCCCTCGACGACGGTCTGCACCGCGACGCCGAGCTGCGCGAGGTCGCGCGTGCTGCGGGTGACGACGCGGTGCGCGAGCTGGTAGCTGGCCGCCTCGCCGAGCAGCCGGCTGCCCGGCTCGACGCCGATCCGCAGACCGTGCTCGGCGAGCAGCCGCCCGGCGAACGCGTGGTAGGTCGACACCGCGGGCTCGCCATCGACGTCGTCGTGCTCGCCGCGGTCGTGCGGGGTCGACGACGCCAGCACCCGCAGGGCGGCGCGCACCCGTGCGGCCAGCTCGCCGGCGGCCTTGGTGGTGAAGGTGAGACCGAGAACCTCGTCAGGGCGCACCTGCCCGGTGGCGACGAGCCACACCACGCGCGCGGTCATCACGGTGGTCTTGCCCGAGCCGGCTCCGGCGACCACGACGTAGGGCGCGAGAGGTGCGGTGATTGCTGCGACCTGCTCGTCGCTGAACGGCGTGCGCAGCAGGTCGCGCAGCTGCGCGATGCCGAACCCGGGGACCGCCGACAGCGGACGGACGGGGGTGTCGGTCATGGCAGCACCTCGCGCCCCTCGTCGCTGGCCGGGCACGCACGGCGCAGCGCGCAGAACCGGCACGCGTCGCTCGGCCGCGCGACGAACTGCTCGCTGCGCACGGCGCGGTCGGCGTCGACGATCGCGTCGTCGACCCACGACGTGCCCTCGGGCAGCGCCGACTGCGCCGCCACGTGCGGGGATCCCTTGGCGTCGATGCGCAGCAGCACGAGCTCGGCGCCGGCGACCGTGACCGGCTCGGCCGCGGCGGGCAGCCCGGCCCCGGAGCGCACCTCGTCGTCGAGGTTGTCGAGGGCGCCCGCGCGCACGGCGGTCTGGTAGACGCCGAGCTGCAGGTGCACCTCGGTCTCGGCCGCGGTGGGCCGGGACTTGGAGGTCTTGAGGTCGGCCACGTGGACGCCGCCCTCGGCATCGACCTCGACGCGGTCGAACGAGCCGCGCAGGACGACGCCGGACTCGCCGTGCGTGAGCTCGACGGAGAAGCCGTGCTCGCTGGCGACGAGCGTGCGGCCCGGGCGGCCGGTGTGCCACGACAGGAAGCGGGCCAGCGCCAACGACGCCTGGTGCCGCTCGGCGGTGGACTGCCACGGTGCCTCGAAGCCGAGCTCGGCCCACACGCGGTCGACGTGCTCCTCGAGCACGTCGGCGTCGGGCGGCAGCTCGCCGCGGGCGACGTGGTCGGCGAGGACGTGCACGACCGAGCCGAACCCCAGCGCGGTGGTGCGCGCGACGGTGGCCGAGGCCTCGTGCTCGAGGAACCAGCGCAGCGGGCAGCCGACGAGCCCCGTGAGCGAGCTGCCCGACAGCGCCAGCGGGAGCTCGGCGGGGCGCACCGGCTGCTCGGACGTGGTGGCGTCGAGCAGGCCCCACCAACGGTCGGGGTGAGCGGCCGGGACCAGCGGCCGGCCGTCGTCGCCCATGGCCGACGCGAGCACGGCGAGCCGACGCGCGGCGGCAGCGCGCAGCGGCTCGGGGCGCCGGGGGTCGACCGCGGTCGCGCGCAGCGCGGCGACCAGGCCGCTCACCGACAGCGGGCGCGGCGGGCGCCCTACCACGTGGCGCACGGCATCGTCGGACCCGGCGAGCTCGGTGAGGAAGCGCGAGGGCTGCGGCCCGTCGTCGAGCGCCGACCGCACGCCCGTGACCACGAGCAGCTCCTGTGCGCGGGTGCAGGCGACGTAGAACAGGCGCCGCTCCTCGGCGAGCTGCGCTGCCGGGGGCGCGGCGTCGACGAGCCCGCCGCGATCGAGCCGGTCGGCCGCGAGCAACGACCCACGTCGGCGGAGATCGGGCCAGCCGCCCTCCTGGACGCCGGCCACCACGACGACCCGCCACTGCAGGCCCTTGGCGCGGTGCGCCGTGAGCAGCCGCACTGCCGGCCCGCGGACGCCGCGCTCGGCGAGGGTGTCGGCGGGGATCATCTGCTCGTCGAGCTCGGCGAGGAAGTTCGCGACGCCGCGGCGCCCGCCGAAGCGCTCGTCGGCGCGCTCGGCCATGGCGAACAGCGCGAGGACGGCGTCGAGGTCGGCGTCGGCGCGACGACCGGCGTCGCCGCCGCGCAGCGCGGCCCGCTCGAGCCGGCGTGGCCACCCGCTGCCGCCGCGCGACTGCGAGCCCGACCACACCGCCCAGAGCGCCTCCTCGACGGTGCCGTGGCGCTCGATCACCGCGCGCACGTCGTGCAGGGCTCGCGCGATCCGCAGCGCAGCGGTCTGCGCCCGGGCCGGGCGCGCGTCGCGGCCGCGCGACGACAGCGGGAGCGGCCGGCGCGGGTCGTCGGCGAGGTCGAGCAGCAGCGCGCGCACGAGCCGCGGCGAGGGCGACGGACGTGCCGCCGGGTCGGACTCGCGCTCGAGACGACGCAGCGCCGCACCGAGGCGGCGCAGGTCGGCCGGGTCGGCGTCGCCGAGCGGCGAGAGCAGCAGGTCGTGCACCGACGCGTCGTCGAGGACGTCGGGATCCGCAGCGGCGCTCAGCAGCAGGAGCAGCGGTGCGAGCGCCGGCTCCTCGCGCAGGGGGACCTCGTCGGCGGCGACCTCGACCGGCACGCCCGCCGACTGCAGCGCACGACGCAGCGACGGGATCGAGGCGCGGCCGCTGCGCACCAGCACGGCCATGTCGTGCCAGCTCACGCCCTCCTCGAGGTGGGCGCGCCGCAGCAGGTCGGCGACGTGCCCGGCCTCGGCCTGCTCGCTGTCGAACGTGATCACGTCGAGGACGCCGTCGCCGTACGCCGAACCCGCGCACACCGGCGAGCGGTGCGCTCGCACGATGTCAGCGGGCAGCGGCGCGAGAGAAGCGGTGCGCAGGACACGACCTGCGGCTTCGCGCAGCACCGGGCCGAACCGGCGCGTGGTGCGCAGCACCACCACCGGGGCAGGGCCGCCGTCGGGAGCGCGGAAGCGGTCGCTGAACTCGAGGATGCCGCGGGAGTCGGCGCCGCGGAACGCGTAGATCGACTGGTCGGGGTCGCCGACCACGACGAACGTGGCCTCGGGGCCGACCAGGCCGCGCAGCAGCCGCACCTGCGCCGGATCGGTGTCCTGGTACTCGTCGACGAGCACGGCGCGGTAGCGGGCGCGCAACGCGGGCTGCACCTGCGGGTCGTGCGCCAGCAGCGCGGCGCGGTGCACCACCTCGGTGTAGTCGGTGACGCCCTCGGCGTCGAGCACGTCGAGGTACTCACCGAGGAACCGGCCGACGGCGGCCCACACCGGGCCGAGCTCGCCGGCCGACGCCGCCACCTCCTCGAGGCGCTCGGGGTCGAAGCCCAGGGCACGGGCGCGGGCGACCACGGCGCGGACCTCGGAGGCCAGGCCGCGCGTGCCGAGCGCGGCCGACAGCTCGTCGGGCCACTCGAGCCGGCCGTCGCGCACCGAGTGGGTGAGCAGCTCGCGCAGCCGCAGCTCCTGCTCCGGGCCCGACAGCAGCCGCATCGGCTCGAGGAACTCCTCGGCGGCGGCGTGCTGGCGCACCAGCGCGTAGGCGAACGAGTGGAACGTGGTGATCGTGGGGACGACGCCCCCGCCGACCCGCGCGGTGACGCGCTCGCGCCACTCGAGGGCCGCCTTGCGCCCGAACGTGAGGCCGAGCACCTGGTCGGGGCGCAGCGGATCGTCGCCCGCCAGCCGGTCGACGACCGCCTCGACGAGCGTGGTGGTCTTGCCGGTGCCCGGGCCGGCCAGCACGAGCAGCGGGCCGTGCCGGTGCGCGAGGACGCTGCGCTGCTCGGCGTCGAGGTCGGGCGCGGTAGTGGTCATCAGCGGGGTGCGGTCGAGCTCGAGCCGCGGCGCCCCGCCGTGACCCGCGCCGCCCGGGGGTGCGGTGGACGGTGGTGCGGTGGACGGTGGTGCGGTGGACGGTGGTGCGGTGGACGGTGGTGCGGTGGACGGTGGTGCGGTGGACGGTGGTGCGGTGGACGCCGGGCTCGCGGAGGCACCGGCGGTCGACGTCACGGGACGACCCTGCCACGCACCTCCGACACCGACGGCTCAGACCCACCCTGAGGGGCTCAGGTGGTGCGGGGGTCGGGGCGCTCCTCGGGCCACCAGCGGGCGACGGCGAGGTCGACGCGGGTGCGGCCGGCGAGCAGCGGGGTGCCCTCGGCCAGATAACGACGCAGCGCGATCGCCTCGTGCCCGACGGGCGGCGACCCGTCGGAGCGCAGCACCCGGTGCCACGGAACTCCCCCGCCGAACCTCGCCATCACGGTGCCCACCGCCCGCGCGCCGCCCGACCCGAGCGCCGCCGCCACGTCGCCGTAGGTCATCGCGCGACCCTCGGGGATCCGGGCGACGAGGTCGAGCACCTCCTCCGCGAACGGCGTCGGCAGCCCCTCCGCCGGGCTCACGTCCGAGCCCTCGGAGCGCACCGCTCCCGTGGTGACACACACCTCACGCGCCTCATCCTGCCTGCCTCCCGCGCGGCGGAGCGCCGGGATGCGACGATCACCCCGTGCCCGCCGCGCCCGAGGACGTCGACGACGCGGGGTCCGGCACGCTCGTGATCGAGGACGGCGTCATCCCCCGCCGCGTGCGCCGCCCCATCGACCTGCTGCGCTTCGCGACCGCCGTGGTCTCGATCGCCGCGATCGTCCTGGTCTCCTACTTCCTCACCGGCACGTCCGCCGGCATCGACCGGGACATCGTCAACGCGGGCAGCAGCCTCCCCAGCCTGCTGCTGGTCGCGCTCACGTCGATCGCGGGCATCGGTGTCCTCGCTCTCCCGGCCGCGGCCGCCATCGACCTCATCGTGCGCCGACGCGCCCGGCAGCTCACCGACGCGATCGGCGCAGCGGTGCTCGCCACGGCGTTCGGGATCCTGTTCACCTGGGCCGTCTCCACCTACGGCAGCGAGCAGCTCATCATCGCCATCACCGGCGTGAGCGACCCGACCGGTCGCGGCGCGGTGAACCCCGTCATCGCGGCGCTCGTCGCGTTCATCACCGTCGCACGCCTGCTGGGTCGCGGGCGCTGGGGCGCCTTCGCCGTGGTCACGGTGGTGGCGCTGTGCGTCGTGCCCCTCACGTCAGGGTCGTCGTCGGCGGTCGTCGTCGCGATCTCGGTGCTGCTCGGGTGGGCTGTCGGCCTCTCCGCCCGCTACACCCTGGGTACTCCGACCACGCGACCGAGCGG
>Ga0302299_10001945_pt1 | contig 12533 bp, 11 predicted proteins | sample III_Fen_N3_4_FD_198795 | JGI IMG/M metagenome (GOLD analysis project Ga0302299, IMG submission 198795) | Peat permafrost microbial communities from Stordalen Mire near Abisko, Sweden - III_Fen_N3_4 | ecosystem: Environmental > Terrestrial > Soil > Wetlands > Permafrost | place: Sweden: Abisko... | reverse complement strand
ACGACGCGATCCAGAAGAGCGACCTGCCGACCGTGCAGGGCACGGTGCTGGTCGCCGCCTTCTTCATCATCTTCCTGAACCTGGTGGTCGACATCGTCTATGCCTTCCTCGATCCGCGCGTGCGGTACAGCTGATGGCTCCGCTGCTCGAGGTCCGCAATCTCAGCGTCGCGTTCGACACCGAGGACGGCGTCGTCCAGGCCGTCGACGGCGTCTCGTACACGATCGACCGTGGGCAGGCCCTCGGCATCGTCGGCGAGTCCGGCTCCGGCAAGAGCGTCTCGTCACTGACCGTGATGGGGCTGACCCGGTTCGACGCCGGCGCGCGGATCAGCGGCGAGGTCCTCTTCGAGGGACGTGACCTGCTGAACGCCGACGACGCGACGCTCCGCGACATCCGCGGCAGCGAGATCGCGATGATCTTCCAGGATCCGCTCAGCTCGCTGCATCCGTTCTACAAGATCGGCGACCAGTTGGTCGAGGCGATCCGGGCGCACCGCAAGGTGAGCAAGGCGCAGGCGCTCGACCGCGCCGTCGAGATGCTCGGACTGGTCGGCATCCCCGAGCCGCGCCGCCGCATCGACAGCTACCCGCACGAGTTCTCGGGCGGCATGCGCCAGCGCGTCATGATCGCGATGGGGCTGATCAACGACCCCAAGCTGCTGATCGCCGACGAGCCGACGACGGCGCTCGACGTGACCGTACAGGCGCAGATCCTCGAGCTGCTCGATCGCCTGCAGCGCGAGCTCGACACCGCGATCGTGCTGATCACCCACGACCTCGGCGTCGTCGCCGAGGTCGCCGACGACATCGCGGTGATGTACGCGGGCCGCATTGTCGAGCAGGGCCCCAAGGAGGCGATCTTCGCCGCGCCGCAGCACCCGTACACGTGGGGGCTGCTGAAGTCGATCCCGCGCCTCACACAGAGCAAGGACGAGCCGCTCGTCCCGATCCCCGGCCGTCCGCCGTCGCTGATCAACAAGCCGCCCGGCTGCGCGTTCCACCCGCGCTGCCCCTACGTCGAGGAGGAGCACAAGCGCATCGTGCCGCCGCTCGTCCCGGCCCCGGGCGCTCCCGCGCACCTGCACGCGTGCCTCCTGCCGGATGCGCGCCGCGCCGCGATCTGGGCACGCCTGGAGGCCGGCGACACGCCCGACGAGGCGTTGGCGTCCGTCGGTGCTCCGACGGCCCCGGGGAGTGAGGCATGAGCGACACCGCCGGGGACGCGCTCGTCGAGGTCCGCGACCTCGAGATGCACTTCCCGATCAAGAAGGGCATCGTCTTCCAGAAGCAGGTCGGCGCCGTCCGCGCTGTCGACGGCGTCAGCTTCGACGTGTACGACGGCGAGACGCTCGGCATCGTCGGAGAGTCGGGCTGCGGCAAGTCCACGACGGCGCGCGCGATCATGCGCCTGCTCGACCCGACGGGCGGCAGCATCCGCTACGACGGCCAGGACATCACGAACCTGTCGCCGCGCGAGCTGTTGCCGATCCGACGGCAGATGCAGATGATCTTCCAGGACCCCTACTCGTCGCTGGATCCGCGCCAGACCGTCGGGTCGGTGATCGCCGAGCCGTTCGTGATCCACGGCATCGAGAAGGATGCGACGAAGCGCCGCGTGATGGTTCAGGAGCTGATGGAGCAGGTCGGGCTCAACCCCGAGCACTACAACCGCCTCCCGCATCAGTTCTCCGGCGGCCAGCGACAGCGGATCGGCGTCGCGCGCGCGATCGCCCTGAAGCCGAAGCTCGTCGTCGCGGACGAGCCGGTCTCCGCACTCGACGTCTCGATCCAGGCGCAGATCATCAACCTGCTGCGTGACCTCCAGCGCGAGCTCGGCCTCACGATCATCTTCATCGCGCACGACCTCAGCGTGGTGCGGCACATGTGTGACCGCGTCGCCGTGATGTACCTTGGCAAGATCGTGGAGCTGGCGTCCGCGGACGAGCTCTTCAACAGTCCGCGCCATCCCTACACGGGCGCCCTGCTCAGTGCCGTGCCGGTGGCCGACCCGCAGCTCGCCAAGCTGAAGACCCGTCAGGTGCTCGTCGGAGACGTCCCGTCGCCGACCGCCCCGCCCGCGGGCTGCCGCTTCCATACGCGCTGCCCGCGCGCGCAGTCGATCTGCGGCCGGGACGAGCCGCCGCTCGAGCCGAAGGAGGGCGGCAACCTCGCCGCCTGCCACTTCCCGCTGAGCTCCGAAGACATCGCGAAGACGGTCCCGACCGCCAGCGGATGAGCACGGGCGTCAGCGCGACCGATCGCGTGGCTCAGGCGCTGCGCGCCGCCGGGGTCGAGCCCGACATCCACGAGTTCCCGCAGGGGACCCGCACCTCGCAGGACGCCGCCGACGCCGTCGGCTGCGACGTCGCGCAGATCGCCAAGTCGATCGTGTTCCGGCTCGAGCGCGACGGGGAGGACCCGCAGGCGCTGCTCGTGATCACGAGCGGACCGAACCGGGTCGACACGGCCAAGGCCGGTGCGCTCGCCGGAGGCAGGCTCGAGAAGGCGGACGCGGGCTTCGTGCGCGAGCACACCGGCTTTGCGATCGGCGGAGTGCCGGCCGTCGCGCACGCGCGCCCGATCACCGTGCTCGTCGATCGCCACCTGAGCGCGTTCGAGACGGTCTGGTCGGCGGCGGGGACGCCGAACGCGGTCTACCCGATCGCGTTCTCCGATCTCGTCGCGCTGACCGGCGGCCGGATCGCCGACGTGGCGCAGGTCTCGCCCTAGCGGCGAGACTTCTTCTTTTTCGCCGCCTTCTTCGCGCAGGTCCTGTACGTGCGCGAGCCCTTGATGACGCGGCCGTCGGAGAGCGTGACCTGCACCCTCACGACGAAGCTGCCCCGCTTCAGGCCCTTCAGGCTGATCGGGATCGTCTTGGCGCCCTTGGCCGAGCCGACCTTCCTGCCCGCGATCCGGATCACGACGCCCCTGACCTTCGAGCCCTTCGGGGTGCGGACGGTGATGCGCATCGAGCGCTTGCTGATGCAGGACTTGGCCGACGGGAGCGAGACGAACGACGCAAAGCGCACGGCCCCGGCGGCGGAGACCGGCGGACCTGCCGCCGGTGCCTCCGGAAGCAGGACGATCCATGTCCGTGACGCTCGGTTCCCCGCGACCCCCGTCGGATCAACTCCCCGAACCTGGAGCAGGTGGCCGCCGATGTCGAGCCCGTTCAGCGTGAACGGGGACGAGCACGGAACGAACGCCCCGGCGTCGACGCTGCACTCGAAGCGCCGCACGACGCGACTCGCGGTAAAGCTGAAGCTCGCGGTGCGTTCTCCGATGACGCCGGATGGGCCGCTCGTGAACGTCACGACCAGCGGAGGACTCGCCTCGGTGGCGGGCTGCGGGCCCGCGTACTCGGATGAGCCGTCCGCCGTCGTCTGCGCGGCCATCAGCCCCTGATCGGGCTTCGGCTGCGACCCCGTGGGGAACGTGAGCCCCCAGATGCCGTTGTCGTCGGCGGTGACGCTGGAGGGCGTGGTCGGAAAGACGTAGCCCTCATAGGGGAAGGGAGGGTCCCCGGTCACCTGCTTGCGCTGTTGCTGGAGGATGCGAATGGTCGCACCCGGCGTTGCCGTCCCCCCGATACCGTCGACGGTCGCCTGCGTGATGACCGGAGGCCGGATGCCGCCGTTCGCAGCACCGGGGCTCCCGGGGCCGGGGCTTCCCGGTCCGAGGTCAGGGACGAGATCGGTGAACAGCGCGAACGGTGAAGTCAGGGCGTTGTACGCGAGGCCCTCGTTGTCGCCCACGACGACCTTGCTCGCGGCGTCACGGATGTCGATCGCCGGATAGGCCGTCCGCGTGAGCACGTTCCGCTGTTCTGGGATGTCGTCGTCGTCGCCGACAAGCCCGCCGACGGCGCCCCCGCTGAACCTGATCGCCGGTCCATCGATCGGCGTGGGGAAGAACCCGACGGCACTGCCGATGGCGTTGCGCTGAATCCGCGCGTCGTCGGCGCCATCGATCCAGATGCCCGGGACGCCGGTGGCCGTGCCCGTGATCTGGTTGCACTGGTTGATCAGCGGCACGCAACCGGGCGATGTCAGGCGGTCGGCGGCACTTCCGATGGAGCTGTTGTCGCCGTCGGGGCCGATGCGGATCGCGGCGTCCTTGAATCGGGCGGAGTCCGGCGAGTAGAACGAGCTGCCGATGACCAGGGCCTTCGGGCCCTCGAGGTCAAGGCCGACGTCCGCCGGCCCGAAGACGACCTTGTCCACGTCGGCGCCGAGCTGCGAGCTGCCGCGCAGCCGGGCATTCCACGGACCGTTGCCCACCGTGCGGTCGCCGTCGGGACTGACGCCGAACACGCCGTGCAGGAGTTCGACGTGCTGGGTCCCGGTCCCCTGATCGACGCCGCCGCTGGTATTTCCCGCGATCACGTTGCCTTCCCCGCCGGACAGCGCGTCACCGCCGATCTGGGTCCCGTGAGCGCCCCCGATGGAGATCCCGACCGCATTGGGGGCGGCTGACAGGCCATCGGCATGCATCACGCCGATCCAGTTGCCCTGGATGAACGTCTTCTCGCCGTCGGGCGCGCCGGCCGGTGGATCACCCGGCCCGCCGGCAAGGTCGATCCCGGTGACCGAGGAACCCACAATCGTGTTGCACGAGCGATCGCACGTAGGGAACGAGCTGTCCGTGGCGCCCGACTCGCCGCCGACGAAGTTGCCGGTGGCGGGATCGGTCGCACTCTCCGATCGGCCCATGATCTGCACTGCGACGCCGTTCGACTCCTGCGTCACCCCGTCACGCTGCAGGCCGAACCAGTTCCCCCGGATCCGTGAGTTGTCCGCGCCCAGGAGACGGATCGCGCGGGTGAAATTCGTCAGCGCGAGTCCTTGGATGTAGACACGGTCGGCACTCGAGACGCTCAGGCCCGACTGGACGGCGCTGCCGTTTCGCACACCGACGCACGGCGGGGACGCGGGCTCCTTCGGGGGGCCTGTCGGATTCATGTCCACGTCGAGTTCGCGACCGACGCCACAGCCGTCGATGAACGTGAAGTCGCGGGTGATCGTGGGAAGCTGCGTCAGCACAGTGATCGTCTGACCACTGATCGCCGCCAGGCTGATGGTGTAGGGCGCTCCACTGGCGGTTGCGTTGGCCTGCTGGATCGCCGCGCGCAGTGTGCAGACGTTCGCGGCGGTACGGCAGAGACCATCGCCGGCGTTGGCATCCGCCGTATCGGCGGTGCTCACGACAGGGAACGTCGTCGCCGCGTCAGCCGCCGGCGCGACGATCAGCGCCGCGGCGACCAGGATGCCAAGGATTGTCAGCCGGCGGGTCTGCACACGTCCTCCTCCGTGAGCGCTCCAGCGTACCTTTCAGGCAAGCCAGGTGACGAAGTCGCGGCTGGGCACGCGCTCCGGCACCCGCTGCTCCTGACGCGCCGTTCCGAGGTGCAGCAGGCCGATCACGCGCTCACCGTTCTCGATGCCCAGCGCAGCGCGTCCGGCGGGGGTCCGCAGGACCTCGGGCGTGCGCCAGTATCCCGCGAGCCCGCGGCCGTGCGCGGCCAGCAGGACGATGTACGCGGCGACCGCCGCCGCGTCGCGGTCCTCGTCGGCCTCGACGGGGTCGCCGGACGTGGTGACCGTGACCGCGACGAGCGTCGGCGCGCGGTCGAGCTTGGCGCCCGCCTCGGGCCTCGCGGCGACCTTCAGCGCGGCGAGGGCGTCCGGGCCGAGCACGCGGAACCGCCAGGGGCTGGTCAGATGATGATTCGGCGCCCAGCGCGCGAGATCGAGCAACTCCTCGAGCACCGCTCGGTCGACGGGCTCCGGCCGGTACGCCTTGTGCGTTCGGCGCGTGCGGATCGCATCGTCGACCTCCACGGGGCTCAGCTCTCCAGCGCCTGCGCGGGCTCGTCCTCGTCGTCCTCGGCGTAGAGGGACTCGCGGGCGATGTCGTTTCCGGCGCGATTCCAGAGCGCCACGTCGAGCGTGTCCGCGCGGTAGTCGTCCGGGGCGATCAGCGTGAAGAGCCCGTCCAGCACTGCCGACTGATCGACGCACAGGTCCGCGAGCTCGGCCGTGGCGATCGCCGCGTTCTCCACCAGTGGGCGCCCCCAGATCAGCGTCATCGCCGCGACGTTGCCCTCCTCGCCGCGCCACGTGCCGATCACCTCGTCGCAGAGGTCGATCGTCCAGTCGGGGTTGGCGTCGGCCGTCTCGGTCGTCGCGTCCGCGACTGCGTGGAAGGCTGACGGCTCGCGGTCGGACTCGGCGCGCGCGTAGCTCACGTGCCCGAAGACCTCGAGCCCGGACGAGGTGCGCGCCGTGGCCGGCACGTACGTGCGGCCGTGCCAGGTGCGGTCCGGGTACCAGGTGATGTCGCCGAGCTCGCCGAGCTCGCCGTCCTCGCCCGGGTCGATGCGCAGGCAGGCGGCGAGCAGCTCCTCCTGCAGGCGCTCGGCCCAGCGGCCGTAGGGCAGGAGCTCCTGGGAGGGCTCGGCGGCGAAGCGCGGGACGACGCGGATCTCTGGCGGCATGACCCCAGCCTAGGAGGACGGCGCGGGCGGGAGCTCGAGCAGCAGTGTCACCGGGCCGTCGTTCACGAGCTCGACCTCCATGTGGGCGCCGAACACGCCGCCGGCGGCGCCGAGCCGGGCGCGAAAGCGCTCGTAGAGCGGCTCGGCGACGTCGGGGGCCGCGGCCACGACGAAGCTCGGGCGGTTGCCCTTGCGGGTGTCGCCGTAGAGCGTGAACTGGCTGACGACGAGCACCTCACGGTCCCCGAGCGCGTCGTTCATCCGGCCATCGGCGTCGTCGAAGATCCGCAGCGTGCTCACCTTGTCCGCGAGCCGGTCACCGGTGGCCGCGTCGTCCCCGTGGGTCACCCCGAGCAGGACGAGCAGCCCAGGCCCGATGCTGCCCACAACCTCGCCGTCGACGTGCACGGCGGCTCGCGTGACACGTTGGACGAGGGCTCGCACGGGGCGGCAGGCTACAGGCCGCCGAGCGCGGCGACGATCGCCGCCGCGCTCAGCACGATCGCGGTACTCCAGGCGATCGCTGCTGCCGTGATCCGCAGGTCGAGCCCATAGATGTGGGCGACCGCGAGGCTGTTGATCCCGCACGCCATGCCCGACTGCAGGAGGAACGCGGGAGGTACCTTGACCACCGTCAGCGACAGCCCGGCCATCACCGCCGGTGCGACGAGCAGCCTGAGGCCGAGCGTCACCGCCACGGGCGCCGTCATCGGCGGCGGGAACACGCGCACGCCGTCCTCCTGCTCCTGCATGAGGTTCACCCCGAGCGCGAAGAAGCCGAGCGGCGCGAGCGCGAGCACCGCGACCTCGGCTGCATCCTTCGCCCAGGCCGGGCTCCACGCGCTCGGCGCGACGAGCGCCAGCAGGAACGCCGCGAGCGGCGGATTGCGGACGACGAACGCCCGTACCCGCTCGCGCGGTGTCTCGCCGGCGAGCGTTCCGAACGCGGCGCCGATCGCGAAACCGACGAGCAGGAGGAACGTCGCGCTGACGACGACGTCGTAGGTGATCGCCTGCCCGACGGCCTGCCGGTCGTCGAAGAGGGTGCGCGCGAGCGGCACGCCGAGATACCCCGTGTTCGCGATGCCGGCGCAGACCATCATGGCCCCGACACCCGGACGGGCGAGACGGAGCACCCGCGTCGCGATCAGGTACGCCAACAACGTCGCGACTCCCCGCTCGGCGAACCCGAAGACGAGACCCGCTCCCACGCCCGTCGTCACCTTGACGTGTGTGACCGTGAAGAACGTCACGAGCGGCATCAGGACGTAGATGAGGATGTCCAGAGCGCGGCGCCCGGCCTGTCGCGCGCCCGCGCCCCAGCGGCGCTCGGCGCCCGCGCCGATGCCGACGGACGCGAGGATGACCAGCGCGATCGCGATCACACGCTGCGGAGCTCGCGGGCGGCGCGCTCGGGGGAGATCGCGTTCAGGTCGATCCCTGTTCCGAGCTCGAGCCCGGCGGCCGTGCCGAAGCGTGGCCGGATGTCGATCCGCCAGCAGTAGTGCTCGGCGCCGCGCGGAGCCGTGCGCACCCACAGGTTCAGCGCCGGCAGGTGCCCGAAGTGCCGCGCGAGGCGACCCATGAGGTCGTGCAGCGCAGCGGCTCCGACCGGCCCGGGGTCCTCGAAGCGCATCGACGGGGTGCGCGGCGCCAGCAGCAGCTGGTAGGGCGACCCCGAGGCGTACGGGGCGAGCACGACGACCTCGTCGTCGATCGCGACGATCCGCTGGTCGAGCCGCACCTCTTCGCGCACGAGGTCGGCGAGCAGGTTGCCGCCCATCGTGGTCGTCGCGTAGGCGCCGAACCGCTCACGCTCGCGCGCGACGAGCGCCGGCACGAAGTCCAGGGCGACGAGCTGCGCGTGGGTGTGCGGCTGCGAGGCGCCCGCCGCGCGCCCGTCGTTGACGAACAGATGCACGCAGGCCGCGCCGTGCTGCACGTGGTGGGCGACCCGCCGCCGCCACATGCCCATCGCGGCCAGAAGCTCATCCGGCTCGAGGTCGAGGAGCGAGGAGACCGGGCGCGGCGTGTTCACGATCACCTCGTGATGCCCGTGTGCGGCCGTCGTGGTGAAGAGGTCGACGCGCGCCTCGCGGTCCGGAGCGCGGGCATCCGCCGCGACCGCGGGGTAGAGGTTCGGCACGACCCGCACCTGCCACCCGGGCGTGTCGGGCGCCGAGCCGTCCGGGCGCAGCGCGTCGAGCTCCGGCGGGGTGCGGTCCTCGTGGCCTGCGAGAAACGGGTCGGTCTCCGGATCGATCGGCGGGTCGGGCGGCGGTGGCGTGAGCCCGGAGCCCGGCCGTCCGGAGCGTTCGTCCGCGATGATCGTCTTGTGCCCCGTGAGCGGGTCGACGCGCAGCTCAGGCACGCTGCTTCTCCATCCAGACGTGCTCGATGCCGGCATCGAGGAAGACGTCGCTGCGCGTGGTGTATCCGGCCTGCTCGTACAGCGGCACCGCGCTGACCTGTGCACCCAGCACGATGCGCTCCACACCCGCGCTCGTCGCCTCCGCGTCGGCGAGGTCGAGCAGCCGCAGCCCGATGCCCTGGCGGCGCGCGGTGACCGCGACAGCCATGCGCCCGAGCTTCAGGGTCGGTCCGTCGACCAGCAGGCGGCAGGTGCCGACCACGGTCCCCGCGTCGTCCACCGCCACGAGGTGCAGCGCCTCGTCGTCGCGGCCGTCCACGTCCTCATGGGCGGGCACACCCTGCTCCTCGACGAACACCGCGCTGCGCAGCGCCATCGCGTCGGCGATCTCGCGCGGGCCCTGCGCGCAGCGGACGGTCACCGTCACGACGAGGACGCGGCCGGCTTCCCGAGCGCATAGCGGTCGATGTCGCGGTTCAGGTCGGCGGTGGTCAGGAACGGGCCCTGGTGCGTGAACGCCTTGTGGCCGCCCGCGTCGTAGAAGATGGTCGAGGGCGCGCCGGCGAGCGCGTACGCGTTGTAGATCTGCCCGTCTGGGTCCTCGTAGCTCGGGTAGCTCAGCGGGACGCTGCGCAGGAAGCGGCGTGCCTCCGCGCGGTTGTCCTTGAGGTTCACCCCCACGAACGCGACCGAGCGCCCGCGTTGCAGCGCGACCCGCTGGAGCGCCGGCATCTCGGTGCGGCAGGGCCCGCACCAGGACGCCCAGACATTCACCACGACCGGATGTCCGTGCAGGGAGGCGATCCGCCGCCTCAGTGCGTCGCGACCCCCGCCGAGCAGCGCGCCGGACTGCGCGTGCAGCGCCGCGAGCGGTGCCGGCGAGCCGCTGAGGGCGGCCGCCGTCTGCTGAGCGGTCGGCTTCAGCGCCGTCTGCGTGCCGCCGGTGCCGTCGCCGCTCTTTGCCTGTTTGAGGCCGATCCCGATCGCCGCTCCGACGGCGATCACGACGGCGAAGATGACGAACGTCCGCATCGCCCGTGAGGATCGCACAGCGGTGCGGTATCCTTCGTCACACGTCGCTGGGCCGCACCCCCGGGGAGGTTCTCCCAGCGATTCGTCCGGAATGTCCGGTCGTCCAAGTCGAAGCGCCGCCGGATTTCGCGCTTCTGCTTCACCGCCTAGAGCATCTGGCCACCATGGCTGACCACACGACGGCCGTCGCGGCCGCTCCCGTTCCATCCGCGAGCGATATCGCCCGTGCGGAGGCGTTCGCCCGCGAACCGTTCCTCCACGAGGGTGAGACGGCGGCCGACGCGCTCGCCCCCGGAACACCGCGCCGGCTCGCGCTCGACGCCTCGCTCTCCGAGCTGGACGCCGGCCTCGAGGTTCCCTCGACGCGCTGGCGCCGCGCCTGGTCGCTCATGCTCGGGCTCGAGCGGGTCCTCAGCGAGGACGAGCCGCGCCTGGCCGATGGCACGACGCTGAACCCGCATCAGGTCGACGCGCTGTCCGGCACGCTCACCGCGCTGCTCGCCGACCGGCTGCTGCGCGACTACGACGTCGCCGACGGCGCGGGGGACGAGCTGCGCGAGATCGCCGCTCCGGTCTTCGCGGTCGACGACGACGAGGACGACTCGGCGGACGACGACGACGAGGTCGCCGCCGAGCTCGCCGCGCTCGACGAGGAGCACGAGGAGGACGAGGACGACGACGCCGAGGAGGCGGCCGACGAGACCGATCCGCCCGAGGACGACGAGTCACCCGACGGCACGGACGAGGACATCGACGCCGCCGTGCTCGACGATCCGAACGCGCACAAGCGCTTCTGGTTCGAGCACGCGACCGGCGCCGGCAAGACGGTCGCGGCCATGGGCTTCGTCGAGGCCTCCCGCACCGGCGGCGTCCTGATCCTCACCCATCGCCGCAACCTCGTTGACCAGTTCAACGACGAGCTCGCCACCCGCGGCTATGCCGACCGCGTCCACGGCCCGCTGCTCGGTGACGACAAGGGCCGCGCCGACGGCCCCGTCACGGTCGAGACCTACCAGTGGTTCGTCCGCAACGCCGGCCAGATCTCGAGCGCCTACACGATCGTCATCTGCGACGAGGCGCACACCGCGCTCGGTGAGAAGACGAGCGCCGCGATCCGCGAATGGACCGGCCCGCTCTTCATCGGCATGACGGCGACCGGCGCGCTGATCGCCCGGCACGTCACCGACCTCTTCCCGACGCAGACCTCGCGCTTCGACCTCGCGCAGGCCGCCCGGCGCGGCGTCATCTCGCCGCTGCGCTGCCTGCGGATCCCGCCCGGCCCGGGCGTGCGGACGATCGCGAAGGTGCCGCTGCGCAAGGGCGAGGTCGACGTCGAGTTCGACCAGGAGATGCTGGCCGAGCTGCTCGACCAGGCGCCGTTCAATCTGGCGATCGCGGACCTGTACAAGACCCGCTTCAACGGTGTCCCCGGGGTCGTCTACGCCGCCGGCGTGCGGCACGCCTACAACGTCGCCGAGGCCTTCCGCGCGCTCGGCATCAAGGCCGAGGGTGTGTCCGGCGAGACGCCCAAGCGCGAGCTGGCCGAGATCCTCGCCCGCTACGAGGCCGGCGAGATCGACGTCCTCGTCAACGCGCAGCTGCTCGCCGAGGGCTGGAACTCCCCGCGGGCGACGGTCTGCATGCACCTCGCGCCGACCGCCTCGCGCCGGATCTACCAGCAGCGCGTCGGCCGCGTGACGCGCCGCCACCCGGGCAAGGAGGCGGGCGTCGTCGTCGACTTCGTCCACCCCGCGACCCGTCATGACGATCCCGTCGTGACGCTGCACTCGCTGCTCGACCGCGACGTCTACCGCGGCGGCGCGATCGTCGTCGGCCCGGTCCGCCGTGGTCGCGGCCGCCGGGTGCGCGTCGAGCGCCGAGTCATCCCCGTCGCCGCGGCGGAGGAGCGCCGGCACGAGATCTTCGAGCGCGAGCTGTGGCGGATCGCCGTCGAGCACCTCGACTGGGGCGAGCAGCACATGTGGTCGGCACTCGCCGGCGCGCGCGTGCAGCCGAGCGGCTGGCGCCGCGCACGGGCGATGCTCCACTTCGACCGCACGGGCGAGCTGAAGCGCCGCTTCCTGCTCACGGCGGTCGAGCGCAACAAGAACTCGCAGCTGCGCATCCGCGCGCTGCAGGAGATCGCGGCGCTGAAGGATCCCGAGGCGTTCGACCTCGCCTGCGACCTCGTCGGGACCTGGGCGCGCGAGGAGCGCCGCGAGGGCACCAAGGTGCTCCTGCTCGCGCTCGCCGAGAAGCGGATCGGCCGCCGCGACCAGGCGAACGCCTGGATCTGGCGCCTGGCGGAGTACACCCGCGAGGTCCATGAGGAGTACGCGGTCCAGCGCTGGCCGGAGACCAAACGGCTGCTCGGCCTGCTCGTCAACTCCTCCGGCCACGCCCACGCGCGCAACGCCCGGCGCCTCGTGCAGGCGACCCGCAACCAGGATCGCCGGCTTCAGGCCGCAGTGCTCGCGGCCGCCGTCGCTCACACGCCGGAGGCCGAGGAGGTGCTGCGCGGCGCGCGCACCCGCCTCTCGCGCAAACCCGGCGCGCTCTCCCGTGAACTGCTGCGCAACTTCCCCAAGGGCAAGGGCCGGCGCGGCCGCCGGCGCAAGAAGCGCCCGGG
>Ga0302299_10001944_pt1 | contig 12537 bp, 10 predicted proteins | sample III_Fen_N3_4_FD_198795 | JGI IMG/M metagenome (GOLD analysis project Ga0302299, IMG submission 198795) | Peat permafrost microbial communities from Stordalen Mire near Abisko, Sweden - III_Fen_N3_4 | ecosystem: Environmental > Terrestrial > Soil > Wetlands > Permafrost | place: Sweden: Abisko... | reverse complement strand
GTCGGTGGTCTCTCGCTGCTCGCTGGCGGTGGACGCGTCGGGGATGTCGCCCGGCTCGGCTGGTTCGGTGGGCTCGGCGGTTTCGGTGGGCTCGGCGGTTTCGGTGGGCTCGGCGGTTTCGGTCGAGTCGGTGGGCTCGGCGGTTTCGGTCGAGTCGGTGGGCTCGGCGGTTTCGGTCGAGTCGGTGGGCTCGGCCGGCTCGGGCCCGACGGCGCTCAACTCTAGGGCGTCGGCGCGGGCCCGCTCGACGACCTCGAGCACCTCGGCCTCGGAAAGCGCGCCGACGCGGAGGAAGACCGGCTCGTCGCGCGTGCAGTCGACGATGGTCGACGCGAGCCCGCCGGTGACCGGCCCACCGTCGAGGTAGAACTCCACGGCCGCGCCGAGCTGGCTGGCGGCCTCGACGACCGTGCGCGAGGCTGGGTGCCCGGTGCGGTTGGCGCTGCTCACCGCCATCGGGCCCACCTCGCGCAACAGCTCCAGGGCCACCGAATGGTCGGGCATCCGCAGCGCCACGGTGCCGCCGGTCTCGCCGAGGTCCCACATCAGCGAGGGCTGGGCACGCACCACGATGGTGAGCGGGCCGGGCCAGAACGCGGCGATCAGGGCCCGCGCGTAGTCAGGCACCTCGGTGGCCAGGCCGTCGACCGTGCGGGCGTCGGGCACGAGCACGGGGGGCGGCATGTCGGAGCCCCGTCCCTTGGCGGCCAGCAGGTCGCGAACGGCGTTCGGGGAGAAGGCGTCGGCGCCGATGCCGTAGAGCGTGTCGGTGGGGAGCACGACGAGGGCGTCGCGGCGCACGCCGGCGACCACCTTGGGAATCGCATCGGCCCGTCCGGAGTCGGTGGTGCAGTCGAAGACGGGGCTCATGGAGGCCAGCCTAGGGTTCCGGATTCTCGCGCACGGAAACGGCTCACCGGGCGCCCTGCTGGTCGTCGCACGGCTGGTCGTCATCCCCGGCCGCGTCAGAGAGCCGCAGCGCGCACCGCCACGGTGGTGCGCGGGCGCCCCGCGAGGTCCAGGTGGTCGACCACGTCGGCCCATCCCCCTGTGGCGCGCAGTGCGCGCGGGAGAGCGCTGCCCTGGCTGTCGGCGTGCTCCATGACGAGCACCCCGCCCACCCGCAGCAGGGCCGCAGCACGGGCTGCCACGGCGAGCGGGATGGCCAGACCGTCGGCCGACCCGCCGTAGAGGGCGACCGACGGGTCGTGGTCGCGCACCTCGGGGTCGACCGGCACCGCACCCACGGGGATGTAGGGCGGGTTGCTCACGACGACGTCGACGTCACCCACCAGATCCTCGAAGGCGGTCGTCGCGTCCCCGAGTCGAAGCTCGACGTCGAGCCCGAGCCGGTCGCGGTTCGCGACGGCCCACCCGTGGGCGAGGTCGGAGACCTCGACGGCCAGCACCCGAGCGCGGGGCAGCTCGTCCTTGACGGCGAGCGCGATGGCCCCCGAGCCCGTGCACAGGTCGACGACGACGGCATCCGGCCCCAGCTCGGACGCCGCCCCGATCGCGAGGCCGGCCGTCACCTCCGTCTCGGGGCGGGGCACGAAGACGCCCGGCCCGACGGCGAGGGTGAGCCTGCGGAAGTGCGCGACGCCGGTGAGGTGCTGCAGCGGCACGCGGTCGGCGCGCTCGGCGACCAGCGCGGCATACCCCTCGGGTTCGACGGCGCCCAGCACCATGGCCCGCCGCACCTGCCCGGGGTCGCTGCCCAGCACGTGCGCGGCGAGCGCCACGGCATCCGCCTCGGGTGAGGCGACCCCGGCTGCGGCGAGCCGGGCAGTCGCCTCGCGCACCGCGGTGCGCAGGTCGCTCATCGGTCGGCGATCACGGCGAGGCGGGCGGCCTCGTCGGCGTCGACGCAGGACTGGACCACCGGGTCGAGGTCGCCGTCGAGCACGGCATCCAGGTTGTAGGCCTTGAAACCGGTGCGGTGGTCGCTGATCCGGTTCTCCGGGTAGTTGTAGGTGCGGATCCGCTCGGAGCGGTCGACGGTGCGCACCTGGCTGTTGCGCGCGTCGGAGTCGGCGGCGTGCCGCTCGTCCATCGCCATCTGGTGCAGCCTGGCGCGCAGCACCCGCATCGCGGCCTCGCGGTTCTGCAGCTGGCTCTTCTCGTTCTGGCAGGAGACCACCACCCCGGTGGGCACGTGGGTGATGCGCACCGCGGAGTCGGTGGTGTTGACGCTCTGGCCGCCGGGGCCGCTGGAGCGGAAGACGTCGATGCGCAGGTCGTGCGGGTCGATCGACACCTCGACGTCCTCGGCCTCGGGCATTACCCAGACACCCGCGGCGCTGGTGTGGATGCGCCCCGAGCTCTCGGTGACCGGCACCCGCTGCACGCGGTGCACCCCGCCCTCGAACTTCAGCCGGGCCCACGGCGCCTCGCCCGGCTGCGCGGTGCCCCGCGACTTCACCGAGACGCGGACGTCCTTGTAGCCGCCGAGGTCGGACTCGGTGGCGTCGAGCACCTCGGTGCGCCAGCCGCTGCGCTCGGCGTGCCGCAGGTACATGCGCAGCAGGTCACCGGCGAACAGGGCGGACTCCTCGCCGCCCTCGCCCGCCTTCACCTCGAGGATGACGTCGCGGTCGTCGTCGGGGTCGCGCGGGATGAGCAGGCGGCGCAGCCGGTCCTCGGCGGCGGCCAGGGTGGCCTCGAGCGCCGGGATCTCCTCGGCGAAGGCGGGGTCCTCGGCGGCGAGCTCGCGGGCGGCCCCGAGGTCGTCACGGGCACTGACCCAGGCGGCGTGGGCGGCAACGGTGGGGCCTAGCGCGGCGTAGCGCTTGCCCAGCTCGCGGCTGCGGTCGGGATCGGAGGCGATCGCCGGGTCGCCCATCTGGCGCTCGAGCGCGGCGTGCTCGTCGACGAGGGCCTGCGCGGAGTCGAGCACGGGAGTCTCCGTTGGTCGGTGGGTCCGGTTGACCCGTGGGCCGTGGTCACCGGATGGTGGGGCGGAACGCGACGCGCCGGCCCACCCGAGGGGGTGGACCGGCGCGGTGTGCTGGCTACTTGGCGGCGACCTTCTTGCCGTAGCGGGCCTCGAAGCGGGCGACGCGGCCGCCGGTGTCGAGGATCTTCTGCTTGCCCGTGTAGAACGGGTGGCACTGCGAGCAGACGTCGGCGTGGATGACGCCGTTCTTCGCCGTGCTGCGCGTGCTGAACGTGTTGCCACAGGTACAGGTGACCGTGGTCTCGACGTAGTCGGGGTGGATGTCCTTCTTCACGATTTCTCCTTGGATGCGTCCGGGTCGGCGGGCTCAGCACGGTGCTGCAAACCCTCTGGCGCCCCGACTGCGCCCCTCGTGAGGGAGGCGCTCAGGAAACGCGTCTGTTGCCGTGAACCGGTCCAGCGGTCAAGTGTGCCAGAGCGGGCACACGCAGACCTAAACGTCAGGGGACGGCACCGGCATTCCCGCCCCTCGGGGCAGCCTGGCTGCCGACCGCGCAGCCAGCCGCGCCCCTGACTCCCCAAGACCCCCAAGTGCCCAGGGGCAGGGATGCCGACCGCGCGACCAGCCGCGCCCCTGACACCCACAAACCACTCAAGACCCCCTCACCCGGCCCGCCCCGCAACGGCAGGGATGCCGACCGCGCGACCAGCCGCGCCCCTGACACCCACAAACCACTCAAGACCCCCTCACCCGGCCCGCCCCGCAGCGGCAGGGATGCCGACCGCGCGACCAGCCGCGCCCCTGACACCCCGACCTCAAGGGCCCCCGATTCAGGCAGCCAGACCCCGCGCGCTGTGGTGCGCCCGCACGACCTGCCCCATGAACTGCTCCGGCACGAGCCGCAGTCCGATGACCGGGATGCGAAGCACCCGGTCGTCTCGCAGCACCACCTCGTTCTGGCGCAGGGCGTCATCGACCATGTTGAGCGCCAGGGCGTGATGACCACCGTCGATCTCGACGACGAGACCGATGCCCTCCCACGCGACATCGAGGTAGACACGGCCACCGGGCAGCACGCGCACGACCTGACGGCTCGGGGCCGGAAGCCCCGCCGCGCGGCACATCGCCGTGAAGTCGAGCTCACCCAGCGAGCGCGCCCCGTCGCACAGGTCTGCCACCACTGCGGAGAGCACTCGGCGCCGATCCCGCCCGACTCGAATCGTGGAGGACCGCCACGCCGCAAGCAGACGGTCGGGACTGGTCAACCGCTGCTGAAGCACCAGGCACAGGAGGAGCGCGGCCTGGCGGTCGCTTCCCGCCCATGCGGCGGAGTGCACCGCTGCGGCAGGCACGTCGACCCTCGGCAGCCCTGCCCCGGACGTCGGAGGCATCTCGACGCGGCGGTGTCGGCGCACTCCGTCGACGCGGCGGCTTCGGTTGCCCTTGGGTACGGAGACGTCGATCCGCGCGGGGTCGAAACCGATGAGACCGGCGGCCACCAGGGCGGCCGGCCCGTCGAGCGCCGCGCCCGACCCGGTCTCCCACACGGCCCGCCACCACAACGCCCGGCCCATCGGCTCGAGGTTGCCGACCACCACCGTGTGCCGCCCGGCAACGAGCCACCGACCCGCCTCCACTTCACTGCGAACGTCGGCCCGCGTCACTGCGACGGATCGCAGGTCGCGACGGTGAGCCACCCCGCCATGGGCGGCCGCGATCTTCCCAGCACGACGGGCCCGCTCCGCGCGGGGCAGCCGGTGACGGGGTGGGGTGCTCACGGGTCCAGCGTTGCCGCAGGCGTACCGGTTCGGAAGGTTGCCCCGAACATCTGTGGACAACCCAGCAGGCCGGGGATGCCGAGGGCGCGGCACCCCGCGCACCTGACACCCCTAGGCCCCGCCAGCTCCACCCCAGGGATGCCGAACGCGCGACACCCCGCGCACCTGACACCCCCGAGCCCCAAGGCCCACGGCGCCAAGGATGCCGAAGGCGCGGCACCGCGCGCCTGACACCCCCGGTGTCGCATGCGCTCGGTAGCGTTGCCGGGCATGAGGTTCGGAGCCGTCATCCCGTACGCCGACGAGCGGACGTTCACCAAGCTGGCCGCCCTCGCCGAGGACGCCGGCTGGGACATGGTCTTCTCCTGGGAGGCCGTCTGGGGCCAGGACGCCTGGGCCACCCTGGCCGCCGCCGCCATGGTGACCCAGCGGGTGCGGCTCGGCACGCTGCTCACCCCGGCCTCCCGCTACCGCCCGTGGGACCTCGCCTCCCGGGTGGCCTCCGTCGACCGGCTGTCCGAGGGACGGGTGACCCTGGGGGTCGGGCTGGGCGCGCTGCACGGCAACTGGCTGGCGTTCGAGCGCGACGAGGGCCGGGCGGTTCGGGCCGCGAAGCTCGACGAGGTGCTGGCGATCTACGCGGGGCTGATGGGCGGTCAGCCCTTCGAGTTCACCGGCGAGCACTACAGCGCGCGTCCGGTGCCCGAGCTCATCCCGCCGATGCCGGCCCAGCGCCCCCATCCGCCGGTGTGGTGCGTCGGCATGCTTGTCCCCGGCCGGCCGCGCCAGCGCTCGCTCGAGCGTGCTGCACGGTGGCAGGGGGTCTTCCCCTCCTACGCCGGGGGCTCCATCGAGGAGCCGCACTCGCACCTCACCACCGAAGCCCTGCGCGAGGTCGTCGACCGCATCGGCACGCTACGGGCCGACGCGGGCCTGTCGATGGACGGCTATGACGTGGTCGTCGAGGGCGACAGCCACGGGTCGTTCGGCGGTGTGCGCCCGCCGGTGCAGCCCTGGGCCGACGCCGGCGCCACCTGGTGGGTCGAATCCTGGTGGGACCTGCCGGACTCCCCCGAAGGCGTCGCCGAGGTCCGTCGCCGGCTCGCGCTCGGTCCGCGCCGGTGACGGGCCAGGAGCACGGGGCGCGCGCGGCATCCGGTCCTGAACCGGTGGCTGCCGTGGTGCGAGTTGCGACGGCATCCGACGCGACGGCCATGGTCGAGCTGCGCTCGGTGATGTTCGAGGCGATGGGCACGCCTGCTCCCGAGCTGGGAGCCCCGCAGTGGCGCACGGCAGCACGGAACTGGTTCGTGTCCCGGTCCGGTGACCACCGCACCCGCATCGTCGTCGCCGAGGTCGAGGGTCGGGTCGTGTCCGGCGCGGTGGGCGAGGTCAGCGCCCTCATCCCCGGCCCCAACACGGTCGACGGCTCGGTGGGCCTCATCTCGAACGTCGCCACAGTGCCCGCCTGGCGGGGCAGAGGCCTGGCCGCGGCCTGCACCGACGACCTGCTGCGCTGGTTCGAGCACGACACGGACGTCACCCGCGTCGACCTGTTCGCCACCGCGAGCGGGTCACGGATCTACACCGCCCGGGGCTTCCACGTGCGGGCGTTCCCGGCGATGTGCCTGCCGGTCCCCCGCTGAACGGTTCGCCGCTCCCGACCGGTTCACCGCGCCCGACCGGACGGGAGCAGAGAACACGCCGCCTCCCTGTTCGGGCAGCGGCGTGTTCTTCACGGTCGTCGGGCCGGGCTCAGCTGTCGCCCTCGTCCTCGAGCCGGATGGTGGCGGTCTGCTGCACCTGGGTGAGGAACTCGTAGTTCGTCTTGGTCTTGCGCAGCCGGTCGAGCAGCAGCTCGATGCCCTGCTGCGAGTCCAGGGCCGCGAGCACGCGGCGCAGCTTCCACATGATCCGCAGCTCCTCGGGGGCGAGCAAGATCTCCTCCTTGCGGGTGCCCGAGTTGTTCACGTCCACCGCGGGGAAGATGCGGCGGTTCGCGAGCTGGCGGTCGAGCTTGAGCTCCATGTTGCCGGTGCCCTTGAACTCCTCGAAGATCACCTCGTCCATCCGCGAGCCGGTCTCGACCAGGGCAGTGGCCAGGATGGTGAGTGAGCCGCCGTTCTCGATGTTGCGCGCGGCACCGAAGAACTTCTTCGGCGGGTAGAGCGCGGCCGAGTCGACACCCCCGGAGAGGATGCGCCCGCTCGCGGGGGCCGCGAGGTTGTAGGCGCGACCGAGCTTGGTGATCGAATCGAGCAGCACGACGACGTCGTGGCCCATCTCGACAAGGCGCTTGGCGCGCTCGATGGCGAGCTCGGCCACCGTCGTGTGGTCCTCGGCGGGACGGTCGAAGGTCGAGGAGATGACCTCGCCCTTGACGGCGCGCTGCATGTCGGTGACCTCCTCGGGACGCTCGTCGACCAGCACGACCATGAGGTGGCACTCGGGGTTGTTGGTGGTGATGGCGTTCGCGAGCGCCTGCATCACCATCGTCTTGCCGGCCTTGGCCGGGGCGACGATCAGGCCGCGCTGGCCCTTCCCGATCGGGGCGACGAGGTCGATGATCCGCGTGGTGATGATGCTCTGCTCGGTCTCCAGGCGCAGCCGGTCCTGCGGGTAGAGCGGGGTGAGCTTGCCGAACTCGGGGCGCCGGCGGGCGTCATCGGGGCTCTGCCCGTTGATCGTGTCGAGGCGGGCGAGCGGGGTGTACTTGGCGCGGCTGTTGCGCCCACCGACCGCCTGCTGCTGCGGCTCCTCGCCCTCACGGGTCGCCTTGATCGAGCCGGTGACGGCGTCACCCTTGCGCAGACCGTGGCGCTTGACCATCGCCAGCGGCACGTAGATGTCGCTGGCGCCGGGCAGGTAGCCGGTCGTGCGCACGAACGCGTAGTTGTCCAGGATGTCCAGGATGCCGGCGACCGGCACCAGGACGTCGTCCTCGGCGATCTGCGGCTGGGTGTCCTCGACCTGGCTCTCGCCGGGGGCACCCGGGGTGCGGCGCTTGTCGCGGTTGCGACCACGGTTGCGGCGGCGGCGTCCGCCGCGGCCCTCCTCGTCGTCGTAGCCACCCTGCTGACCCTGGCCCTGCTGGCCCTGCTGGCCGTGGACCTGCTGGCCCTGCTGGGCGTTGCGGTTCGCGCTCGGGCCGCCCGCACGGGTGCTGTCGGCGCGGTCCTCGCGGCTGTCTGTGCGCTCAGACCCTTCGGCGCCGTCCGGGCGCTCGGTGCGGTCCGAGCGCTCGGTGCGCTCCTGGCGCTCGGCCCGGTCCTGCCGGTCCTGGCGGTCGGTGCGCGTGTCGGCCCGGTCCTGCCGGTCCTGGCGGTCGGTGCGGGTGTCGGCCCGGTCCGAGGAGTCGGAGCCCGGGTCGGCGCCACCCTGGCGGTCCGTCCCGCCCTGGCGCTCCTGGCGCCCAGAGCGCTGCGAGGCGCGGTCCTCGGTGCGGTTCTCCCGCTCGGAGGCCTCACTGGCCTCGGCGCGCTTCGGTTGCTCCGCGCGCTCGGGCTGCTCGTGATCCGGCGTGCTCGTTGCGGGCTCGGTGCGGCTGGTGCCGCCGGCCTCACGGCCGGCACGGCGCGGCGCGGCGGCGCTGGCCGGCCCGCTCTCGCCGTTCTGGCGCGCCTTGATGGCTGCGACGAGGTCGCCCTTGCGCATCTTGGCGGTGCCGCTGATGCCCATGCTCGAAGCGAGCCCCTGCAGCTCTGCGAGCCGCATGGCGGTCAGCGCTCCGGAGCGTCGGGGGCTGGTGCCCGAGCTCGCCTCGAGAGTGGTGGTGTCTGACACGAAGGATCCTTTCCCTCGCTCGGAGACGGCCTCGATGTGGCCGATCAGGTGGGAGCCCACGTCGGGCACCGCAGCGCAGCGCTGGCCGGCGGCCCAGATCGTGGAGGGCGACTCGCGGCAGGCAACGGGAGACACCCGGCATCGACTGCGGTCGCAGGGCCAAGAGTAGCACCGCGCTCTGGGGACGCCACCGGGCCGCCGAACGCTCCGGGTGCGGCCGACCCCACCGTCCGGTCAGCCCCGCGCGAGCACCGAGACGCGTGCTCCGTGCGGGGGGATGCCGGGGGTCAGCACCCGCCATCCGTCGCCGCCGAAGGCGCGAACCTCGGCCACCCGGTCACGACGGGCCAGCACGAGCACCGACGGCCCAGCGCCAGAGATGACGGCGGCGTGGCCCTGCGCCCGCAGGGCGTCGACCAGCTCCATCGACGCGGCGTACGAGCTGCGGCGTGCCTCCTGGTGCAGCCACTCCCTGGTGGCGGCGAGCAGGTGCTCGGGGGCGGTGCCGAGGGCATGGGTGAGCAGGGCGGCCCGCGCCGAGTTGGCGGCGGCATCCGCCAGGCGCACCTGCTGGGGCAGCACCGAGCGGGCCTTGGCCGTCGACAGCTGCACGTCGGGCGCGAAGACCACCGGCTCGACGTCCGGGTGCACCGGCAGGTGGACCGTCGTCGTGCCCGTGCCACCGTCGTCGGCCCAGGACAGCGTGGCCCCGCCGTAGACGCTGGCCGAGGCGTTGTCGGGGTGGCCCTCGAGCCGGGACGCCAGGCTGTTGGCGAAGGCGAGGTCGACGGCGTCGCCCGGCAGCCCGCGCGAGACGTCGTGCAACCCCTGCGCCGCGACGATGCCGGTGACGATGGCGGTGGCCGACGAGCCCATCCCCCGGCCGTGCGGGACGGCGTTGGAACACTCGAGCGACAGCCCCTGCGGCGGCTCGACGCCCAGCTCGGCCCAGGCCACCTGCATGGCCCGGTGCACGAGGTGGGTGGCGTCGAGCGGCACGGCGCCCTCCCCCTCGCCGGTGACGCTGACGACCAGGCCCGCCCGGTCGGTGACCGCGGCGCGGCAGGTGTCCCAGACGCCCAGGGCACACCCGACGGAGTCGAACCCGGGGCCCAGGTTGGCGCTGCTCGCGGGGACGCTGACCTCGACGGCGACCCCGGCGCGCAGTCGCTGCCCGCTCATCTCACCCCTCGAGGCCCAGCGCCGCCGCGACGCTGTAGGCGTCGACCGGCACCCGCACCGGCTGGAGCTCGGACCCGTCGGCGGTGCGCAGCGCCCATTGCGGGTCCTTCAGGCCGTGACCGGTCACCGTGCAGACGACGGTGGCGTCCCGCGGGATCGCCTCCTCGCGGTGCGCCTTGAGCAACCCGGCGATGCTGGCGGCCGAGCCGGGCTCGACGAAGATGCCCTCGGTCGTCGACAGCAGCCGGTGCGCCGCGAGGATCTCGTCGTCGGTCACCGACTCGATGCGCCCACCGGACTCGTCGCGGGCGGCCTCGGCCTGGCGCCACGACGCCGGGTTGCCGATCCGGATGGCGGTGGCGATCGTCTCGGGGTCGTCGACCGGGTGGCCGAGCACGATCGGCGCCGCACCGGCCGCTTGGAACCCCCACATCTGCGGCGTGCGGGTGGCGACGGGAGCGAGCACCTCACCGCCGAGTCCCTTTGTGGCAGAGGCGTACTCGCGATAGCCCTGCCAGTAGGCCGTGATGTTGCCAGCGTTGCCGACCGGCAGCACGTGGATGTCGGGGGCGTCACCGAGCGCGTCGACGACCTCGAAGGCCGCGGTCTTCTGCCCCTCGATCCGAGCGGGGTTGACCGAGTTGACCAGCTCGACCGGATACGACTCGGCGAGCTTGCGGGCCACCGTGAGGCAGTCGTCGAAGTTGCCCTCGACCTGGATCAGCGTCGCGCCGTGGGCGATCGCCTGGCTTAGCTTGCCCATCGCGATCTTGCCGTCGGGCACCAGCACGGCACACGTCATCCCGGCCTTGGTGGCGTACGCAGCGGCGCTGGCACTCGTGTTGCCGGTGCTCGCGCAGATGACGGCCTTGGCCCCGTTGCGCTTGGCTACCGACATCGCGGTCGTCATCCCCCGGTCCTTGAACGACGCGGTGGGGTTGAGCCCCTCGAACTTCACCAGCACGTTGGCCCCGGTCAGCTCGGACAGGCTCTCGCACGGGATGAGCGGCGTGCCGCCCTCGAGCAGGGTCACGACGGGCGCGCCCTCGAGCATCGGCAGGCGGGCGGCGTACTCGCGGATCACTCCGCGCCACTGGTGTGCCACGGCTCAGGCTCCTTCCACACGCATGACGGAGGCGACGTCGTCGACCGCCTCGAGCTCGGCGAGGGCGTCGACGGTGGCCGCGAGCGCGGCGTCCGTGGCGCGGTGGGTGACCACGATGAGCTTGGCGCGCTGACCGCCGCCGGGAGCGACCTGCTGGCGCACCGTCTCGATCGACACGTCGTGCGCGGCGAACGCGGTGGCGACCTGGGCGAGCACGCCCGGGCGGTCGGCCACGTCGAGGCTGATGTGGTACCTCGTCAGCGACTGGCCCATGTCGACGACCGGCAGGTCGGCGTAGGCCGACTCCCCCGGCCCGCGCCCGCCGGCGACCTTGTGGCGAGCGACCGCGACGACGTCACCGAGCACCGCGGATGCCGTGGGTTCGCCACCCGCGCCGCGCCCGTAGAACATCAGCTCACCGGCGGCCTCGGCCTCGACGAAGACCGCGTTGAACGCCTCGCGGACGCTGGCCAGCGGGTGGCTGCGCGGGATCATCGCAGGGTGCACCCGGACGCTCACCGCGTCGGTGCCGTCGGCCGCGACGACGCGCTCGCAGATCGCGAGCAGCTTGACGACACAGTCCATCTCGCTCGCCGCCTGGATGTCACCGGCGGTCACCTCGGTGATGCCCTCGCGGTGCACGTCGAGCGACGACACGCGGGTGTGGAAGGCCAGGCTGGCGAGGATGGCGGCCTTCGCGGCGGCGTCGAAGCCCTCGACGTCGGCGGTCGGGTCGGCCTCGGCGTAGCCCAGGGCCTGGGCCTGCTCGACGGTCTCGGCGAAACCGGCGCCGGTGGTGTCCATCTTGTCGAGCACGAAGTTGGTCGTGCCGTTGACGATGCCGAGCACGCGGTGGACGTCGTCGCCGGCGAGCGACTCGCGGATCGGGCGCAGGATCGGGATGGCGCCCGCCACGGCGGCCTCGTAGTAGAGGTCGACGTCGTGCGCGTCGGCCGCGGCGTAGAGGGTCGGGCCGTCCTCGGCCAGGAGCGCCTTGTTGGCCGAGACCACCGACGCACCGTGCTCCATGGCCCGCAGGATGAGGCTGCGCGCCGGCTCGATGCCGCCGATCACCTCGATGACCACGTCGGCACGGGTGACGAGCTCGTCGGCATCCGCGGTGAAGAGCGAGGGGTCGACCGGCACGTCGGGGCGGGGTCGGTTCGGCCGTCGCACGGCGATGCCGACCAGCTCGAGCCTCGCACCGACCCGGGCGGCGAGGTCGTCGGCGCTCTCGACGAGCCGGGTCGCGACGGCCGAGCCGACGACGCCGCAGCCGAGCAGCGCGACGCGCAGGGGGGCCCCGGGTTCGTGCGCCATGGTGGGGTCCGTCTCCTCGCTGTGGGTGCTCACGCGTCCGCCACGTCGAGGGCGAGCAGGTCCTCGATGGTCTCACGCCGCACGAGCACGCGTGAGCGACCCCCGCGAACGGCGACGACGGGCGGGCGGGGGGTGTGGTTGTACTGGCTGGACAGGCTGCGGCAGTAGGCACCGGTGCCCGGGACGGCGACCAGGTCGCCCGGCACGACGTCGGCCGGGAGGTACTCGTCGAGCACGACGATGTCGCCGCTCTCGCAGTGCCGCCCGACGACGCGGGACAGCCGGGGCGGGGCCTGCGAGCGGCGGTTGGCCAGGGTGCACGAGTAGTCGGCCTCGTACAGCGCGGGCCGGGCGTTGTCGCTCATCCCGCCGTCGACCGAGACGTAGGTGCGGGTGTGCCCACCGCCCACCTCGACGTCCTTGACGGTGCCGACCTCGTAGAGCGTGAAGGTGCTGGGGCCTACGATGGCGC
>Ga0302299_10001943_pt1 | contig 12544 bp, 8 predicted proteins | sample III_Fen_N3_4_FD_198795 | JGI IMG/M metagenome (GOLD analysis project Ga0302299, IMG submission 198795) | Peat permafrost microbial communities from Stordalen Mire near Abisko, Sweden - III_Fen_N3_4 | ecosystem: Environmental > Terrestrial > Soil > Wetlands > Permafrost | place: Sweden: Abisko... | reverse complement strand
CTCGCGCGCGTAGGCGTCGCAGTCGACTCGGGGATCGGCCTGCAAGACAAAGGGCAGGCCGTCCACCGCTCGCTGCACCGCCGTCGCCATCACCCACGGGTCGAAATCCCTGAACTCGCCGGAGGCTTGCCCGTGTCGAAGGATCGCCTCCAGCGGCGCGGTTGGGCTCTGATCAGCGGCGATGCCGTCGTCGAAGCCGACCCCGAGCAGCACCTCGGTCAGCGCGATCATCGGTGCGCGATGGGTGTCGATGAACCCGACGACCGAGGTGATGTACGTCCGCAGCATGCCCGCCGCCGTCGTCTCCGGCCGGACCCTGGTGCCCACGTACTCCCCGATGTCGGCGATCACGTCGCGCACAACGGCGGCCATCAGGTCGCCCTTGCCGTCGAAGTGGTAGGAGATGAAGCGGGTGCTGGACAGTCCGGCCCGCTCGGCGATGCGGGAGAACGAGGCCTTCGCATAGCCGGCGTCGGCGATGACCGCCACCGCCGCATCGATGATCTGCGCCCGACGGGCACTCGAGGTCTCCGACCGGGCATCCTCCGCAACACTCTTTACTTGCATGAGTAAGACTAACTCACATGAGTAAATGCACAAGGGGGATGTGCCCCCTGAACCACCGGTGACCGGCTCACGTGGTCGAAGTGGTTCGGGACGATCACGGTCCAATGGACGAACCTGGCCAGGACCGTCGACCGAACCCGGACCGAACGGTGGGCGCCGTCACACCAGCAGGTTAGCCGATTAGCCGGACTTGTGCTAACCTGCTAATAGGTGCCGGAAACACTGTCACCTTGTCATCAAAGGAGTCCTCATGGCCACCGCCACCAAGGCCGTGCAGAACGGCGCCGCTGCGACCGCTGCCGCGGTCGCCCCCGTCACCGATACCGTCGTCGCTGCCGTGTCGCAGACGAGCACGGCCGCCGGCGACATCTTCACCGGTACCACCGAGGTGTTGACCCCGCTGGTCCAGTCCGCTACCGGCAAGGCGCGGGAGCTGTCCGTAGGTTTCGCCGCGGAGGTCAAGAAGGTTGCCGGACTCACGGTGGACGCCTACCACCAGGCCATCAAGCAGCAGCTCGACTTCTCGATCGAAATCGCCGAAGTCGTCAAGGTCGGCTGGATCAACGACCTCACCCGCCGCAACGCCACGGCCATGGGCGACCTCGCCGCCGTGTACGCGGGCGCGACGCACGACCTGCTGAAGTAGATTCGCCGGGCGCGACACCAGCGAGGGCAGACGGCACATTTCCCGTCTGCCCTCGCTGTTGTCGCGCGTGGGTTCGGCGGGACCTGCGAGGTCCTGCTGCGGCGTCGGCCGTCCACGACCGATGAGTCCGATCGGCCGGCGCGCCGGCCGCCGAGCGGAGCGAGCCTTCAGATGTCGAAGGAGCGGGCCACGAGCATCCGGCGCAACTCGTCGGACCGTTCTGCGACCGCGTGGGCGACGAGCGGACTCACACCGTTCTCGTGGCACGCGGAATCGACGCGGTCGAGGAACTCGTTGTGCACGCCGGCGACCGGGAACAGCTTGATCGCGGTCGCCATCGCGACCAACATGCCGGAGGTGCTGATCGTCGGCAGGGCGGCCAGAAAGCGGTCGGCGTAACCGCGGAGCAGGTCGTCCTGCGATCGTTGCCAGAACGCCTTCCCCACCGCATCGAGGGCGCCGGCCGGCACCCGACCGTCGATCGCCGCCTGCCAGGCACTGTCCTTGCTGTCCGCGGACGGATAGGCGCAGCGCACCGTGAACTCGCGCACCCACGAATCCGGGTCCGGGTCCACCGCCAACACGGCGGTGATGCCCGCTTCGTCGAGCACCCCGACCGCGGCCCGCCGCTCCAGCAACCGCCAGCGCAGGTCGACGTCCCGCGCCCCCGCAGATGCCAGCACCGCGAAGTGCTGCTCGGTGACGGCCGTGCGAGCCAGCCCCCGCAGGGCCGTCATCCGCCGGCCGTGCAGCGCGGCGCCACCCTCCGGTCCCTGCCGATCGGGGCGGGCCAGGTCGTCACACAGGTCGGCGACCTGGGCGAGCAGCTCGTCCCGCCGACCATCGGCCGACCACAGGTCGGCGGCCTGCACCACAACCGTGAGCAGGGCCTCCATGACCGGTTCGACGCTCTCGCTGCGCAACAACCCAAGGCCGCAGCCCACCAGCCGGTCCGCCGCAAGCTCGCCGGACGCGACCAGATCCCACACCTGCATCCAGGCCACCGTCCGGGACAGCGCCGACGGCAGCGCGCCGGCCCCGTCGAGCACGGTCTGCAGGGAGAGCGGATCCGGACGAACCTGGACAAACGCCAGGTCGTCGTCGTTGACCAGCAGCAGGTCCGCCGCCGGACGGCCGACAAGTGCGCTCACGTCGACACCGTCGTCGTGAACCTCCACCGGCACGATGTCGCGGCGGGTCAGGACGGGGGTCGCGGAATCGCCACCCGTCAGGTCGTACACGCCGACGTCGAGCCGGTGCCTGGGCAGGACGGTTGCCCGTTCACCGTTGCTGTCCTGCTCGAGCTGGACCCGGCGATACACACCACCATCGAGTTCGACCCGCACCGTGACGCGGCTGAGGCCGGCGGAGTCGAGCCACTGTGACACCCACTGCCGCAGGTCTCGACCGCTCGCCGTGGCGATCGCGCCGACCAGATCGTCGAGAGTGGCGTTCCCCCAGGCGTTTGCCGCGAAATAGCCGCGAAGGCCGGCCAGGAACGACTCCTCACCCACCAGGGCGACCAGCTGCTTGATGACGCTCGCACCCTTGGCATAGGTGATCGTGTCGAAGCCCTGCGCCGCGGTCGCGACGTCCGGCGCCTGCTGGCGGATCGGGTGCCTGGTGCTCGAGCGGTCCGCCGCGTATCCGCGTTGTTTGCGGGTGACGAGAAACGAGGCCCAGGCGTCGGAGTAGCCCGTGGCGGCGACCGCAGCCCAGTTGGCGGCCCATTCGGCGAACGCCTCGTTGAGCCACAGGTCGTCCCACCAGCGCATCGTCACGATGTCGCCGAACCACATGTGCGCCATCTCGTGGAGCAGGACGACGGCGCGCAGCTCCTGCTGGCCGGCCGACGGCTCGCTGCGGTACAGGAAGGAGTCGGACCAGGTGACGCAGCCGTAATTCTCCATCGCACCGCCCATGCCCGGCACGAAGACCTGGTCGTACCGGCGCTCGGGATATCGCATCGCGAAGCGCTCCCCGAAGAAGGTCAAACCTGCGGCGGTCAGCTCGAACAATTCGTCCGCGTCCCGGTCCAGAAACGGGGCCAACGAGGCCCGTGCGTAGATCCCCAGGTCGAAGCCGTCGCGCTCGCGGCGGATCCCGTGGAACGGCCCGCCGTTGACCACCAGCAGATAGGTCGACAGCCGCGGCGTCGGAACGAAGGTCCAGATCCGGTTCGCCCCGTCGGACTGCGCGGACGCCGCGGGCATGTTGCTGCACACGGTCCAGGCGGCGGGGGCGACGACGGTGACGGCGAACGTCGCCTTCAGATCCGGCTGATCGAAACACCCGAACACGCTGCGTGCGTCGTCCGGCTCGAAGGTCATCCACACATAGGTCTGGCCGTCCGACGGGTCTACCGACCGGCGGACTCCGGCCGGCCCGTCGGTCGCCTCCTGGACCGACTCGACGGTCAGCACGTTGCGCTCGGCCAGGCCGCTCACGACGATCCGGCTGCCGTCCCACGCGGTGAGGTCGACCAATGAACCGTTCAGCGTCACGGCCACCGGTTGGGCACTGCAGTCGACAAACGTCGCGGTGCCGGGGCTGGGGCAGGTGAACCTGACGGTGCTGATCGCGCGCAGCACCTGGCCGTCCGCCAACCCGGTCAGGTCCAGGTGCAGCGTGTAGTCCTGGGGGACGACGACGGCAGCACGCTGCACCGCCTCCGCGTGGGTCAAGCTGGTCACCGGGGTCGTCACGGCTCACATCCCTGCGCAAGAGGCGGTCGTCCACGGCGGACGCCGTGCGCACTCGTCCATCCTGGCGCCTTCGATCCGTGTTCCCAACGGCCGCCGCGGCCGAACGGCGCGGGCCGCCTCACCGCCGGAGCACAACTGTTTCCGCCGGGGCTGCGCGCGGCCGGGTCCCGCGCACCGACCGGCTCGTGCGGTGTCGATGGATGTTCGCGCGAGTACCCTGGCTGTCCGGTTCTCATCCGGCGTTGCGACGCCGTGGTCGGTGGTCATCAGAAGGGGCGGGCGTGTCGGAATCCAGCGGGATCGAGCGCCCGTCCGATCATTCCAACGGTTCAGGTTCCAACCGCGCGTCGGCCGTCGAATCCGGCCCGTCGGCCCCGTCCGTTGCCGGCGACCCCGACGCCGTGACCTCGGCAGTCGCGCAGGAGCAGGAGCATCTGTCGCTGCTGTACCGGCGCCTCGACGAGCTCCGCCGGGAACGGATCGAGCTGCGGGATCGGTACGTGCGGCACAGCGACGGAACGCCGGGCGGTCGGGTCGAACGTGACCTGTCCTACGCCCGGCATGCCGCGGCGATATTGACCTTGAACGCGGCCGAGGACCGGCTCTGTTTCGGTCGCCTCGACCACGGGTCCGGTGAGGACATGCACATCGGCCGGATGGGCATCTTCGACGACTCCGGCGACCACCGTCAGCTGCTGATGGACTGGCGCGCTCCGTCCGCGCGTCCCTTCTATGTCGCCACCGCGGCGGAGCCGCTGGGTATCCGTCGGCGGCGGTACATCCAGACTCGCCGTCGTCGGGTCGAGGCGGTCACCGACGACTATCTGGTGCTGGCCGGAGCCGCCGATCCCGGCCAGGCTTCGGCGGCCGGACTGGCCGGTGAGGCGGCGTTGCTGTCGGCGATCCGGGCGCCGCGGACCGGCCGGATGAGCGACATCGTCGCCACCATCCAGGCCGAGCAGGACAACATCATCCGCGCGGACCGCACCGGCATCCTCGTGGTGCAGGGCGGCCCTGGCACCGGCAAGACCGCGGTGGCGCTGCATCGGGCCGCGTTCCTGCTCTACACCTACCGCGAACAGCTGGGCCAGCGCGGGGTGTTGATCATCGGGCCGAACCCGACCTTCCTGCGGTACATCGGCCAGGTGCTGCCGTCGCTCGGGGAGAACGCCGTCGTGCTGTCCACGATCGGCGACATGTTCCCCGGCGTCACGGCTCGGGCACAGGAGGTGCCAGGGACCGCGCGGGTCAAGGGCCGCCCGGCGATGGCCGCCGTGATCGCCAACGCCGTGCTGCAGCGGCAGGCAATGCCGACCGATACCGTGCATGTCAGGTTCGACGGCGCCCCCGGGGGCCGGCTGCGCTTGCCGCCCGAGCTACTCACTGCCGCCCAGGAACGCGCGTGGCAATCCCGACGCCCGCACAACCAGGCCCGCCCGGTGTTCATCCGGCGGGTGCTCGACGGCCTGGTACCGCAGGTCGCCGAACGCCTGGGTCACGGATCGGACGGCGGAAGCCTCGCCACCCAGGACGATCTCGACGCCATCCGGCGGGACCTGCAGGAACACGACGGGCTACGGAATGCCCTGACCGGTATCTGGCCGCTGTTGACCCCGCAACGGCTGCTGACGGAACTGTTCGCCTCACCGCAGCGGATCGCGTTCGCGGCGAGCGTCTTCTCCCCGGCCGACCGCGCTCTGCTCGAACGGGCACCCGCGGGCGACTGGACGATTGCCGACGTCCCGCTGTTGGACGAGGCCGCCGAACTCCTGGGCCCGGTCGGCCAGGAACCGCAGGCGGCGCAGGAGGCCGCCGAGTTGGCGTACGCGGGCGAGGTGCTGGACCTCATCGGCGCTTCCGACGTGGCCGACGACGCCGACTCCGACGAGGCGCCGCTGGTCTCGATGGTGTCGGCGGCGAACCTGGCGTCCCTGCATTCCGACGTGGTCCAGATGACGTCCACCGCGGAACGCGCGGCCGCCGACCGCGAGTGGGCGTTCGGTCACGTGATCGTCGACGAGGCCCAGGAACTGTCGCCGATGGCGTGGCGGATGGTGATGCGCCGCTGCCCGGTCCGTTCGATGACGCTGGTCGGCGACCTCGCTCAGACGTCGGACCCGGCCGGCGCGTCGTCCTGGGACCGAGTACTCAAACAGTATGCGCGGCAGCAGTTGCGGGTCGAAGAGCTGACGGTCAACTACCGCACACCGGCGGAGATCATGGACGTGGCCGAACCCACCTTGCATCGCATCGACCCGGCTGCCCGCGCGCCCCGGTCCGTCCGTGACGCGGGCGTCGCGCCCTGGCACCAGCAGGTGGCCGCCGCGGATCTACCCGATCACGTCGCCCGGCTGGTGATCCAGGACGCGGCCGGCGCCGGAACCCTGGCGGTGATCGTTCCGCGCTCGATCAAGGACGCGGTCACCGCAGCGGTGCACGGGGTGTCGGCGGCGTTGCCCGACCGCGGGAGTCCCGACGATCCCGACGAACTGCGCCGCGGAGTGACCGTGCTGACGGTGCGGGAGGCCAAGGGTCTGGAGTTCGACGAGGTGCTGCTGGCCGATCCCGACGGAATCCTGGCCGAGTCCGAGCACGGGCTGAACGATCTCTATGTGGCGTTGACCCGGTCCACTCAGCGATTGGCCGTGTTGCACACCGGGCCGCTGCCCGCGTTGCTGGACCGATTGAAGGACGCGGCCGCCTGACCCCGTGCCACCCCGGGCCGACCGCCCACCTGGGTTTCGACGTTCGGGGTCGTCACTCGGGTCCCCTGACGGCGACGCCTGCGCATCGAGGTCGACCAAAACCATCACCACCGGGCGGGCGTCGTGCGCTGATGCCCGTGCCTTCGCCCGCCCGTGCAGGAACAGCGCAGGGCGCCGACCGTCGCGATGACCGTCGGCGCCCTCCGCCCGGCGGATCCGACCGGTTGACCGGGCATGTCTCCTCCAGCGTCGGTGACCTGTCGGTGTGAGCCTGCCCCTCACGGACAGGCGAGACAAGACCCTTCGTGACCACAGGGCAGATGAACACGGGGTGTCCACAAGGTGACGCTGCGCATTCGCCGGGCCGACCGGCGGGGATCCGCTCGCGCCTCGGCGGACGGCGGGCACCGCCCGCGGCGGCTTGGCTCAGGTGCGGGGGCGCAGTCGCACGCCCGGCATCTCCGGGGCCGGCAGCGGGCGCCCGGGGTAGCCCACCACAGGCCCGAAACGCCCTGCGGCCGCCGTGAAGTCGTCCCCGGCCCGGTCACCGACACCGGCCGGGCCGGCGGCGCTCTGCTGACCGATCCCCGCCATCCAGTCGCGGCGGTACTGAACGATCTCCTCGTGACTGCGCCCGACGAAGTTCCACCACATGACGATCTGCTCGCCCAGCGGCAGGCCGCCGAGCAGCAGCACCCGGGCCGGCCCGGCCGGACCCGAGGCGATCGGTAGAGACTTCGTGCCCGATGGCACGTACCCCAGCGAGGCGGGCGGAACGGGCGCGCCGCTCACGCTGACCTCACCCGAATCCACCAGCACGCCGTGCTCGAAGTCGGCCTGCAGCGGAAGATCGACCGAGACGTCCGGCCGCAGCACCACTTCGGCCCCGACGACGGGTGAGAACGCCGTCGCCGGCGAGTTCTGCCCGAGCCACGACCCGAGGAACACCCGGACGGACATCCCGCCGTCCAGCGCGGTCGGCGGAACGACGTGCTCGAAAGCGGGGGCAGTCTCGCGATGCGCGTCGGGCAGCGCCAGCCACAGCTGCACCCCGTGCAGCACCGACGTCCGCACCGTGGACACCTCGGAGTGGGCGATGCCCCGACCGGCCGTCATCAGGTTCAGCTCACCCGGCCGGACAGTGGCATGCGAACCGATACCGTCCCGGTGCTCGATCTCGCCGGAGAAGAGCCAGCTGACCGTCTGCAGACCGGTGTGCGGGTGCGGCGGCACGGCCATCCCGCCGGTCTCGGTGACATCTTGCGGGCCGTAGTGGTCGGCGAAACACCACGGTCCGATCATCGTGCGCCCCTTCTGCGGCAGGGTCCGCCGGACCAGCATCGCCCGCGGACCGCCGAGCGGTACCTCGCGGGACGCCAGGACTTCCAGGGCGGCAGGTGTGCCGCCCCGCCCGTCGACGGTTGTGGTCCGGCAGACGATCTCGGCGGGGTCGAGCTCGATGTTCGTCACACCAGCAGGGTAGGCCCGGGTCGGCGTGCGACGGGACGCGAGACACGAGACACGAGACACGAGACTGCAGTGCGCAATCGATGACGGAAGAGTTCAGACCGTTCGCCCACTCCGCTTGCCCTGGATCATCAGCGCTAGGCCAACCGCGCTAGGCCAACCGCACCCCGCTCTCCGCCATCGTGATCCGCAGCAGCAGCGCCGCCTCCGGCCCGATCACGGCATCGACAAGCGTCAGGAAACGGTCGATGAACTCCGGTCCGTGCGCGACCTCGGCGCCCGCCGCCATATGGTGCGAGAGCTCATGCAGGACAACGAGTTCGCGCAGCGCCCAGGCTTGATTGCGGCGATACCCGGGTACCGCCATGACGGCGCCCACCCGCTCGTAATGCGCCTGAGCGGCCCCGGACCGTTCCCGCACCGTGACCGGTTCGGCGGCGCGGGTCCACGTCGCCCGCACCCAGCCCAGCGCCAGCACCCGGTCCACATACGTCTGGACCGAGTCGATCGACCCGAACCGACGCTCGACCGGCAGTGTCACCCGCGATCCGGCGACTTCGACGATCGGAAATTCGTGGGCCCTGTCGAACAACCGGTGCACCAGGTGCTCGGCGTCATAAACCCTGGCCCGTTGCGCATCGCGCAGCGTCATCACGTGCCTCCGCCGATACCGGGGCGAGTACCCCCGATGGCCCGCTCGCCGCCGAGCCGGGCGCGCCGCCCGGCCTGGTCGCCCGCGCGGCTCGAGCGTTCGGAGTACCCGCCGGTCGGGCGGGTGCCATTCCAGCTCCCCCGAGCCGTGCTGTGTTCCCGGTAGTGCTCGGCCAGTTCGACCTCCCGGGCGCGCAGCACCACCGCGACTCCGGCGCCGCCGTTCTCGACCCCGTCGGCTTCGCGCCCCGATCGCACGGCTTCCTGCTCGCCTTCCTCTCGGGCATCCCGCAACCGGGCACCGATGCGGGCGGCGAACGCCTGCTGGAAGCTGATCCGCGCGGTGGTCGCGTGCACCGGACGGTCCACCAATTCGTAGTCGTACGACGTGGTGCCGCGCCAACGGTGGTAGCGCTCCGACCCGGGGATCCGCACCTGCTTGGTCACCATCTCCCGGGCGTGATCGCCGGACTTGAGGTAGGCGTCGGAGGCGCGGACCATCTGCACGACCAAGGACGCGTACATCGCCTGCACCGTGTCGATGTCGGTGTCGAAGCCATACGCATAGACCCGGGTCGAGTCACGCGCGATATCGCAGGTCAGATTGTTGGCCCGGCCGATGGCCAGGAAGAGCTGCACGTACGTGCGCAGGCCCCGCTTGCCGGACTCCCCGATCGTGATGGTGCGCTGGGTCGGCCGGACCCGCCGCTCGCGGAGCTCGGTGTGTGACCGCGCGACCGCAAGGTCGACCGCGGACAGGGTCGCCAGACGCTGCGCGGCCTGCAGGTACGCATCCGCCTCGTGCTCGTTGTCGGTGCTCTCGGCCTTCCGCAGCAGCGCTGCGATCCGGGTCAGGTCCTTGTCTGCCATACCGGCCCCCGATGTGTGGTGTGCAACCGTGGTCCTGCGGGAGTTGGTGCCCGCCAGAACCGTTCTTTCTCGGCACAGCATGCCAACGGGCACCGACAGGCAGTGTCCAGGACCGTCCGGCTCGCCCGCCCGTGCGCGGTATCCGGATCGTCGCTCGGTCAGCCGAGGGTCACTCCGGTGTCGGCGACGCAGGTATCCCACAGCTTCTGGCGGGCGGCCGGATCGTCGCGCTGCCACGGGAGGTAGTGGGTCGGCCGCACCCGCCGGTCGTGCCAGAACTGACCGGTGCTCACCGCGGCCTCCGGGGAGGCGGCCAGCCAGACGATGGTATCGGCGCCTTGCTCCGGGCTGCGCAGGATCGGCCGGGTGATCTTCTCGAACGCCGGCAGCGACCCGCTGACTCCCGGAGTGGCGGCCCAGCCCGGATGCATGCTGTGCACCACCGGGTCGTCCGGCGCGGTGAACGCGGCGGCGAGCTCCTCGGCGAGCACCACCTGCATCCGCTTCGTCCGCGCATAGGCGGTGGCGCCCTTGTACTGGCCGCGGGTGTACTCCAGGTCGTCGGACGGCAGCGGTTGGGTGTACATCCCGCCCGAGGACACCCAGACCACCCGCGCGTCGCCGTCCGCCTGCAGCAGCGTTCGCAGCCCGGCTGTCACCAGGAACGGGCCGAGTACATGGGTGGCGAGGGCCAGCTCGTGGCCTTGCGCGGTGGTGGTCCGCTGCGGCGGCATGATGCCGGCGCAGTGCACGAGCCCGTGCAGTGCGTCCACCTGCGAGCCGATCGCGTCGACCAACGCGCGGGCCGCGTCCAGGTCGCTGATGTCGGACTCGTGGTGGACGACCGCGGCGTCCCGGACCTTCAGCCGGATCTTGGCCGCGGCCGTGCCGAGGCGATCCGCGTCTCGCCCCACCAGGTGCACCCTCGCGCCGAGCGCCGCCAAACCGGCCGCGGCGGCGGCGCCCAGGCCCGAACTGCCGCCGGTGACCACGACGTCGGTGGGGCGGGTGAACGGGACGGGGTCCGGCGGCCACCAGGCCTTGCGCAGCCGGGGCCCGATCGAGCTGTATCCGGGGACGACGAGAAGGTCGAGGAGTCGGTCGAGAATCGCCGCCGGCAACGGCGGACTGGTCGGTGTGACATTGGTGTCGGTGCCCATGCCCACCGATGGTAGGTGCGCACCGCTTCGGCACCGGTTGGCGGTTACCCGGTCGGTATGACGCTCGAACTACAGGCCGACCACATCCGCCGCGGGTGACCCTTGGCCGAGCAGCCTGCTCGGACCGCGAGATGGGTCGACACCGAGCACCTGACGTCCATCGGTGCCGCGGTCCGCGCGCACGAAGTTCTGCGGTTCGACTATGAGGCACCCAACTGGACCGGTGAGCAGCGCCCGTGGCAGCCGCCGCGACGGGCGGCGCCACATCACCTCCTGACCTGGGGAGGCCGGTGGTACCTGATGGCCGTGGATCTGGACCAGAACGACTGGCGGACCTTCCGGGTGGACCGCATGACGCCGAAATCGCCGACTGGTCAACGGTTCTCGCCGCGCCAGCTACCCGGTGGGGACGTCGCCGGGTACATCGACGCCTCGTTCCGCGGTGGTGAGCGGCCGTGCCGCGGGGGGTTCATCCTGGCCGCACCGGCGGCGGAGATCGCCGAGTGGGTGCACCGGCGGGCCATCGTGGAGGCACTCGGTCCCGGCCGCTGCCGGGTGCCGGCCGGGTCGTGGTCGTGGGATCGGTTGGCCACGCGGGTGGGCATGTTCGACGTCAATCGGAGATCGTCGGGCCGGCGGAACTCAAGAGGCCGCGGCGCGGCTGAGCCGCCGGTACTCGGTGGCTGCCCGCTGAGGCCGAAGGGCCGCGCCTCGGATTTCGCGGCATCAAGTGCAACGAGGTGAAAGAGGCCCTGATGGCTCTTGCCACAACGAACTGCTCGGTGGCCGGTGGTATCCCCGCGTTGTGGACCCGCGTGTTCAGCGTGCTTCCCGGTCGCCACCAGGTGCCGAACGCCGGTCGCGACCTTCCCCAGTGGCCACGCATTCGCCGGCGCGATCCTGGAACGGGCGGATCGTCGATCGCCATCGAGTTGGACGTCACGAGCGGAATGACCGTGGCTCGCGGATCGTGATCCACCGGTGCGGGCCGTGTCGCGGTGCGGGCGCCGGAACAAGGAGCCGGGCATTGGGGTTGACCCTCACACGGAGCGGCGGGTGATCTGTTCCGGCACCCGCGTTCGGCTGCCGTACTCAGCGGCCGGACGGCGCGACGGGATGGCGATGCTCGAGGCTTGCTGGACGGTTCTCACAGGCCGACGGCGCACCGCGATTTTTCGAGCATACGGAATCGGAAGGAGCGCAACGATGACCGGAACGACCAACAAGGCAATCCTGGCGGGAGGGTGTTTCTGGGGAATGCAGGACCTCATCCGCCGGCGCCCCGGTGTGGTCTCCACCAGGGTCGGATACACCGGCGGCGATGTGCCGAACGCAACGTACCGAAACCACGGATCCCACGCCGAGGCGATCGAGATCGTCTACGATCCCGAAAAGGTCTCCTACCGGGAGTTGCTGGAGTTCTTTTTCCAGGTCCACGACCCGACCACCAAGAATCGTCAGGGTAACGACGTCGGGGCGAGCTACCGGTCGGCCATCTTCTACGCGGACGATGAGCAAGAGCAGATCGCTGACGACACGATTGCCGATGTCAACGCCTCGGGCCTGTGGCCAGGCAAGGTGGTCACCGAGCTGAAACCAGCCGGGCCGTTCTGGCAGGCGGAGCCTGAGCATCAGGATTATCTGGAACATTATCCCAACGGCTACACCTGCCATTTCGTCCGACCGAATTGGAAGCTTCCGCATCGGAAGGACAGAGTCAGCCACTGACGGATCGATCTCCCAACGATGCTCCGCCTCGGACCGCGGCGGAGC
>Ga0302299_10001942_pt1 | contig 12546 bp, 10 predicted proteins | sample III_Fen_N3_4_FD_198795 | JGI IMG/M metagenome (GOLD analysis project Ga0302299, IMG submission 198795) | Peat permafrost microbial communities from Stordalen Mire near Abisko, Sweden - III_Fen_N3_4 | ecosystem: Environmental > Terrestrial > Soil > Wetlands > Permafrost | place: Sweden: Abisko... | reverse complement strand
GTGGCCAGCCAGCGCACCGGCTCCGGCTCCCACCGCGGCGAGCGGTGGTTGACCCACGGAAGCACGGTGCGATCGGTGATCGCGCCGCGCACGAGGTCGGCCAGGGTGTGCCCGGCGAGGTTGCTCGAAGCCACGCCGTCGCCGACATAGCCTCCGCCCCAGGCGATCCCGGTCTCGGCGTCGAGCCCAACGCTGGGGAACCAGTCGCGTGGGATCCCCAGCGGGCCGCCCCACGTGTGCGTGACGGCGTGGTCGCGCAGCCCGGGGAACATGTGGCGCAGCACGTGCCAGAGGTCGTCGAACACCGCGGGGTGCCGGTCGTACTCCGGCTTGATCGTCGACCCGAAGTGGTACGGCGCCCCGCGGCCGCCGAACGCGATGCGGTCGTCGGCCGTGCGCTGCCCGTAGATGATGAGGTGGCGGTGGTCGGAGAACGTCTCGCGACGCTGAAGCCCGACCTCGTCCCAGAACGACGCCGGCAGCGGCTCGGTCGCGAGCATGAGCGAGTAGACGGGTGCGATGTCGCGCTTGAAGCCTGGGAGCTGCGAGGTCCATGCCTCGGTGGCACGCACGGTGCGACGTGCGGTGACGTCGCCGAAGGTGGTGCGGACGACGCCCGGCTCGATGGCGGTGACCCGCGTGCCCTCGTAGATCGTGCCGCCGAGCCGCTCGACGGCGACGGCGAGACCGCGTGCGAGACGTGCCGGGTGGATCGCCGCGCAGTGCGGGGAGTAGGTCGCGCCGAGCACGTCGGTGGCGCCCAGCCGTTCGGCGGCCTCGTCGGCCGTCAGCAGCGCGAAGTGCTCCTCGCCGAAGCCCCAGCTGCGGTCGGACTCGATCTCCTGCCGGGCGCGCGCGAGCTGCACAGGCGTGCGCGCCAGGCGGATCGTGCCGCCCTTGGCGTAGTGGCAGTCGATGCCCTCCGCGTCGGCGACCCGACCCACCTCGTCGACCGTGTCGAACATCGCCCGCTGCAGTGCGACCGCCGACTCGCGCGACGACGCCGCCGCGACCTGGTCGAGCGACGTCGGGAACAGCGCAGAGGCCCATCCGCCGTTGCGCCCGCTGGCACCGAACCCGGCGACCTCCGACTCGAGCACCACCACGTGCAGCGACGGGTCGGCCTTCAGGAGGTAGTACGCCGTCCAGAGACCGGTGTAGCCGCCGCCCACGATGGCGACGTCGGCCGTGATCGACTCGGGCAGCGCGGCACGCGGCTCCCCCCGGATCTCGTCGGGCAGCGTGTCCCACCACAGCGAGACGCGGCGGTAGCGGTCGTTGTTCGAGCTCATCGGGTCCATGTCTCCAGGTAGGCCGGAGTGGGGTACGCCGCCCCGCGCTCGTCGGGCTCGGGCGCGCCGAACGAGTCGACGATGGGCATGACTCCCGCCCACACCGGACGGTCGAGGTCCTCCTCGGCGTCCTCCGGCGGGCCGGCGCTGATCTTGCCGCTCGCCTCGTCGAGCGCCAGCGCGAGCACCAGCGTGGCCGCGAGCTCCTTGCGCGACGGCGGCCGGATGTCGTCCCAGCGACCGGGCAGAAGGTGGTCGGAGATCACCCGCAGTGCGCGCTCCTTGTCGTCGCCCTCGAGCACCGTGCAGCTGCCGAGCACCATCGCGCTGCGGTAGTTCATCGAGCTCTCGAACGACGAGCGTGCCAGGACGAGGCCGTCGAGCAGAGTGACCGTGAGGCAGGTGCGAGCACCGGTCGCGAGCGACCGGAACAGCCGGGATCCCGTGGAGCCGTGGAAGAGGACGCGCTCGCCGTCGCGCGCGTAGGCGACCGGTACGACGTAGGGCTCGCCGTCCTCGTCGACCACGGCCACCTGGGCCACGAGACCGGCATCGAGCACGGCATGCAGCACGGCACGGTCGGCGACGGACTTCTCCGGGAAGCGCCGCACCCGGGTCCTCGAGGAGGACCCGGGTGCGGGCAGGTCGTGCTGGGTCATGCGAACCCTTCGGGGTTTCGACGCGCTGCTAGATGATGGACATGCCCTCGGTGAGCACCGCACGAAGGATCTGCTCGATCTCGTCGAAGTGCGGCTGCTCGAGGATCAGCGGGGGAGCGAGCTGGATGACGGGGTCGCCACGGTCGTCGGCGCGGCAGTAGAGGCCCGCGTCGAACAGCGCCTTGGACAGGAACCCGCGCAGCAGGCGCTCGGACTCGTCGTGGTCGAAGGTCTCCTTGGTGACCTTGTCCTTCACGAGCTCGATGCCGTAGAAGTACCCGGCTCCGCGGACGTCGCCCACGATGTCGAGGTCGGAGAGCTTCTGCAGCGTGCGCAGGAACGCGGCCTCGTTGTCGCGGACGTGCTGGTTGAGGCCCTCGCGCTCGAAGATGTCGAGGTTGGCGAGCGCCACGGCGGCCGACACAGGGTGGCCGCCGAAGGTGTAGCCGTGCGCGAAGTAGTTGTGGCCCTGCTTGAAGGGCTCGAACAGCCGGTCGCTCACGATCATCGCGCCGATGGGCGCGTAGCCCGAGGTCATGCCCTTCGCCGTCGTGATGACGTCGGGGGTGACGCCGAAGCGCGACATCGCGAACATCTCGCCGATGCGGCCGAAGGCGCAGATCGTCTCGTCGGCGACGAAGAGCACGTCGTACTCGTCGCAGATCTCGCGCACGCGCTCGAGGTAGCCGGGGGGCGGCGGGAAGCAGCCGCCGGAGTTCTGCACCGGCTCGAGGAAGACGGCGGCGACGGTGTCGGGGCCCTCGAACTCGATCGCCTCGGCGATGCGGTCGGCGGCCCAGCGGCCGAACGCCTCGATGTCGTCGGCGTGCTCGGTGGCGCGGTAGAAGTTCGTGTTCGGAACCTTGTGCGTGCCGGGGACGAGCGGCTCGAAGTACTTCTTGGCGTCCGGGATGCCGGTGATCGACAGGGCGCCCTGCGGTGTGCCGTGGTAGGCCACATTGCGGCTGATCACCTTGTGCTTCATGGGCTTTCCGGTGAGCTTGTAGTACTGCTTGGCCATCTTCCAGGCCGACTCGACGGCCTCGCCGCCACCGGTGGTGAAGAACACGCGGTTGAGGTCGCCGGGCGTGTAGTGCGTGAGCCGCTCGGCGAGCTCGATGGCCTTCGGGTGGGCGTAGGACCACAGCGGGAAGAACGCGAGCTCCGACATCTGCTTGGCAGCGGCGTCGGCGAGCTCCTGGCGGCCGTGGCCGACCTGCACCGTGAACAGACCCGCGAGGCCGTCGAGGTAGCGGTTGCCCTGGTCGTCGAAGATGTAGGCGCCGTCGCCGCGCACGATGATCGGGACGTGCCCGCCCTGCTCGTAGGTGGAGTGCCGCGTGAAGTGCATCCAGAGGTGGTCGCGCGCCGTGTCGGCGAGGCTGTCGGCCCCGGGCTCGCTCACGTACTGCGGTGACGTGGTCATCGAGTTCCCCATGTGTAGATCTGCTTGCGGAGCTTCAGGTAGACGAAGGTCTCCGTCGAACGGACGTCCGGGATGGCCCGGACCCGGCGGTTGACGACCTCGAGCAGGTGGTCGTCGTCCTCGCACACGACCTCGGCGAGGATGTCGTAGCTTCCGGCGGTGATGATGAGGTAGTCGACCTCGGTCATCGCCGCCATCTTGTCGGCGACGGCCTCGATGTCCCCTTCGACGCGGACGCCGATCATCGCCGAGCGCGGGAACCCCACCTGCATGGGATCCGTGACGGCCACGACCTGCATGACCCCGGACTCGATGAGCCGCTGGACGCGCTGACGCACCGCCGCCTCCGACAGGCCGACGGCCTTGCCGATGGCCGCGTAGGGACGTCGTCCGTCCTGCTGCAGCTGCTCGATGATCGCCTTGCTGACGTCGTCGAGGACGACGCCGGCGGGCCGATCGCGGGAAACCATGGGGTGCATCCTGGGGGATCGCTCCGGTCGAAAGCAAGCGAATCCGTGGATATCGCCCCCGCAATCTGCGGATTCCATCGTGAAAGGGGGGTGAGGGTGTCCGAAACCGAACTCAGGCGCTACGGTGAGTTCCCGCCGGGCCGCGCGATGCGGCGCCCGGAGACTCGCCCGCCCCGGGCCCCCGCGGGCAGCGGCGGGCAGCACCACTGTCGCCACCGACCCGAAAGGAAAGACCCATGGCCCACTACGCGGTCGTCAACCCCGCGACCGGCTCCGTCGTCAAGGAGTACCCGACGATCGGCGACGCCGACCTCGACAGCGCCCTGGCTCGCGCCCACGCCGCGCTCGGACCGTGGGGCCGCGGCACCAGCGTGGCCGAGCGCGCCGAGATCATCCGCCGGGTGGGCCAGCTGCACGAGGAGCGCAAGCTCGAGCTCGGCGCGATCATCGCGCGCGAGATGGGCAAGCCGGTGGAGCAGGGGGTCGGCGAGGTCGAGTTCAGCGCCGCCATCTACGAGTACTACGCCGACAACGCCGAGAAGTTCCTGGCCGACGAGCCGATCGAGCTGCTCGCGGGCGAGGGCACCGCGATCATCCGTCGCAGCCCCGTGGGCGTGCTCCTCGGGATCATGCCGTGGAACTTCCCCTACTACCAGGTCGCGCGCTTCGCCGGCCCGAACCTCATCATCGGCAACACCGTGCTGCTCAAGCACGCAGGGCAGTGCCCGGAGTCGGCCGCCGCGATCGAGCAGATCTTCCACGACGCCGGCGCGCCCGCGGACGCCTACATCAACATCTACGCGACCAACGACCAGGTGTCGGCGCTGATCGCCGACCCGCGGGTGCAGGGCATCTCGCTCACGGGCTCCGACCGCGCGGGTGCGGCCGTGGCCGAGCAGGCCGGCCGCCACCTCAAGAAGGTGGTGCTCGAGCTCGGCGGCAGCGACCCGTTCGTCCTGCTCGGCACCGACGACATGGACGGGGTCGTCGAGGCCGCCGTCTTCGCTCGCATGGACAACGCGGGCCAGGTCTGCAACGGCGGCAAGCGCTTCATCGTGCTCGAGCACCTCTACGACGAGTTCGTGGAGAAGTTCACCGCCGCCGTCACGGGCATGCAGTACGGCGACCCCTCGGTCGAGGGCACGGCGTACGGCCCGCTGTCCTCAGCCTCCGCGGCCGATGGCCTCGAGGCGCAGGTCGCGCGGGCGACGGCCGAGGGCGCGGTCCTGGTCGGCGGCGCGCGCGAGGGCAACTTCGTGCAGGGCGGCATCCTCACGAACATCCAGCCGGACAACTCGGCGTACGGGGAGGAGTTCTTCGGCCCCATCGCGCAGGTCTACAAGGCCGCCGACGAGGCCGAGGCGGTGCGCATCGCCAACGACACGAAGTACGGCCTCGGCAGCTACGTGTACGCCAACGACCCGGAGCAGGCGGCCCGCGTGGCCGACCAGATCGAGGCCGGCATGGTGTACGTGAACTGCGTCGGGGCGGACGGCGTCGAGCTGCCCTTCGGCGGCGTCAAGGCCTCCGGCTTCGGCCGGGAGCTCGGCCGCTACGGCATGGAGGAGTTCGTCAACAAGAAGCTCATCCGCGTGAACGCCTGATCCACCAGCACGTCGCGAAGGGCCGCACCGATCCGGTGCGGCCCTTCGCCGTTCCGGACTTCGTCATGGCCGAGAGTCGTGCTCGGCGTATGCGTCAGGCCCAGCGCAGACCGCGCCCGTCGGCGTGGTCAGTCGACCGGCGTGGTCAGTCGACGAACGCGGAGACCAGGTCGTCGACGTCGCCGTCCATCGCTGCCGTGCGTGCCTGCTCGAGCTCGTGCTCGGCGTCGCGCAGCGCGGCGAGGCGCTGGTCGATCTCGGCAAGGCTGAGCTCGGTCGAGGTGGTGCGGACCGTGGCGGCGGACATCTGGGATCTCCTGCAGGTGGACTATTCGGACATCCCCGACGTTACGCCTGCAGCCCGCAAACGCTTACATGGGTGTCTCGCGGCGTGGCGCGGGCCACACCGCTGTGCTCGCCAGGCTCACCGAGGAGACGGGGGATCTCGTCAGAGGCCGCGGAAGGGGTCCTGGCTCTGGGCGAGCTGGGTGAGGATGAGGCCGATCCAGAACAGCCAGAGCAGCGAGCCGAGCGCCCCGAGCACGATGGCGACGACGGCCCAGGCGCGCCAACGCACTGGGCCGTCGCCCTCGGCGGGGATGCGACGCGCCGACGCGAGCCCCAGGCCGAAGCCCACCGGTGCCGTGACGCCGGTGAGGACGCCGAAGAGCGGCACCAGGGCCCCGACGAACCCCACGATCGCGAGGATCCCCGCCAGAAAGCGGCGTTGCATGACGTAACGGACGAGGGTCGCCGGGTCGTAGGCGAGAGGCGGCGCCGCGGCGATGCGCACCTCGCCGGTCCAGGCGGCGCCGTCCCACCACCTCACCTGTGCGGGGTCCCACGGGTCCCGGGCCCAGCAGGGTCCAGGTGCACCCGCCGCTCCGGAGCCGTCGATCGGAGTCGACACGGCGACCACCTCCTCGCCCGAGCGCACCTCTACTGTCCTGCGCCGCGGCGTGGGGTTTCCACCCGGCTAGCGAGCGAGGGCGTCGCCGGCGGCGATCGCGGCGCTGAGGCCGACGATGAGGGCGCGAGCCTGGTCGTCGCTCACGAACGGCGGGACGAGGCGCACCGACACCTCGACCTGCACGGCCATGGCGCCGCGGCGGCGCGCCCACTGGACGAGCGTGTCGTGACCGCGCGCGGGGAAACGGTCGTCGACGACCGTGGCGATCCCAGCGTCACCGAGCGAGCGCCGTACGACGACCGCGATCTCCGTCGGAGGATCACCGTGCGGCGCACCGGTTCCCAGCTCGACCACGCTGTGCTGCGAGCGCATCGCGTGCAGGTCGACGACGACCCGCGGGTCGAGTGCGGCCACGGCGTCCTTGAACGCGTGCGAGGCCTCCCACGACGCGTCGCCGACGCTGGACGTCTCGACGACCGCGGCGGCACCGGTGAGCTCGGCGAGCAGGAGCGCGAGGCCGCCGCTCCACATGTCGGCGCGCTTGGTCGCGCCGTCGCGCTGGTGCGGCACGGCGTGGGGCGCGGTGACCACGACACCGCTGCCGCGCGCCGGCTTCACGATCCGGTCGAGATGACCGGCGATCCCGAGGACGTCGTCCTCGTGGTGCAGCCACCGCTCGACGACGTCGTCCACCCCTTCATCCTCCCGCCAGGCCGGGTCGGTGGCGTGAGATGTGATCACGTCTCGCGCCAGTGCGCGCGCGGGGTCAGCGGCGGAAGGCGTCGCGGGCGAGCAGCGCGACGTGCAGCGACAGGCACGACTCCACGCTGTCGAGGTCGACCTGCAGCACCCGCTCGATGCGGTGCAGCCGTTCGTAGAACGACGGCCGCGAGAGGTGCGCGGCGTCGGCGGCCACCGACTTGTTGCGCCCGGCGTTGAGGTAGGTGCGCAGCACGCCGACGAGGTCGGTGCCGTGCTGCGCGTCGTGCGCGAGCAGCGGCCCGAGCTCGCGCTCGACGAAGGTCTGCAGGCGGTCGTCGTCGCGCAGCAGGTGGAGCAGTCCGCGCAGCCGGACATCGGCGAGGCGGTAGTAGGGCTGCGCGACGCCCCCCTGGTCACTGGGCGCGGCGTCGGCCACCTGCGCGGCCTCCAGGAACGCGCGGCGCACGTCGCGCGCGTTGGCGACCACCGACCCGACGGCCATCACCCAGTCGTCGGCGCCGACCACTGCACGCCCCGTCGAGGCGCGCTTGGTGAGCGCCGCCGACAGCCGCTGCAGCGCCTTGTCGACGTCCTCGCGCGGAGGCAGCGAGAGCAGGACGCCGACCGAGGCGTCGTCGACCGCACCCACGAGCGCCACGGCACGTGTGTCGCGCACCGCCGCCGATACCGTCTCGCTGAAGTCGCGCAGCCGCTCCTGCGCCTCGAGCGCGGGCCCGGTCGGGACTCCGGCGAGCCGCACGAGCACCACGACGAGAGCGCGGCCCTCGAGCGGTACGCCGAGGGCGGCCGCGCGCGCGACGGTCTCCGACAGCGCCACCGATCCGGAGATGACGCCGGTCATCAGCGTGCGGTGCGACTGGCGCTCGAGCGACTCGCGGTCGCGCTCGACGAGCCGCGACAGCGCCACGGTCGCGGCGCCGCGCTCGAGCAGCATCTGCTCGCGCGGCGACGGCGCTCCGCCCGTCACGAGCACCAGACGGCCCCAGTCCTGCCCGCGCGCTCCGACGGTGGTGACCAGCCACCGCGAGTCGGCGTCGTAGCCCGTGCGCTCGGCCACGCGGACGGCACGGCTGCGGTCCTCCCACCCGTCGAGCACCACCGCGAGGTCGACGCCGGCCGCGTCGACGGCGAGCACCTGGTGCGCGAGGTTCTCGAGCACGACCGGACGCCGGGCCATGCGTGCCACCTGGCGCACGATCTCGGTCGGGGGTGCACCGTCGACGGTGAGCGCGGTGAAGGCTGCGTGCACCTCGTCGGACGCGCGCAGCTCGGCGAGCTGCGCGTCGACGATGCGCGCGTGCACCTGCTCGGTGATGGTCGCGAAGCGCACCTCGTGCGACAGCTCGACGAGCACGAGGCCGTTGCTCTGCGCCGCCTCGACCATCGCGTGGGGCAGCCGGTCGAAGCGGCGTCCGACCTCGACGAGCACGCCCGTGACGCCGACCTCGGCCAGCCCGCGCACCCAGGCGGCCAGGCCCGGCTCGTCGGCGGGCAGCAGGACGCCGGTGGTGAGCAGCAGCTCGCCGCCGCGGAGCAGGCGGGCGGCGTCGGCCACCTCGGCCACGTGGGTCCACCGCACCCCGCGGTCGAGGTTCTCGGCGCCGGCGCGGACGGTGGGGGCGCCGTCGCGCACGGCCGGCAGCGCCAGCACCTCGCGCACGGTGGGGTAGATCGACGCCAGCCGCTCGGCGTCGACGGCGTCGATCGCCGGGAACGACATGTCGGGCTTGCGGCGGTTCACGAGCGCGAGGGTAGCCGACAGGTCGTAGGCCGAACGACGCCTCCCTTTGCAGGCTGTCGGTTGACCTCGGGCTCGCGCAGGCGCACGGTAGCGTCCGAGCGGAGCCCCGACGGGACTCCGTGTACCGCGCAGGCGAGGAGGAGTCCGGTGACGAGCCGAGGCCACCAGTTCATCGACGGGGAGTTCCGCACGGGCAGCGCGGGGGAGACGCACGACGTCGTGAACCCAGCCAACGGCACCGTGGTCGCCTCCACCGACCTCGCCAACGCCGCCGACGTCGACGGCGCCGTCGCCGCGGCCACGCGCGCGCAGGCCGAGTGGGGCCACGCGACGCCGGGCGAGCGCGCCGCCGCCCTCAACGCGCTGGCGGCCGTGATGAACGAGCGCGCCGAGGAGTACGCGCAGGTCGAGACCGCGCAGGCCGGCAAGCCCATCAAGCTCACCCGTGAGTTCGACGTGCCCGGCTCGATCGACAACGTGTCGTTCTACGCCGGTGCCGCGCGCAACCTCGAGGGCAAGGCGTCGGCGGAGTACGACGGCGCGCACACCTCGGTGATCCGCCGCGAGCCGGTCGGCGTCGTCGGCTCGATCGCGCCGTGGAACTACCCGCTGCAGATGGCCGTGTGGAAGGTGCTGCCGGCGATCGCGGCGGGCAACACCATCGTGCTCAAGCCGGCCGAGATCACGCCGCTCACCTCGATCATGCTCGCCGAGGACTGCACGAAGGCCGGCTTGCCCAACGGCGTCGTCAACGTGCTCACCGGACCGGGGCGAACGATCGGCGAGGCGCTCGTGATGCACCCCGGCGTCCGCATGACGTCGTTCACCGGCTCCACCCCGGTGGGTCAGCGGATCATGGAGATGGCCGCGAGCACGGTGAAGCGCGTGCACCTCGAGCTCGGCGGCAAGGCGCCGTTCCTGGTGTTCGACGACGCCGACCTCGACGCCGCGGTGCAGGGCGCCGTGGCCGGCGCGCTCATCAACTCCGGTCAGGACTGCACGGCGGCCACGCGCGCCTACGTGCAGCGCCCGCTGTTCGACGCGTTCGTGCAGGGCGTCGCCGACGTCATGGCCACCGTGCGCCTCGGCGACCCGACCGACCCGTCGACCGACCAGGGTCCGCTCGTGTCGGTGAAGCAGCGCGACAGCGTCGCGGGCTACGTCGAGCGCGCCCGCGGCTACGGCGCGCGGATCGTGTGCGGCGGCAAGGCTCCCGGCGGCGGCCTGGAGAAGGGCGCGTACTACGAGCCCACTCTGGTCACCGACGTCGCGCAGGACGCCGAGATCGTGCAGCAGGAACTGTTCGGCCCGGTCCTGGTCGTGCTGCCCTTCGACAGCGACGACGAGGGCATCGCGCTGGCCAACGACACGCCGTTCGGCCTCGCGGCGTCGGCGTGGTCGCGCGACACGTTCCGCACGCTGCGGGCCAGCCGCGAGATCCAGGCCGGCTGCGTGTGGATCAACGACCACATCCCGATCATCAGCGAGATGCCGCACGGCGGCTACAAGGCCTCCGGGTTCGGCAAGGACATGAGCCAGTACTCCTTCGACGAGTACACGCAGGTGAAGCACGTGTCGTTCGACATCACCGGCGACGTCCGCAAGGACTGGCATCGCACGATCTTCGGCGACCGCTAGCCCCCAGACCGTTGGTGCGTGCTCAGCGCGCGGCAGGGCCCGCGCTCAGCACACACCCACGGTGTTGATGCTGCACGGGCGTTCAGGATCGGGTTATCCTTCGCGGGCCACGAGGTCGACGCGGCGGATCCCTCCGCCCGCTCGTGGCGGTCGTATCGTCCGGAGGACCCGGGGCGGCCACTCGCGAGAGCGTGAGAGTCGTGCCGTTCGCACGCACCCCCTCTGCTGCGTCGTACGCCGCCGTGGCCGACGCATCCCCCGTCCCCTTCTGGGTCGACGACCCCCGTCGCCCCGAGCCCACCCCAGCCTTCGCCGGACGCCGCGACACCGACCTGCTCGTGATCGGTGGCGGCTTCTCCGGGTTGTGGACCGCGCTGCTGGCCAAGGAGGCCGAGCCGCTGCGCGACGTCGTCGTCGTCGAGGGCGCGCGCGTGGGCTGGGCGGCGTCCGGTCGCAACGGCGGGTTCTGCGAGGCCTCGATCACCCACGGCCTCGACAACGGCCTCGCGCGCTGGCCCGACGAGATCGACACGCTGGTGCGCCTCGGTGACGAGAACTTCGACGGACTGATCCGCTCGATCGAGCGCTACGGCATCGACTGCTCGTTCGAGCGCGTCGACGTGATCTCGATCGCGCACGCCGACCACCACCTCGGCCCCGAGCTCTACGAGTACGCCGCGCTCGCGACGAGGCTCGGCGAGCCCACCGCGGTGCTCGACGCCGAGGCCACGCGTGCGCGCGTGAACTCGCCCATGGCGCTCGGGTCGCTCGTGATGAGCGGGCACAACTCGATCGTGAACCCGGCCCGCCTCGCGTGGGGCCTGCGCGACGCGTGCCTGAGCCTCGGCGTACGCCTCTACGAGAACACCCGGGCCACCGGCTTCGCCGACACGGGCGCACCCGGCGTCACGGTGCGCACCGAGTCCGAGGCCGGCGAGGGCGCGATCACCGCGCCGCGAGTCGCCTTGGCCACCAACGCTTTCCCTCCGCTGCTGCGTCGTCTCAAGCACTACGTCGTCCCCGTCTACGACTACGTGCTCATGACCGAGCCGCTGAGCGACGAGCAGTGGGCGTCGGTCGGCTGGGCCGGTCGCGAAGGCGTGTCGACCATGGGCAACCAGTTCCACTACACGCGCCGCACCGACGACGGCCGGATCCTCTTCGGCGGTTACGACGCGATCGCTCAGAAGAGCGTCGACCACCGTCACGACCAGCGCGTCGAGTCGTTCGCGCTGCTGGCCGAGCAGTTCCGCCAGCTGTTCCCGCAGCTGTCCGACGTCGGCTTCTCGCACCGCTGGGGCGGCGCGATCGACACCTGCTCGCGCTTCTCGGCGTTCTTCGGCACGGCGCGCGACGGCCAGGTGGCCTACTCCGCGGGCTTCACCGGGCTCGGCGTCGGCGCCACCCGGTTCGGGGCGGCCGTGATGCTCGACCTGCTCGACGGACGTCGTACCGAGCGGACGATGACCGAGATGGTGTCGAGCATGCCCCTGCCGTTCCCGCCCGACCCGGTGCGCAGCATCGGCATCAACCTCACCACGCGGTCGCTCGCCGCCGCCGACGCCAGCGGGCGCCGCAACCTCTGGCTGCGCACCCTCGACCGCCTCGGCATGGGCTTCGACTCCTGACGACCGTTCTGACACCTCGTCAAGCGGGCGCGGCATACGCCGACACTGTGCTGGTGGCGGTGCGGCCCCGCTCCCGCGAGGATGTCGGCCATGACCGAGCCCATGCGTATCTCCCACTGGATCGACGGCAAGCCCTACGGAGGCGTGGCCGAGCGCACCGGTGACGTGTTCGACCCCGCGACCGGCCAGGTGACCGGGCGCGTCGACTTCGCCACCACCGAGGTGATGGACGAGGCGGTCGCCGCCGCCAAGGCCGCGTTCGCCGAGTGGGGCAAGACCTCGCTCACCAAGCGCGCCACGGTGATGTTCGCCTTCCGCCAGCTGCTCAACGAGCGCAAGGAGGAGCTCGCGGCGATCATCACCGCCGAGCACGGCAAGGTGCTCTCCGACGCCCTCGGCGAGGTCACGCGAGGCCTCGAGGTCGTCGAGTTCGCCTGCGGCATCCCGCACCTGCT